>ERZ1023654.10-NODE-10-length-96551-cov-13.002705_pt1 | contig 96551 bp, 75 predicted proteins | sample MGYA00380338_ERZ1023654 | MGnify/ENA primary metagenome ERZ1023654 (study PRJEB33179, sample SAMN07448980) | human gut metagenome | biome: Human-gut; feature: Human associated habitat; material: Faeces | host: Homo sapiens | place: India: Bhopal | collected...
AGCAGTAAAGTATTGAGAGTGTCAGCCGTGTTGAAATCGTAGTTCTTACCCGTATCTGATGTGTATGAAATGTGTTTTCTTGCGTCAGTTCCTTTATTGCTCTGAGAATAGTATCAGAGCTACAAGTACGAAGTGTCGGATGGAGCGAGAGATGGTTTGTCAAATGAGTAGTGACATCCTGGGGTACATGAGCCACCACAGAAGTAGATACTCATGAGAGAACGGATGATTTCGCTGTACTGATAACCGAACGATCTACATCTTAGACCGAGGGTCGAGTCGATTACAGATGACAATGTGGAGTCAAATTGCTCCATGACCCGAAAATATTTCCCCAAAAGGAGTGAGTTTCACAGATTTAATTCGTATTTTTGCCATGTCTACCGTCGGATTCTCTTGTTTATATTTGCAACACTAAGATAAGTGAATTCTTCGATATGACAAAATCCTGGGCTACTTTGTGTTGCTCAGGAACTTAAAAAGTTTAATTTATAATAGTGTTGCGGAATTAAGGTTTATTGAAAATATTTTGTGTCTTACAGAATTAAATATTAGCTTTGTGAGGACAAAAGAAAATTGATAATCTCAATGAGAATTTATATATTCAATCCAGAGCACGACATGTCGCTTGCTTCTGGCTTAGTAAACTTCACACCGCCTCGCGCTGGTCGCTTACTACGTCATGACTTGTCGTTTCTGCCTGCGGTTTGGGCAAAGCAAGACGACGCCGTGCTGGTCGATGAGGTTGACTACGCATGGGAACAATACAAAAGCACAGGTTTAAGCAAGCAATGTAATTTCATAGATTGCAACGACTTATCACGCATGGCATCTGTCGGCATGGGTCTGGAATTTGAGCCTTGGGGATGGGACTTGCCTGTGAGAGAGCAACTTGTTAAATGTAATGTATCTACATCATCCTTGCCTGACAATGATTACCTCAATACCATCAAGAGAATGAGCCACCGTGGATGGAGCGCAACGAACCTCCTGCCAGAGCTTACAAAAACAAGAAACACAATTGGCGAAGCTAAGATATGTCATAATTGGGAAGAATTGAAAAGGTTTCTTTCCACATACCATCGTATTGTGGTAAAGTCTCCATGGAGTTGCAGTGGGCGAGGGGTGAGATACATCGAGGACAATATGCCAAAGCAACTTGAAGGCTGGTTCAATAATGTTATCAAGCAGCAAGGTTGCGTATTGATGGAACCTTATTATAATAAGGTAATCGACTTCGGGATGGAGTTCGTATGCGACAGGAAAGGGGACATAGAATATCGCGGCTTGTCACTTTTCGAGACAAGCAATGGCGCGTATATTGGCAACATGGTAGCAGAGGAAAAAGCCAAAGAGGAAATCATGGCAAGGTACATTCCACTAAGCATGTTGCATGAAATCCGACTATCTATAATCTCTACTCTCACACCAATGTTGGCCAATACATATCATGGGCCATTTGGCATCGACATGATGATTGTCAACAGTGACGGTAAAGTCCTCGTGCATCCTTGTGTCGAGTTAAACCTCCGCATGACCATGGGGCATGTTTCTTTAGGAATAACCGAACACCCATGTCATCTTATGAACATTGTTTATCAACAGGGAAAATACTGCCTTCAACTGACATAAACACTTAATATTTCAAAACTTCCATCGCATTTGCATTTCGAGTTCAGAAATTGTCGAACTGTCAATTTGTTGAAGTCCTGACGATATGACGTCACGGTCGAAATAGTGGGTGCATCCTCCCTTGAGGACAAACGTTAACTTGTCGCTTGCCGTGACTTTGCAATTGAGCGCACATCTCAACCCCTTGCCGTAGAATGAGGCGAAAGAGAACGTATAGAGTAGGCCTGGATCATGGACATATACTCGTGAATTGTAATCACCAGTGTTGAAATAACCTATCAAGCCAATCAGCTTTAGCCATTTTCGTTGCCAGCGCACACTCTCGGAAATCATATAGCCATAACTCGTGGTGTTACCGTGACTTTCGGAAAAATCAGATTGCGTGCTAAATGTCAATCCATTATCAGAATAGGAGATCGTAGCCCTTGCCCTTGAGTCTACTTTTCTTGAAATGCTGCCTTCTTCTTGCCCGTTAAGCTCTTTCATCTTCATCCTATACCTCAACAAAAACGCCCACTTGTCGTTTGATGTATCTATCTGGATGAAATTATCCCATCTGTAAGTTGACTCTGGAGAGTTGAACTTTGGCCATGCAAAATAAGAAATGTCTGTATAAAGGGTCAGCGTGGCGTTGTTCCAAGGGATTATTTTTCCACCAACGAGAAAACCGCTCTCGTCATTTACAGAGCTGCCTTCCGAAACAGTGTTAGCGTAAATGGCTTGATACTTGTATGGGTAATAGCGCTGCAATGCCATTAGTGAAAGCCTGGATGAAAGCTCATAGCTTATGGCGTTGATCGTTGCAATCTGTGCATTTTTGTCTATTGCCGTTTCTCCACTTATATTCAGTCTACGACTGGTGTATCCATAGTCAACACTGGCATTGAAAAAGTCGTATCCATAAGGATACCATCTTCTGTACTTCTGCCCCTTATCCATTTCCAACTTGCGATTGAAAGTCGTGTAATACCCCGTTGCCCCAACATGAAAACCGTTTCTCATCCAATTGACATTCGCGCCAAAGAGCGACACTGCCGTGTTGCCTTTTCTCTTCATCTCGCTCAACGTTCGGTGATAACCCGTCTTGAGTATTGTGACTACCGAAGAAGAGTCCTTGTTCAACGTAGCGTCAATCTTACGGTATGAGGCAAAAGCCGTCAAATCGAGACCTTTTGCCAATTTGAACGCGGCTGCCGCACCTTGGAGGTAATTATAGTCCGAGCGACTGGCATGAGCGAAGACATGAGTTGGCGAGCTCAGTAGTGTCGACATCGTGGCAAGTTTTCCAAAACCAAACCCATTGTTAAGTATCAGCCCCATTCCAAACCTAAGACGGTACCTGCCAAGAGCAAGTGTCTTAAGCCATTTGATGTCATTCAAGAGCAGATAGAAAGAATAATGGTCATATCCACATTTGTTCTTGCCTGCGAAGAAAGGCTCGCCTGCGTCCTGTGAAGCGGTGATGCCGAACCTGACACGTTGCCCATAATTAAACGTGTATCTCAGCCAATGCTTATACTTGTAACCGAGATACTTGTCGTCGTAACCTTTGCGGGTATAAAAAGGAATGTTTAAGTCGGCTACTAACGTGTTCTTACCATACTTCAACACCTTGCTTAGATCTGGTATGGTGTCTGAGCGTGGAGCTTGACCAATGGTGATAAATTGTTTAAGTAGCGTTATCGTCTGTCTGTCAAGCGATTCTATGAGCAACAATTCCATTGGACTCTCAAATCTCCTGACTTTGTCACGATACTCAATTATATCCATCACTTGTTCGAATGAAAGAAATGGCAAACCCTCAAGCTGCTCACGGGAACAAGTGTTTATGTCCAGCTTGTTCTCGGACAACTCGTTTAGCTCGTCATACAACAGTTCAAGGCTGCCATCGTCAATATTCTCGCTTTGCCCCATCTGCTCTATGTAGGTTTCCCACGAGTAATCATTTTGTGATGAAACGTTTACAGAAAAAAGAAGGGCTAAGGTCGTGATAAAAAGTGTTCTCAATAGATAATTGTTTAGAGGTTGTTGATATTCCTGACATACAGGATATTGTTTATTGCAAAATTAGGTAAAAAATCAACATCTCCAAACAAAAAAAGACAGTTTCTTTCAAACTGCCTTTTCTTTGTGTACATATTCGTATATTTCGGTTTACTTTTTCTTCTTTCTGTTTATCAACTTCTTCACTATGAAATAAACTATAGCGATAGCGCAGATTCCAATGATTGCCACTTTTATGTATTCTCCATATTCAAGAATCTTATCATTGAGCTGATTCTCTGGCACTATTGAGTGCAGATACCAACCCAACGCGGCAAGGATGACATTCCAACAACCTGCTCCAATAGTAGTGTACAGCAAGAACTTCCAATAAACCATCTTGGAGAGACCGGCTGGGATGGATATGAGATGGCGTATGCCTGGAATTAGACGCCCTGTGATTGTAGCCACCAGGCCATGATTGTTAAAATAAGCCTCGCTCTTCTCCACCTTGGCTTGGTTAAGCATGCACAAGCGACCGAGTTTGCTGTTGGCAAATCTGTAGATGACGGGGCGACCGAGGTAGTAACCTGCAAGATAGTTGATAGTGGCTCCCAAGTCAGCGCCAATTGTTGCAGCCAAGACCACCAGTATAATGTTGAGGTTTCCTCCTGCCGAATGGTATGCTGCCGGAGCAACGACAAGTTCGGAAGGTACGGGTATCACGGTACTCTCGAGCAACATTAAGAAAAGCACTGTTCCGTAATTGAGGTTGCCGAGCAATGTCGATAAAATACTCATACTTAATTGAAATGATTATTAAGGTTAAAACTCATGTTTGTCGTCTATTGACTTTCCTTTCTTATTCAAAGGATGATGCATGGCATAGTTATAGAAATCTCTGACAGACATACCGTTAGGAAAGACATCTGAAAGTTCTCGTTGAATGCCAAGGGGGTTACGTTCCGTGGCTTTTTTCAAGTCTGACAAGAATTCATCTTGAAGTCCAAGCTCATAATCAGTCCTCACAAGGTAAGCCCATAAGTCAGCATAATCCTTATTATTTTCTGAATCGGCGAGACGACGGAAAATATCGTGAGCTTGACGAAGATAATTGCAATCGAATAAGCAATACCCAATGTAATACAGCGTGTTGCCAAGTTCTTTATCCGATGTCATATGAATTGCCTTCTCAAAGCACACCTTAGCAGACTCTGGGTTTCCGGCAAGCAGGTTGACATAACCTTTAAGCAATACGACATCAAACGAGGTGTTCCCAGAAAGCGTCTCCAGCTTATCCGCAACCTTTATTGCCTCTTCATACTCTCCGCACATCGCGTAAACGAGGCTCGTATTCCTGTAAATCTCAAACTGGTTTGCCGACTGAGGAGGGCAAAGTCTTGCCGCGTTCTTCCAATGTGTCAACGCTTCATGAAAGTTGTTCTCATTCATGTAGACAGAGGCAATTCCCATGTCAGCGACCTCGCTATGTGGTTGCAGCCTATGAAAGCATTGATAGCACGACTTGGCTCCCTTGCCATTGCCGAGCATCATCAAGCAATTGGCCTTGTTTAATATGGCATCAGGGTCGTCTGGTGCGATTGCAAGCGAATAATCGCTGCATTCCATGCTGCCACTGAAATCATTTGAGAGGTATTTGGCAGAAGCAAGCAAGTTCCAATAGCCACTGTTGTATGGATCTTGATCGATGAGCTTATCGAATACGTCCATGCATTCCTTATACGAACCTTTGCTCATGGCTATGCGCCCTTTCAGTTCCATATAATCGCCACAGTCAGTGTCGCTGCTCAAGACGAGCCATCTTGCCGCCAGGTCATAGATTTCATAATCGGCAAACAAGGAAGCCACGTCAAGGTAATAATCCTCTAAGTCGTCCTCGTCAAGCGTTTGCTCCTTGGTCTCAAGATATTTCTCCGCGTCTTTCACACGGTTGTCAACAATCATGATTTCAGCGACAATGTAGAAATACTCAAGGTCTTGCTTGTCGGCTATCATGGCAACACATCCCATGGCCTTGTCCACATCATGATAGACGAGTATGGAGACCCTTGCCTTGAAAGCAAGAGGCTCTGTGGCTCCTGGGAATATATTGAGTGCATCGTCAATAACCTTCAGTGCCGTCTTCAAGTCACCATGCAGATGGTAATATTCCGCAATGTCCGTGAATTGCCCTGGTTCAAGGAAAATCGAGGAACCGTTTTTACGCGCTTCCTCATACTTGTGAAGATTTTCCTTGAATTCTTTTGAGAAGAAGATGTTATCGCTCAATTCATTACTTTTTAATTTGTTTTGCCCAAGTATCCTTCAGTCCAACGGTCTTGTTGAATACGGGCGCGTCGTCTGTGGTGTCAGGGTCTGCCATGAAATAGCCTGTGCGTTGGAACTGCAAATACTGTCCTGGCTTCATCGTGGCGGCGAAACGCTCAACGTAGCAATTGTCGAAAACGTGCAATGACTGTGGGTTGAGAAGTTCACGGAAGTCGCGTTCGTCTGCTGATGGATTCTCCACATTGAAGAGACGGTCGTATTCCCTTACCTCAGCCTTCACGCAGTCGTCAGCATTTACCCAATGCAACGTACCCTTGACCTTACGGTTTGCTCCTGGCATACCGCTCTTGCTGTCAGGATCGTATTCGGCCTGTATTTCAATGATATTACCGTCAGCGTCCTTTGTGCAACCTGTGCATTTTACGATATATGCGTTTTTCAAGCGTACTTCCTTGCCTGGGGTCATGCGGAAGAACTTCTTTGGCGCGTCCTCCATGAAGTCGGCGCGCTCAATCCATAGGTTGCGAGAGAAAGAAATCTCATGACTGCCCTGGGTCTCATCCTCCGGATTATTGATGGCCTCCATCATCTCGGTCTTGCCCTCAGGGTAATTTGTCAATACGAGTTTCACTGGATCAATGACGGCAGACACACGCGTAGCCTTCTTATTAAGATCCTCACGTACGGCAGCCTCAAGCAGAGCCATGTCGTTGAGAGCGTCAAACTTGGTGTAACCTATGGAACGGATGAAAGCTTTAATTGACTCAGGCGAATAGCCACGGCGACGCATGCCACACAATGTCGGCATACGTGGGTCGTCCCAACCGTTGACAAGATGCTCGTCGACAAGGGTATGAAGCTTGCGCTTCGACATCACCGTATAGGTAAGGTTCAGACGGTTGAACTCTATCTGCCTTGGGCGGTTATCATCCAGGGCATCCTTGGCCGTGCCGTCATACTCCTTAAGGTAGTCGATGAACTTATTGTAGAGAGGACGGTGAGGCACAAACTCCAACGTGCAAATGGAGTGGGTCACACCCTCAAAATAGTCGCTCTGTCCGTGCGCGAAGTCATACATTGGATAGCAATGCCACTTTGTGCCAGTGCGATGATGAGGTGTCTGAATGATGCGATACATCACCGGGTCACGGAAGTGCATGTTGGGGTTGGCCATGTCCATCTTGGCCCTAAGCACCATAGAGCCTTCCACGGCCTCTGCGGTGTTCATCTGGTTGAAGAGTTTTAGATTCTCCTCAACAGGACGGTCACGATATGGGCTGAATGTTCCAGGTACCGTTGGCGTACCCTTTTGCTCGGCAATTTGCTCTGAAGTCTGCTCGTCGACATAAGCGTTACCATTCTTTATCATCCAAATGGCGAAGTCCCAAAGCTTCTGGAAATAATCTGAGGCATAATAAATATGTCCCCACTTAAACCCAAGCCAATGAATGTCATTAAGGATATTCTCCACGTATTCAGTGTTTTCCTTGGATGGGTTGGTATCGTCGAAACGCAGGTTGCACACTCCACCAAACTCCTCGGCAGCGCCGAAGTCCATGCAAATGGCCTTTGCGTGGCCAATGTGCAGGTAGCCGTTAGGCTCTGGGGGGAATCGTGTCTGTATGCGACCGTTGTTCTTGCCCTCTTTCAGGTCATTGCTGATTATCTCTTCAACGAAGCTCATGCTGCGCTTCTCTTCTTTTTCGTTTTCTTTAATCTCCATTTTCGTGATATACTTTTTCCAAGTTGCAAAGTTAGTCATTTTCCGCTATAATCATAGAGAATAGTTGGAAAAACTTGAAAATAATTGATTTAAAAATTGCGCATGTCAGAAAAGATTATTACCTTTGCCAATGTTATCCTGAATACAATCTTTTTACCTTAAGAAGGCTAATACCTATTGAAGTAAAATGGCGCTTGCTGTGAAGCAGGCGCCATTAATCGTTATATATGACTTAAAACTCCAATCATCTCAATGTCATAAGAACAAAAAACCTTAGGGTCAAGCCAACCCTAAGGTGAAATACAGTTTTACTTTATGCCTCTTTGGTTAAGTGCTGCCGCATACCTGTGCGCGTTTGCCATGTGCTCGGCATAAGTGACCGCGAAGTCATGGGTTCCGCTGAAATCAGGTTTCGCGCACATATATAAATAGTTGTGGTGAACCATGTTGAGCACGGCGTCAATTCCCGCGATAGAAGCCACACGTATTGGGCCAGGTGGCAGACCTGGGTTCTTATATGTATTATATGGGCTCTTGATAAACAACATGTTTTGGTATATGCGCTTTAGTGCAAAGTCTTTCAAGGCGAACTTTATGGTTGGGTCGGCTTGAAGGGGCATGCCTTGCGGATATTCCGCGTCGCGTAGCATGAGCCTGTTGTAATACATTCCGGCAATCATTGGTTTTTCCTTGTCGTTGGCAGTCTCCTCATCCACGATGCTCGCCAACGTGGCGACCTGTACAGGCGACAAGTTGAGCGACTTTGCCTTTTCCTTACGCTCTTCTTGATCCCAGAAGCTGTCGTTTTCTTTCTTTATTCGCTTCAATAGGTTATCGACATTCGTGTCCCAATAAATATCATACGTGTTTGGTATGAACATGGCTGCCACGGTGGCAGTGTCGTAGCCAAATTTGGCGCATTCCGCATTATCGGTCAATGCCTTTACTATTGTCAAGCTGTCCAACATCAGCTTTTTGCTGAGAGCGCCGGCCATGTCTTGCATTGTTCTTACGCTGGGGACCACGAGGTTCAATGGGTCTTGCAGCCCGTTTTTAAGGTGCCGGAAGACCGTGAAGGCTCCCATCGACGGTGTCAAGGCATAGCGTCCCGTGCGAACCTTGTTTATCAGGTTGCTGTGGCGGGCGAGAATGCTGAAAGCCTGAAAGCAATGCGCCTTGGCCTCAGGTCTTAACTTCATGGCCAAAGAGTCGTAGTTGTCGTCTTGGTCCACATAGACGTATTTGGTGACGCTACGTCCTGTGAATGATGTGAAAAAGTAGTAGTATGTCAAGCCCAACAAGGCTATCACACACACTGCCGCAAGGATAAGATACCTCTTGCTAAACTGTCGTGCCATTGTTTTTGATATGTTTATTCTGATTATGTGTGCAAAGTTACACATTAATGAGTAACTTTGCATCGATAAAGTGGATATTTAATATCAAAAACAATATAAATTCGGGATAGAATGAAGTATGAAAGTTATATCTTCGATTTGGACGGCACCTTGCTTAGCACTCTCGACGACCTTGCGGCAAGCTGCAACTTCGCCCTTCGCTCTTATGGCTTGCCTGAGCATAGCGTTGACGACGTTCGCCGGTTTGTGGGCAACGGGGTGCGTTTGCTCATGACTCGCGCCATACCTGGCGGTGAGAGTTTCGCGCAGTTTGAGGAATGTTACGCTTGCTTCCGCCAGCACTACCTTCACCACAACCTCGACACTACCGCGCCTTATCCAGGCATAATGGAGCTGATAGCCAAGCTCAATGCCAACGGCAAAAAGGTGGCTGTCGTGAGCAACAAGTTTTATGAGGCCACACAAGACCTCGTGCGCCATTTCTTTGGCGAAGAGATAAAGGTGGCGATAGGGGAGCGTCCAGACATTCACAAGAAGCCTGCTCCCGACACGGTAATAGAGGCATTGCGCCAGCTCGACATGCCAAGCTCTACTGCCGTGTACATCGGCGACAGCGACGTTGACATAGACACGGCGCGCAATTGCGGCATGCCATGCATCAGCGTGTTATGGGGGTTCCGCGACCGCGACTTCCTTATAGAGCACGGTGCTACCACCTTGGTAAAGACACCTGAGGAAATCGCCGCCATATAACAAATAAGCTGCTTGCCGGGTGATGACCCACGCAAGCAGCCTTGAATCTCGTGTCGCGGTCTCTTTCACCAAGAGACCGCGTCTTTTGTGTTGTCAGCTCAATGGAATGCTCTTGACTCTCGCCAAGTGGCGACCGCCCTCAAACGGAGTGGCGAAGAACTCATCCATGATTTTAGCGGCTGTGTCATTATCTATAAACCTGCCAGGCATCACGAGCACGTTGGCATCGTTGTGTTGGCGTATGAGATGCGCGATCTCTGGAATCCAGACCAGTCCGGCCCTGATGCCTTGATGCTTGTTCAAGGTCATAGCCATGCCTTCGCCAGAACCGCAAATCCCTATTCCCTGGCAAACCTCACCGTCTTCCACGCCATTGGCCAAAGCATGACCAAATTCAGCGTAGTTGCAACTATCCTCACTGTATGTGCCATAGTCTTTATAAGTGATGCCCTTTGAGTCAAGATATCCCTTGACGAATTGCTTAAGCTTGAACCCTGCGTGGTCAGACGCGAGTCCCACGGTTTTAGTCTCCATTTCCTTATTTAGAATTAATTTTTTAGTGCTTATTATGATATAATGTATGACCTTGTAGGTTTCTTGTCACTCGATTATTTTCGTCATGGACAAAGCCGAAACAAGCCCGTCGGGATTCACCTTTGCCTTAATCTTGTATAAGGCGTGCTTTTCCTTTGAAGGGTCCGTGCGCTGAATGTCTTGCGTAGCCGAGACGTTGACCGTGTACTCATACTCATCTTCGCCGACCTCGCGCTTGTCTATCTTCATGTCGTTGCCAAGTCGCCACGTCATGCCCGTGATGTCGTCCTTGTAAATCTTCTGCAGGAATACGGTCACGTCAGCCTTGGTGGCATCTTGCTTCCCGAGGAAGTTTGACATTACAGGTGCCACTGATGCTTCGAGAGATTGCTCATTGTTTGCGTTCACCGCTTGGAAGAAATGTTTCAACGAGGCGTTCACCAGCACTTTCTCCTCTGGTTGCACGGTGCTTGCCTTCAGCTTGCGCATGGCATCGTTGGCCTCGTCCACATGCTCGCCATTGGCATGCTCGTCAAGGTAAGCTTGAAGTTCGTCAAGCGTGTTGGCATTTGAAGCGAAAGCCCAGTCTATAGAGTCTATCTTGTGTTGGGCTTGCGCCTTGTGCTCTGAATCAGGGTGCTTGCTGAGATAGTCGAGCAACGCCTGTTTTGAGCCACTCACCACGGCATTGGTCCAATCGGCATCGCTCTGCTGCAACGCGTTGAGGTGAGCCTGTATGGAGTCGATATGTTCGGCGGGAGCATCCTTATAGTTGTCAAGATAGGTCTGCAGAACGAGAGGGTCATCGCTTTTCAACGCGTATTCGTAAGCCTCCTCCTCCTTGGAAGTCTTGGCGTTGTTGTAGAAGTAGAAGCAAACGCCACAGAGAACCAACGCGAAGATTATGGCCGTCACGAGCGCGCCGTGGTTCTTTTTCTTTTTCTGCACGGGTGGTGGAGTGGCAACGCCATTCGCGTCGCTTGCGGTAGGAATCCTTGGTGGCACAGGTGGCCTCTGGGCCTCTGCCTGTCGCTGGGTCACTTCTGCCTGCTGAACAGGCGACACTGCCGCCTCATTAGCTGCGTTGCGTTCCGCCATATTGCCAACGACACCAGACAACCGAGTGACATGGTGGCAATTAGGACACATCTCCTGGTCGCTGAAATACACTTCACCACACTGTGGGCACTTGATAATCTTTCCCGCTATAGCCACGCCACAGCACGGGCAAAAAGGTGCCTTGTCGCTTATCTGTCGCCCACACTCAGGGCATTTAATCATTGCCATAATACTTCTCTATATTGCTTTGTTATATTTTATCTATGCCTGAACCGTATCTCCCTAAGTTTATGCTTTCCCATGAAGCGGCTCTTGTCCACGAAACCGTTTATGCCATCGAGCCTGCCTTTTGCGGTATATTGCCACAACAGGTATTCCTTGCCGTCGGTTAGGACAGGTTGTCGCGACGAGTATTGCGCTATCATGAGCTTGTAGTCGTCGAGCATGCCTTGCAAATTGGCGTTGTAGAAATTCGTGCCCGTGTAAACGAGTGGGCGCTGCCGGTAGGCTTTCTCCACAAGGACGAGAAACTTGGCCAGGGAGTCGCGAAATTCCTCGCGTGGCATTCCGCTGCGTGTCTCCACGTCAATCATGGGCAATAGGTCTTGGTCGCCAGGGCGGCATTGCGCCATGAAGTTATGCAGTTGCTCTTTTTGATTCACTTTAGGCCTGTAAAAATGGTAGGAGCCGACCTTGAGCCCATAGTTGTGGGCAAGGTCTATGTTTTGCTTGTATTTGTCGTCTATCCTCGTACCACCTTCCGTGGCCTTGAGGTAGACATACGCCATTTTGCTTTTTCCAACGGTCTCCCAAAATACCGTGCCTTGATAATGGCTCAGGTCTATGCCGTGAATATGCCGGCAGGTGTCCTCGCATTCCACGCGCCCGCCTTGCGCGAACGACGCCAAGCTGATGACTGTGAAAAAAAAGATAAGAGAAAAACGTTTCATGCTGCAAAGATACATACAAAATAGTTGAAAAACCACCCGACTTGCGTCTATGGGTCATTCTTACGGGCGTTGATGCGCGCGATCCATTCTTGCCTGCGTATCTTGCGCCTGCGTGTGGTCCGTCTTAGGCTCATTATCATCCTGAATCCCATCCAAACGAGAATCACCAAGATGACTACGAAGACCGCGACGAGAATATAAACTTCTTGTTTCATAATCTCTTATCAGTTTTCCCTATACCATTTGTAGAGCATCTCTACACCTTGCTCAATCTCCACCTTGTGAGTCCATCCAAGGCTATGAAGCTTGCTCACGTCAATAAGTTTGCGAGGCGTGCCATTGGGCTTTGTCTTGTCCCAAACAATCTCTCCCTCGAAGCCTACGGTCTTTTTCACGAGTTCGGCAAGCGCCTTTATTGTCAGCTCCTTGCCTGTGCCCACGTTGATGTGGCAATTCCTTATCTCGCCCAGTGAAGGTATCGCGCCACCACGTCCCTCTGAGTTGTTGCGGTTCACCGCGCCATCAGTCTTGGCTCCGTAGAACACGCTTGAATACTTGTCTATTCCTATGATGTCCTTGAAATCCACGTTGAGCAATAGATAAACCGAGGCGTCGGCCATGTCCTCCGACCACAGGAACTCTCTTAATGGAGAGCCATCGCCCCACAACGTCACTTTATTGTTCTCTATCCCGTAGAATGCGAGCGCTTTCTCTATGCGATCCTGGGGGCAGTCGCCGTCCACGTTGCCCTCACCGATAATGGCGCGCAACTTGTCGGTCGGGTTGATTGGACGCAAGCTCATGTCGCGGCGTATGCCCTCCCAGTCGTTTTCATGTAGCAGCTTGGCAAGGAAGACCTTGCGCATCATTGCCGGCATGACATGCGAGTTTTCCAAATGGAAGTTGTCGTTAGGGCCATAGAGGTTGGTAGGCATCACCGCAATGTAGTTGGTGCCATATTGCAGATTATAGCTCTCGCACATTTTCAATCCGGCAATCTTCGATATGGCATATTCCTCATTGGTATACTCCAATGGAGATGTCAGCAGGGCGCCCTCCTTCATTGGCTGCGGGGCGTTTTTGGGATATATGCAAGTAGAGCCAAGGAAGAGAAGCTTCTTCACGTGGTGCTTGTATGCTTGCTCGATGACATTGCACTGAATCTTCATGTTCTGCATGATGAAGTCGGCACGATAAAGCGAGTTTGCCATTATTCCTCCTACGAAAGCCGCAGCAAGTACTACGGCATCAGGCTGCTCCTCGTCAAAGAAGCGCTTGACCGCCAATTGGTCCGTAAGGTCCAACTCACTGTGTGTACGTCCTACGAGGTTGCAGTAACCACGCTTCTTGAGATTGTTCCAAATCGCGGAACCAACAAGGCCATGGTGGCCAGCAACATAAATTTTACTTGACTTGTCCAACATTTCTATGGATTTTCCTATTTTTTAATCGATTAGCTATCGATTCTTTATATAAGTGCAAAGTTACGAAAAAAATCAGATAACGCAAATGTTTTATGGAAATAGCATAAACGGCAATATGTGCCCACGATAAAAAATAAAAGGGTCTTCATGAATATATGAAGCGTTGGCATAACGCTTTGCTTGGGGTGTGTACAGGGTTGCGGGCGGCCATTCGGTTTGCGGACGGCCACAGGGGCAGCTCCTGCAAATCGCCAAATGCACACCAATTTAATCGGGTAATAATATTTTACAAATGGTCGTCTGAGAATCGTTTTTTTTCAACCAAGGTGTCGCTTGGCCGGAAATGACGCAATTATGGGGTGTTTTGGTAAATGATTGACTATTAAGGGGTTATGTTTTTAACGTTTTTCCGGTGTTGCAAATTCGCTAAAATGGCGCCGCCGTTACGGTGTAATCGCATCGCCGTTACGGTGCAATCGCGTCGCCGTTACGGTGCAATCGCGTCGCCGTTACGGTGTAATCGCGACGCCGTTACGGTGTAATCGCAAAATTTTTTGGCCGAAAACCTGCTGGCGGTGTTGTCAAAGAGCGGACGTCTACCTTTTTTCCGCTCTAAAAGCACCTGTTTTCAAGTGTTAAATTTTGGCAATAATATTTTACAATTCAATGTGGGTGCATGGTGCCTGTCATGGATTTTCATTCGCGATAATCAAAAAGTCCTATATAGTTCGTGATTTCAATGAAAATAGGATAAATAGTTCTTGGATGGTTGAAAAATATGTGCTAACTTTGTAAAGTGAAATAAATCAAGTAAAAGATGAGTAGCGAAAGCACACTAAATAAAACGAATGAGACTTCCGAAAGCAGGCAAAACCCGTTTATGCAGCCCTATGGCACGCCCCACGACACGGTGCCGTTTGACAAGATACGGTTTGAGGATTTCGAGCCCGCGTTTATCGAAGGCATACGTCGCGACGACGAGGCCATAGCGAAAATAGTGGACAACCCGGAGCCTCCGACTTTCGACAACACCATAGCATGGACGGACAAGACAAAAGGCGAGCACTACTACGACTTGCTTGACCGTGTCTCCAACACGTTCTCGTGCTTGATGAGCGCAGAGACAAACCCGAGAATGGAGGCGCTGGCACAAAAGTTGAGCCCCATATTGACGAAGCACGCCAACGACGTGACCCTGAACCCAAAGCTTTTCGCCCGCGTGAAAAGTGTTTATGAGAACCATCGTGAACTGACACCCGAGGAAAAGACCCTGCTCGAAAAGGAATACGACTCTTTCGTGCGTAGCGGAGCCCTGCTCGATGAGAATGGCAAGGACAAGCTCAGGAAACTGACTGAGGAGGCATCGATGCTCTCGCTGCAATTCTCCCAAAACTTGCTGAAGGAGAACAAGGCATACACGCTGCACATTACCGACAAGGCGCAACTCGACGGACTGCCAGACACGGCTATAGACATGGCAGCCCAGACGGCAAAAGAGAAAAAGCTTGCGGGATGGGTCTTCACGCTCGACTATCCAAGCTACTCGCCATTCATGACTTACTCCACGCAACGCGACTTGAGAAAGCAGCTCTACATGGCACGCAACACGGAGTGTACACACGATAACGACTCCAACAACTTGGAGATATGCAAGAAGATCGTGAACCTCCGGCGCGAGATAGCGCAATTGCTTGGTTTCGACACTTTTGCCGACTACGTGCTCAAGCACCGCATGGCAAGCAACACCAGGACGGTTTACAAGCTCTTATACGACCTCATAGACGCCTACAAGCCTACCGCGATAGAGGAGGTGAAGGCCATAGAAGAGGAAGCCCACGAGATAGAAGGCGACAACTTCAAGCTGGAGCCATGGGACTTCTCGTTCTACTCTCACAAGTTGCAGATGGAAAGATACAATCTCGACGCGGAGATGTTGAGGCCCTATTTCCAGCTCGACAACGTGATAAAAGGTGTGTTCGGACTCGCTAACCGGCTTTATGGCATAACATTCAAGGAAAACAAGGACATACCCGTCTACAATCCCGACGTGAAAGCCTACGAGGTGTTCGACAAGGACGGCAGCTACCTCGCCGTGTTCTATGCCGACTTCTATCCGCGCGAGGGCAAGCAAGGTGGAGCATGGATGACAGAGTTTCAAGGACAATGGATCACACGGGAAGGCAAGAACGTGAGGCCGCACGTCAGCGTGGTGACCAACTTCACCAAGCCTACCGACTCTAAGCCGGCGTTGCTTACGCTTGGCGAGGTGGAGACGTTCCTTCATGAGTTTGGCCATTCATTGCACGGCATGTTCGCCAACACGCGCTTCGAGAGCCTGTCGGGCACCAACGTGTGGTGGGACTTCGTGGAGATGCCATCACAGTTTCTGGAGAACTACGCCGTAGAACCGGAATTCCTGCACACGTTCGCCTTCCACTACAAGACGGGCGAGCCCATACCCGACGAACTGATAGAACGCATAACGAAAAGCCGCAACTTCAACGTCGCTTATGCCTGCTTGAGGCAGGTGAGCTTCGGCCTGCTCGACATGGCTTACTATACCATGGCCCATCCGTTTACCGATGACATAGTGCCTTTCGAGAAGCACGCATGGAAAGACGCCATGATAATAGAGCAACTTCCCAACACGTGCATGACCGTGCAGTTCTCGCATATCATGGCCGGGGGCTATGCCGCAGGCTATTACAGCTACAAATGGGCGGAGGTGCTCGATGCCGACGCCTTCTCGGTGTTCAAGAAAGAGGGCATTTTCAACCAGCAAACGGCACAACGCTTCCGCGACTGCATACTCTCACGGGGCGGGACGGAACACCCCATGACGCTATACAAGCGCTTCCGCGGGCAAGAGCCTACCATCGAGGCGCTGCTTGAGCGCAACGGGATAAAAAAATGACCCATACATAGAATATACACATTATTATATATATAGAGCAAGATGGAAGAAGAGGAGAAGAAGCGTCTGTTGGATTGTCGCTACTTGCGTATGGCTCATATATGGGCCGAGAACTCTTACTGCAAACGCCGCAAGGTGGGCGCGCTCGTGGTGAAAGACAAAACCATCATCAGCGATGGCTACAACGGCACGCCAAGTGGCTTCGAGAACGTGTGCGAAGACGACAACAACGTCACTAAGCCATACGTGCTGCATGCCGAGGCCAACGCCATCACAAAGCTTGCCCGAAGCACCAACAGTGGCGAGGGCGCCACACTCTATGTCACGGCTTCTCCTTGCATAGAATGTTCGAAGCTGATTATCCAGGCCGGCATACGACGCGTGGTCTACGGTGAGAAATACAGGCTCGACGATGGCATTAAACTGCTGAACAGGGCTGGCGTGGAGACAGAATTTATAGGAGACATACTCCCCGGGAAAGAAAATGAAGAAAGAGAATAAATACCGTTTCATGCCCTTACTCATGGCGTTATGCGTGGTATTGGGCATCATGATTGGATCGTTCTACGCCAATCACTTTTCAGGTAACAGACTGACTATTGTCAACAATGGCTCGAGCAGGCTCAACAACTTGCTCAGGATCATTGACGACCAATACGTGGACAAGGTGAACATAGACTCACTTGTCGACAAGGCCATACCAACCATACTCTCAGAGCTTGACCCACATTCAGTGTACATCTCAGCCAAGGACGCCCAGGCGGCAGCCGACGACCTCAACGGAAGTTTCTCGGGGGTGGGCATAGAGTTCGTCATCAGGCAAGACACCATTCGGGTGCAAAACGTGATAAAGAACGGCCCTGCGGAGAAGGCAGGCATCATAGCCGGAGACAAGATCGTGTATGTTGACGGAAAGAAGTTCGTGGGCAAGCAAGTGACCAACGAGGAAGCCATGCGTCGCCTCAAGGGGCCGTCTGGCTCAAAGGTCAAGATTGGCGTTCAACGCTATGGCAAAAAAGGCATCGTGAGCTTCACCGTCACTCGTGCGGAGATCCCAACCAAGACCATCACGGCGACATATATGCTCGACGATAACACGGGATATATCAAGGTCAAGAACTTTGGCGAGAAGACGTATCCTGAGCTTCTCGTGGCCTTGGCCAACCTTCAGCAGCAAGGCTTCAAGAACCTCGTTATCGACCTGCGCGACAATCCAGGCGGCTACTTGCAGAGCGCTGTGCAGATGGCAAACGAGTTCTTGCCTGCCAAGAGGCTCATTGTCTACACCCAGGGACGCAAGTCGCCAAGGCAAGATTACAAGTCGGATGGACACGGGGCTTACCAGAACATTCCGCTTGTGGTGCTCATCAATGAGGGGTCGGCATCGGCATCGGAAATATTCACTGGGGCAATGCAAGATAATGACCGTGCCACCGTGATAGGCCGACGCTCATTTGGCAAGGGTCTCGTGCAGCAGCAGATTCCGTTCTCCGACGGTTCGCTCATCCGCTTGACCATCGCGCGCTACTACACGCCATCGGGCAGGTGCATACAGAAGCCTTATGTCGACGGCGACGACCAAGACTACGCTCAAGACCTCTTGGAGCGTTACCAGCACGGTGAATATTTCTCACGCGACAGCATCAAGCATTCCGGCCCGGCTTATCATACGAAGATTGGCAGGGTAGTGTATGGCGGTGGCGGAATCACTCCCGACATCTTCGTGCCTGAAGACACCACTGGCATGACATCATATTACAAGGAGGCTGCCATGAGCGGACTCATCTTGCAGTTTGCCTTCACGTATACCGACAACAACCGGCAAAAGATGAAAGACTTCAAGCAGATGTTGCAACTTGCCAGTTATCTCGATAAGCAAAACACGGTGGGACAGTTTGTCAACTATGCCGACAAGAACGGTCTTCAGCGCCGCAACCTGCTCATCAAGAAGAGCCACGCCTTGCTGGAAAAGTATATCAATGGACGAATAATCTACAACATGCTTGACGAGCAAGCCCTTGACGAGTATCTCAACGACGGCGACCCCGTGATAAAAACGGCTATGAGAGTATTCGCTCGCAACGAGGCGTTCCCCAAGAAACCCGTGAAGAAAGCTGGACAAAGATAGATGGGCATGGACAAGCACACACTTAGACAAATCATAAAAGAGCGAAAGAAAAAGTTCAGTGCCGACGAGCTTATCATGCAATCAATGGATATTACCATCCAACTTGAGAAGCATCGTCTCTACCAAACGGCAGATACGATTCTTCTCTATCACAGCATGCCCGACGAGGTAAATACACATGGACTAATAGCGGCGCTCCACAAGCAGGGGCGGCGCGTGCTCCTGCCACGCATTAAAAACGAGGAAGAGTTGGAGCTGGTGAGATACAGTGGAAAGCTGAGCTTGCGAATGTCGGAGAGATATGGCATACTTGAGCCTGATGGAGAGCCATTCACCGAATACGAGTCGATAGACCTCGCCATCATCCCAGGCATGGCATTCGCGTTGAATGGAAAGCGACTTGGCAGGGGTAGGGGATACTACGACCGGTTGTTGGCTAAGATTCCAACAACGTATAAGTTGGGGCTTTGTTTTCCTTTCCAGATATTGGATGCCATTCCCACCGACGACCATGACGTGCCGATGGATGAAGTCTTTGTTTGAATACCCGATAAACACCTATTGGAATAACACCTTTAATACATCATTATGAATTTGGATCTGCTGTCAGTTGATGACATAACACTTCTGCAAGAAAAGATAACCAACGCCAACAACATTGTGCTATTATGCCACACTCGACCCGATGGAGATGCCATAGGTGCATGCCTGGCCATGAACGCTTATCTCTCAGGACATTTCGGCAAGGAGTCGGCCATCGTGGTTCCCAATGCCTTCCCCGATTTTCTAAATTGGCTTCCGGGCAGAGAGAGAATCGTTCGTTTTGATAAGCATCCAGAGGATGTCAAGCGAATGTTCAACCAAGCTGACCTCGTTGTCTGTCTCGACTTCAACATGTATTCGAGGATTGACGACATGGGTGAAGTGCTGAAGACTTCAAAGGCAGACGTGATTATGATAGACCACCATTTGGGCAGTGATGTGGATTGCTCGCTAAAAGTGTCTTTCCCAGAGGCCAGCTCCACTTGCGAACTGCTTTTCCGCGTGGTGTGGCAGATGGGCGGATTCGACGAGATGGCACAGAGGTTCGCCATACCATGCTATTGTGGCATGATGACAGACACGGGAGGCTTCACCTTCAACTCCTCACGCCCTGAGATTTTCTTCATCATCTGCCAGTTGCTCACAAAGGGCATAGACAAGGATAAGATTTACCGGAACGTGTATAACAACTATTCCTCATGGGCAATACGTCTGCGCGGCTTTTTGATGTCACAGAAACTCAATGTCCTTGATGACCTCCACGCGAGCTACTATACTATGACACGCAAGGACATGAAAGATTTTCACTACGTGCGTGGAGACAGTGAGGGGCTTGTAAATGTTCCATTGCAAATAAAAGGCATGAAGTGCAGCATATCCCTTCGCGAGGATGACCGCATAGACAATCGCATATGGGTCAGTCTGCGTTCTGTTGACGACTTTTCCGTGGAAGATATGGCAAAGCGTTTCTTCAACGGTGGCGGACATCTAAACGCAAGTGGCGGCAAGCTCGATTGCACCATGGACGAGGCCGTGAAAATAACAAAAGAGGCAATAAACTATTACTCAGAGCAATTGTGTAAGTAATTGTTTATTGCCACATCGGGCAAAATCATTTTGCCCTCATCGTAATCAATGGCACGAGCATCTCCTCCATGGAGATGCCGCCATGCTGGAACGTGTCTTTATAGTAAGACACGTAGTAGTTGTAGTTGTTGGGATAAGCGAAGAAGCTGTTGCCACAAGCAAAGGCATAAGACGTGCTGATGTTGGGCGACGGCAAGAAAGCCTTGTGAGGTTCCTTTATGGCAAACACGTCCTTGGAATTGTAAGCAAGGTTCTTGCCAAGCTTGTATCTAAGGTTGGTGTTAGTATTCCTGTCTCCGATTATCTTCAACGGCTTCGAGCATCTTATGGAGCCATGATCAGTTGTCAACACTATGGTGTAGTCGGTGTCGGCCAGCATCTTGAACAGGTCCGCGATGACCGAGTGCCGAAGCCATGAAAGCGTGATAGACCGGTAAGCGCTCTCGTTGTTTGCCAACTCACGCACCATTTTCGACTCGGTGCGGGCATGGGAGAGCATGTCTATGAAATTGATGACTACCACGTTGAGGTCGTTTTCCTTCAGCGCATTGAATTGTTGCAACAATTTAGACGCGGCATCAGAGTCGTTAATCTTATTATAACTGAACTTGTCGTGTCTGCGGAATCGCTCTATCTGCGTGCGTATCAGCGGCTCCTCGTTGAGGTTCTTTCCCTCTTCCTCATCCTCGTCTACCCAAAGCTCCGGGAACATCTGGGCTATCTTGTTTGGCATCAGGCCAGAGAATATGGCATTGCGCGCATACTGTGTAGCCGTGGGCAAGATGCTCATGTACATGTCCTCATGTATGTCAAAGTATCCACCAATCTCCTTTGACAACATTATCCATTGGTCCCACCTGAAATTGTCTATTACTATCATGAAGACTTTTTCACCCTTGTCTATCAACGGGAATACCTTTCCCTTGAATACATCCTGACTCATGAACGGGCAAGACACATCTGTGTGTTTTCCTCTAAGCCTGGCGGAAATGGCATCCATCCATTCCATGTAATGAGACTTGACGTATTTGGCAAAGCCCAAGTCGGCCTCTTCTTTTTGCATGGCAAGCATCTCTGCCATTCCATTGTCTCCTGCGCTTAGATCCACCTCCCACCTGGTAAGCGTGCGGTAGACGTTCATCCAGCCATTAAAATCATCACAACTGTCTATCATCATGGCTATCTTCTGATAGTCGCTTCGATAGGTCATCTGCGTTACCTCACTCTCTATTTCCTTCCTGTGGATGTTCTTCTTCAGTGCCAACAAGATTTGGTGAGGATTGACAGGCTTTATGAGATAATCGGCTATCTTAGAACCTATTGCCTGATCCATAAGGTCTTCTTCCTCGCTTTTCGTGACCATTATCACGGGCGTCTGCGGTTGAATCTCCTTTATTTTCTGCAACGTCTCAAGACCGGTAAGACCAGGCATCATCTCGTCGAGCATGATAAGGTCGAAAGATTGTTTGCCACATTCTTCCAAGGCGTCCATGCCATTAGACACTGGTGTCACGTCATAGCCTTTGTTCTTCAAGAAAATCAAATGGCCCTTCAGAAGGTCTATCTCGTCATCAGCCCAAAGTATCTTTCCGTTGTTCATGATATTATCTCCTTAATCTCTATACATTAATTATTACATATCATCAGAAACCTTCGAGTTCATAATCCTCACTCTCTATGTCGAATGTCTCTTTCTTCTTTACTTGCCGTGGTTCCTTCTTGTCCTGTTTTACTTGTGGCTTCTCGGATGTAGCCACTTTCTTTTCGGTCGGGGCAGGCGTCTCTGCGGGCAGAATGGTTTCAGTCTGCTGATTTACAGGTTGCGCGTTTGAATTTTGTCGCTCAATATCCTGCGCAACGGTGACACCTTGAGGTTGACCGTCTGTCTTCTCTTCTGTTTTCTCCTCGCCAGCCACTGGTTCGGTGACAACATCTTCAGGTTCCGTGAGAAGTTGAAGCGTTGATGGCTTTATCGGCGCGAAATGGACGTCATAAAACTTCTTGTAGTCGTCAAAGCTATATGCCACGCCAAGCAAAGGCAGGTTCTCCACGCTGATAATGAAAGGCCGAGCCTTGCCCATAAGCTTCCTCACTTGTGGTTGCGACAACAAACCCCGAGAATACTGCATAGCCTCATCATAATTGCGGAAGCCTGACACGCGCATACGGTGAAGGATGTCATCATTGTCGATGGCGATGTCGAAATCACGGACGAGAAAACTCGTGAAGTTGTATTTAGCCACTTGGTATAACAGCTTGTTCTCGTTGACAGAGTCTGGTTGGTAGACCAACATGAATACGAACTGCGTATTTCGCTCGGCGTTCAACGGCTTTGCCTTCAATTGCTCACTTTCGCTCAAAGTCTCACTGCGCATGGCCCACACATTGCCAATGTCGAACTTGGCCCCACGCAACCGTCTGCCACTCTTCACGCCATTGATAATCATGCCGGCAATCTTTGCCACATCGCTCTCCGGGAACTTCTCCACAAGGCTGTCAAGACCTTTCAGGCATGCCTCGTCATCGCCTTCGTTCAGCTTATTCAGAGAGCCTATGAACATAAACTTGTCCCTGTTGGCACCTTGAGGGAAACGCGTCTCGGAAATACTCACGTTGGCATCAACCACATTATGATTGTCCGCCTTGAAAGCATCGTAGGTCGCCGCATAGAGAGAGTCCTCGATATGCACGCCATAGCGAGTGTTGACAACATAGTTTGGGTCGGAAAGCAAGGTCGTCCACTCGCTCTTGGGAAATTCCGCTTTAAGACTGTCGACAAAAGACTCAGCCTTGGCTTTTTGCCCTTTCCTTGAATATAGCAGGAAGAGATGGTAGAAAGCGTCATCCTTGTGCGCATAGTCTGGGTATTGACTAATGAGTCGGCTCAACGCCTTCTCACTCAGCGTGAGGTTGTCGAGCTTGTCCTTGAATATTACTCCACTGTTGTAAAGTCCATCAGCGATAATATCATCGCTCGCCTTCACTTGCTCTTTGGTGAAAGGAATCTGCGCAAGGTAATATTCACGTTTGTGAGGGTCGTTCAAGGCTTCGTCGTTAACCTTCTCGACGGAGTCCAATGCCTCTTGCGCGTTAAGAATGGAGTCGCGTTGCTCGTCGGAAATATCGGCAAGGTCGTATCTTTGCTGCTTCACCACGGTCTTGTTTATTCGTTGCCAGTTGTCCACGTTCTCTCGTTTGCCCCAAAGCATTTGGAATTGTTGTTTTCCTTTTGCCACGACCATGGGGTTATAGAAATACCATTCACTTGACTGTTGGCCAATGTTCAGATTGTTGGTATTGCCTTGGTTACCTTTCTTTTGCGCTTCGTCGCCAAAGGCGTCATCGTTGTTTTGTTGCCTGTTTGCCACTTCATTCTCAACCTGTTTTCTCTTTTCCTCGGCCTCCTTTTTCTTCAACGCCACTATTACCCTGTCTATAGCCATGTTGCGCTGCTCCTCGTCCATGCGCGCGAGGTTTTGCAATGAGTCTTGCAGATGAACGGCATCCGTGTAAGGTACAAGTTCATCAAGCACTTTCGAGCGGTTTGTCAGACGCTCGTATGCCTTGTTGTCCTTGTCGGTCATGCCCAATGCCAAGTTGTAACAGCGGCGGGCGTCAGCATATTGCTCACGCGTCCAGTATAAGTCACCAAGTTTTATAAGCAACGCCCCACGTTCAACGCCGGACCGTGTCGCCTTTTCGTTGCCGTTCTCGTATGCCGAGATTGCCTTGAGCGTGTCTTTCTTTAGAAGATATATATTTCCAATGGCGAAGTACACTTGGTCAAGGTATTCCTTGTTCTTATCCGATTTGGCCATACGCTTCAACTTGGCAATCATTCCATCCGATTTCTTGCTTGCCATCACCTCAGTCCTGGCTATTCGAGCGTTGAACTCCAACTGATAAGGTGGATTCATGGCAATAACCTTGCTATAAGCCTTGTATGCTTCAACATTTTTTCCTGCGGCTTGGCAAATCTGCCCCATGATAAACCATTCACGGGCCTTCTGTTTCCGCCTCTTCTCACGTCTTATAACGTTTCTAAGATATGGAATGGCAGATTTGTAATCATGGGTGAGAAGATAGTAGTCGGCAAGGGCAAGGTCCCAATCCTTGCGGGCTTGCCATGGAATGGAATCGCGCCTGCTGTTCCTGATCACATCCTCCGCGTCGTATGCGAGGTCATTCTCTATGTAGCACTTCGCCAACCATGCTTGTGCCCTTGAGTAGATGGCAGGTTGCGTGCGATAGAGCATGCTCATATAGGCGAAAGTGGATATGGCATTGTCAAGATTTCCTTCATGAAACTGCGAACGGCCCAAGAGCATCCAGGCTTTCCACATGAACGGGTTGTATTCCTTCCTTGATAGCCACTCCCTGTCACGGTCGGTCTTGCGCCTGTTCGATTTCCATTGTGGGCGTTGCTTTATGCTATGCCTGTCTATCACTTTCTCAGCTTTCAAGATGGCGCGGTCGAAGTTTGCCTTGCCAAGCTCCTTGCTGTTCTTGTTTCTTACGGTATAGAGCGGAATGAAATCGGTGTAATTATCTTGATTCCCGTTTTCCTTCTCCAACGAACCGTCCACATAAGCCACAGCACCATTATAATATGTGTTGTAGCGTGAGTTGAACGCCTGCCACCAACGCGTGGCGGCAGTGTTTCTCGCCGTGGAACAGCTCTCTATCACAAGAATGATGAAGACAGCCGTCAAGCCAATGACTGATATATGACGAATCTTGTTCAATGCTGGTAATATGTGTATTACATTGTTAAGTGGCGAGCGTCACGTACTCATCCTTGATGCCATCTGGCATATTGATACCCCTTAGAATCAAGCTGCGATTCCACGCCTTTACCTCATCATGGCGAAGGGTCTCCAACACTTCGGCAAACAATGTTGTCTCGTCCTCCGTGTAACTGTCAGATGGTCTGCCCTTGAAGGCGTCAAGTTCCTCGTCATCAAAGTATTCCACAGGCTCTGTTGCCGCCTTCAACATGCATTCTTGCTCGCACATCACGTTTTCAGGAGAGCAATGGGTACAGTCGCCATGCCCTATTACCACTCTTTGGTCTTCACCACGTTTGCGGGATACATAGCCAAGCACGGCGCAGAACAGCCCCAAGGCAACGAGCGAAAGCAGAAGATACCACATAATCCTATTCAGACTTGATTGTGAATCCTGCCAAACGTATGTCATCCCAATAAGACGGATACGACTTTGACACAACCTCCGTATTGTTAATCCTCAGTCCTGGGAACTTGATTGCCAAGGGCGCGAAAGCCATTGCCATGCGATGATCCTCATAGGTGTTGATGGCTTCCATCGTTGCCTCGCACTTCGTTCCGTCCCATGTCATCTCCGAATCGTTTGCGACATTGATGACAAATCCAAGCTTGCCAAGTTCTTTTCGCATGGCCTCTAAGCGGTCTGTTTCCTTAATGCGAAGACTTGCCAAGCCCGTGAAATGGAATGGAATGTCAAGCGCACAGCAAGTCGCGATGATGGTTTGAGCCAAATCGGGACAATTGATAAAGTCGTAGGTCAATGTTGCCACGTGATCAAGATGGCGCGAGAGGGTCACTGACGTTGGTTTACCAGAGTGCACTTCTTTAAACGAAGTCTTGATTCCGAGCAACGAGAATATGTATTTAACAACTGAGTCGCCTTGCCGCGAACTGTCCTCAAGACCGTTCAAGACGACGTTGACAGAACCTGATGGATAAAGTGATGCCATCTCATACCAATAAGAGCTTGCGCTCCAGTCGTTTTCTATAAGATACCGCGAATCTTCGTAAGGCTTTGGCTTGACCTCAATGGTATCTGTGCTTGCCCATTCCACGCTTGCGCCAAAGCCATGCATGACATGGATTGTAAGGTCGATATATGGACGCGAGACAATCTCGCCCGTCAAATGCAATGTCAACCCTTGCTTGGTAACAGGGCCAATAAGCAACAATGCCGAGATGAATTGTGAGCTTACATTTCCCGGTATCTCCAGTTTCCCGCCTAATAATGAATGACCGGAGATGTGGAGTGGGGGGAAGCCTTCCTTGCCCTCGTAGCTTATCGAAGCTCCGAGCATGCGGAGAGCGTCCACGAGAACTCCAATGGGCCTATGGCACATACGTTCCGACCCCGTTATCGTATGGTCGCCTGGTGTCACGGAGAGGTAAGCGGTCAGAAAACGCATGGCCGTGCCTGCGGCTCCAATATTGATAGTCTCTGGCATGTACTTGAGAGCATTGACAACGGCGTGGGTGTCGTCGCAGTCAGACAAGTTGTTTGGCAACTGCCCGCCACACAAGGCATGGACAATAAGAGCACGGTTGCTTATGCTCTTTGATGCGGGAAGGTTTATTGTAGCTTCAAGATTCTTTGGGGCGATAATCTCGTATGTTGACATATCGTTTTAATTATTATTTTATTGTAGTTATCTTTATGTCCATAAGACCATTAAACGTCGCGGCTCTCGTAGTGCGGTATTTCTTCGGGCCAGGAATCAGCGGAGAATAGTAGAGCACATGCCTAATGCGCTGCTTTTGTTGCGGTGTTATCTTGAAACCTAATCCAACGCTGTAATCCATGATGTTGTCAGAGTCATATTCCAACCCCTCACAAGAATGACGCTTTAGCAATGGGTCAAGATACTTTTCATCCTTTCCCTCATACTCTAAATATTGAGTATACTCATATCGGTTGTACGAGTGGGTGTCTTCACAATAGTCGGTATCGGCACAAGAGTCCACTGGAGCCACACTGCCGTCGTCGTTAGCGTCACGCCTTTCCGTAAACACATGGTAAAGCCCGAGGTAATGGCCAAGCTCATGGGCTAACGTCATCACCACATCTGCAGAAGTGTAAGTCGTCAACTTATGATTTGGGTTTGTGTATCGGTCGCTTTGGTAATAGCCACCATTTGGCGACGTATTGGCATACAGGCTGTTAATGGCCGAGCAATAGGCAAAGCTCAGATTGTCTTTCTTAACATTTGGTGTCGTCACGGTCCCCAAGCCTTCAAGCTCGTTGTCACCCTTGACGGAAAAAGGCATATGAGATATGCCGAGCGTTATTTCATTGCTGTTGGTGTTCTTGAAGTTGAACATCATCACGTTTATATACTTGTTTGGCTCCCAAATATATTTCACGTTAGCCCCGGTCTGGTCTTCCATGAATTTCCCCTCGTCTATGGGATATTCACCGGTGTATTTCACGTATTCCACACCTGGATGAGAGAGTTTCTTGCCATTTTCATCAGTCGTGGCAAGCACAAACTTTATGTTTACGTTCTCGCTGTTTCCGTAGACTCCACCTTGGTAAATCTCATTTACATACTGCAAGAGATTGCCAAGACGCTGATAAGGAATATATTGTGTTGGATTGTCACCATTGGCGTAGAGCACATGGAAAATCACAGGCAATTCATAAGTATAGCCATCGTTTATAGCCAATGTGTCCAGATTCTCATTGCCTCTGCCTGTTGTGGTCTCATCATCAGCAATGGAAGAACTGCTGCAAGCTTGAAGCAAAACAGCGACAAACGTCAGCATTATGCTACATTTCCACATAAATATCGATAGTTCTAATTATCTGTTTTATTTTCTTGCAAATTTACTAAATTTGCTCTACACTAACGACTTGTGATGTCTATAATATGTTTAATTATATCAAACGAATAAAAAAGTTGGACGATTGTTTGGTGAATTGAAATAATCGCCGTACCTTTGCACTCGCAAAACGGAACGGGATTTAGCGCAGTTGGTAGCGCACACGTCTGGGGGGCGCGAGGTCGCTGGTTCGAGTCCAGTAATCCCGACCTGTAAGAGTGGCAAGAGAGAAAATCTTTTGCCACTCTTTTTAGATTATATTAGTATCGATTTTTTTCGTGATAATTTAATGTTGAGATATTTTGCTGATTCTTTCCTTTTTCATATCTTTGCAAAACATTAAATTAAAACAAGCCAGCTAACAAGGCCATTTCATATTCTATCTGATGTGCGCTATTTCCATCATGCTCTCGCTCGCTATCACGTCCTCCGTTGGGTTTTACCCGACAAGCGATAGCACTGCTGCCACAAAGAAGAAGTTGTCTTCTTTCAGGAGAATGGTGCGCAATTTCTCACGAGTAGACACCAACTACATAGAGCCGCAAAAGTTCAATTTCACTGTGATGCTTCAAAACACCATCAGCTTTGAAGGCTACACGCTAAGGACTAACGACAACCACAAGGTCGTGTTGGCGCCTAAGCCTTCTTATAAGTTAGGCCCTTATTTTGGTTGGAGATTCATCTTCCTTGGATACACGATTGACCTCAAGCACTTAAAAAGTGAGGCAAGAGAGGCGCTCGACTTCAGCTTGTACGCACCACAAGTTGGCCTGGACATTTTCTTCCGAAAGTCGGGGAAAAACTATCTGATAAACTGTGTGGATTATGGAAACGGGTTCATTGAGAAAGCGATGAAATCGCATAGTTTCAATGGTTTTGAGACCTCCGAGAGTGGCATTAACGCTTACTACATTTTTAATCATAGCAAGTTCTCCTATCCTGCGGCATATAGCCAAAGTACTATACAACGCCGCTCCGCGGGTAGCGCGCTCGCTGGAATAAGCTACTCAAAACACAAGCTGAACATGGATTGGGACAAGTTTCATAACCTTATGGATGATGTAGCCGGCAGTGGGACTGCGCAAGAGGTTAGCGACACTACGATGCATTTCACGAAAATAGACTACTCTGACATATCCATTGGCGGAGGTTACGCTTACAACTGGGTTTTCGCACATAATTGGTTGTTCGACTTATCGCTGCAATTGGCCCTTGGCTACAAGCAATTGTCGGGGAAGGAAAACGATTTCTTCCGCAACTTCAATTTCAAGAATATCATGCTTGATGGAGTGTCAAGGGTGGGATTGGTGTGGAACAACATGAGATGGTATAGTGGAGCAAGCGCCGTATTTCACTCTTACAACTACCACAAGTCGAATTTCTCTGCAAACACAATGTTTGGCAACGTATATATATATGTTGGATATAATTTCGGACTAAAAAAACAATATAGGAAAAAAAGATGAAGAAAACAGTAATTTGCATACTATCGTTATTGCTGACAGCTAACATCTCAGCACAGGTAATAGACTACACCAAGCCTGACTCCTTAAAGGTAATGTCCTTGTTCAAGAAAGCCAAGACGTTGAAAGACAAGTCAATGTCTTCGTACATGGTGTTTTTCGGACGTCAATTCAAGGGTGTGCCATACGTGGCAAAGACGTTGGAGAAGAATGCCAACGAGAAGCTCATCGTCAACCTTCACCAGCTCGACTGCACCACTTACGTGGAAACCGTATTGGCACTTTCAAGGGCCATGGCACAGCACAAGCCAACATTCGCAAGCTATTGCGAGAACCTGAAGCATATACGCTACCGCAACGGAAAGGTCGCTTACCCAGCAAGACAACATTATTTCACTTACTGGATTCAAGAGAACACGAAAGAGGGCATCGTGAAGAACATACAGTCGCCCAACCCTCCATTCTCCGCGACACAAACTGTGAAGGCCAACTACATGACTACTCACCTTGAGAGCTATCCCATGCTCAAAGGCAAGCAGCAATGGATTAAGCAGATAGCCGACATGGAGAAGTCTATCACCGGTACAAGGCAAAAATACATACCCACCAAGGCGGTAACAAACAGCAACGTCGTGAGAAAGACCGTGCACAACGGCGACATAATAGCCATTGTGACAACAAAGGCTGGCTTGGAAATCAGCCATATAGGCATTGCCGTCTGGCACAAGGACGGTCTGCACATGCTCAATGCCTCATCGCTATACCACAAGGTGGTGGAAGACAATAATCTCTTGCAAACTTACCTGCGCAATCAAAAAACCGCGCTTGGCATTCGTATAGCAAGACCTTTATAGAATTTAACGACAGACAGTCGCGAATTATAACATATCTCATAATGGAACCATTAGCAGAGAGAATGCGTCCACGCACGCTCGACGATTATGTTGGCCAAGAACACCTCGTGGGCAAGAACGGCTTAATGCGCAAGATGATAGAGAGCGGAAAGGTTTCCTCTTTTATCCTTTGGGGGCCTCCCGGTGTCGGAAAGACCACATTGGCCGAGATTGTGGCATCAGCAATGAAAGTGCCTTTCTATACGCTCAGTGCCGTTACCAGTGGTGTGAAAGACGTTCGTGACGTTATAGAACGTGCCAAGAAAGGAAGCTTTTTCAATAACGCCTCGCCTATTCTCTTCATCGATGAGATTCACCGTTTCTCCAAGTCGCAACAAGACTCTTTGCTCGGTGCCGTGGAGCGCGGCGTGGTGACGCTCATTGGCGCCACGACAGAGAATCCATCCTTTGAGGTTATAAGGCCATTGCTATCGCGCTGCCAGGTCTACGTGCTCAAGTCTCTCGACAAAGATGCCTTGCAAAAAATACTCCTTCACGCCATCAATACAGACGTGGAACTGAAGAAAAAGCACATTGAGCTGAAAGAGACTGGAGCCATGATGCGTTTCAGCGGCGGCGACGCGCGAAAATTGCTCAATATCCTTGAGCTTATAGTGGAATCGGTTGAGGGAGACGACATCGTAATTACCGATAAGAAAGTTGAGGCTGAGCTGCAAGCCAATCCGCTTGCCTACGACAAGCAGGGCGATATGCACTACGACATCATTTCTGCCTTCATCAAGAGCATACGAGGATCCGATCCCGATGCCGCACTCTACTGGATGGCAAGAATGATAGAGGGTGGTGAAGACCCAAAATTCATAGCTCGCCGTATCGTGATTTCAGCGGCGGAAGACATTGGCTTGGCCAATCCAAACGCCTTGCTGCTGGCAAACGCCGCTTTCGACGCGGTAGAGAAGATTGGTTGGCCTGAAGGCCGAATTCCTCTTGCCGAGGCCGTGGTGTATCTTGCCACAAGCCCAAAAAGCAACTCGGCATACATGGGCATAAACACCGCCATTGAGGAGGTTAGGAAAAACGGCAACCAGCCAGTGCCAATGCACATTCGCAACGCCCCAACTAAACTTATGGCTCAACTGGGCTATCACGATGGATACAAGTATCCACACGACTATCCTGGCAACTTCACGCCACAGCAATATCTTCCAGACGAGTTGATGGACAAGCGGTTTTGGAAAGCGCAACATTCGCCCGCGGAAGAAAAACTGTACCAACGAATGGTCAACTGCTGGGGAGACAGATACAAAGAATAAGATAAAAACAAGAACATAAACAGAACATGACATGAACATTGTAATACTCGACGGGTATGCCGCCAATCCTAATGATTTTTCGTGGGAGCCTCTTGAGGCTTTTGGTTCTCTTACAGTGTACGAGCGCACCAAGCCGGAAGAAGTAATAGCAAGAGCAAAAGATGCGGAAATATTGATAATCAACAAGATAAACATGACTGATGAAGTTATAGCCCAACTGCCCAAACTGAAATATATAGGCATATTGGCTACTGGCTATAACAACATTGACACCGAGTCAGCACATAAGCATGGCATTGTGGTGTGCAATATTCCGTCATATTCTACAGAAAGCGTGGTGCAGATGACGTTTGCCCATATCTTGAACATAACCAACCAAGTGGCCCACTATGCCAACCAAGACAGGGCAACGGGTGAAGCCGCAGACCTTAAATGGACAAAGAACCCTGACTTCTGCTATTGGGACACGCCCCTGCCAGAAATAGCAGGCAAGACACTGGGCATCATTGGCCTTGGCCACATAGGCATGCGCGTGGCAACTGTGGCTCTCGCCTTTGGCCTTCATGTCGTCGCGTACACGTCGAAAGACGAAACCAATCTGCCCAATGGCATCAAAAAGGCCTCATCACTCAATCTGCTGCTCAGCTCTTCCGACATAGTGTCACTGCATTGTCCGCTCGCAAACAACAACATCCACTTCTTCAACTCGGAGAATATCGCCAAGATGAAGCAAGGAGCAATACTTATCAACACTGCCCGTGGCGCCCTTGTTGACGAGGGTGCCGTGGCAGAAGCTCTTGCCTGTGGCAAGCTTGGAGGCTACGGAGCCGACGTGATGGACCAAGAACCGCCACTTGCCGACAACCCTTTGCTCAAGCAGCCTCATGCTTATCTCACGCCTCACATAGCATGGGCAACGAAGGAGGCTCGCAGGCGATTGCTCGACATTTGCTTTGCCAACGTGGAAGCTTTCATTCAAGGCAAACCCATCAATAAAGTTTAATTACAGCTATGCATTTCACTGACCCTCAATTGGTCAACTCCGTACAGACCATTATTGAAATCCTCGGCACATTGGCGTTTGCCATATCAGGCATCCGCCATGCCGCGGCCAAGCACTTCGATTGGTTCGGAGGGTTTGTATGCGGATTCGCCGTCGCCATTGGCGGCGGAACCCTCCGCGACGTCATGTTGGGATTGCCACCTTTCTGGATGACATCGCCATTGTATATCGTGTGCACGATAGTGGCTCAAATATTCGTGATATCATTCTCGAGGATGCTCAAGCGGCTCGACAACGCGTGGTTTTTCTTCGACACCCTCGGCCTCGCCTCTTTCACCATCACCGGCATACAGAAGACAATAGAATGCGGCTATCCTTTCTGGGTGGCCATCATAATGGGATGCATAACCGGAGCAGCCGGTGGAGTGATACGTGACGTATTGCTAAACAAGACCCCAGTTGTGCTTCGCAAGGAGATATATGCCATGGCAAGCATCGTGGGTGGGCTGCTCTATTGGGTGCTCACCGACATGAACGTCAACATGGCCATCACGGGTGTCGCCACATTTGTTTTTATCGTGACAATAAGGGTATTGGCCGTGAAGTACCATATTTCCCTTCCCGTATTGAAGGATGAGGAATGAATCTCGTTTTCTTAACGGCATATTATCATGATTTTAACAGGTCAGAAATATGCCGTATATACCTTTGCCTTTGAAAAAAAAGTTGTAGCTTTGCACAATTAATTGCACAGTATAATAAAAAGAAACCAATAAAGGGATAATGATTGTTAGTAACAACGTGAAAGTGATTGCTACTATCGCAAGCATAGCCGTGCTGTCGTGCGCGAGTTCTGTTTCATATGGCAAGATTAAACACTCTGAAACAAGAAGCACTGAGGTAAGAGAGGTAGGAATAAGGGGTATCATCATCGACAAGGCTAATGCCGACAAACTCGTCGGGGTGGTTGTCGTGCCAGACGGCAACACCAATGCCGCGACGTTGACCGATGCCAATGGCAATTTCCATATTTCCACTAACGGCGTGAAGAGCCTGCGCGTGTCATGTGTTGGCTATGTCACCAAGACCATACAGCTCAACAAGGACATACAGTCTGACAAGGACATGGAAAAACGTGGCGATTGCTATGTCATCGCCCTTGACGAGGATTATTTCAAGATAAACGAAGTCGTGGTGACAGGGCAGGGAGCGGAGATAAACAAGCGACGCCTGTCATCCAACATTTCCACTGTAGACGCTTCCGACCTTGAGAAGGTTAAAGTGGGACGCATAGACCAGATGCTGCAAAACGCTCTGCCAAACGTGCAAATAAACATCACCACCGGACAGCCTGGCTCTACATCGATGGTAAAGTCGAGGGGATTGTCATCGGCATTTATCAATTCCACCCCCGTCATCTATGTGGATGGAGTGCGTGTGGACAACATGAACTCCGTGTCATCTCTAAACAACTATACGGGCACTTCTCTAAATAGCTTGAATGGCCAGACTGCCACGTATGGCTCCATCAGCGACATACCCATGGAGAACATAGACCATATAGAATATGTTACAGGTGGCGCGGCTACCACGGTCTACGGCTCTGACGCCGCCAACGGAGTGATACAGATTTTCACTAAAAAAGGCTCTAATAACAAGATTTCGTTCTATGCGGGAGCTGATCTCGGTGCTGACGTGGCATCAAGCCAGTTTTACCACTTCAAGCGGACCAAGGAGCTGCTCCACCAAACCGGCTTGCAGCAGAAATACCGTTTCGGGTTTGACGGAGGAACCGACAAGTATGGCTACAGCTTTGGGGCAAGCATGAGCGAGAACACCGGCACGCTGATACACGATGGCAACAAGGATCGCAAATATGACATGCGGTTCGGGTCGCACGTCAAGTTCAACAGGATGCTTGAATACCAAAACTCATTTGGCTTTGTGGTTGAGGATTACAACCGCAGGCGCAACGGCAACGAAGGCTGGTACACCGGACTGTGGTTTGCCGAGGGCTCCGCCTGCGCCAACTTCAAATATGTCGGCCAGGATGGCGTTGAGAAAAACTATGGCGCCGACATTGACGCACTCGACGATTACACCTTTGGCAAGATGAAGGAGTTCGTGAGCAAGGCCGAGGCCCTGCAAAACAACAAGGAGTCGATAAAGCGTTTCCAAACCTCACAAAGCCTTGAGTTCAAACCCATACGCGACTTCACCATGAAAGCCACCTTGGGTGTGGACTATCGTGTGAGCAGCAACAAGCTTATCACGACAAACGAATTCCTGATACACATACAGCAAAAGCCGGAAGGCACCTCAAACGCCGGGAGCATAAGCAATTTCGACAGGAAATACTTTGGACTGACAGCCGACATCAACGCGCAATACAAGCTTAGGTACAAAGATTGGCTAAGCTCTATCACGACAGCAGGGTTCCAGTTTTTCAGCACCAACGACCACCAGTCTGTCTACAATGGCAGCAACGTGCGCGACGGGGCGCAAATCATAGCCGGTGCTGGAACGCTGACTGCCAACGAGTGGCTAAGCTATCTTTACAATTACGGAGCCTTTGTACAGGAAAACATAGGTATATGCGATCGCTACTACATTGACCTGGGTATCCGCTCCGACTACAACACGGCTTTCGGCGACAACGTGGGATGGCAATGCTATCCAAAAGTTGGCCTGTCTTACGTCATGAGCGATGAGCCTTTCATGAAGCCACTGACGCAAAGCGGCATATTGAACAACCTTCGCCTTATGGCAAACTATGGCGTGGCGGGCAGTTACCCACCGGCATTCGAATACCAGCGCACCGTGGACCTTGGGTCATACAACGACCAGCAAGCCGCGTATTTCGGAAAATACGGCAATCCGAATCTCGCGCCAGAGAAGAAACACAGTTACGAGGTTGGACTCAACTCAACCCTGTTCAACAATGTGCTGAACATTGGCATCACATATTATTATGCCTTGACGAAGGACGCGCTGTTCTACGTTCCATCCCTCCCATCATCCGGACAGGCTTCCAACTACCTTGCCAACGTTGGCAAGATAGAAAACAAAGGCGTGGAGCTGTCGCTCGGCGTGCAGGTATTAAACACGAAAGACTGGAAGCTGCGCGTCAACGCGTCGCTAAACACCAATAAGAACAAGGTGCTCGACATAGGCACAGCCGTGCCGTTCGCAATAGGAGGCTTCTCGTCGCGCACCATACAAACAGTCGTGGCAAAAGGAAAACCAGTTGGATTCCTGCGCGGTTCAAAGGCTGAGCTCAATGACGATGGCTCACTGAAAGATATGCTCAACTTGCAAGACCTTGGCACTACGTTGCCCACTAAATATGGCAACTTCTCTGTCAACGGCAGCTGGCGACGACTGGCGTTTTTCATCAGCGGCGACTGGCAGACCGGAGCCTATGTCCACTCGTTTGACAGGCAGTTCAGGTTCGCGAAGGGACTGAAAGACCCTGCCATACCCGACAAGGCACTTGAGGGAAAAACGCAAGCCAAGGAGTGGCTCAATTTTACCAACTTCTTCGTGGAGAAATCCGACTTCCTGAAGATAAGGAACATAGGCGTGAGCTATGATTGGAGCTTCAAGCAGTTGATCAAGACGATGACCGTAGGATTCAACGTCTACAACCCATTCGCCATCACGGCCTCGTCAGTGGACCCGGAAGCCACCATTTCCGGGACACGCACGCAGGGGGCTGTGGCCGTGGGAGGTCTCAATTACTCGTCCTACTCCACACCACGAAGCTTCATAGGCTCCGTGACCGTGACTTTCTGACAGCTTGATAAAAAATGAACAGAAAAAGACATTTACGAAACAAATACATGAACATACATAATATGATAAGGAACATGGCTTTCTGTGCCATTACCACGTTGTCGCTGTCGGCCTGCGACTTGCTGGAGCCAAGCGACATAGTGAACCCCAATGTGGATGAAGACACGTTCAAGAATTCCTCAAACGCCCTGAAGACGTGGATAAACGGCACCAACAGCACGTTCGCCACAACGATTGGCGAATTTGCGGAGCTCACCGAAATATTGTCCGACAACTATTTCAACAATTCAACCCAAGGTAGCAAGGTGTTCGATTTCCCTACGTTGCTGTATACCGACCCCGACGTGACCAACCTGCAACGAGGCATCGGCACAATCAGGGAAATGGCGCTCAACGGTCTCAACAACATATCTAAGGCCGACCAAGGCATGACCTCAGACCAGGAGCTGAACCTCAGATACATAGAGGGTTACTCATACCTGCTTGCCGGTGAATATTTCGTTGGCCTGCCTGAAGAGAACGGCGGAGAGGTGAAAGACTGGAAGCACAATCTCAACAAGGCGATAGACACATTCAACCTCTGCCTTAAATTGGCGGAGACCGACAGCGACAAGGCGTTTATCAACACCCTGCTGGCAAGGGCTTACTACAAACTTGGCGACAAGCAACAAGCCGTGGCTTTCTCGAACAGCGCGTTAAAACTGTCGGCCGACTTTGTTAGGCAAGTGACATTCGACGGGAAAAACGGCGTGGAAAACAGTTTCCAGGGATTCATCTATGGAATGCCATACGGCACGTCGTACCAGCCGCTGCCACGGCTCGATTTCCTTGACCCAAAATATTTCCAGACCACAGACCAACTCGAGCAACGCCCAATCTGCATAGCCAAGGCCGAGGAACCATACATGATAATAGCCGAGGCTGAGATTGCGGACAATGACCTGGGCAAAGCCAAGCAAACCATGTGCCAACTGCTGGGCTTGGTAAAGTCGAGACCGGTGATGAAGGGAGTGAACGACCAAGTCGAGCAAAGAGGCATGGGAGGCTTTAAGGAGTATCCCGACTCTTCCGGCTACAGGGTGGCGGCTTCGGCCAACGACAGCCTGCGCGCTGGCCTGGTGCTCGATAGGAAGAAGCCTCACTTGGTGGACATACCTTATGTTTCCGGGACATCGGTTAGCGAGAAGATGATAGCCCAGTGCGACACGCAAGACGACTTGCTAAAGCTTCTCTATCTCATGCGGCAGGAGATATTCTTCGGAGAGGGCAGGAGAGCCGCCGACCTCGGGATAAGGCTGCCTTTGTGCGAGGTGGAGGCCGCCAATGCGCAAGCCGGTGATTACATCAACGCGCAAATACCGTCGTTCATACCATTGAACCAGGACATGGACGCCTTCACGATGGATAAACAAAACATGACCGTAGTCATGAAATACGACATGAACAAAGTAATAGTGGAAAACAAGAATTCAGAATATGTGGCACCTTTCTTCAATTAAGCCCCTTTGCGTCCAACTCGTGCTCGCGCTTCCGGGCCTGGCAATGGCACAACAGGCAAAGCCCGCACACGTTATTCTCATCACCATCGACGGGATGCGTGGTGAGATGATCACCAACCCAACCATAGCCTCTGAGAACCTGAAGCAGATGAGAGCTGGCGGATTGTTTGTGGACTCGATAAAGGGCGTGACGCCCGCGGCCACATACCCGTCACACACCACCATCATCACCGGCGCGCTGCCTTTGCGACACAACATCTTCTACAACGCGCCGTTCATGGGCAACCAGCCGCGCACCATAAGCTATTGGTATGCCGACTCTATTAAGGCGGAAACCCTTTGGCAAGCCGTAACCGAGAAAGGCGGAACCGTGGCCTCGCTCTTCTGGCCCGTGTCCACCGGCTCAAGACACATCAAATATAACGTGCCAGAATACTGGTCGATAAAGCCCAATACCGACCAAATGGCCTTCTTGAGGGCCAATTGCTCGCCAGCTGGCCTGCTCGACACTCTTGAGCTGCACGCCACAGGAAGGTTAGACATGGAAAACTTCACGGCTGGTTCCATCAACCGCGACGTCAAGGAGGCTTACATGGCAAACTACATAATGAACCATTACAAGCCCACGCTCATGACAATCCACCTCATCACCACCGACTACGCGCAACACCAAACCGGTACCCAATCGGCGAGGACGCGCCGAACCATAGAATCGGCCGACGCGGCAGTGGGCGTGATACTCGACAACCTGCGCGACCATGCCATGCTCGACAGCACGCTGGTCATAGTGACAGGCGACCATGGCTTCGTAGACGTGGACAGGCAGGTGGCGCCAAACACGCTGCTCGTGAAAGCCGGACTGCTGGGCAAGCAATACGGGACCGACTGGAAGGCGTGTTTCCACGGAGCTGGAGCCATGTCGTTTCTCTACCTGAAGAGGCAAAACGACACGAAGACGCTGAGACGCGTAGAGAAGCTGCTTGCCCTCTTGCCCGACAGCGTGAAAAGCCTGTTCCGCGTCATAAACCGCGAAGAGCTCGCAATGCTTGGTTGTGACCCTAAAGTGGCGTTGGCGATAGAACCCATACCAGGCGTGGACATTACAAACAAGCGCGACGGCGAGGTGATACAGCCATGCACAGGCGGCACGCATGGCTACTCCTGCGGGGCTGACCATACCGCGCTTGTGGCTTTCGGGGCAGGCGTAAAGCACGAGGAGAAGGCCGCCATGAAGCAGACCGACATAAAGCGGTTTATCCTCGACCTGCTTTATTAAATCTTGCGTTTTCCTGCGTTTATTAATAGAAGGTGGTGAAAGGCTCACCACCTTCTCTAATCTATCAATATTACTTACTTTACATAAAACGTGAATGGTTTGTCGTAATTCCTGTTCACGCACACCGTGGCCTTGCGCTCACTAAGATTATAGACCACCGACCACTGCGTGTGGCTTGTCACGTCAGTAGGGCTTTCAGCCTGGCTCACGTCGTTGAGCAGGTTCATCGCCCGAGCCTCTGTCAGGCAATCATTGTTTTGAGTGAGCACGAAATCCATTATATCGTATCGTGTCTTTCCGTGTTGCGACCTTATGGCACCTTTGGCAGAACAATCCATCGTGGGCGAGAGATAGAAGTTGCTCACGCAATGCCTGTCGGTCATCACGTCGAGAGTGTTAGGCTTCACGTCAGGATAGCTGAAGCCGGCAATCTTTCCGTTGCCGTCGTATATCTCGTCGTCGATAAAGCGGGCATCGCGGTGCTCCGCGTCCCACACATATTCGAGCACGGCATGCCTGCCCGTTGCGTCAGCCACAAAGAAGTGATAGTTACCGTTGCCGTCGGGCACATGCAGGTCGAGCTGCTTCACCATCGTTATCGCCTCGTCCACGGAATGTGCGTTGTCGAGCAGATAGCGCATGAGCACAGTGGTGGTGAGTTTGGTGTGCGCATTGGTTTGCTGTGTGGGCTTGCCGTCGAGATGAAGCACGCAGATGGCAAACCCTGCCTCGTTCATGCCGTCCATCAGCAGATATGGGAACCCCATGACATAGGAGAGGTCTTGCACCTTTTTCTTGTTGAACTCTTCCACGTCTGGGCTGAAACAGTGGTAGAGGTTCTGGCGATAGCCTATCCAATAGCCGTCTACAAGGCAGATTGACTTTAGCTTACCCGCGGGTGCCGTGCGCACAAGGGCCGCGGCTATGGGCTCGTTGCCGTGAGAATAGTCGAAGTTGCGCCCCATGACTCGTGAGCCATCGGGGGTGGTGGCGGCAAAGGCGCTGCATCCGGCGTCGTAGTTTAATTTCGCGTTGGCCTGTGGCGCTGACGCGTCACACAGATATTTCAGCACGAAGCCCACGAGTCCGTCGTTTGTCGTAATATTGGCTTCAGACACGATGTCGAGCTTATAGTCGGCGGTATAGTCGAGGTAAAAAAAGCGTCCGTCGTCCAAGTCCTGTATAGAGTGGAGCATCTTTAGTTTTGCCGGGTCGCTTATGAGCGACGCGGGCACGTTGGCATATTTACACGTGTTGATGTCAGCGGCATCGTCGCCGCATGCCACGAACGCTACCACCCCGATGAGGGAAAGAAAAAACAATCCAATAACTTTTTTCATATTCATAATTCAAATTAGCGGTTAATGTCTATATACATTGCAACTGTGTCGCACCAGTTTGTTACGGTGGCAAAATTAGCTGATAAAGAAAGACAGCGCAAACTGCGACACCCTCAAATATAATCAAAATGCCGTTTCCAGCTGTTTTTTATTCCTTAAAAACGGGCAAGAACGTCTTTTTTATATATATTTGCAACGATAAAAAAACAATACTGGCTATGAAGATGGTAAACATTAGATTCAAGCTTGAGAGAAAGTCTATTAGCTTATTCATAAAGCGGCAAATCCCGGAGGAGAAGGCCTTCCTCGACAGGCGCCGTCAAGGTTTGGCGACATGGTATGTGTCGCTAATAACAGTGGGGATACTTGCCGACCTGCTTGAACTTTCCGGGTCGTTCAGCGCTTTCTATAAATACTCCAACAGCATAATGCTCTTGCTGATATTTACTTCCACAGCATGCTATCTGCTGAGAAAGACTAACATCCTGCAAACGGTGTCTCTGCTATCGCTGACGACACTGCTGTTCATATCCACCGACACCATATATTGCGCGTTGATGCCATCCGTGCCTCACACCAATATGGTGATACTTGTAAACATGCTCATACTTACGGCAAACATCATGTTTTCGATAGCCACATACCAAACGGTAACAACCATGGTAAACGTGGTTGTTTCGATAACGACATTCTTCGCGTGCATGATTCTCACAAACAACAAAGACTCTTTGCAATATGTCGCGATGATGACTTTGATATTCATATATATCGGCATTCTCGGACTGCACATCACACGAAACTCCAAGCATCTGCAGGATGAGAACACCACGATAAAGAACGAGGAAGAGGAACTGATGCATCTGTTGCGGCTCAACAAAGAGCAACTAAAGCTCTTCATGAAGCTGGCCAAGCAAGAATACGACGAGAACGAGACGCGGCTCATCCTGGCTCAATTCAACGAGAAGACACAGAAATACATTATAGACAATGTGAAGAAATACCTTGACGCCGAAAGTTCAACAGAAAAGCGCATAGAGAAGGCGTTCCCACAACTTACCGCCTCGGAACGCGACATCGCGAGGATGATTCTGCGCGGCCACAAGTTGGGCGCGATATGCACCATGCTCAACAAAACAGAATCCAACGTCAATACCCATCGTGCCAATATACGGCGCAAGCTCAAGCTTCAGCCTAATGACAACCTTTACGACTTCTTGAAAGCAAGGGTGAGAGAATAGCACCTTGTGGCGTCAATGCGTTGAATTGTAAAATATTATTGTCGAAATTTAACACTTGGAAACAGGGGCAAATAGAGCGGAAAAAGGGTAGCCTTTAGCCCTTTGAAAATGCCGTCGGTAGGTTATTGGCCAAAAATTTTTGCCGTTACACTGTAATCGCGTCGCGATTGCACCGTAACGGTGATGCCATTTCACCGTTACGGCGACGCGATTACACCGTAACGGCGATGCGATTGCACCGTAACGGCGACGCAAAATCATAGCGTCGGCAATGTCAGGAAACTGCAAAAATAGTAACTGCTTAGTAATCAGATTTTTATCAAAACGCCTCATGATCGCGTCATTTCCAGCCAAGCGACACCTTAGTTGAAAAAAATAGATTCTCAGACGACCATTTGTAAAATATTATTCCATCTCCTCCTGCCATCCGAAAACGGCTGGATTCCTTGTGTGGGAATCCAGCCGTTGATCTTTATTGCTCGAAAAGTATTATCGCGCGGCAATCATCATTTTTTCACCCTTGTAGCCTTGATGAAATAGCAGATTAGGCAGACATAGGCGAGGAGGGATGTCATCTCAGACATTGGGTTGCTCCACCATTGGTCAGCGACCGAAAGCTCAATGCCGCCAAACTTTAGAAGGGCCGAAACGACGCCCATCAACGCTCCGCCTGCTATGAAGCCACTGGCAATGAGCGTGCCTTTCTCGCCACGTGCCTTGTTTACCTCGGCATCTTTGGAGCGAGTGGTGACAAACCAGTTGATAGCGCCACCAACTACAAGTGGCACGTTGAGCTCAAGAGGGATGAACATGCCGAGGGCGAAGGCAAGGGCAGGAATGTGGCAGCGGTCAAGGACAATGGCAATAACGGCACCGATGCCGTACAGAATCCATGGCGCGCCAACACCGTTCATCAATGGGTCTATCACGGCAGCCATGGCATTGGCCTGTGGCGCCGCAAGCTGTCCGCTCGCGAAACCGTAGGTCTTGTTCAAGACAATCATTACTCCCACCACGGTAGCTGCACTGACGATGGTTCCAAGAAATTTCCACGTCTCTTGTTTTGCCGGTGTGGTGCCAAGCCAATAGCCAATCTTCAAGTCGGTAATGAAACTGCCGGCCATCGACAATGCCGTGCACACCACGCCACCCATGATTAAGGCGGCAAGCATGCCGGAAGGACCTTTCAGGCCAACGGCCACCATGACCACGGAGGCAAGGATAAGCGTCATGAGCGTCATGCCAGACACAGGATTGCTGCCCACTATGGCTATAGCGTTGGCTGCGACGGTAGTGAACAGGAAAGCGATGATCGTGACAAGACATATGCCGACAATGGCAAACAGGATGTTGCCATCCATGACACCAAGCCAAAAGAATAAAAACGTGATGAGCAATGTGACAAGTGAACCTATCGCGATAATCTTGAACGGAATGTCACGTTGGGTTCGCTTTATGTTTACCACACCGTTGTTCTTGCCCTTCAGCTCCTTGGAAGCCAAGCCCACGGCACTCTTGATGATACCCCAACTCTTTATTATTCCGATTACTCCAGCCATGGCAATGCCACCTATGCCAATGGAGCGCGCGTAAGCCTTGAAAATCTCCTCTGGGCTCATGGCTCCAACCGTAGCGGTGATGGAAGGATCCCACATGTTGAGCACTTGGTCGTGGAATATGACAGACATGCCCGGCACTATAAGCCACCACACGGCAAGAGAGCCAAAGGTGATGTAGAGCGCGTATTTCAGGCCAACGATATAGCCGAGACCGAGGACGGCAGCGCCGGTGTTGACCTTGAATACCAATTTCGCCTTGTCGGCAAGGTCTTGGCCAAGTCCTATGACGCGTGAGGTAAAGTTCTCGTTCCACCAGCCAAAGGTGGAGACAATGAAATCGTAGAGACCGCCTACGATGCCAGCGATGAGCAGGGGCTTTGCCTGGTCGCCACCTTTCTCGCCCGACACGAGCACTTGCGTCGTAGCGGTAGCCTCAGGGAAAGGATACTTGCCATGCATGTCGCTGACAAAGTATTTGCGGAAGGGTATGAGGAAGAGAATGCCGAGCACGCCACCTAAGGCAGATGCGAAAAACATTTTCATGAAAGAAGATGTCATCTCCGGGTACTTGGCTTGGAGGATATATATGGCCGGCAACGTGAAGATGGCTCCTGCCACTACCGCTCCCGAGCAAGCTCCTATGCTCTGGATGATAACGTTCTCGCCCAACGCCTTGTTGCGCTTGGCCGCCGTGCTCACGCCAACGGCGATGATGGCGATAGGAATGGCCGCCTCGAACACTTGGCCTACTTTCAATCCCAAATAGGCTGCCGCGGCTGAGAAAAGCATTGCCATTATTATTCCCCAAGCCACCGACCACGTGTTGACCTCGGGATAAACCTTTTCCGAATCCATGACAGGCTTGTACTCTTCGCCAGCTTCCAGTTCGCGGAATGCGTTGTCTGGAAGTTGTACGATGTCTTTCTCTTTGTCTTTTTCTTGCATGTAATATAATGTTAAGTATTTGTTGAGTATTAATAATATAAGGTGATGAGCAAATGCAAAATTATGAATAAACTCTGAGGAATTATTCTTTTTGGCCCGAAAATATTTGTATTTACAATAATAATTTGCTATTTTTGCACCATTAAATATACTGAAGAAATGGCAAAGAATCACAACCATTTGGTGATAATGGCTGGTGGAGTAGGGAGCCGCTTTTGGCCTATGAGCACCGAGGATACCCCAAAACAGTTCATCGACGTTTTAGGGACAGGTCGCACGTTGATACAAATGACGTATGACCGTTTTAAGGGTATTTGCCCCGATGAGAACGTGTGGATTGTGACAAACAAGAAATACTCCCGCCTCGTAGAAGAGCAATTGCCAATGATAAAACATGGCAACATACTTCTTGAGCCATGCAGGAGAAACACCGCGCCATGCATAGCTTATGTGAGCTGGCGGATAAAAATGCAAGATTCTCGTGCCAATATCGTTGTTTCCCCAAGTGACCATGTGGTAATAGATACATCAGAGTTTCGGCGTGTTATCACCGAAAGCCTTAATTTCACTAAGGAATCTGACGCTATTGTCACTCTTGGAATGAAAGCAACCCGCCCGGAGACAGGTTATGGCTACATTGAAGCCGATTTATCTTCAAACACGCTGAGAAACAAGGAGATATATCGTGTTGACGCTTTCCATGAGAAGCCAAACGCTGAAAAGGCCGTGCAATATTTGGCGAAAAGCAATTATTTTTGGAATGCGGGAATTTTCATTTGGAATATAGAGACAATTGTCAATGCGCTAAGGGTCTACGCTCCGAGAATAAATAATATCTTTGAGCGGATTCAAGATGTTTTCGGTACGGAAAAGGAACAAGAAACCGTAGACGAATGTTATCCAAACTGCGAGAACATATCCATAGACTATGCCGTGATGGAGAAAGCGGAAGAAAAATTCGTGTTCCCGGCCAACTTCGGTTGGAGCGATCTCGGTACATGGGGATCGCTGCTAATGCAAAGCAAGCGTGACGTGAATGGCAATGTGTGCATTGGTCAAAACATAAGCCTTTACGATTCTAATGGATGCATTATCCATACCACGCAAGAAAAGCAAGTGATTGTTGAGGGATTGTCGAATTATATCGTGGCTGAGCAAAACAACCAACTGTTGATTTGCCATCTTTCAGAGGAACAACGAATAAAACTGTTCCTTGGAAAGTAAACCATATTAGCGCCGTTATGATAAATAGAGCATACGGACACATATATTAAAACAAACATGAACGACTTGGGTAACCCATTAGTTTCTTTCATCATAACAACTTATAACCTGCCCGTGGTATTATTGCACGAATGCGTTAAAAGCATAGTGGCGCTTTCTTTGTCGCAACAAGAGCGGGAAATAATCCTTATAGATGACGGATCCGATTTCTGTCCTATAAATGAATTGACTGAAATCGCCAGCGATATCATTCTCGTCAGACAGCCAAACAAAGGCCTGTCTGTAGCAAGAAACGTTGGCTTGAAAATGGCTACTGGAAAATTCGTGCAATTTGTTGACGGCGACGACTGCCTCATTAATGCGCCATACGAACACTGTCTTGATATTATACGCTACCAAGAACCAGTTGACATGGTGATGTTTTATTCAGCCTCATCAATGAATCAGCCAACAGAGTCAAGCTATACAGGTCCAATCACTGGTGAGGAATATATGGCCAACAACAACTTGCGGGCCTCTGCATGGGGATACATCTTTCGCAGAAGTCGGCTTGGCAAGTTGAGGTTTACGCCGGACATTGTGCATGAGGACGAGGAGTTTACACCTCAGCTTGTGTTGAACATGCACAGCATATATTGTACACCCGCCAAGGCATATTTCTACAGGCAACGCAAGGATTCGATAACTCACGCTGACAACAAAGAGGCGCAAAACAAGCGGTTGGCTGATATTTTCAAGGTGATATTACATTTGAAAGACATAGCCGATGGGTGTGATGGTGTGCGTGCAAAGTCAATGGAAAGGCGTGTGGCACAACTCTCAATGGATTTTCTTGTCAATGTCATAAGGATGACCAAGAGTCGCAAGCAATTAAACCATGCCATGGAGCTTTTAAAGAAACATGACCTCTACCCTTTGCCAGACAACAAATACACTCCAGAATACGTGATTTTCAGATATCTGATTCAGAATAAAGCTGGCCAACTTATCCTTCTTGCGGCTTTATAATAGCGTAAAGAGTTTGATAACGATGCATTTATGGCAACAATGCATTATTGAGGCTTGGGTATGAAAATATTATTGATTGGAGAATATAGCAATGTGCATGCGACACTTGCCAAAGGGCTTCGCCATTTAGGGCACACGGTTACCGTGGTAAGCAATGGCGACTTTTGGAAAAATTATCCACGTGATATTGATGTGAGCCGAGGGAAAGGGAAGTTCTGCGGATGCAGGCTTCTTCTGAAAATCATTTCCATTCTGCCTAAATTGAGAGGCTACGACATCGTGCAGCTAATCAATCCGATGTGTTTTGAGTTGGAGGCGAAAAGGATAGCCCCACTCTACCATTACTTAAGAAAGCACAATGGCAAGATCGTTTTGGGCGCATTTGGAATGGATTATTATTGGGTGCATGAGAACATAACGCGTAAACCGCTGAGATACAGCGATTTTAATATTGAAGACAGATTGCGTGATGATTCAGAGGCCACGCTTTATGTAAACGATTGGACAGGCACGGACAAGGAAACATTGAATAAGCTGATAGCAGAAGATTGTGATGCCATTGTTGCGGGGTTGTATGAATATTGGGCGATTTACCATCCTGTATTTCCAAACAAGACAACGTTTATTCCTTTCCCTATACAGCAGAAACAACCATGTGCAGATGAGTCACATCTGTCTCCAATAAGTCTTTTCATAGGCATAAACAAGCAACGTAACAAGTATAAGGGCACGGACATCATGTTAGAAGCCGCGCAAGCAATAGCGGCAAAATACCCCGATAAGGTAAAACTTATCGTTGCGGAGAGCTTGCCTTTTAATGAATACGTTAAGACATTGCGCCATGCAGATGTGCTCCTTGACCAACTTTATAGCTATACCCCAGCGATGAACGCGTTGGAAGCCATGAGCTGGGGTATAATAGTCGTTGGTGGCGGTGAGCCTGAGAACTATAGCATATTGAACGAGAATGAGCTTAGACCAATAGTCAATGTAGAGCCTTCTTATGCAAGTGTTTATTCACAGTTGGAGCATTTGGTTCTTCATCCGGAAAACTTGCCAGCACTTAAGCGACAGAGCGTTGAGTATATTTCTCGACACCATGATTATGTCAAGGTGGCTCAGCTATATGAGAAGTTATACGCTTCCTTGATGGTTCATTGATTATCTCCCTTTTATTTGGCTATTGGCTATCTTGGCTATACATTGCTCACAAGCCACGTTATGTATCCTAAGAAACAAGTAATCAGTACGCATCCCTCCCAACGTTCAACGCGGAGTTTCGTAAAGGAAAACAGCCAGAACAATGCCATGGAAATTACCATGACAGCCATGTCGATGTAGGTGATATTTTGAATGTGCATTGGGGATATAATGCCTGTCAATCCGAGAATCATCAATATGTTGAATACATTGGAACCCAATACGTTGCCAATGGCAATGCCGCTGTCGCCTTTTCTTGCGGCAACCGCGCTTGTGGCAAGTTCAGGGAGCGAGGTGCCACCAGCCACAATTGTCAGTCCTATTACGGCATCGCTTATACCCCAGCCGTGCGCCAACGAAGAAGCATTGTCGACAAATATATTCGAACCCAACACAAGGCCCACAAGACCGAAGATGATGAATAGCACTGACTTCCAAGTCGGTATGACCTTTTCGGTTGAAGCGTCTTTTTCATTAGCGTCATTTTTTGAATTACGTAGTGTAATCCATATAAAAGCTATAAATGCCGCAAAAAGTATCAATGCGTCAATTCGTGATATGTTATCGTCAAGCATCATGAAAGTCAGCATGATAGAAGCAACAATCGCTATCGGTATGTCCCTCCTTACTGTGGCTCGTTGAATGGCTATAGGAGCCACGGTAGCCGCTACGCCAACGATTAGCAACACATTGAAAATGTTGCTGCCGACAATATTTCCTACTGCAAGGTCTGGAGTCCCTTTAATGGCAGATACAATGGAAACAAAAAACTCTGGCATTGACGTGCCTATGGCTACAATGGTAAGGCCTATGACTATTTGCGATATTCCAAGCTTGGTCGCCAAACCTACGGCGCCGTTTGTCAGCCAATCGGCACTTTTCAGTACTACAACGATGCCAAATATTAAAAGCAACACTTGTGCCCACATGATTTCAGGGGCAAAGGAAAATAATAATGTATCCATAATATTAATTGGTAATAAACAAATGAGCAGGCTACATGTCAAATGCAAGATGTTCCAATCTTGTCTTGAGTTCGGAAGCCTTACTCTTTCTTATGGCAAGCACGATAGTGCAATCATTATCAAAACTTTGACTTACAATGCGTGGCTGCATGTCTTTCACTATCCGCATCACTCCATTCATCATTGGATATGTAAACTGGTAAGTGACGGTTTCTTCAACCAATCGTTCCTCTATCACTGCATGTTCTATTGCGTCAGCGGCAGCCGTGCGATACGCAACAATAAGGCCACCTGTGCCAAGGTTCACTCCGCCATAATATCTAACAACACAAACAAGGATATTGGTCAGGTCGTGACTGTTTATCTGCCCAAGTATTGGCTTGCCCGCAGTAGATGACGGCTCGCCATCGTCGTTGGCACGAAACTCATCATGCTCACTGCCAAGCATATAAGCATAGCAGCAATGGCGTGCGTCATAATACTTTTTGTGATATCCTGCAACTATTTCCATTGCCTCATCCACTGTTTCTACATGATGGGCAAAGGCGAGGAACTTGCTACGCTTTTCAGTGTAGTATCCCTCGCCTATTTGTTTAGAGCTTATTGTCTGATATGAATCTTCCATCAAGCTTTTTAAGTCATGACAATTTATGAATTACGAGCCCGGACCTTAATTTTGGCTCAAACCAGGTGGCTTTTGGAGGCATTATGTTCCCGCTGTCGGCAATTTTCATGATTTCTTCCATCGAAACTGGATAAAGCGCGAGAGCCCAGCGCATTTCTCCGCTGTCAACGCGATTCTTCAGTTCCTTCAAACCACGCAATCCACCGACAAAGTCAACTCGTTTGTCAGACCTCAGGTCTTTTATGCCCATGAGTTTATCGAGAATAAGCCGACTTGATATGTCAACGTCAAGACTGCCAATGGGGTCATTGTCATCGTATGTTCCTGGCCGAGCGGTCAAGCTATACCAACTGCCATCAACATATAGTGAGAACTCGTGGCGATTACGTGGACGGTATTCGTCTGTGCCTACTTGCGTTACGACAAAATCTTTCTCCAAAGCTTTAAGGAAGTCCTCTGTCGACATGCCATTAAGGTCTTTGACCACACGGTTGTAGTCAAGTATCGTCAATTCGCTCGCCGGGAAGCATACGGCCATGAAGAAGTTGTATTCTTCCTTTCCTGTGTTTTGCGGATTTGCCTTTGCCTTCTCGTCGGCTACGCGCACGGCTGCCGCAGAGCGGTGATGCCCGTCTGCAATATACAGCGCAGGCATCTTCGCAAACTCTTGCGTAATGGTGGCGATGTCCTCCGAGTTGTTGATAACCCAAAAACGATGTCGGAAGCCATCTTCTGGCGCCACGAAGTCGTATTCAGGCTCCGTGTGCGCATAGCGAGAGATAATGGAGTTTAACGTATCATTGTCGGGATAGGCGAAAAACGCGGGGCCGACATTGGCATCAGTTGCCAGCACATGCCTCATTCGGTCATCTTCTTTCTCACGGCGAGTCAGCTCATGCCGCTTGATGACTCCTTTATGATAATCGGAGGCAGACGCTGCCACCACCAATCCATATTGTGTCTTGTCTGGCGAGAGCGACTGTGCATAGAGATAATAGTATTCATCGCTGTCTTGCTTGAGCCAGCCCTTGTCGAGAAACGACTTGAATTGTTTCCGCGCCTCCTCGTAAACCCTTGGATCTTCGGCTACGACATCATCCGGAAAGTTGATTTCCGGCATGTTGACATGGTAGAAACTCATTTCGTTGTCACCTGCCGATTTGCGAGCTTCTTCAGAGGATAGCACATCGTAGGGATAGCTTTCTATCTTCTCAACAAGATTCTTTGGTGGGCGAATGCCGCGAAAGGGTTTTACTATTGCCATAATAAATTAGTAATTAGAGAATTGGTAATTACTTATTCACTTGAAACTTTGTGCAACCGTCCTTGAAGAACGCGTTGATTTGGTTGGCAGCCGCAATGCCGGCGTTGATGTTAGCCTCAGCAGTCTGAGCACCCATCTTTTTCGGCGTAGAGAAGTAGCGTCCGGTGAAATTGCGGAACTCCTCGTCTTTCTCGGGCATGATGTCAGTAATGTATTTCAAGTCATCACGCTCTGCCAAGAGTTTTAACAAGCCGTCTTCGTCGATAACCTCTTTGCGTGCCGTATTGATGAGAATGCCTCCTTTTTCCATTTTGGAAACGACATCATAGTTGATGCTCTTACGTGTCTCATCGGTTGCGGGTATGTGCAACGACACGATGTCGCAAGTCTTGAACAAGTCGTCCCGGTCTTTTGCGGCATGAACACCTTGAGCCTCAATCTTGTCGGCAGTCACAAACTCGTCGAAAGCATAAACCTCCATGTCGAATCCTTTGGCAATACGGGCCACATTGCGTCCTACATTTCCAAAGGCGAGAATACCGAGCTTCTTGCCTTTAAGTTCTGAACCAGCCTTGCCATTGAAGAAATTGCGTACGGCATATACAAGCAAGCCGAACACAAGTTCTGCCACGGCGTTGGAGTTTTGTCCTGGCGTGTTCTCCACCACTATGCCTTTTTCCTTTGCGTAGGCAGTGTCGATGGAATCATAACCTGCGCCGGCACGAACCACGATTTTCAGTCTCGTGGCAGCGTCAAGCACTTCTTTGGTTATTTTGTCAGAACGCACAATCATAGCGTCGGCATCTTTGACGGCGTCCAGCAGTTGCTGCTTGTCTGTGTATTTCTCCAACAATACCACCTCGTGGCCTTCAGCCTCAGCCGATTTCTTGATGCCGTTCACCGCCGCGGCGGCAAATGGCTTTTCTGTTGCAACAAGTATCTTCATAGTGTTGTTATCTTTCACTTCTTGATTTAATGATTAGTCTCAAACTCTTTCATGCACTTTACAAGGGCATTCACGCCTTCCATGGTCTGCGCGTTGTAGCAACTTGCGCGGAAGCCACCTACCGAGCGGTGTCCCTTGACGCCTACCATGCCTTGAGACACGACGAAGTCGAGGAATGGCTTCTCCAAGTCCTTGTACTCGTCGTTCATCACGAAACAGATGTTCATCAACGAGCGGTCTTGGGCGTCGACCGTCCCACGGAACAAGCGGTTGCGGTCAATCTCAGCATACAACACTTCTGCACGCTCATGGGCGCGACGATCCATCTCTTTCACGCCACCTTGTTCTTTCACCCAACGCATGGTCTCGAGCAATGAATAGATTGGCACAACAGGAGGAGTGTTGAACATGGAGCCTTTCTCCACGTGCGTGCGATAATCAATCATTGTTGGCAACTCGCGTGGGGCCTTGCCCAGCATGTCGTCTTTGACAATGACCACTGTAACGCCTGCCATGGCAAGGTTTTTCTGTGCGCCGGCATAGATAGCTGTGTACTTAGACACGTCAACCGGGCGGCTCATAATGTCTGAAGACATGTCGGCGATGAGCGGTACGGGAGAGTCTATCTCCTTGCGAATCTCTGTTCCGAAGATAGTGTTGTTGGTTGTTATGTGAAGATAATCAAGGTCGGACGGTATCTCATAATGGTGTGGAAGGTGCGTGTAGTTGTCTGTTGCTGAAGAAGCCACTTCCACAGTCTCACCGAAGTGCTTGGCTTCCTTCATGGCTTTTTTAGCCCACGTGCCAGAATTGACATATCCAGCTTTCTTGATGAGGAAGTTGGCGGGAATCTGCATGAATTGGAGACTTGCGCCACCACCGAGGAAGATGACGGAATAGCCCTCGGGGATATCAAGGAGTTCTTTTATCAAGGCTACAGCCTCGTCAACAACAGGTTGAAAGTCCTTGGCGCGATGGCTGATCTCCATGAGTGAGAGCCCCGAGCCATTGAAGTCAAGGATTTGCTTGGCTGTGTTTTCGATAACCACACGTGGAAGCATTGATGGTCCCGCGTTAAAATTGTACTTCTTCATATCTTCTATTTTAAAAGGTTAGATATCTTTGTTTTAGATTGCAAACCTAATCATTTATTTTGACTTATGCAAATTTTTTATACAAAAACAACCGATTTTATGCGCAAATGAAACAAAGGAACAATAAATATGCCGTTCTTATTCACTTGTGCGCCTTAACAGCTCACTATTTGTCAAATTTTGCCAAAGTCACAATCTGTCATCTCATTTCTTCCACTTTCGTGCGCTTTCCTTTTATTTTACAGCCTTGCACGTTTTTCAACACAAAGTTTAGTTTCCTGTTGTCCACCGCGGCGTAGGCATAATAATCGTAAACGTCTATGCGTCCTATTTCGGCACCTTTTAGCCCTCCTGTCTTGCACAAGAAGCCCAAGATGTCGCCTTTTGACACCTTATCCTTTTTGCCCTTGCCAATGTATAGCGTCGTCATGCGCGACTTGGCTGGCTTTGGCAGGTTTTCCGGGAACTCGAAGTCGCATGTCGTGGCATCCACATAGTCAGGAAGGGTCTCGCCTTCGCTTAATATGAAATAGGTTTTGCCAGTCTTGTCCCATCGTGCCGTACGCCCCACACGGTGCGTATAGTCCTCTTCCGTCTCTGGCAGGTGATAGTGCACGATATTCCTGACGTTGGGTATGTCAAGCCCACGGCTTCCAAGATTCGTGCTTATCAATATGTTCGCGCTTCCGTTGGCGAAACGATATATGGCCTCTTCTCGTTGGCTCTGGTCAAGGCCGCCGTGATAGGCTGTCAATGAAAAGCCTTCGCTTCTGAGAAAGTCGGCTGTCCGCTCCACGCTGTCGCGATAATTCAAGAAGACGATAGTGCTCTCGTCGCCAAGACATGCGAGCAGATTGGCAAGCGTGCGCAACTTGTCCTTGTCGGGACTGTTCACGATGTTTATCTTTACTCTATCCTTGTAGTCGTCGCTGTTCTCAAGAAAGTCCACGATATGGAACCCCACTGGCGACAGTTCTCCATTCGCCCGGCCGTCGTCAGCCATGTTAGTGGCAGATAGGAATATGCGGCGGGCTGTCTTTGGCATGCGTTCCATGGCATGGTTCATCTCGTCGGCAAATCCCATTTGCAGGCATTTGTCGAATTCGTCTATCACAGTCCACCTCACGCCACTCGGGTCAATGTTGGCCTTGTCCAAATGGTCGTTGAGCCTTCCTGGCGTGGCAAAGACCACATGTGGCATCAACTTGCGCAACTCGCGATGTTCGTCCATGGCAGAGCGTCCGCCATGGCAGGCATAACCTCTGACGCCAGCTTTAAGGCTGGCCAACACTTCCGCTGATTGAATGGCCAGCTCTCTACCTGGCACTATCACTACGGCTTGGAGCTCATCTGATTTGGCGTCGATGAGCTGTGCAAGCGGAAGAAGATAAGCCAGTGTCTTTCCGCTACCTGTTGGGCTGAGCACTTCCACGTTGCCTGAGCCTTGAATGATGGCGGCGGCAGCGGCTCGCTGCATTTGGCTCATGGTGATGCCCAATTTTTCTGTTATCTTGTCTGCATCCATTATCGTTAAGATGTTTTTATCAGTCTTTTAGCGAGTATGTCACCGTGGTCACTACCCTAACCCGCTTTATCCATGGTGTGTTGGCGTCTCGGTTGTCGATGGAGAACTGTCCTTGGTCAGCGCTCACAATCTTGTTAAGCTTAGACTTGCTGTTTTTCGCGAATTGTCTTGCCGTTTGTTCCGCGTTCTCGATGGCCTCTGTCATCATCTTGGGCTTCATGGCCTTGAATGATTCCAGACTGTATGTCACTTGGTTATTGTAATCACCAGAGACTATCGCCACGCCTTGCTTCAACAGTTCTCCCTGTCGCGCCATGATGCCACGCACCCTGTCCACGTGGCTTGACGTGACAGTTATGACCAACGTGACATTATACCTATATTCGCGGCGATTCTCGCTGTATTGGTCTGCCGACAAGTCTACCACCTGTGGTGCGTTCACCGTAATCTCTTTATCGCTGATGCCGTTTGCGATCAGGAAACGCTTGATTGCATGTTGCTTGCCGGCTATGCGATTGTAGAGTTCAGGAAGGTCGTTGCCCAATTCTTTCGACACGATGGGCCATGTCACCTTGTCGGCTTTCACTTCCTTTTCCGCAAGTCCCTTTACGGTGACCTTCCTATCCTTTTCCGTGAAATTGTCCATGCCTGCCTTCAAGCACAATCCCATGATGATTATTCCAACGGCAAGAATAGCCGCGCTGAGCAATTTGTCTTTCATAACCTTTAAGTTTAAAGATTTCCACTATTTTATGTCACACATGAAATTTCTTTGAAAAGGATTATTCCATCTGGTGCAAATTTACGAAAAATAATCTACTCATTGTCATCATGTCATGTCAAAGATACCTAAAACACACACAATGAATCAAAAAAAAGCAATTGTGGTAAGATAATCTGAACTTGAGGTATAATGATGTAATAATAATATGTGTAATTTTGCAACCGTGATACAAGACATGATACAAGCATGACAAGAATATCTAAGACAAAATAAAAAAGAATATAAAGATGTACATAGAGAAGATTAAGTCGCCAGCCGACTTGAAAAAGCTGGACTTGAAAGCGTTGCATACAGTGGCAGACGAGACAAGGCAAGCCGTGTTGAACCGCGTGAGCAAGCATGGAGGCCATGTGGGGCCCAACCTTGGGTTCGTGGAGGCGACGGTAGCCTTGCACTACGTGTTTGACGCGCCTAAAGACAAGCTCGTATTCGACGTGAGCCACCAAAGCTACCCTCACAAGGTGCTCACCGGGCGCGCGGCTGGATTTCTTGGCAATGTGAACGACATGAATGCCATAAGCGGCTATTCGTCTCCCACGGAATGCCCGGAGTATGACAACTTCGAGGTCGGACACACTTCCACGTCAATAAGCCTTGCCACGGGCCTGCAAAAGGCACGCGACATCAAGGGGACGCACGAGAACATCATCGCCATCATCGGTGATGGCTCCCTGTCTGGAGGTGAGGCTTTTGAGGGCCTTGACGAGGCTTCCGAACTGGACACTGGAATAATCATCGTGGTTAACGACAACGAGATGTCTATCGCCGAGAATCATGGCGGAATCTATAAGAACTTGCGTGCCCTGCGCGAGAGTCATGGCTCTTGTGAGCACAACTGGTTCAAGGCTTGGGGATTTGAGTACAAGTACTTGGAAGAAGGCAACGACATCGAGAAGCTCATAGAGGTGTTCAAGAGCGTGAAGGGTACTGAAAAGCCTACTGTCGTGCACATTCATACCGAGAAAGGTCATGGCTATGCCCCTGCCGTGGCCAACAAGGAGGCGTGGCACTGGGGAATGCCTTTCAACCTGGAGGATGGCAGCCGTCCGCGCAGAACCCCCGATGGCTCTATCCCTGAGGTTACTCCTTGCGAAGACTACGGGGAGCTTTTCAGTGATTGGATGCTGCGCGAGATGAAGCAAGACAAGAGCCTCATCGCCGTGACCGCCGGCACGCCTACCGCCGCGGGCTTCACTCCAGAGAAGCGCAAGCAAGCTGGCGAGCAGCACATCGACATGGGCATCGCCGAGGAGCAGGCCGCGGCCATGATATCCGGCATGGCAAAAGGTGGGTTGCATCCGGTTTGGACTGTTTACAGCACCTTCATTCAGCGCACCTACGACCAGATAGCGCAAGACATCTGCATAAACTCCAACCCCGCCGTAATCAATGTGATGTGGGGTGGTGTCAACTCAATGAACGACATTACGCACATCTGCCTCTTCGACATTCCCATGCTATGCAGCATTCCTGGGCTTACATATCTCGCCCCGACCACATGCGAGGAATATTTTGCCATGTTGCGTTGGGCCATATCGCAAGACAAGAAGCCCATCGCCATCCGCGTGCCGAGCAATGGCGTTCACCACACTTCGGAAAAGGTAGACTCGGAGTATGGTCATGAGCCTAAATACAAGGTGGCACATCATGGAGAGAAGGTGGCGATAATAGCAGAGGGATCATTCTTCCAAAAGGGCGAGAACGTTGTCAGGCTGCTTGCCACGAAAGGCATCGACGCCACTCTCATCAACCCTCGTTACCTCAATGCGGTGGATGCCGAGACGCTCGATTCGCTGAAGGCAAACCACCAGTTGGTGGTCACCCTTGAGGACGGTTCCAAGGACGGAGGATTTGGCGAGCGGATAGCTTCTTATTACGGACCTTCCAGCATGAAGGTGTTGGTGGGCGGCATCAAGAAGGGACTTTACGACCGCTACGACGTTAACCAGCTTTTGTCAGACAACAGGTTGCTTGACGAGCAGATAGTGGAAGATATTATCAGCTTGCTAAAATAGTTTATAATCAACAAACTATAATAAAGCCATGAAGAAATTGTTTATCGTTGCCGTGGCATTGGTATGACGGAAAGATATATTAACTCCGTTCAGGAGTTTAACGATTGTTTTGGACTTGAGACCCTACATCCGCTGGTGGGCGTCGCAAGCTATGAGCACAAGAGTGAAATAGAGGAGACCGTAGACCATTACGGCATCTATGCCCTTTTCTTGAAAGAGAATAAGGGCTGCAAGTTGTCGTATGGTCGCACGCGATATGATTTTGACGAGATGACGGTGACGAGTTTCGCACCGGGTCAGGTGGTCCATGTGGAACCTATGCCTAACATCACTTACCCACGCTGGACTGCCTTGGTGTTTCACCCCGACTTGCTCAACCGCACCGCGTTGGGCAAGAACATCAGCCGCTACGAGTTTTTCGACTACACGTCAAACGAGGCCCTGCATCTCTCTTGTGGCGAGATTGAGATCTTCCGTGGGGTTCTCGACATGATAAACCTGGAGCTTCATCGTGGTATAGACAAGCACTCCAAGGAACTGATCGTGAGCAATATCGAGCTTCTGCTCAACTACTGCTTGCGGTTCTATGATAGGCAGTTCGTGACACGTGAGGAAATAAACCATTCGGTGGTGAAGAAATTCTCTTCGCTTCTCGACAGCTATATAGCCAACAATGCCATACGGGATGGACTACCATCGGTTGCCCATTTTGCGGATATGTGTTGTTATTCGGCAAAATATTTTGGTGAGCTCGTGAAAACAGAGACTGGCAAGACGGCAAAAGAGTTCATCAACGATCGCTTGCTCCGTCAGGCCAAGCAGTTGCTGAGCGATGACTCACTGACCATCACGCAGGTGAGCATGAGTCTTGGCTTTGAATATCCCCAGCATTTCGTGCGTTTTTTCAAGGCACACACAGGACGCACTCCGTCTGAATATCGCAGGGCGGCATCGTGAGCGAATTGACATCAGGTGTCCCCCTGCAAAGCACACGATGCATACAATTTAATCGGTTAATAATATTTTACAAATGGTCGTCTGAGAATCGATTCTTTTCAACCAATCCGTCGCTTGCGTGGAAAAGACGCAATTATGGGCTGTTCTAATAAATTGTTGATTATTAAGATGTTATATTTTTGACGGTTTATAAGCATTGCCAATTCGCTAAAATGGCGTTGCCGTTACGGTGAAATCGCGTTGCGGTTACGGTGAAATCGCGACGCCGTTACGGTGTAACCGCGATGCGATTACGCTGTAATGGCAAAACTTTTTGGCCAAAAAACTGTCAACTGTGTTGTAAAATGGCGAAAGGCTACCCTTTTTCCGCTCTATTTGCCCCTGTTTCCAAGTGTTAAATTTTGGCAATAATATTTTACAATTCACGTAGGAGCGTGTTGAGCCGTCCATGCCATTTCCCACGTTGTTCCAACAAAGAAAAAAGTCGCAAGACGCCATAAAACGTCTTGCGACTTTCCTATTTACATGTTATCTCTAAACGCCAATCCATTCATTGCCATTTTAATTGCTGAACTTCATGCCGTTGGCATCCGCGTCGACTACTATTGGCTTGTCACGCAAGACCTTCTCGGCAAGAATCTGCTTTGAGAGGTCGTTTAGTACGTAGTCTTGTATGGCGCGCTTCACAGGACGGGCGCCGAACTCTGGGTCGTAGCCAACGTTGGCGAGCCATTCTATTGCCTTTGGAGTCCATGTCAGCGTGAAGCCTTGTGTCTCAAGCATCTTGGCGACACGGTTCATCTGCAATGTCACGACCTTGCCTATTTGTTCTTTCGTCAATGGCAAGAACATTATTATGTCATCGATACGGTTGAGGAACTCTGGGCGTATGGTCTTCTTCAGCATGTCCATCACGTGGTTGCGCGTGTCCTTGACCACCGAGTCGCGATTATATTCGTTCAGGTCGGCGAAACGCGACTGGATGTACTGGGAGCCAAGGTTCGACGTCATGATGATAATGGTGTTCTTGAAGTTCACCGTGCGCCCCTTGTTGTCGGTGAGCCTGCCATCGTCAAGCACCTGCAAGAGTATGTTGAACACATCAGGATGGGCTTTCTCAATCTCATCGAACAACACCACGCTGTATGGTTTGCGTCGCACGGCCTCGGTGAGCTGTCCGCCCTCATCGTAACCTACGTACCCCGGAGGCGCGCCAATGAGCCTTGTCACTGAGAACTTCTCTTGGTATTCGCTCATGTCGATTCGCGTCATCATGTTCTCATCGTTGAAGAGGTAGTCGGCAAGTGCCTTTGCCAACTCGGTCTTACCAGTGCCGGTGGTACCGAGGAATATGAACGATGCTATTGGGCGCTTCGGGTCTTGAAGTCCGGCACGCGAGCGGCGCACGGCGTCTGCCACGGCGTTTATGGCCTTGTCTTGGCCTACCACACGCTTGTGCAGCTCATCCTCGAGATGGAGCAGCTTCTCCCTCTCGCTCTGCATCATCCTCGTGACAGGTATGCCAGTCCATCGGCTCACCACCTCGGCTATGTCGTCGGCGGTCACTTCCTCTCTCACCAGTCCGTCGCCACCTTGCGTTGCATGAAGCTGCAACTGCACGGAGTTGATGTCGTCTTGCAAGCATTTCAACTTGCCATAGCGAATCTCGGCCACTTTGGCATAGTCGCCTTCACGCTCAGCCTTCTCCGCCTCAAACTTCAGGCTCTCAATGGTTTGCTTGTCCTGTTGAATCTTGTTCACCAGTCCTTTCTCGGCTTCCCACTTAGCCCTGTAAGAGTGCTCCTTTTCTTTCAGTTCGGCAATTTCCTTGTCGAGCTTCTTTATCTTGTCGTCATCACCCTCGCGCTTGATGGCCTCACGCTCAATCTCAAGTTGCTTGAGTTTACGCGAAATCTCGTCGAGCTCTTCCGGCTCAGAGTCACGTTCCATGCGCAGCTTGGCGGCAGCCTCGTCCATCAGGTCGATGGCCTTGTCGGGGAGGTAACGGTCGGAGATGTATCTCTCTGAGAGTTTCACGGCGGCTATACAGGCATCATCGGTTATTCTTACCTTGTGATGGTTCTCATATCTTTCCTTCAGTCCTCTAAGAATGCTTATGGCGTCAGCCTCGTCAGGCTCGTCCACCATCACGGTTTGGAACCTACGCTCCAGGGCCTTGTCTTTCTCAAAGTATTTTTGATACTCATTGAGCGTCGTGGCGCCAATGGCCCTCAGCTCGCCTCTTGCTAAGGCAGGTTTCAAGATGTTGGCGGCATCCATGGCACCTTCGCCGCCACCGGCTCCCACAAGCGTATGAATCTCGTCAATGAAGAGAATGATGTTGCCGTTGGCGTTGGTCACCTCTTTTATTACGCTCTTCAAGCGCTCCTCAAATTCGCCCTTGTATTTCGCGCCTGCTATAAGCGCGCCCATGTCAAGCGAGTAGAGCTGTTTGTTCTTCAAGTTCTCAGGCACGTCACCTCTCACGATTCGCTCGGCGAGACCCTCGACGATAGCTGTCTTACCCGTGCCCGGCTCACCTATTATAATAGGGTTGTTCTTGGTGCGACGGGAAAGAATCTGCAGCACGCGCCTAATCTCTTCGTCACGGCCAATCACAGGGTCGAGTTTGCCCTTGCGAGCCTCGTCCACAAGGTTGCGGGCATATTTCGAGAGAGCCTGGTAGTTGTCGTCGGCACTCTGGCTTTGAACCTTCTGCCCCTGTCGCAACTCCTCAATGGCTTTTGTCATATCCTTTTCCGTGCAGCCAGAATCCTTGAGTATGCGGCTCACGGTGCTGTTGACCTGCAAGAGGGCGAGCATGATAGGCTCCACGGAGACAAACTCGTCGCCCATCATTTGAGAGTCTTCCACTGCTTTTTCCAACACTGTGTTGGAGTCGTTGGAGAGATAAGGCTGACCACCGCCTTCAACGCGAGGCAGGTGTTTCAGCTCCTGCTGTACAAGACTCTCAATCTGCATGGCGTTTACGCCAAGTTTCTGAAAGACGAAGTTGGTCACGTCTCGGCCTTTTTGCAAAATACCTTGCAAGAGGTGTACTGGCTCAATGGCCTGCTGGTGAGCCATTTGAGCAGTGTTGACTGCTTCTTGGATGGCTTCCTGCGCCTTGATTGTAAATTTGTCGAATGTCATATTTCTTCCTTTCTTTTATTTTCGTGTTTTTGTTACACCCGCTTTCTATCAAAGGATGTACCTAATTGCCAAATGTGACAACATGTCATTGCCGCGTGCCAATTTAGCAGCGTTTGTATATATGGAAACGATGGAATTGCTAACTTTGTTTCCATTAATTTTGATTATTAATCAAATTGTGTTACCTTTGCCTACATTATTACCAAAACTGAATAAGATGACAAAAGCTATCATTACTGTTGTAGGGAAAGACACGGTTGGAATCATAGCACATGTATGTTCCTACCTTGCCGAGAGCAACATTAACATTCTTGACATTAACCAGACCATTGTTCATGGCTTCTTCAACATGATGATGATTGTCGACATATCGCAAAGTGGCAAGACTTTCGAGGCGATTAGTTCTGAACTTGACGACGCTGGAAAGGAAAAGGGCGTGCAAGCAAAGATACAGTTGGAAGCCATCTTCGATAAGATGTATAGAATCTGACACGGCTGAAACGTGTTAACGGTAATTCTTGAAAGATAAATTATGATTACAGCTTCTGAAGTTCTCGAAACCAAGCGAATGGTTGAGCAGGACAACCTTGACGTGAGAACCATCACGATGGGTATCAGCCTGCTCGACTGCGCGAGCTCTGACTTGAAAGAGACTTGCGACAAGATATACAACAAGATAACCACCCTTGCCAAGGATCTCGTAAAGACCGGCGAGAGCATATCGCGCGAGATAGGCATTCCTATCGTGCACAAGCGCGTCAGCGTCACTCCGGTGTCTTTGGTGGGTGCGGCTTGCTGCAAAACCGCCGACGACTATGTGGCAATAGCCAAGACCCTTGATGACGCCGCGAAGAAGATAGGCGTCAACTTCCTTGGCGGATTCTCCGCGATAGTGAGCAAGGGAATGACGCCGAGCGAGGAATTGCTCATTCGTTCCATTCCAAAGGCTCTATCCGTCACGGATGTGGTTTGTTCAAGCGTCAACGTGGGGTCCACGAAAACTGGCATCAACATGGATGCCGTGCGATTGATGGGCAGTATTGTCAAGGACAGCTCTGAGCAAACCAAAGACAAGGATTGCATCGGTCCGGCTAAGTTGGTCGTGTTTTGCAACGCCCCCGACGACAACCCGTTCATGGCAGGCGCGTTTCATGGAGTGAGCGAGGCCGACGCCATTATTAATGTGGGCGTATCAGGACCTGGCGTAGTGAAAGCGGCGTTGGAGGAAATGGACGCGGAATGTCGTAAGGCTAACGGTGACGACAAGTCTGCCACGTTTGAGACTCTTTGCGAGACTATCAAGCGCACGGCGTTTAAGATAACACGTGTAGGCCAATTCGTGGCGCAAGAGGCCAGCCGCAGGCTCAACGTGCCTTTTGGCATAATAGACCTCTCGTTGGCACCGACACCAGCTGTAGGCGATTCGGTAGCCGACATTCTTAAATGTATAGGCGTTGAGCAGCCGGGCGCGCCTGGAACGACTGCCGCCCTCGCCCTTCTAAACGACCAAGTGAAGAAAGGCGGCATCATGGCAAGCTCCTATGTCGGTGGCCTGTCTGGAGCCTTCATACCAGTGAGTGAGGACCAGGGAATGATAGATGCTGTTAATGTCGGGGCCTTGTCGATGGAGAAGCTTGAGGCCATGACTTGCGTTTGCTCTGTCGGCCTTGACATGATAGCGATTCCCGGTGATACGCCGGCCACCACTATTTCGGGCATTATCGCCGACGAGTCCGCAATAGGCATGATAAACCAAAAGACCACTGCCGTGCGAATAATACCGGTGATAGGAAAGCACGTGGGCGAGACCATCGAATGGGGAGGACTTTTAGGCCATGCGCCAATTATGCCTGTAAACAAGTTCTCAAGCGAGAGGCTTGTCAACCGCGTCGGTCGCATACCCGCTCCTATACATTCGTTCAAGAATTGATATTGAAAAAATGCAATATCAGTAGATTCTGACATCAGAAATAATCGACCCGCCTGCCGACTCGTTGAGACGGCGGACGAGTTGCGAGCGCATCATACTCAAATCCTGCCTAAGGGCGGGATTTGTTATTTTCACGAATAGCACTTGGTTCTTTATGAATTTCTCGGAGGTGTATTGTGCAACCACTCTACCTGTCACCTTCTCCCAGGCGTCCACCACGCGCTTCTGGAGAAGCGGCGTTTCCAACCCCTCGTTTCTGATGAACTGGCGCAGCACATCGCCCAATGCCTTAACGTCCCTTTTAAACATTGCTTGTCCCTGGTTTGGTTAATTGGCCCTTTCCGTTATCTCGCCGTCCTTAACGTCAAACAACTTGTAGTCGACGTCGGCATGGCTAAGTATCTTGTCAAGGTGTTCCCTGTTGGTGTCTGTTATGAAAATCTGCCCGAAATCGTTGTCTGCCACCAAGTGGATAATCTGTTCCACGCGATTGGCGTCCAGCTTGTCGAAGATGTCGTCGAGGAGCAGCAATGGCATCTTTCCTGCCATTTTCCGTTTTAGGTAAGCAAACTGCGCGAGCTTCAGCGCCAAGACGTAAGTCTTCGTCTGTCCTTGGCTGCCTTCGCGACGTATAGGGTAACCATCGATAAGCATCTCAAGGTCGTCACGGTGGGTGCCATGCAGACTGTACCCCACAGCCCTGTCCCTGAACCTGTCGCGCTGAATCACGTCAAGCAATGGGCCACGTTGGCAATGAGACACGTAGCGCAGTGACACATTCTCGCGTCCACCGGATATTTGGGAATACGCCTCTTGGAAAGTCGGGGTTAGCTCGTTCACGAGCTCGTCTCTTTTCTTGTATACGATTTCACCATTTCTCGCCATTTCCTCTTCAAGGAGCTGCATGAGGGTCATGTCGGTCTCAGAAATGGATTTCAAGAGGGCGTTGCGTTGTTGCAATGCCTTGTTGTACCTGTTCAGAGCATCGATGTAGCTATTGTCAAGCTGCGCGATTACCACGTCGAGGAGTTTTCGTCGTTCCTCACCACCACCAGTCACGAGACTGTTGTCGGCAGGCGAGATAAAGACAAGCGGTATCATGCCGATGTGCATCGACAGTCTTTTATAATCCTTGCCATTGCGCTTGAAATGCTTATGCTTGCCACGCTTCATGCCGGCGTAAATGCGCTCTTCGGTGGAGTTCTCGGAAAGATAGTCTCCCTCGATGACAAAGAAGTCTTGGGCGTGATTGATTACCATGCTGTCGAGATTGGTGAAACTGCTGTGGCAGAAAGACATGAAGTACACGGCATCAAGCAAATTGGTCTTCCCCACTCCATTGCTTCCGACAAAACAATTCAGCTTTTCAGAGAGCGTGAGGTTGGCTTGCAAGATATTCTTATAGTTGATTATTGAAATTTTCTTGAGTATCATAATTATCCGCAAAGGTAACTTAAATATGCGACAAACCTGCTCTTTTGTATTACAAAATGAAAAAAGAGCTTTATAAATTTCAATGTTTGAATAAAAATGACTAATTTTGCCACGCATTAAGTATTGGCAAACCAAAAAGAAAAACAACAACTAAAAATAATGGCAAACAACAACGAAAAGGAGACTTTTGATGCATCCGTAAAGTCGGAGGCATTTTTCGAAAAGAACAAGAAAATCATCAGTGGTGCCATCATTGCCGTCATCGTTATCGTGGCAGCCGTGATTTGCTACAACCAGTTTATCGGTGGCCCTCGCCAAGAGAAGGCCAGCACGGCTTTGGCTCGTGGTCAGGAGTATTTCAACGCTGACCAGTTCGACAAGGCTCTCAACGGCGATGGCGCAGGCTATACTGGCTTCGTGAAAATCGCGAGCGATTATGGCAGCACCGACGCCGGCAACCTCGCCAACCTCTATGCCGGTCTTTGCTATGCCAACCTTGGCAAGTGGCAAGACGCGGTTAAGTATCTTGAGGATTACTCGCCTAAGGGTGATGCGATGATTAGCCCTGCGGCTATCGAGGCTTTGGGCAACGCTTATGCTCATGTTGGCCAGATAGACAAGGCCATCAGCACATTGAAAGACGCTGCGAGCAAGGCTGACGCCAAGGCAGACAATGGCACAAACAACAGTCTCTCACCAACGTTCTTGCTTCAGGCAGGAGAGTTGCTGGAGTCGCAGAACAAGGTGGATGAGGCCAACAAGCTTTATCAGGACATCAAGAAGAAGTATGTCAATTCGGCTATCGTTCAGAGCAACGACATAGACAAGTACATCGAAAGGACAACCAAGTAATGGCAACAGAACTTCATAATCTTACCGATTTAGTCGACGTTAACATCCCTGACGCAAGCAATATGAACTTCGGTATCGTGGTTGCTGATTGGAACCACGAGATTACCGGGGCTTTGCTTCAGGGCGCGGTGGACACGCTCGAGCAGCATGGAGCATTGCCGGAGAACATCCACGTCAAGCATGTTCCAGGTAGTTTTGAGCTCATTTATGGTGCACAGCAGATGAGCAAGAATGATGGATTTGATGCCATTATCATCCTGGGAAGCGTTATTCGCGGTGAGACTCCTCACTTCGATTACATCTGCCAGGGCGTGACTTATGGTATCGCTCATCTCAATGCCACGCAGAACATTCCGGTAATCTATGGTCTTCTGACCACAAACGACCTGCAACAGGCAAAGGAAAGAAGTGGTGGAAAACTTGGAAACAAGGGTGCTGAATGCGCTGCCGATGCCATCATGATGGCTAAATTCTAAAGGACTAATATTTTTTCTTATGCGTTTATACGAACTTCTTCAAGCCTATGATTTCGACGAGATAATGCCTGTCATCGTTGACATGTTTCCAGGCACGGGTAAGTATAGGGGACAGTTGCGTGAGGCTTGGGACACTCTTCTCGGCATGAGACCGGTACCTTCGAAAAAAGAAATCAAGTATAAGTTCATTAAAGGCGCCAATGATGATGAGCAGTATGTCGGTGCCGACGACCGTGACTTTGACACGACATGGGAGGTTATCATCGGAAAAAACGTTAGCCGGGAAAAGGGTGTGGATCTTAATGACGCGGAGATGCTTGCCAACTGTTTGGTAAACATCTGCTTGATAGGAAAGCACCCAAGAAGTTTTGAGAATTCGTACAGGATTCTTTCCACACCCGACAGATAGCGAAAAGACGATAAAGAAAAGATATGATGGAGAGCGAGTAAGATGAAATTCTTACTCGCTCTCTTCGTTGTTGCTTGTTGAGATGGAAATGCCGCCGATGTGACTTACCGTTATGTCGAGCGATGCGAAGTCGTCAATAGAACGGTCTGGGTTGCCGATGCTTGCGGCAAATTTCAAGTTGTCGCCTTCCGCTTTTTCCAATATTATACCGATAAGCGCACCGTGTTCATAGTAGTTGGCGTCGACATAATTCTTGAAGTCGGATTTAGTGAAAGTGTGGTTGAAAAAAGAGGAGCCGTCAGAGCGGATGATATTGATGTTCACTCGGTTGTCGTAATAGCTCGTTACGCCATCGGTGGCCAATGGCAGTGACGTGTCGCTTTTCACGGTAACCCTTACCGTGTATTTTCCCCCTACCCAACTTATGTTGCTATTCCTAACAACATCGCCTATGGCACGAGGCTTTGCCTGATGGGTGACAACTAAAGGCTTGTGCGCAATAATGATATTACTTTGTGGTTTGTCCTTGCATGACGCTAATCCAACGATAAGCAGAGGCAAACTGTAAATTATTGCTTTGTTCATGTTCTTTTTATTTTTCAAACTCAATTTGCGTTTGCAAAGTTAGCAAAAAATGTAGAATATTATTTATCTTTGCGGTGTTATAATACCAGGAAAATAGCCATGAACATCATTAAGGAAAACGCGCTTGTGATTTATTGTCTTTGCCTGCTGTGCGTTACAGCGTCTTGTGGCAACCACAAGACGGGCAATGCGCCAAACACGGACAAGAAAGACACCATGGAGGTGCTCGTCACGAACATCTCTGCCTGTTCAAGGCTTTACACCGCACAATACGACGTGCGCAAGATAATGATTTATACTGACACCACAACCATCAGTGGTAATTTTCTGAATCATCACGTCAAGGTGGCGTTGCCATTGAGCGACCGCAAGATAGCCATACCCATCTCCGCCACGGCAAAGGCTTTTATCGACCTTGGCAAGATTAAGCGTGAGAATATTATCAAGCGAGGCGATCGTTTGGAGATTATCCTTCCCGACCCCGAGATAATGCTTACGTCAACAAGGATAGACCACAAAAGCGTGAAGCAGAAAGTAGGGCTGTTTCGCCACGATTTCACAGATGAGGAAATGACAAGCTTGCAAGGTAAAGGCCGGAACGAAATCATTGAAAGCCTTTCAAAAACAAACATTGTCACAGACGCTCGGCAAAACGCGGCCAGGCTCATCGTGCCAATCGCCGTGCAATGTGGCTTCAAGGAGGAAAACGTCACGGTGACATTCCGAAAGGATTTCCACCCGGGAAACTTCAATACTCTAATCCGACAGCTAAAATAAGACGGTCATGAAGAAAATCAGAAACATACTGCTGCTATCAATCGTGTTAATCGGGATGATTTGCGCGTTCGTATTGTTTTTCACCATTAACAAGCAACCTCTTGTGAGTGTTGACACAAAGGGCAAGACAATGCCAACGCCAATGGAAGTGGAGAACGTGAGAAGCATAGGTCAATGGGAGTTCCTCACGTTGACCGATGAGGAGATTGCCGACACGGTGCGTCATAATTTCTTTGGCGACAATGAGCTTTCACGCGTCTATTATGGCACGTTGCGCCTTGGCTCTGACCTAAGTAAAGCTGGTGATGATTTCGTGAGTGCCAATAAAGACTCGATTGTGGTCACCCTTCCGGAGATAACGTTGCTCGACAACAGCTTCATTGATGAGGCCCGTACAAAAGCCTTGATAGAGGATGGCAAATGGACAGAGGCTGACAGAGAGGCCTTGACACGTAAGGCGGAGAGGATGATGCGGAAGCGATGCCTAACGAAAGAAAACTATCAAAAAGCCGCGGAAAACGCGTGCATACAAGTAAAGGCCCTATTTCATGCCATGGGATACAAGCATGTTGAGGTGAATATTAGAAAATAAGAATGTTGATACTTAGCGTGACATTTTGCATGAATGAGTAAAATTTTTGTGAAATAGTTTGCTCACTGTTCATTATTTTATTATTTTTGCGTAAACTAAATTAGTTATAGCATGAGCACTGTTATTTATCCGAGTCCTATTTACGGACCGGTACATAGTCGTCGTCTTGGACTTAGCCTTGGCATAAACCTTATGCCAGCCGATGGCAAGATATGCACGTTTGATTGCCTCTACTGCGAATGTGGGTTCAACGCTGACCGTCGCACACGCTCACATTACCCAACACGTGAGATCGTGGTAGAGGCATTGGAAAAGCAGTTGATTAAGATGCACAATGACAATGAGCATCCCGACGTGCTCACTTTCGCGGGCAATGGCGAACCTACTGGCAATCCGCATTTCCCAGAGATAATAGACGACACGGTTAAGCTTCGCGACAAGTGGTGTCCTGACGCTAAAATCAGCGTGTTGAGCAATTCCACGTTCATACATCGTGAAAAGGTTAGGCTGGCTTTGATGAAGGTGGACAACAACATCTTGAAACTCGACACGGTGAATGCCGACTATATCAAGAAGGTAGACCGCCCTACCCAACCCACATACGACGTTAACGATATCATCGAGGACTTGAAGTGGTTTAACGGGCATGTCATAATACAGACAATGTTTATGAAAGGTGATGGCACCGACAACACTGGCGATGAGTATGTGATGCCTTGGTTGGACGCGGTAAAGAGCATCAAGCCACAGGAAGTAATGGTGTACACTATCGACCGAGAGACACCCGACAGGATGCTTCAGAAAGCCTCTCATGAAGAGCTTGACAGGATAAAGGACTTGGTCGTTGCCTCTGGCATAGCTTGCACCGCATCGTATTGAAACAAAACATTAATAACCACAGCACAATGGAATCAGAACTGTATAAACAGCGTAGCCTCAGCAGGTGCCTGAATGATGCATACAACCTGTATCGAACCAATTTCAAGACCATAATCCGCCGGATATGGTTGCCATCACTTATCTTGTCGCTTTTGACAGCTGCCACATATTTGATATATGCCAACGGCTTGATGGCGTTGGCATCTGCCAATTTGAGTGTTGGCAGTGGGATAGCGTTGTCCGTGTTATGTCTCTTGAGCGCATGCGCCTATGTTTGGATCTTTACAATTATCATCAGTCTTCTCAACGGCAAGAGCGTGAAAGCCAACTTGCCACGCATGATACGTCTTGCCCTTGCCGTTTTTGGCTTGATGATAGTGGTGTGCGCGTTCATAGGCTTGGTTTCCATGGCTTTTGTTGGCCTGACAAAGACAAAGCCCAATACCGTGCTTTTAACGGGCGTGCTTGGAGCGGCGGTCGCATGCGTTGTCGCATATGTTTTGGCGCTCCCATTATGCTATTCGATTATGAAATATTGCATTGAGACCGAAGAGAAGGTTATGGCTATATTCAAGCGCAACTACTTGTCTGGCTGGCATCAATGGGGTTTCTTGTTTATTATCGCGCTGCTCGTGGGCATTATCGTGATGGTCATCGACACCCTTGTGGGCATGCCAAACAACATACTTTCAATTGCGTCAGGCATGAGACACGTCAGCATGATGGAGGGTGATTCTCCTGTCGTGCCATCAACTTTTGGCTTGTTGACATTTCTCACAGCCACTGCTTGCACGTTTGTCATGGTTTTTGTCAGACCCTGGGTCGTCTTTGTCTTTTATTATGCATACGGTTGCATAGACGAGAAGGAAAAGGCAAGACTGGCCTTGAGGAAGGCAGACGTAAAAGAGACGGCAAGCAAAGATAGGGCAATGGATTTTGAAGAAGTAAGATAAATGAAGAAACAACGCATCCTTTTCATAGATCGTGATGGCACGCTTATCGAGGAGCCAAGCGATGAGCAGATAGACAGCTTTGAGAAATTGAAGTTTGTGCCGACAGTAATCAGAAACTTGGGATTCATAAAGCATCATCTTGATTATAAACTCGTTATGGTGACCAATCAAGATGGGCTGGGCACGAGTTCTTTCCCTGAAGAGACCTTTTGGCCAGTACACAATTTCGTGCTTGACACGCTTAAAGGTGAGGGCATAACCTTTGACGATATTTTGATAGACCGGCATTTCCCTGAGGACAATTCGCCCATGCGTAAGCCTGGCACGGGAATGGTGAAGAAATACATGGACGAAGACAATGTTGACATTGCCGGAAGCTATGTTATTGGCGACAGGGAGAGCGACGCGCAACTTGCCGAGAACATGGGCTGTAAGTCGCTCATACTCGGAAAGAACGGTATGACATGGAACAAGATTGCCGAGATCCTGTTCGCAGGTGAGCGCATAGCCGAGGTGCACAGGGTAACGAAAGAAACCGACGTGTTCGTGCGACTCAACCTTGACGGTTCTGGCAAGTGCGACGTGACGACGGGCCTTGGCTTCTTCAATCACATGCTTGAGCAGATTGGTCATCATGGCATGATAGACATTACCGTCCATACCAAAGGCGACTTATATGTGGATGAGCATCACACCATTGAAGACACGGGACTTGCCTTGGGCGAGTGCATACTCAAGGCCCTTGGCGACAAACGCGGCATTGAGCGATATGGTTTTTGTCTGCCAATGGATGATTGCCTATGCCAAGTGGCGCTCGATTTCGGTGGCCGACCATGGCTTGTGTGGGATGCCGAGTTCAAGCGTGAGAAAATCGGGGAAATGCCTACCGAGATGTTTTTCCATTTCTTCAAGAGCTTGAGCGACGCGGCCAAGATGAATCTCAACATAAAGGCCGAAGGCACAAATGAACATCACAAGATAGAGGGAATATTCAAGGCTCTCGCCCGTGGTCTGAAGATGGCGGTGAGAAGAGACATCTACCATTTCCAACTGCCTTCCTCAAAGGGGGTGTTGTAGAGTATTGCGTGTGGTGGCTATCGTATAGCAGATTATAAATGTGGGCCGTGACAAGAAGGCGGCAGCTTATTCCTCATGCCCAATCGTGAGTTGCATGAGGTCATAGTATGAGCCGTTGTAGATGTTAAGGTCCACATTGCCCTTTATTCCAGGCAACACGCCAGTGTCAGTGTGTTGCCAAAATTTCCATTTGCCCCTATATTCCACCTTGTCGACATAATAGTGGGCTATCCAATATGGATAGTCATCGAACACGGGAGCTGACAGGTACTTCTCCTTGAAGTTGTGGTAAGTGTAGATTATTGGCTTCACGTGATACTTGTCTTCCACGATATGCAACCAAGCGAGCACGTCGGTTTGAAAGTCTTCCACGCTCTTGTCAGCTGGCTTGTGCTCAATGTCGAGCACGGGAGGCAAGTCGCCATTTTCGAGATGAACCTTTTTCAAGAAGAAATAGGCTTGTGCACGGGCCGATGATTTATTGCTCCAGAAATGATATGCCCCACGTATGAAGCCATATTCTCGAGCTTGATAGAAATTGTCGGCGAAATTGGGGTCAACTTTTGTTGATCCTTCTGTTGCCTTGATGATGATGAAACGCAAGGGGCAACCGTCGATTAGGGCGTTGGAACGCAACCTGTCCCAGTTTATCTGTCCTTGGTATCTGGAAATGTCTATTCCGTGAATCTCGTAACCTTCAGGATATTTGGCGTCGCCGTAGAATGCTCGCCAACGAAACCCTGTGGGTCCCACAAAGAAATACCAAAAAGCCCAAATATAAAGCGCGATTACGGCAATACCGCCAAAGACCCAGGCCTTGCCGTTTTTTCTTTTGAAAAAACTCTTGAAATCGAAAAAAGCCAGTCCGTGCCGGTTATGGGTTTTCCGCCTATAATTTTTGGAAGACGCATACCGCCTACTGACTGGCTTTTTCCTACGCATTAATATCCTTACTTGTTTTTCTCGGCGTTCTCCAATGAGAGAGTCCTTGTGTCACGATCGCACACCTCTGCCGGACCCCAATACTGGATTGGGCCAGGATATACGAAGCATGTGTTGTTTGCCCACTCGTCACGGTGAGCGGCGAAAGCCTTGAATGGCGCTCCGTCAAGCTCAACGAGAGCCTTGCGGATAACAGGCTTCATCTCGCCGTTGCGGCGCTCCATGTTCATCATCATCGTGATTGGCACACCACCGGCCTTCCAATCGTCGGTAGGTGCTGACAGGTTCTTCACGATAGCCATGTAACCAGTCTTGCCGTTGGCGATGAGGTTAGCGGCGCTCACGCCGAGAGCATAGCAGTAGTCAGCGTCGAAGTTTGAAGGAGCTGCGCAGCGACCCTCGTAACCGAAGAAGTGGTGCTGTGCGGCGAACTTGCCATTATACTTGCCTGATTTCTTCCATTCTGCGAGCTTGGCGCCAACCATGTCAGAGATGAGCTTCTCGGTCTCGATGAGAGAAACCTGCACGTTTCCGTGAGGGTCACGGTCGAGAGAGAGCTGGCGGGCTACACCCTCAGGAAGCGTGGCGAATGTCTCAGCGTTCTCCTTGCTCAGGTGGGCGATGATATATTCGCGCTGTGCGTCCTTGTCGAGGTTCTTGTAGTCGTTGCCGTGAGCGGCGAGCAAGTCGTTGAGCTCGTCGATGAGGCGGCCAATGGCAGGAATGAACTCGATGAGACCCTCCGGGATGAGAACCACGCCGAAGTTGTTGCCTTCCTCTGCGCGCTTTGCCACTGCCGAGGCAATCTGCTCAACAATTTGGTTGAGAGTCATGTCCTTGGCCTGAATCTCCTCAGAGATGAGGCAGATGTTAGGCTGGGTCTGAAGGGCGCATTCCAAGGCGATGTGAGAGGCCGAGCGGCCCATCAGCTTGATGAAGTGCCAATATTTACGTGCAGAGTTAGCGTCGCGCTCAATGTTGCCGATAAGCTCAGAGTAGACCTTTGTGGCCGTGTCGAAGCCGAAGCTTGTCTCAATCTGGTCGTTCTTCAAGTCGCCGTCGATAGTCTTCGGGCAGCCAATCACCTGCACGCCATAGTTCTTTGCGGCATAATACTCTGCCAGCACGCAAGCGTTGGTGTTGGAGTCGTCGCCACCGATGATGACAACAGCCTTGATGTTGAGCTCGCGGATGATTTCCAAGCCTTTCTCGAATTGGTCAACCTTTTCCAGCTTTGTACGGCCAGAGCCAATCATGTCGAAGCCACCGGTGTTGCGATACTGGTCAACGAAATCCTCGGTCAGCTCCACGTAGTTGTGGTCAACGAGGCCGCCAGGACCCATCAGGAAACCATAGACCTTGTTGTTCTTGTTCATCTTCTTCACGGCATCGTAGATACCACAGATGACGTTGTGGCCGCCAGGGGCCTGTCCGCCAGAGAGGATGATGCCCACGTTCATCTCGTTGGTGGCTTCCTTGTCGCCAGGCACGAATTCTATCAAAGGCATTCCGTATGTGTTAGGGAAAAGCTCCTTGATCTCTTTCTGGTTACCTACGCTCTGTGTAGGCTCGCCTTCCTTGACTTTAACGGCACCCTGCAGGCCCTTGGGGAGCTTGGGCTGATACTGCGCGCGTGCCTTCTGCAAAAGACTTGTCTTCATTGATTTGAAAATTGATTTGATTTTATGAATTTCCAATTGCAAAAGTAGCGGTTTTAGCTGAAATAAGGAAAGGAATAGACAATAAAATATATTTTTATCACTTTTTAGAACACATCTATTTCAAGTTACGGTATTTTTTCATATCTTTGGCCATAAAATCAATCGTTAGTAACAAACCACCTTTTTATTATGGCAAATAAAAGACAACTGAAGCGCAACATCAATTACATCACGAGTGAGCTTTTCGCTGAAGCAATGGCTGCCGCCATTTACAGCGACAAGGCTAACAAGGAAGAGGCCGACAACCTTCTTGCCTCCATAATCCTCATGCGTGGGGATTTCATAGCGCGTGTTTCGCACCCTGAGCCCGGAATGTCGCCAAAGAAGTATTTCAAGGTTCTTGTCAAGGATTTCAACAACGCGATGTCCGAGACGATTGACAACATATCTAACTTGGGATAGTCGTCTAAAGCACATGCTAAAGAAATTTTGCGGATGGCTTCTGTTCAAGTGCCTTGGATGGAAGCTTAATGTCACTGTTGCCCTTCCTGAAAAGTTCATCATCGCCCTGGCGCCACACACGAGCAACTGGGATTTCATCCTTGGCGAGCTTTATATGCATTCACAGGGACTGAAAATCAACTTCCTCATGAAGAAAGAGTGGTTCTGGGGACCGCTGAAGCCGCTTTTCCTCAAAATGGGCGGCATACCGGTTTACAGGTCCAAGCACACCAGCCTCACGGACAACCTCGCGGAGGAGGCACGCAAGCGAGACACTTTCAAGCTTTGCATAACGCCTGAGGGCACGCGGTCGCTCAATCCGGAATGGAAGCGCGGGTTCTATTTCATAGCCATGAAGGCAAACATACCCGTGTTGCTGTATGGAGTGGACTATGAGCGGAAAATCATAGAGTGCACCAAGAGTTTCGTTCCCTCTGGCGACGTGGACAACGAGATGAGTATGGTGAAACAATATTTCAAGGATTACAAGGGCAAGCGTCCCGAAAAATTCACCATTGGCGAGGAGTGAAATGAAGAAAGTACTGTCATTATGCGCGGCTCTTCTGTTGACTCTCGATGCTGTGCACGCAAGCGCGCGCTCCATCGACGACGTGCCACAGTGGGCCGTGTGCCCGGCCTTGTGGGGAGACATCGATTACCATGGTGCCCCGTGGGTGACCAATGTCTCCTCGCTCGTTGAGGCGTCTGACGGGCTTCAAGGCCGGCATCTGTCGGTGTGGGCGTCTCACGGCAGGTATTTCGACAACAACCGTGGCCAATGGGAATGGCAACGCCCGCTGATCTTCTCCACCACGGAAGACCTCTTCACCCAAACCATAGTGGTGCCTTATCTCATCCCTATGTTCGAGCGGGCCGGGGCCAATGTCTTCACGCCGCGTGAGCGCGACTGGCAGCAGATGGAGTATGTCGTGGACCCTGACGGAGGGCTCAACGCGTCAAGCTCCTGCTATAGCGAGTATTCCGACAAGTGGAAGCCCGCGGCGCTACCTGGATTCGCCGCCCACGCTGGCAACTACCACGACAACGAGAACCCGTTTCGTGCGGGCGGCGCGAGGCAAATCAAGGCGACAAGGAAGGCCGGCAAGGCTTTCGCCAAGTGGCAGCCTTATTTCGTCAAGGGCGGCAAGTATGCCGTCTACGTTAGCTATGCCACGGTCGGAAAGAGTGTCGACGACGCCCACTACACGGTGTTCCATCAGGGTGTGGCGACCGAGTTCAGGGTAAACCAGCGCATGGGCGGAAGCACGTGGACTTATCTCGGCACGTTCACGTTTGATGCCGGAAGCAGCGTGGACAACTGCGTGATGCTGTCTAACCAAAGTCGAAAGGGCGGAATCGTCACTGCCGACGCCGTCAGGTTTGGCGGGGGCATGGGCAACATAGAGCGTGGTGGCGCTGTCAGCGGCTATCCGCGTGCCATAGAGGGGGCGAGATACTCGGCTCAATGGGCCGGGGCGCCATACGATGTCTATGGAGGAAGAAACGGCAAGGACGACTATGCCGACGACATAAACTCACGCTCGCTGATGTCAAACTGGCTCTCGGGCGGCTCCGTCTTCAACCCCGTCCAGGAGGGAAAGGGCGTGCCGATAGAGCTGTCGCTCGCCGTCCACAGCGACGCTGGGTTCAATCCTGACGGGAAGACGCGTTGGGGAAGTCTTGCCGTGTGCACCACCGACTTCAACGACGGGCAGTTGGCAAGCGGTGTGACGCGGCAGGCGTCAAAGATATTCGCCCGCAACCTTCTCGACAATGTGGTAACCGACTTGAGCGCCAAGTACCAGTCGTGGCCAAAGCGATACTTGTGGGACAGGAACTACTCGGAGACGCGCCTGCCAGCCGTGCCGTCGGCAATAATGGAAACCTTGTCGCACCAGAGCTTCCCCGACATGCTGTTGGGGCAAGACCCTAACTTCCGCTTCGACTTGGCCCGCTCGCTCTACAAGACTATGGCTCGCTTCGTCAACGGCATGCACGGCAAGCCGACGGTGATAGAGCCCTTGCGGCCCTTGAACCTCAGCGTGAGCCTCGCCCACGACAAGGCCACCGTGAGCTGGACGCCTCAGAAAGATCCGGCCGAGCCAACCGCCACGCCCACATATTATATTGTGTACAAGTCAGTTGGGAAAGGCGGGGTCGACAATGGTACGCGCGTAGACCGGCCGTGCTTCTCGCTCGACATTGAGCCTGGCGTGGTTTACCACTTCAAGGTGACTGCTTGCAACAGCGGTGGCGAGAGCTTCCCTTCCGAAGTGATAGCGGCGGTGAGGGAGCCAAACGCCAGTAAGACGGTGCTTGTGGTCAATGGATTCCACAGGCTGTCCAGTCCCGCGCTTCTCAACGACGGCAGGCAGGGATTCGACCTGGACGCCGACCTTGGCGTGACCGAGGGCCTCACGGCAGGATGGAACGGCAGGTTCATAGCTGGCAACGACTTCAATTACGTGTCGGAGCACGTGGCCGCCATAGCCTCCGCACATAAATACAATGTGGTGAGTTGCTCGTCTCATGCCATAGAGACGGGTATAGTGGATGTCAACGCCTACGACGCCGTAGACCTCGTGCTCGGCTTGGAGAAGTACGCTGCCAACCAGACAAGATATTACAAGACGTTCGCGCCCGTGATGAAGAATACGCTCACGCGCTATCTTGCCAACGGGGGCAAGCTGCTGGTCAGCGGAGCCTATGTGGGCTCAGACAACGCCGAGACGGGCGACACGGGACGTGAATGGCTCGCGCGAACATTGCACGTCTGCTGGGACGGCGCCGCGAAGACAGGCTCCCTCAATGGCATAAGCGGGCTGGGCGTCAACGGCATTGGCATATACGACACGCCAAACGCCGACCACTATTGCGTGCAATCGGCCGACAAGCTCTCACCTGCCCCAGGCGCTTTCACGGCAATGCTCTACGCTGACGGCAGTCCGGCGGCGGTGGGCTTCGACGGAAGCCAGGCAAGCGATGAAATGGGCTACCAGCCGAAGCCCTCGCGAACATTCGTGATGGGATTCCCGCTCGAGAGCATAACCGACAGGTTGACACAGGCCAACATCATGCGGGGCATCATGACGTTTCTCATGGACAAATAAAATGTAAAAACACGTATAACCATTTAACACTTTACATCATGAAAATACAAGCTAACCCTTCTGGTACAAGAAGCATTGAGGTGACTGAAAAGCACCTTGAGACAATCGACAAATACGCTCTTCTCCGCAACCTCATCGACAGCAACGGCATCATCGACGAGGCCGTGCTCGACAAGCTCAGGCTGAACGTGCGCGCGCTGCTCGAAGGCTCGGAAGGCTCCGACCGCGACTTGCTCGACCTATGCCTTGACGTGCTCTACAACAAGAACATGAAGGCGTTTGGCTTGCACGAGCTCGTGCTGCTCTACATCAAGTGGAAAAACGAAAGCCAGGCGAAGGAGAGCGAAGAGCCTGGAGAAAACAACTGTTGAAGCCCATGCCAAGCAATCAGAAGCCATACCCACAGCTCACCGACTTCCTGCCGACAACGAAGAAGGAATGTGAGCTGCGCGGGTGGACACAACTTGATGTCATCCTTTTCTCCGGCGACGCCTACGTGGATCACCCTGCCTTCGGCGCTGCCGCCGTGGGGCGTATCATAGAGGCGGCTGGATATAAGGTGGCGATAGTGCCGCAACCAGACTGGCATGGCGATTTCCGCGACTTCAAGAAGCTGGGGCGGCCACGCCTCTTCTTCGCCATATCGCCGGGCAACATGGACAGCATGGTGAACCGCTATACCGCCAACCGACGCATGCGACACGACGACGCCTACAGCCCTGACTCGCGTCACGACATGCGCCCCGACTACCCAAGCATAGTCTACACGAAAATACTGAAACAGCTCTTCCCCGACGTGCCCGTGGTGCTGGGCGGCATCGAAGCCTCGTTGCGAAGGTTCACCCACTACGACTATTGGCAGGACAAGCTCCTCAAGCCAATACTGTGTCTCAGCGGTGCCGACTTCCTACTCTACGGCATGGGCGAGAAAAACACCGTCGCCCTGTGCCACGCCTTGGCTGAGGGAAGGCGAATCGGCGAGATTGACGACATACCGCAGACTTCATTCTTGAGGCGAGAGGAGGACATACCAGGCGGCATTGGCGAAGACGACATCGTGCTGCATTCCTATGAGGAGTGCTTGCGCGACAAGAAGGCTCATGCCGAGAACTTCAGGCATATCGAGGAGGAGTGCAACAGGATGCACGGCCAGAGACTGCTGCAAAGAGTGGGCAACGTCTTCGTGGTGCAAAACCCCATGTACCCGCCAATGACGAGCGAGGAACTCGACGCGGCGTTCGACCTGCCTTACACGCGACTGCCACACCCGAAATACAAGGGCAAGACCATACCTGCCTACGAGATGATAAAGTTCTCCATCAACATGCACCGCGGCTGCTTCGGCGGTTGCGCCTTCTGCACCATATCCGCCCATCAAGGAAAGTTCGTGGTGTGCCGTTCAAAGGAGAGCATCGTGAAGGAGGCTAAGAAAATCATCGCCATGCCCGACTTCAAGGGCTATATATCCGACCTTGGCGGCCCGTCGGCCAACATGTATGGCATGCACGGGCGCAACCTCAAGGCGTGCGAGCATTGCAAGCGGCCGTCGTGTGTCAACCCCATGGTTTGCCCGAACCTCATCACCGACCACTCAAAGCTGTTGGAGGTGTATCATGCCGTGGACGCATTGCCGGGAGTGAAGAAGAGCTTCATAGGCAGTGGCGTGCGCTACGACCTCATCCTACACAAGTCGAAAGACGAGAAGTCGAACGAGGCGGCCATGCAATACGCGCGAGAGCTGATAACGAGGCACGTCAGCGGACGATTGAAGGTGGCTCCGGAAAATACGTCAGACCGCGTGCTGAAGTTCATGCGCAAGCCATCGTTCTCCCTCTTCTATGAGTTCAAGCGGCTTTTCGACAAGATAAACAAGGAGGCGGGATTTCGCCAGCAAATCATACCCTACTTCATCAGTTCTCATCCTGGATGCCACGAGGAGGACATGGCCGAGCTCGCCGTGATAACAAAGGGCCTCGACTTCCACCTCGAGCAGGTGCAAGACTTCACGCCCACGCCGATGACCGTCGCCACCACGGCCTTCTACTCTGGTTATGACCCTTATACCCTCGAGCCAATATTCTGCGCCAAGACACCAAGGGAGAAGCTCGCGCAACGCATGTTCTTCTTCTGGTACAAGCCGGAGGAGCGCGGAGCTATAGAGCGTGAGCTAAGGCGGATAGGACGCGCCGACCTTATTGCCAAGCTATACGACGGCGTGCCATATCACGGACGTGCCAGGTACGACGCCAAGGCCGTGGGCTCTTCGCCGGAACGCCCCGACAAGCATGGGCAAGGAAGAGGCAGAAGGCAAGGACAAGAGTGGCGAGACGAAAGACGGCAGACAAAAGGGCAGCGGGCCGACAGGCAGGCGCAAGCACAGCGCGAGAACGGCCAGAGGCAGAAGCCGAAACGGACGTCGTTCAACCCGAACTTCCATCCTAAAACCAACAAGAGAAGATGATTATAGCTGAACAATTCGTCAAGGGAAAGCACGACGAGGCAAGCTGCGAAGACGGGATAGTGGCAACCGCCCACTTTGTGGCCGCCATAGACGGCAGCACCAGCAAGGGCGTGAGGCGCGTGGACCCGGAAAAGAGCAACGGCAGGCTTTGCATGGAGGTGGTTGCCGATTACATAAGGCACATGGATGCCGAGACTTCGCTCGACGACTTCTGCGAGGGCGTCACCAAGGCCATCCACGACATTTATGTCGAGCGGGGCTTCACGGGCTCTGAGCCTATGGCCCCTGTAGACCGCCTGTGCGCCTCGGCCGTGGTCTACAGCCAGCGGCGGCAAGAGGTGTGGATGATTGGCGACTGCCAGTGCATCGTGGGTGGGGAGCTCCACGCCAACGGCAAGCCTCGCGAGAGCCTCATTGCCAAGAAAAGGGCCGAGGCGTTCAACGCCATGGCCAGCGCGCATGCCGACATGATAGACCATGGCGAACTGGTGCACGACTACGCGAGAGACAGCGTGCTGGCGGAGCTCGTGGAGTCGATGGCGGAAGAAAACAAGACGTATGCCGTGATAGACGGTTACCCTATCTATCGCGACGGCATAAAGGTCATCAAGGTGGACAGGGCTGAAAGCGATGGAGCCGCGCCTGGCAAGAAGCCCCTTGCCGACATCGTGCTCGCCACCGACGGTTACCCTTTCCTTTGCGCCACGCTGGAGAAGAGCGAGAGGAAACTGAGGCGGCAACTCGACACAGACCCTTACAACATAGGCGAGTTCAAGGCTACGAAGGGACTCTTGCGCGGCAACGTGTCGTTCGACGACCGTGCCTACATCCGCTTCTCGCCCTACCCTGCCCAACGCTATTTCCTCACGCTCGGCTTCGATGGCACCGCCTATCACGGATGGCAAATACAGCCAAACGGGATGTCGGTGCAAGAGAGGTTGCAAGACGCGCTCACAAAGATATTGAGACGGAAGGTCGACATCACGGGAGCCGGACGGACCGACGCCGGCGTGCACGCGCGCACCATGGTATGCCATTTCGACGACATAGCCGGGCGCGACTGCCAGCAGTTGCTCTACAGGCTCAACCAGTTGCTGCCGAGCGACATAGCCTGCCGCGACCTCCGACCGGTAGACAATTGCCTTCATGCCCGTTTCTCGGCCGTAAAGCGCACCTACCGTTATTTCATCCACACCGGCAAGGACCCCTTCGCGCGGCATTTCTCCGTGGAGACCCACTACCCGCTCGACTTCGACTTGATGAATGAGGCGGCAGGGCGGCTCACGCGCTTTACCGATTTCAAGGCCTTTTGCAAGGCCGACAACGACTCTCGCACCACCATCTGCCACGTCTCGCTGGCGCGTTGGGTGCGAACCTCACCCACGGAGTGGTATTTCGAGATAAGTGCCGATCGCTTCCTGCGCAACATGGTGAGGGCTGTCGTCGGCACTTTATTCGATGTGGGGCGTCACAGGGTGACGCTTGACGGTTTTCTCGGCATCATAGCCAATGGCACGCGCTCTGACTCTGGCGAGTCGATGCCCGCCAAGGGGCTCTTCCTTTGGGACGTGGAGTACTGACACTGGGCGCGAAGCGTGGTGCTTACCGAGTCAAGGCCGTGATAGTCTTGCCCCCCATCGAAAGCAATGGTATATGCCGCGCGCTTGTTTGACCATTGGCCACGATTGTTTGTATTGCATACCGTGGCAAGTTCCTCGCAAAAGCTGAAGAGCGTGTGCCCTTGCTCGTCCTGCACTTTTCCTTGTATTCACTCTCTTCCATGTCGGCCTTGACGGATTCCTCGTCCATCTTCTTCATCCATGGTGACGTGAAATGTGTCAACGCCAACATGCAGCGCAACAAGGATCTTATGCTGAAATGTAAAATATTATTGCCAAAAATTAACACTTGGGAACAGGTCCATTTAGAGCGGGAAAACCGCTTGAAGCTGCCTTGACAGCGTGTTTCCGGCCAAAAAGTTTTGCCGTTACGGTGTAATCGCGTCGCGATTGCACCATAACGGCATCGCGATTACACCGTAACGGCGATGCGATTGCACCGTAACGGCGATGCGATTACACCGTAACGGCAACGCCTTTACGCAGTAACGGCGACGTCTGAAAACCGCTAAAATCATAATGTGTTGATGATTAGGAATTTATAAAAATAGCCCAAGAATCGCGTTTTTTCGACCAAGCGACTGCTTGATTGAAAAAAATCGATTCTCAGACGACCATTTGTAAAATATTATTATCCGATTAAATTGGTATGCATCGTGTGCTTTGCAGTGGTGGCCCCTGTGGCCGTCCGCACCCCGAATGGCCCAATGTCTCGTATTTACCAATGCGCCGCACCCCGAATGGTCCAATGCCTCCTGTATTGAAAAGTCGGGAGTTGTTTTCGGGGAGAAGCGAAAAACGGTGGTATCTCAGACAAAAGAGCTAACTTTGCATGTGTAAGACAAGAGCTCTGTCAAAACGATTGATTATTAACTGTTTAAAATCTGATGGATTATGGCTGACACTTCTTCTGTTCATGGGTGTCGGCCCTGTCTGTCTCGCTCAATAATTGTTGTAACACGGCAAATACAGGTGTTAAAGTCAATTTTTATTGTAAAAAAGTTTGAGAATGTTTGGTTATTAGGCAAAATGTGTGTACCTTTGCATCGCAATTAAGAAAGAACGGTGCGTTGTCCGAACGGTTAGGTACTGGTCTGCAAAACCACTCAAGGCGGTTCGACTCCGCCACGCACCTCAAAGCAAAGGAGGGTGTGTCAAAACACCCAAAAACTCACAAAGCCCTGACTTTCCCAAGCCAGGGCTTTGCTATGTCCAAAAGTTTTTGTACCTTTAGACAAAAGTTTCAAACTATGACAAAGGTACACTTTCGTCCTTATATAACCAACCAATTAATACTTTTTCCGCAAAGAATCGATGAAGATATTGCGGAAAATGATCCTGTTTGCATAATATCAAGTGTAATAGACCATCTTGATATAAGTTGTTTCCATAAACTATACAAGTGCATGGGCAGATGTCCATATCATCCCAAAATGATGCTCAAGGTTATTGTTTATGCCTACATGAACAACATCTATTCGTGTCGCAAGATAGAAAAGTTGCTTTCTCGGGATATCCATTTTATTTGGCTGGCAGGATATGAGAAGCCAGACTTCATAACTATCAATCGTTTCCGTAATCGTGTGAAAGACGAAATCAACAAAATCTTCACGCAACTCGTCCTCATTCTTGCAGAAAAAGGATTTGTGACACTTGATGTCGAGTATGTGGATGGTACAAAGATAGAGTCCAAGGCAAACAAGTACACCTTTGTATGGCGCAAAACTGTCGAGCAGAACCGTGCCAAATTGATGAAGAAAATAGGTGTGTTGCTTGACCAGATAAACGATTGCATAGCACAGGACAATATCGCCAAAGACGAGGTCGTGGAGTTCAGCCCTTCCCAACTGTCCGAAATATCCTCCGAACTCAACGCCTCTCTGAAAAATCCGGCGACTGAGATAAGCAAAGAAGAAAAGAGCAGGAGGAAAAAGGCAGCCAGAGAACTTAAAAAACATAGTGAGAAACTGGCGGAATACAATCGTAATATGGAAATCCTCGGAGACCGCAACTCCTATTCCAAAACAGACAAGGACGCGACATTCATGCACATGAAAGAGGATGCGATGGGCAATGGGCAGACAAAGCCGGGATATAATCTTCAGATTGCCACGGAGAATCAGTTCATCACCAACTTCGCGTTATTTCACAATCCCACAGACACGCTTACATACATTCCATTCATGAAGCTGTTCCGTGAGCGTTACGGACACTTTGCCTCGACAGAAGTGGCGGATTCCGGCTACGGTTCAGAGGAGAATTACGAGTTTATGGACGGGAACGCAGCAGATGCCTATGTGAAATACAACCGGTTTCACATTGAGCACCGTCCACGATATGCCCCAGACCCTTTCCGCTCTGAGAATTTCTATTATAATAAGGACGAAGACTACTGCGTTTGTCCGATGGGGCAACACATGGCACGCACTGGCAGCTGCCAAAAGAAAAGTACAAGTGGTCATGTTTCAGAGAAAGCCACATATACGGCACAGAACTGCAAAGGATGTCCATTGCGCTGCCTATGCTTCAAGGCCAATGGCGACAGACGCGTGATTGAGCGAAACCACCGTTTGGAAGCCTACAAGAAAAGAGCAAGAGAGTTGCTCACCTCCGAGGCGGGGGTGCGACATAGGGGCAGGAGATGCATAGAACCCGAAGCCGTTTTTGGACAAATGAAATACGACATGGCGTACCGACGTTTCCGCCATACTGGTAAAGACAAGGTCAATATGGACTTTGCCTTCTTTGCCATTGCCTTCAATTTAAAGAAAATGGTCGAAAAAGTGCCTAAGGGGTACTTTTCGCTTATATGAGCCTTTATTTGTGCCTATATACGCAATATTTGTTGCCTACAAGGCTCTTGAAAGTTAAGTTTACAGAAAAATGAAAAACTCGTTGCGCATCCATAAATGGACACACAACGAGTTTGGATTTTTTATATTGGGTGTTTTGACACACCCTCATGTATTCTTTAGCAATATGGAGCGCACTCGCAACACCCGGCCCATGCTCTACCATCGCTGGGGCGGACTGGGCAACCACCGTTACCAGATTGGATTCTCGGGTGATGCCGCCATCTCATGGGATGCTTGACTTTGAGACTTATTTCAACGCTACCGCTTCAAATGTGCTCTACAGTTACTGGAGTCATGACATCGGAGGCCATAACCAGGCTGACCACATAGATCCGGAACTGTATACTCGCTGGATGCAGTTCGGCCTCTTCAGTCCTATTCTCCGTACCCATTCCACCAAGGACTCCCGACTGAACAAAGAGCCATGGGCTTTCTCGTACAAATACACTACCATTCTGCGTGACATCATCAAGAAACGCTACCAGTTGGTGCCCTGTATCTACACCATGGCCCGCAAAACTTACGATGACGCGCTACCACTGTGCCGCCCTATGTATTATGATTATCCTGAGGCTACAGAGGCCTACGCTCAGAAGAATGAATACATGTTCGGCGATGACATTTTGGTATATCCCGTCACGGCTCCTATGAAAGAGGGCAGGTCAGTGAAAAATATCTGGCTCCCCAATGGGACCGACTGGTATGAGGTCTCATCGGGCACGCTGCTGCAAGGAGGCCAAACGGTGACGCGTGGGTTCCATATCGATGAGATGCCTGTATATGTCAAGGCCGGTGCCATAATACCTCTTTATAGTGATACACTGAAGAATCTGAACGGAAAGAACGATGACGTGACATTCGCCATCTATCCTTCGAAAGGTGGTACGACCCATGCCACGCTCTATGAGGATGAGGGCAATGACAAGGAGTATATCAACCATTACGCCAAGACCGCCATATCCTCCACGAGGGAGGGCCATACGCTTAACGTGAACATCGCCGCACGTAAAGGAAGCTACGTAGGCATGGCTCCCGGAAGGCACTGCCTGATCAAACTGGTGGCGTCTACCGTCCCTGTGAATGTAATGGTCAATGGCCGGAATGTTGACTACAGCTACGATGGCATGACTCTCAGTGTGCTCATCGACCTGGGACAGATAGACTGCTCACAGTCCCAGTCCATAGTGATAACCTATCCCGACGGACAGCAGTGTGTTGCCGACGGCGTGCTGGGACAGATGAAGAGAATACGTCAGAATGTATATAAGCTGAAGGTGGACAACGCTTTCATCGTGTTGTCGGATGAGCTGGCGGACATGGAGAGCACCGGCATAGCTATGACTTATGAGCCGGCCAAGTTTAAGAAACTGATGGATGCCTTCAGAGCCAACTTCACGAACCTGTCTGCCATACTTGACAAACAGAAACTGAAGCCGGAAGAAAAGGATTCATTTATGAAAGCAATTTATTAAGACGAATTGCAACAACCACTACATAAGACTGGAACTAGGATCTCTTGGTCCTGTTCCAGTTTTCAGTTATGCTTCTGTCCGTCCTTGCAACTCCATTACAAAGGTGGAACCAGGCAAAATCAGAGGCGACTCTTATCTCAAAACTGATACAAAATTATTGATATAGGAAGAAATAGTTAACTTACATACATCTTATGACGTTTCTTCGTAAAACTTCGTATTTTTGCATGGAAATTTTATTCACTCCAAATAAAAAATTGTCTATTATGAAAAGATCCGTAATCCTTCTCTTTGCTTTACTGTTTTCGTTTGTCTTATCATGGGGCGGCAACCGCAAAACATTACTCGTAATCATCGACGGTATTCCATACGACTGCATAACTCGTCTCCAGCCGTCTACCATTATGGACATCGCTCATGAAGGTGGTTTGTGCAGGGCCATGGCCGGCGGCATGGTAGGTACCTACAGTGAGACACCAACCATTTCAGCGATTGGCTACATGAATATTCTTACGGGCACATGGATGAACAAACACCAGGTGAAGGGAAACGAGAATATTCATCCCAATTATAATTATCCCACCCTTTTCCGCTTGGCAAAACTTCAGAAGCAACCGTATTCTACAGCAGTCTATTCTAGCTGGACCGATAATCGTACAATCTTGATCGGTGAAGGGCTGGAGGCCACTGGTCATTTGAAAGTGGATTTCCATGCTGACGGTTATGACCTCGACACAGTAGCGTTTCCCAAGCAACCTGGCGATTTGCAGTTGCAGGCCATTGATGGGAAGGTTTGTGAAGAGGCAGCCAGAACTATCAACAGCAAGGCACCGGACATCAATTGGGTTTACCTTTGGTACACTGACGACGCGTTTCACATCAATGGGAATGGCAAGGTTTCTGACAATGCCGTTCTGAAGGCTGATGCACAGCTTGCAAAAGTGTGGGCTGCTGTCAAAGACAGGGAGAGAAAATTCGGAGAGGAATGGCTGGTGATCGTTACTACAGACCATGGACGTGACTTTCTAGGCTTCAACCATGGTGGACAGTTTTTCAGGGAGCGGTCTTCCTGGATAGCAACCAATGCAAACAGTCTGAACGAACATTTCTCAGACGGTAGGCTGGCTCAGGTGGACATACTGCCTACGATATCCCGATTCATGCATTTTGATATTCCCTCTTATATTAGCTATTAATGGGACGGGGAGCCTTTCACGGGTAAAGTGGATTTGGAGAACTTCCAGGCTTTATCGTATGATCATTATGTCGATTTGTTCTGGGATTGCGTGGGCAGTAAGGACAACAAGACGAAAATATATTATAGTCCTACCAATAAGCGTTTCAATGGTGGTACCGACAATTGGCTGCTGATGGGCGAGACTGAGGCGGGGACTGGCCACTATAGAGTAGATATCAGCAACTATATGGACAGTAAGGCGGGCAAGTTCGCTGCTGCAAGTCCGAATGGTACAGTAAGTATCTGCTTTCCGAAATAATATTCAGGGACTTCCTTCAGCCTCTGCTACACGCTAAAGTTCGTAATATCGGTAACGAAGTATTATATTAAACGATAGTAACCATTCTGAGTGGATTACATGGGGCAGGAACTGTTGAAAATCGGTTTTTGCCCCTACACGGGTGATTGACACGCAAGAAAAAAAGAAAATTTTCTAGGCCAATTTAGCTGATTATAAAAAAATATCGTATTTTTGCATTTGATTAATGGCGTAGTCCGTTAGGGTGTTCTTCGCTACAAGTCTATTTTAGAGAGTATGGCAATGCAGGGTTGACATACTAACATGCCGATACTGGGTTCAGCTATGTACTCCTAATAGAAATTAATACACAGCATCAGGTTGCCCTGCAACCTAAAATGAATAGCATTAAACTTAGCGTCAATATGGAAGCGCAACAATCGGAAACTATACTCATCCAGCAACTCTGTGAAGGCAACGAACATGCTTACAAAGAGGTGTATCGTCTTCATTATGCTGTGCTCTGTGCCTATGCCAGACAATTTGTGAATGATGACTTTGAAGACGAGAGCATTGTAGATGATGTCATTCTGCACTTGTGGGAGATACGTCAGCAACTGCGCATCGACCGTTCCCTGCGCAGCTACTTGATCTCTTGCGTGCATAACCGTTGTATGAACGTTATCAGAGAACGCAAGGTGGTTCCTGCAATTGTCGGCTTACCTAAGGATGAATTGCTGCATGAGCCATCCACGGCCTATCCCCTGAGCACACTGCTGGAGAAAGAACTGGAGAAAAAAATCAAACAGGCAGTAGACTCTTTGCCCGATGAATGCCGTCGCGTGTTTACCCTCAGCCGCTATGAGGGGATGACCTATGAGGGTATATCCAAAGAATTGGGTATCTCTGTCAATACTGTAAAATACCATATCAAACGGGCTCTGAAAATACTTTATAACCGTTTGGAACCTTATCTCTTCATCCTTTTGATTTTTGGAAAACACTTCTGATCTGAATGGCATCAAGTGCTATTCATCAGAGATTGCTTTTTGGGGGGATTATACTTTGACAGTATAATGTTGTATCTGTCCCCTTCCAGACTTAATATCCTCGGATTTTTAGTAAAATCAAAAAAAGTTTCATTTCATACTACCCTCTCTTTTCTTTTTCGTGTCTACTGGGTAAAATGAACATTATGAACCAACTGGACCCCAAAATAGAAGACCTCATTGTCGCCCGACTAAGCGGAATGATAGACGAACAAGGCAACCGGACATTGGACGCTTGGCTGGACGAGTCGCCTGACCATCAGGCCGTGATGCTCAGATGCCAGGAGATCTGGTTCTCCACGACGGTCGAACACGACGCATCTCGTTTCGATTGGACGACTGGATTCGCCAGGTTCAAACAGAGGATAGAAGCGCGAACTGATGATGCATTAGCACCATCAGTCACACCTGCCAATAGTGAGGCCGTCAGCCGCTATAGTGATAATCCGTCGCGCAAATTACATATAGTGACATTGCTGCGCTATGCGGCCGTAGCCGCCACCTTGGTTGCACTCACGGCTGTCATCAGCTTGATGAAGGCCAGACATGACTGGACAAACCGGATGACCAGCATCTCCATGAAAGTACCTATGGGATCCACTACCGAGACTTCGCTTCCCGATGGAACAAAAGTCAGCCTGAACAGCGGTACGACTCTGAGCTACTCGCAGGCCTATGGCATCGAAAGCAGGAACGTATCCCTTTCAGGAGAGGCCTATTTTGATATCGTTCACAATGAAGATATGCCACTGGACATAACGATGGCTAAAATGACAATCCGGGATGTGGGTACAAAGCTCAATATCTCAAACTACCCGGACGATGCTCAGGCTATTGTTACCGTTGACGAGGGCAGTGTGGACATCACGACCGCATCCATCTCAGAACCGAAGAGAATATTCGCCGGACAACAGGCGGTAGTCGATAAAAGTACTGGCGGAGTCGTCATCATACAAAAAACCTGTGATGGCAACACTTGGAGTAAAGGCGTCCTTGTGTTCAACAATAATACAGTAGAAGAGATAGCAAAGCGATTGGAACGTGCGTACGATGTCTCCATCAAAATCCACAGCACAGCCACGGCACATAAACGGTTCTTTGGTACTTTCTCAAGAAGCAGTCAAGATATAGGTGATATATTGGACGCGCTCAAGGAGACTGGCACCTTGAGCTACTCCATAAACGGACGGCAGGTGGATATTTATTGACCTCATGCCACACCTCGTCAATAGAAAAGGAAACCTGAAAAAGAAAAGAAGCCCTGAATTGAAATATTAGATCTTAAAATTTTTATAACTTGTTTACTAACAAACTTATATGGTAAAGTACAAAAAACAACTAATGCTGGCCGCACTCGTGTTATTGGGAACGAGTGTGGGAGCCCAAGCCCAGAAGGTGAGTCTGAATATGAATTCGACCACCATCTCCAAGGCTATGTCAGCTCTGCACAAGCAGACTGGCTATTCGTTTGTGTACAACGCCGATGCTCTCCGCACCGACCGCAAGATCAGCGTCCATGCCACCGACCTTAGACAAGCTGTCGATCAGATTATCGATGGCTCTGGGCTGGAATATGACATCCGTGACAAGAACATTATCCTCCGTAAGAAGGTGAACGGCTCAAGCAACGCCAACCAACGTACACAGCAGTCTAAGAACCGAACTGTCAAAGGACGCGTGACCGATTCCAATGGTGATCCGATTATCGGAGCAACCATTAGGGTCAAAGGCGCCAACACTGGTACAATCAGTGATCTGGATGGTAATTTCACTCTTGACGCCGCCCAAGGTGACGTCCTGGAAATTTCCTTCATCGGATTCGCAGACAAAGAGTTAACCCTGGGTAATAATGTTGATAACCTTCAAGTCAATCTTACCGAAGACAACAAACAGCTCAATGAGGTGGTTGTCGTAGGTTACGGTACCATGAAAAAGAGCGACCTTACCGGCTCGGTCAGTGACGTGCGCAGTGAGGATTTCAACAAGGGACTTGTCACTTCTCCTTCACAGCTCATTCAAGGACGTACTGCAGGTATCAATGTGACCAACAACGGCGGTGAGCCCGGCGGCGGCGTGACGATCCGCGTACGTGGCTCGAACTCTATCCGTTCCGGCCAGGATCCCTTGTATGTCATCGACGGTGTTCCATTGAATGCCTCTACGGACCTACAGGCTACAGGCGGTAGCGTGACGGGTGTTGGATCCTCCAGCTTCACGAACCCTCTAAACTACCTCAACCCGGATGATATTGAAAGCATCTCTATTCTGAAAGACGCTTCGGCAAGTGCCATCTATGGTTCCCGAGCTGCCAATGGTGTAATTCTCATCACTACCAAGAAATCAGTGCAAGGCAAGGCACAGGTCAGTTACTCTGGAACGGCCACTGTCTCTTACCTTCCCAAGCAGATAGATGTCCTCTCCGGGCCTGAGTATGTAGCTTTTGCCAAGGAGAAGGGGCTTGAGCCTGATGATATGGGCGCCGACGTTAACTGGCAGGATGAGATATTCCGTACTTCATTCTCTCACGACCACAATGTCTCCATCACTGGTGGTACAGAGCATAGCGGATATCGCGCATCGGCCAACCTGCAGAACAATGATGGTATCATCAAGAACTCCTACATGAAGAAGATGGTAGGACGCTTCTATGTCAGACAGGACATTCTGAACAACCGGGTGCACCTCGAGGGAAGCATGACGGCCAGCCGCGTCAACCAACGCCGTGCCCCACTGGGTGAGTCAGGTGGTTACGAAGGTGACCTTATCTTCTCTGCACTGAAGAACAATCCTACATATCCTATATACAACGAGGACGGCACATACTACCAACACAGTCCGTCCGTCCGTAACCCGTTGGCAATGATCAATCTTATCAACGACAAGACTGTCACAGACCGCATCCTGGCCAACGTTTCTGCTACGGTGGACATCGTGAAAGGATTGAAATACAAGTTCAACTATGCTTACGATTACATGAAGACCAGCCGAAAGGTCACACAGGACAAGGAACTGACTTTCCTCAGCAACCTTGGTGAGATGTATATCAACAACGTTGAATCGAAGAACTTCCTTATCGAGAACTATTTTACCTATAACACGACGATCAACAACATCCATAAACTGGATTTCCTGCTTGGTCATTCCTATCAGCGTTACGACGATTATTGGTATAACTTCAGTGAGAACGGATTTGATGTAGACAATATCAACTACCTCTACAATCTGTCATTCGGTTCCAACTCGCAAATTGTCGGCACCTCTGACTATCTTCGCCATGAGCTGCAGTCCTTCTACGGACGTATCAACTACAACCTGATGGACAAGTACCTGTTCACTGCCAACTTCCGTTTCGACGGATCCACACGTTTTGGTGAGAACAACAAATACGGTTTCTTCCCCTCACTGGCTTTCGCCTGGAGACTGAGCGAGGAGAAGTTCATCCGCAACCTCAATGTATTCGACAACCTCAAACTTCGCCTGGGATATGGTATAACGGGTAACCAGGAAATTCCCGACAAGATCTCCGAGTTGAAACTGGGTTCTGTCACGGGTGCTTTCCTGGATGGTACATCCACCGTCACTCCTGGTATCACGCTGACACGTACTCCTAACCCTGACCTGAAATGGGAAAAGACCGACCAGTGGAATGTCGGTATTGACTTCGGTGTCCTGCACAACCGCCTGCGTGGTACGTTGGACTGGTATTACAAGTCCACACGTGATGTCTTGTTGCAGACATATTCCATCGCTCCGGCTCCTACAACGACCATGTGGCAGAACGTGCCTGACATGCGCATTGAGAATACCGGTGTTGAAATCGGTCTTGATGCAGACATCATCGCAACCAAGGACTGGAACTGGAATTTCGGCGTGAACTTCACTACCAACCACAATGAGGTGAAGTGTCTTCCCATGTCGTATATTACTGTGGGCTCCGGCTCAGGTCCCGGTCTGGACGGTTTCCGTCTCCAGCGCATCATGAGCGGACACGCCATCGGCACATTCTGGGGATACCATTTCCTGGGATTCGACGAAAACGGCATCAGCCAGTACGAGACCGATGCAAATGGAAACATAGTGGAGAAAGTCATCGGTTGCGCACAGCCTGATTTCCTTCTCAACTTTAACACTACTCTGAGATGGAAGAATCTGGAACTGAGCCTGCAGTTCAACGGCGTCTTCGGCAACGATATCTACAACAACCTGGACAACTGTATCAACACACTCGCCATCTTCGACAGTGGATACAACATCACTACGGGTGCACGCTCCCTGAAAGAGAGTACCGAGGATAATCTCGACTATTCAGACAGATACATCGAGGATGGTTCCTACCTTCGACTCACCAGCGCCACACTGCGGTATACGGTGCCCATCAAACCTAACAATTGGGTGAAAGGTGTCCAGCTGTCGCTTACTGGCAACAACCTCTTCTGCATCACGGGATACAACGGATATGATCCCGAGGTAGACTCCCGTCGTGTCACAGACGGCATCCCTGCTGTCGGAATTGGTTGGACGAATTACCCAATGGCACGCAGTTGGAGTCTCGGTGCTACCATTAACTTCTAAATCAAAATCGAAATAACAATGAAAAAGTTATATTCTGTTGTTGGACTTGCGTTCTGCTTACTGGTTTGCGGATGCACCAACCTTCATGAGGAAATCCTCAATGAACAAGACAACAGCCAGGTGATCACGGACCCGAACAACGCGAAGATGCTGGCAGCGCCAGCCTATGCCTCCATGCGTGATTTCATGGACACGGGTGGTCTCTTCGCCCTTACAGAGACGTCTACGGACGAATGTGTGTTCCCATCACGTGGCTCTGACTGGAACGACGTAAATAACCGTACTTTGTTCTGGCACACATACGATGCGACTAACGAGCATGTGAAGAACGGCTGGAATGCCCTCATGTCCACGCTCACCCGCAGCAATGTGGCCATCAATTACCTGAGTGAGCTGGAGCAGACTGAAGAGGTGAAAGGGTACATCAACGAGGTGAAGTTCATCCGCGCCCTTTCCATGTACTACCTCATGGATTATTGGGGACATTTCCCGATGCGTGAATCCGATGCTACGGATTTCTCTGCATTACCACAGATACTGGACCGTCCGGCTGCACTGGAGAGAATCATCAGCGAGCTGAATGAGATCATACCCAACCTGAAACAGAAGGGAGAGGTTCCTTACGGACGTATCACCAAGGCTGCAGCCCAGACGTTGCTTGCCCACATCTACCTCAATTACCAGGTCTTTACAGGAACTGCACCTGAGTTCACTGACGGACAGGCAGAATGGGACAAGGTGATCGATCTCTGCACGGAAATCATTAATTCTGGCAAATATAAGTTCTCGGATGACTACTGGAAACTCTATCTCTCCGACAATAGCGCCGAAGCCGATGCCACAGAGGCTATATTGCCTTTCGTATACGACCAGTCACTCGGTGTGTCGGGACAGTCCTGGTTGAACGTGACTCTGCACTATTCACAGAACTTCGGTCATTACAGTTTCTGGAATGGCTGCTGCACTACACCTACGTTCCTCGACACTTGGGACAAGACGGATCCAAGATACACGGATTCAAGACTGAAGAGCCAAATTGGATTCAACATCGGTATGATAGAAGGACAGCAATACAGTATCAGCGGTGAGGCCCTGAAAGACAGAAAGGGCAATCCGCTCATCTATACTCCTGACTTCAAAGTGGATGGAGCAAGTGAGACGGAGGGCGTAAGAGTCCTCAAATATGCTCCGGATCCAAACTATGCCTATGGTAGTGGCAGTGATAACGACGTTATGTTCTATAAGTATTCCGACATCTATCTCATGCGTGGCGAGGCTCGCTTCCGCAAGGGAGATGTTGAAGGTGCCCTGCAGGACATCAATACAGTGCGCGCTGCCCGTGGTGTGAAGGAGTATACTGCACAGACGCTTACCTTGGAGTCCTTCTACAATGAAAGAGGTTACGAATTCTATTGGGATGGCATGTCAAGGAGAGACGATATGGTACGCTTCAATAAATATTGCGGCGCACGTTATAATGTCGAGGCCTGCGACAAGCACTTCATACTATTCCCCATTCCGCAGTCGGCACTGGAAGCAAACGGTGAACTGAAGCAAAACGATGGATATTAAAGTGTTTTGCCATCTCAACAAAATCAAGCAACAATCATGAGAATAAAGCTCTTAGTGATATTATTTCTAGTTGGCTGTGGGTCGGTCTTCGCCCAGGATCCGTGGAAAATTTCCACCAGCAAGGTCGACCGCAGCCACTATTACGGAATCACGGTAGGCAATGGTATGCTGGGCCTCGTGTCCTCACCAGAACCATTGAAGACTTCATGCACCGTGCTTGCCAACAGCTACGATAAGTTCGGACGCGGCGAGGTGAGCAACTTCCTGAGCGGCTTCAATATGCTGAATGCTTCGTTGTATATTGACGGTACTGAGGTAAGCTATGACAACATAGCCAATTACACCCAGGAGCTGGATATGAAGACGGCAGAATTCAGCGGGAAGTTCGACTATCAGAAGAAGGCCCATGTGGATTACTCGTTTGTCTCCCTTCGTGAGTTGCCCTACTGTGCACTGCTCAAGGTGACGGTAACCCCGCGGGCCGACATGGATATCCGTGTTGTCAACACACAGGCAATTCCAGACGGTTTCAAGAATGCCAAGTTCAAGTTTGACGACCTGACCATCGGACAGAGCAAGGCAAAGCTGCTCTCTACAGAGTCGCTCAGTCCTACCGGCAGGTTAACAATGTGTGCCTCGTCTACATTTCTCTTCCCCGATAACCGAGTGGACAATGCACCGGAGGTGACGCATCAGCAGGCGGATTCTTCCCATGCGGCCACTTTCACGGTCCGTCTCAAGAAGGGCCAGCCTTACCGTTTCGCCATCGTCGGCTCCACGCTGTCCTCGGCCCTGTCCCATGATCCCATCAATGAGGTGAAGCGTCTGGTGGTCTACTGCCAGATGGAGGGACTGGACAAACTGCTCGACATCCACAAGGAGCGCTGGGCAGAACTGTGGAAGAGTGACATCGTCATCGACGGCGATGCGCAGGCCCAGCAAGACGTGCACAGCATGATCTATCATCTCTACAGTTTCGTGAGCGCTGGTTCCGACCTCTCCATATCGCCGATGGGACTCTCTGGACTGGGCTACAATGGACATGTGTTCTGGGATGCCGACGTGTGGATGTTTCCCGCCTTGCTGATGCTGCAGCCGGAAATGGCGAAGTCGATGATCAACTATCGATACGACCGTTTGTCTGAGGCCAAGCGCTATGCTTTCGAGCATGGATACCAGGGAGCACAATATCCCTGGGAAAGCGCCGACACAGGTGGAGAGGATACGCCGGTCTGGGCCATGACTGGTCCTTTTGAGCATAGCATCAGTGGCTGCGTGGCCTTCGCCGCATGGCAATACTATTGCGTGACGGGCGACAAGAACTGGTTGAAGGAAAAAGGTTTCCCGATTATCAAGGAGACCGCAGATTTCTGGCTGAGCCGCGTCCAGAAGGATGAGACGGGAGTCTGTCACATTCTGAATGTCGTGGCTGCTGACGAATGGGCGGAGAATATCGACGATGACGCTTTCACCAATGGCATCGCCATTGCCAACCTGAGGATTGCTGCCAAAGCGGCCCGTCTCCTGGGTATGCCTGTCAATAGCCAGTGGGAAGAGACGGCAAATCATATTCCTGTCTACAAGATGGCAAACGGCGTGACGCGAGAGCACAACAGCTACAAGGGAGAGAACATCAAGCAGGCCGACGTCAACCTGCTCGCCTTCCCGCTGATGCAGATTACAGACCCGGCGCAGGTACGCAAGGACTTGGAGTACTACCAGCAGCGCATTCCCAACGAAGGCACACCTGCCATGACACAGGCCATATTCACCTTGCTCTATTCGCGTCTCGGCGATGCAGACAATGCCTACAAATACTTCAACGATGCCTACGTGGAGAACCTCCTGCCGCCCTTCCGCGTGATTGCAGAGACAAAGAACGGTACCAATCCTTATTTCGCAACAGGAGCAGGTGGTATTCTGCAGAGTCTCATCATGGGATTCGGTGGCGTGGATATCGACTTGGACAATGGTGGTATCAGACAAGTGAAGAGTGTCTTGCCGAAGAAATGGAAGAAGCTGACGCTGACTTCCATCGGTCCGGAACACAAATCGTTTACCGTAACCAACCGGTAATTTTAGCTTGATCATGAACAATCGCAGTACGATATACCGCTTTCAATAAAACGAGAGGGTGGGCGTGAGAATGACCATCAGGTTGAATGAAGGACTATCCCCACCCTTTACTGTTTTAATCCGTATAGCGGTAATAATAATAAACCCAAATCGGTCATTAGGATTTCTCTGTGTCGTACGGCAAAGAGAAATCC
>ERZ1023654.12-NODE-12-length-88344-cov-20.515376_pt1 | contig 88344 bp, 82 predicted proteins | sample MGYA00380338_ERZ1023654 | MGnify/ENA primary metagenome ERZ1023654 (study PRJEB33179, sample SAMN07448980) | human gut metagenome | biome: Human-gut; feature: Human associated habitat; material: Faeces | host: Homo sapiens | place: India: Bhopal | collected...
TAACCTCTGTGATACGGAAGAATGCAGACTGGAGGATGGTGTTGGTACGGTTACCCAAACCAATCTCCTGAGCAATCTTAGTAGCGTTGATGTAGTAAACCTTGATGTTGTTCTTAGCGAAGTAACGCTTTACCTTGTTAGGGATGAAGTTAACCAACTCCTCGCCGTCGAAGATTGTGTTCAACAGGAAGAAACCGTTCTTACGCAAACCACGTGTTACATCGTACATGTGGAGGTAAGCCTGTACGTGACAAGCTACGAAGTTAGGAGTATTTACCTGATATGCGCTGTGGATAGGGCTGTCGCCGAAACGCAAGTGAGAGCAGGTGAAACCACCAGACTTCTTAGAGTCGTAAGAGAAGTATGCCTGGCAATACTTGTTAGTATTGTTACCGATAATCTGAACTGAGTTCTTGTTAGCACCAACAGTACCGTCAGCACCCAAACCGTAGAACTTAGCCTCGAACAAGTCGTCGCCACCCATTGGGATTTCCTCCTCTTCTGGGAGAGAAGTGAATGTAACGTCATCAACGATACCTACAGTGAAGTGGTTCTTTGGCTGTGGCAACTCGAGGTTCTTGAATACAGCAACGATCTTAGCTGGAGTTGTATCAGAAGAACCGAGACCGTAGCGACCGCCAACGATCAATGGCTTGCGCTCGTCATCGTAGAGAGCAGACTTAACGTCGAGGTACAATGGCTCACCCTCTGCACCTGGCTCCTTAGTACGGTCGAGAACAGCGATACGCTTAACTGTAGCTGGGATAGTCTTCTTCAAGAAGTCAACAGAGAATGGACGGTACAGGTGAACTGCAACCATACCAACCTTCTTGCCCTGCTTGTTCAAGTAGTCGATAGCCTCGCGAGCAGGCTCTGTAGCAGAACCCATCAGGATGATGATGTTCTCAGCATCCTCAGCACCATAGTAGTTGAAGAGGTGATACTCACGGCCAGTGATCTTAGTCATCTCCTGGCAGTACTTCTCTACTACCTCAGGAATTGCATCGTAGTAAGAGTTGCAAGCCTCACGGTGAGTGAAGAATGTCTCTGGGTTCTCAGCGGTACCGCGAGTAACAGGACGCTCAGGAGTCAATGCACGGTTACGGAAGTCCTCGATGTACTCTTCCTTAACCAATGGCCGGATGTCTTCCATATCCATCTCCTCGATCTTGTGGTACTCGTGAGAAGTACGGAAACCATCGAAGAAGTTAATGAAAGGAACCTTTGTCTCCAATGTAGCCAAGTGAGGAACTGCAGAAAGGTCCATCACCTCCTGAACAGAACCAGAGCAGAACATAGCGAAGCCAGTCTGACGACAAGCCATAACGTCCTGGTGGTCACCGAAGATACAAAGAGAGTGAGAAGCCAATGTACGAGCTGATACGTTGAACACGCAAGGGAGCAACTCACCAGCGATCTTGTACATGTTAGGAATCATCAACAACAAACCCTGAGAAGCAGTGTAAGTTGAAGTCAAGGCACCAGCCTGGAGAGAACCGTGAACTGCACCGGCAGCACCAGCCTCAGATTCCATTTCCTGGATAGAAACTCGCTGACCGAAAAGGTTCTTACGACCTTTGGCAGCCCATTCATCTACATGCTCCGCCATTGGTGATGATGGAGTGATAGGGTAGATGGCAGCAACCTCTGTAAACATATAGCTTACATGAGCGGCAGCTGTGTTACCATCACAAGTGATAAATTTTTTCTCTTTAGCCATTTTACTTTTAGATAAAATATTAAAAATGTTTTGTATTTAAGTCTTATTCGAACTTTCTTTGTTTTAATAGAGGGGGAATGTTTCCTCTCATTTCTTTAATATAGGAATCCCAAGAGCCAGAGCGGAATCTTGTTGTCCTTTCCCACCTCGGTATTATACCTAGCATAGATGGTGTCGGGGTTGAATCTCATCTTGCTGTTGGCATGAGCATCACAGATGCGGAACTTGGTTGTTCCATCCACCAAGTAGAAGTGGTCCTTACCGCCTTGATGCACCTTATGGTCCTTCCAGAGTGAATTGACGAAGAATGTCTCCATCACTTCCTGCTCATCTATCTTGATAGGGTAGATGGCATACATCAAGTTGGGGTTGTGCATCATCACCTTGGACGGCTTCTTCGGAAATTCCTGTCCTTCCGGATATATCATATTGATAAGACGTGCATCGGCGAGGTTCTTGATGTAGTTCATGACTGTCGCTCGACTGGTCTCTATGTTCTCCGCCAACTGACTCACGTTGGGTGCCTTGGCACCTTCTACGGCGAGTTGATAGAACAGACGCTTGATCTTGGTGAGATATTTCAGTTCAATCTGTTTGATGAGGAGGATATCAACCTCGGTCATCATGTTCATCGTCTTTAGGAGATTCTCCGTGAAGTTGCGTTGCTCCAGGAAGAATGGATAGAAGCCATGGTGCAAGTAGTCGTTGAAGTATTTCATCGGGCTCACCTTTGGCAAGATTTGTTTTACTAGATGCTCATGGTTGCGCAATATCTCGTCGAGAGAGAAGGCTGGGAAATTGTTGTCTGTCATCAGATTGAGAAATTCTCGGAATGAAAAGCCGCGGAGGTTGTAACTCTTCACGATGCCATTCAGTTCTGGATTTTCTTCCTTGAGGCGCATCACACTCGAACCAGTGAAAACGATTTTCAGCTCAGGATAGAGGTCGTAGCATTTGCGTAGCTCCTGACTCCAGTTGGGCTGTTTGAAAACTTGGTCGATGAGGAGTGTGCGACCACCTTGGCGAACGAAATCACCAGCAAAGTCTGCAATGCCTCTGCCTTGGAAATAGAAGTTGTTCATGTTCACAAACAGGCACTTGCGATCTTTGGCACCAAAATGCTCCTTGGCATACTGGAGCAAGAACGTGGTTTTACCAACGCCTCGGGTTCCCTTGATGCCTATCATGCGGTCGTTCCAGTCGATTTCATCCATCAAACTGCGGCGAACGGGCGCATTTGTATGCTCTACGAGGTATGTATGTGTTCTGAAGAATGCTTCTTCCATGAGTTTTTGTTTGTTCTTTTCTAAATTATCAGTGCAAAGGTAATGAATATTTTTAAATTTGCAAACTCTAGATAGCAAAAAACAACTTTTTTTTCATTATTTAGCATTATTCTAAGGAAAAAGACCGATTTTCTGCTCTTATCTTTCTTTTTTGTCTTCGAATTGAACTACCTTTGCACCCATGAAACTACATATATTCAATCCTGAACACGATTTGGCACTCGCTGCCAACCAGTCCAACTATACCGCCCCTCATGCAGGAAGACAACTCCATAAGGATTTGGCTTTCATACCTGCTTTGTGGGCTGACGAGAACGATTTTGTGCTAGTAGATGACATCGATGATGCGTACGACAAGGTGAGACATCTGGGTGCTATATATAATAAGGTGGAATTCATCACCCCTCTGCAGTTGTCGGAGGTCTTTAAGAACACCATGTTGATAGATAGCATTCATCCTTGGGGATGGGATTTGGCATTGGTTTCTCAACTCAAGCGTTTAGGATGCCCTGAAATCATGCTTCCAACAGCTGATCTTCTAGCTCAATTGAGAGAAGTGAGCGGACGAAGATGGGCAGCTGAACATTTGCAACAAGATGTGGAGTTCGTTACTGACGAAGAATCTCTGAGATGCGCCATCGAACGAAGAGGTAAGGCTGTGGTCAAGGCGCCATGGAGCAGCAGTGGGCGAGGGGTGAAGTATGTGGCAAGTCCTTCAGCTCTTTCTGAGTCCAATGATGGAAAGTTGGTCGCTCCAAATCTCGAAGATACGATTCGCTGGGCTGTCAAGGTGATGAAGCAACAAGGCGGTGTTACCGTGGAGCCATTTTATAATAAGGTGAAAGACTTTGGGATGGAGTTTGAGATGAAAGATGGCAAGGTGAACTATCGTGGTCTTTCGCTCTTTGAAACTATCAAGGGTGCATATACCGGTAACTTGCTTGCTACCGAAAAAGAGAAAGAGACTGCACTTCGTAACTATGTCAATATCGAGCACTTACGGAATATGCGTGAAGTAATGGTTGAAAAGATAGAACATGTACTAAAGAATCTCTACAGCGGTCCTTTTGGTATAGATATGATGATATATGCAGATGAAGAAGGCGAGTTGCTGGTGAACCCTTGCGTGGAACTGAATCTCCGTCGCACGATGGGCCATGTAGCGCTCGACTTAGGACTTTCAGAGAAGTCTTCTCTCCATCTGATGCGAGTAGAGTATGATGGCAATCGCTATCATCTTCGTGTGATGCCGGGCAAACCTTCCGAGGATGCTCCAATGCACTGATTATCTTGATTCATTTCTGCTCTTGTAGCCACTTCCGATATGGTTCATAGCCTGGGCATTCAATGCCCCTAGTTTGGGCACGCATTGCCCCTAGTTTGGGCATTGAATGCCCGTAGCGTGGGCAATCGGCTAAACTCCCCTATAAAATAGGTCAAGCTCGGCGAGAAAGAATTCAAACTAAGAGTTGAGGATGCCTTGCTTGAAGTGAGAATCATCAGACAGCGAGTTAGCATCAACAAGTTGAGTGTTTATCCCATGGGACGTTCATTTGCTCAAGTTAAGGCTCATTGTGAAAGTTTGTTGGATAAATTGGAGGATTCTAATTTTCGGTCATCCAATAGAAGAATTAAATGCGGAAATAGATAAAATGACTGCGGAATGGAACTAAAATTCGATTCTCTATTTGATGAATAATATAAAGCGTGCAAGCCAACATAGACCTGCACGCTTTTTATATTCAACTTAAAAAATTGTTCTTTTTAATCTTTTAGCAACTCATCCAAGAATCCATCAAGATCTTGATCCAAGTTCTGCATCAAGTCCCCTCCCAAGATGATGGTATCGTCATCGGCAAGGTAAAGTTCTCCTAGATGTTGCTTGTCATCATCTTCCAATACAAAGCTATATGGTTTGAGAAGACCAAGATTGTCGATGATTTCGGCATTTTTTCTTAGCAATCCACGCAAGCAATCTGCTATTTCGTCATAGAAATTCTCGTCTTTGCAGTCTATCCATTGTTCTACCACACAACGAGTGATTTCCACATCGTCGTCATCGAAAGCCAACATCTCGCCACTGTCTTGCGACACTCTGATATGAATGTCGGTCAACAAGGAAGCTTCGCTTTCTTCAACGGTAGGGAATTTCTGTGCAACCTTCTTGATGAAGCGTTCCACCTGCAAGATGGTTTGTTCTGTTATTTCCATATTCTAGAGATTAGATGATTGCTTAGCCAGTTGATGAGGTCAGAAAGAGAAGGGGTCGCCGATGATGTGATGAAACTCTGAACTATTCACTAGTTTGAGAGCTCTCCGCCTTTGTAATCCACCGGCTTTACAGCTTAGTCGCCAAATGCGATTTATATGGCCCGCCATAAGCAAGAGAAGTCTTCTCGGTTTCACGATTTATTATGAAGAGTAACCCGATCTAACCGAACGACCCCAATATCTTTGACTACATTCATTTCTCATTCATGTAGCTCTCTTCTGATTGACAATGCAAAGGTAATCAATTCATACGAGACCACCAAAAATTTTGACTCTTTTTTTCCGAAAAAGTAGAAACCTGTGATGATTCACTCAACTTGACTTTTCTTTCTACGGATTGTTTTCAGACATTTCCTTCCAAATGTCATCGAATGCTTTTCTCAGCAACTTCTTGTCTTCTATGATATTGCGAAGTTCTTTCAAGGCCTTCTCATTGGGAGAATTGGGAATCCACAGTTTGATATAACCATTGTTGGAGTATTTCTCGTCCATGTGCTGCGCAAAGCGTTCCCAGTGTTCCTCGACAGTTTTATCTGGACCATTCTCCTTGCCATATTGGATAGCACGCAAGAAAATCTCGTGTACATCAATATCTCTGTCTGCCTCTGCCACAATCTTGCCATAGATGCTACGTGGCTGACGGCTAGATGAGGCACGATGGTCTTCCACCGCCTCCTTCATCACCTTCAACTGGTCGGCATTGAACCATTTCTTCAGTCTGGCATCTGCCATCAGTATCTTACCACTGGTAAGGTGATGGATGGCACGTGGACCCTCCATGCCGAGGTCATGGTATGCGGCAATGACATATACCATGTCGATGTCTGCTCCCGTGACATCAGCCAACCTAAGCGAGTTCTTGATGACTCTGGTCACGTGGCGCAAGCCGTGGCTTTCGCCAAAGGCGTTATATCTCGGTAGAATTTGTCGTTCGACAAACTCCATGATTTCAAGACTTACTTGTTGTTTCATAGTTACCTCCTATATTCTATATTCCACAGAAGTGGAAGTTATTCTCACCAAGTTGGTGTCTTTATAAATAGTGTTACTGCAAATAGGGTAAAGACGTTGACCAATCCAAAAATAAAGATGTTTCGAGCCGTCATACCGAGTACCTTGTTGAGTTGTTTGCCTCTGAGCCGCTTCATCTCCCGACTTGCTTTGAAATGATAATAGCCGTATATGATCTGCATCAAGTAGAGTGGTACGCTGACTCCAAATTTCTCCATATCATCAAATGAAACAATCGCCATGATAACTGCGCTGAAGAAGCCGATGTGCAAATAAATCAGCCAGGTGGCTACACCGCCAAATCTAACCGCCATCGTCATCTTGCCAGCCTTTCTGTCGTTGTGCCTGTCTCTATAATTGTTGACTAGCAGAAGGGTGTCAACCACCATGCCACAAGCGATAGAGGCAATGAAAACTTTTCCTGTTGGCAGTTGGATAGGTTCCGGCATACATACATAATAAGTACAGCAAACCGGTACGATGCCAAAGAACATCAAGACGAGCACATCACCCAATCCGAGATAACTCAACGAAGTAGTGTAAAGGAAGCAAAAAGCCACACAAGTGATTCCAACCAAGACCATTTCAATGCCACCATAAAAGACAAGAGGCAGACCGATGATGCAAGCTATCAGGGTAGTGATGGCGATACCTATCTTCATCGCTTTCATCGTAATCCATCCTTGCGAACAAGCACGTCTCGGACCTAGTCGGGTCTCGTCATCTGCACCTTTCTTGCAGTCGAAATAGTCGTTGACGAAGTTGGAGTCTATTTGCATCACCCATGCGAAGAGGAGGCAAAGAATGGCAGGAACCCAGTTGAAGACTCCTGTCAAATCATACTCGATATGTGGCATACCTGTATATACCATATCGCTTTCTGCCATATAGATTGTTGTTTTGCCAAGCGTTATGACTCTTCGCCATGCGAAGACAATGCCCAGCAAAACTGGCACTGCTGCCGCTGTCAATGTGACTGGGCGGGCCGCCAATACCCATGCTTTCAGCGAGTTAGTCTTGATAGTTTCTTCCATTTACTTATACTCTAGATTTTAGTCGTTGTTCACATTAGTTGAAGAAGTTCCAACTCACTCCAAATCTGAAGATTCTTCCATTAATAGGATAGTGAGGAGTGAGGAAGTAGTTCTTGTCACCCTGACCTGCATTGATGTGGCTCATCATCACGAAGAATCGCGTATGCTTGATGAACACATTGGCGTAGGCATTGATGATAGGGTAGTTGCCCACCTTCACATTGTTAGCACCATTGCCCTGTACGACATATTGTCCCATATATGGAGAATAGTCGGGAGCCTCATAGCTAGTGAAATAGCGAGCGTCGGCACCGAAGTCGATATTGAGCACCTTAGCTACACGGAACTTGATGTAGAGGTTCGTATAGACATCAAGGTCTGGTACTGGTATCACCTCCTGCTTGCTAGAGTGCTGGTAGGTAATTACATTCTCCCAGTTGAGGATGCCCAAACGGAAGTTCTGCATGAGCTGAGCTGTCAAGATGTTGACAGGACTGCTACTCTGCATAGGAGTGACACTGACACCTGTTCTCAAACCAGCCTCTGTCACATTGTAACTCTGTGAGAGATAGGTATAATTCTTGATTTCGTCCATTGCAACACGCAGTGTGGTATGTGTCTTGTCGAAATTCAATGTACCCATGATTCTGGTGTGGATGACTTTGTCGAGATTGTTCTCCCACCATAGGTGACGGGAATGATATTTTCGATAGTAGAATGATGGATTCTCACGATGGAAGAAGGCGTCACCCTTGATACCCAATGTGTCTCCGAAGAGAGGGATGTTCAACTTGACGGTTCCATCGACAGCGAGCGTTCCTGCATCCTCACCAGCTACGCCAATCTCAGCTACGGCATTATAATGAAGCAACTTACCTTGTTCCTTGCTCAACTGTCCGCCCACGCTGAGGGTATGTTCATTATAAGTTTCGCTCACTCCCTCCATATTTGGCAGGTCGAAGTGGCGCATGTCATAGCTGACGAAAGCCTTGAGTCCAGCCTTTGCCCACTTGCTGAATCCTTCGAGGGTAGCGATGGCAAAGGTGTTTTTCAATTCCCAGTGGCGAGTTTTGTCGTAGATGGAGTCGCCTGTCAGTCTGCCTGCGTCGAAATACTCGTTGAGATAGTAATCGGCTGGAGTCTGATATGCCTGGTAGATACGCTTGAACGTATCAAATTTCAAAGTGTGGATGAAACTGGTGACTGGCACGTACTCATCCTTGAAGAAGAGGGAGTCTTGGGCAGCTTTCTTCTGTTGTGCCAAAAGACTGTCGGCTGCAGCCTTTCCGTTCACTGCGAGACGAGTGGTGTCAGCCTTCATCACATCCTTGTTGGCTTCAAGGGCAGGTTCGTTTCCTGCAATCTTGGCATCGTCAGGACGACCCATGTATTTGTTTTGATTCGCCTTGTCGAAGGCTTTCTCATCAAATTTCTTTCCTTCTTTCTTGGCTTGCTTCATGGCTTCTTCCTTGGCATCGCTCTCGGCGTTGTCTTTAGCAGATTCCATGGCAAACTTCTTTGCCTTGATTTCTTCCTCGGTCATGCGTACTTTGCGCTTGAAACCGAGACTATAGCGATGAGAGAAGAAGATGTGCTGGTTATCATTTCTGTTCCAGTTCTTTTCGAGCACGGTAGGAATTTCGCTCTCTGCGAAACTCTCCTCGAAGAGGTCTGGATGCTTGATATAGTCATCGTTGGTGATACCTCCATTCTCCGTTACCTTTTGGTGGAGCGTGGAGAGGAGGAGGTGTGCTTGATATTGGTCACCTAGGTAGGATGCCCACATCGTATATTTGAAGTGGCTGGTGCTCTGAGAGTTGTAATAGCCACGACCATACTTATAGTCGAAACGGAAGCCTACACCTAGTCGCTTATTGGCATTGACGGCAAATAACGCACGGAAGTCATCCTCGCCATTGGTGCGGTTGCCGCACGAATTGAGGGTGACATTGGTGATAGGCGAATAAGTGTTGGTGAAATGGAAGTCGCCCACAGGGGTATTGAAGTAAGAATAGGGTTCTGTAAAGAGGAACTGTCCCTGTGTGTTGCGGCGGTCGATGAAGATACGACCGATTCTAGGCGAACCCATGTTGCCGAGCGTGTTGTATTCACCACGAAGACCTTCTGTGAAAGTTGTGTTCATATACATGTGTTGCAAGGTATCGACTAGAGCCTCCACTCTGTCGCCGAATCTCTCATCTACTGTCCATACCTTGATTCCCTTTGGAATCTCTTGGTTGGAGCCGAGAGAGTCGGGGCTGATCCTGCGTTCAGAAGCCGGTCTAAAATCACCATCTTCGTTGATAGAGTTATAATCAGTTTGTGCCGCAACTGGCAAAGTTGCAGCACAAATCAATAGGGTGACGAATATTTTGTTCATTCTTTTTTCCACTTCGAATACAATCTATTTCTTGAATAATCTGAGGAGTACCTCTACTATCTTGAGGGCTACACCCACCAAAACGATGCTGATACCCGTATTCTGCCAGTCAGTTTGAGTCCATAAGATAAGTCCGATGACTGCGAGTATCATAAAGATGATGTTAAGTGTGTTGCGCACCTTAAACATCTTGTCCCGTCCGTCGTATTCTATCAGTCTTCGCTGGCGATGATGAGGTCTAACAGCGTATGACTCTGTGCTGCCAGCCTCCTCTGAGCGAGATTCTTGTGGATTGATATTCTCTTCGTTGTTCTGTACGTTATTGTGGAGATTTTCTTCTTGTGTCATAAAATCTTCGGATTAAGTTATTTCTTCACCAATTCAGCGATTTCGCTGAAAATCTGGTCTTTACGGTTGATGGTTCCCTTGCGGAACTTGCCGAATATCTTAGCCAAGTCGTTTTTCTTCTTGGTCAATGCAATCTTATCGGTAATCACATTCTCAGCTGCGTCCTTGAAACCGGTACTGCGTCCTTCCTCATAATTGTAGTAGAGACGTGTCATCTTCAATTTCAGGGAATTGTCAGCGATATTTGCCACCAATTGGTATTTGATTTCTGTGCGGTCGAGCGAGATGAAGCTTTGGCTGAACACAATCCATTCGTCCATGGTGTTGGCGATGACGTGCTCCTGTGGGTTGACGAGTGCCACACGACTAGCGATATTGTTCTTATCCTGTGTCAGACCGCTCATATAATTATAAACGATGTCATAGATTTGCGCAGCAGACTTGCCGTTAGCATCCGTCTCCATCGTAAATTCCACCTTGCCATCGTCATTGAGTGTGACAGCACCTTCCAGGTATTTAGGGTCAGCCTTGAGTTTGACTCCACTAGCCAACTTAGGACTTTCCGTTTCTACCTTCTTAGCAGATGGGGCTGGGGTAGTAGGCACAGCCCAACCACTTGTAGTAGTCTTCTTTTCTTCAGTCTTCTTCTCAGGTTCGCCCACAACGACAGGTTTACCACCAATGGCAGGGAGAACGGCTGGCTCGTGAGAGATGGAAGGTTCCAACTCATCGGTTTTCTGGATGGCATTCTTTTCCAAGTTCTCAGCCAGTTTCTTCAGCTTTTCAGCCTCAGCATTCAAACGAGCCGCCTCAGCCTTCGCTGCTTCGATTTGCTTTTCTATCTGAGCTTTCTCTAGAGCAGCTTTTTCAGCAGCGGACTTCTCGGCAGCTTGTTTTGCAGCCACAGCTTTCTTGGCAGCATCTTCAGCGTCTTTCTTCGCCTTCTCAGCAGCTTCTACTGCCTTCTTGGCTTCTTCCAACTGTTTCTGAGCTTGTTCCAACTGCTGTTGTGGTGTCAACACGTTTTGTGCTGGCATCATCATAGGTAGGAACATGAATATTGCGATAAATACTTTTTTCATGATGGGGATTGTTACTAGTTAGCGGAAGATGAGGGATTCAAACCCCCGATACCCGAAGAAGGGTATACCGGATTTCGAGTCCAGCGCATTCGGTCACTCTGCCAATCTTCCTGTTGTTTCAAAAAGTAATGCAAAGATAGTGTTTTTAGTCGTTATGGCAAAATATAGCGGATATTTTTTAACATTATTAATATTAGAATGCAATTATCTACCTTATTTAAACAAACAAAATGTCCCCATACTCAAACTAGCGCTAGTCGTAATCACGCTAGTTGAGATGGGGACGGGTCTCACATATCATGCACAAGATATGCATGGTTTCTTTTATGCTACAGCATATTCCTTATTTAATTAAATCAACACTTCTCTTCAAGAAGGCTTCGAGGGCTGCGCCCTTCAACATACCATTCTGAAGCAATGCAAGGTCGATCAGTTGATGTACGATGCTGTTGTCCTTTGCATAGTTGGCAACAATCTCGTCACGCTTTGCCTTTTCGTCTTGGATAGCTTTCTCTGTATTGTGAACGTCATCCTTCTCCTCCTGGGTGATTTCCTCAGGTTTCTTCTTGGTCTGCTCCTGGTGGAGTGCTGCCAAGCGAGCTTCCTGACCACGAATCTCTGCCAAGATAGGCTTCAATGCCTCTGATGTATGTGCCTCAGAGTCTTCCAACACCTTCTTGACCAAAGAATGGTCGGAGTTCAAGACGATAGAGTAGCTATCTGGCATCTGTCCATAGAAGTTCATTCCCTGCTGGAACTGGCTCATAGCCTTCATACGGCGCATCCATTCGTTCTGGGTAATCATCACTGGCTTACTGTTCTCGCCCAATGCCTGTACCTCTACCATGAACTCTGTCTTGTCGAGTTTTGGCATCTGCGAGCGGAATACTTGTGACAAGTTGTCTGTCTGCTCTTTGGTTAGGTCTGTCTTTTTGGCATCTTCCTTCACAATCAAGCGGTCGATGATGTCAGAATCTACGCGTGTGAAGCGGCTCTTCTCCAACTTCTGCTCCAGCATGTTAACCATTGGGGTATCCAACTGACCATCCATGACGAGCACTGAGTAGCCTTTCTCCTTGGCAGCCTCGATGTAGGAGTACTGCTCCTCCTTGTTGTTGGCGTAGAGATATACCAAGTTGCCATCCTTGTCGGTCTGGTTGTCCTTGATCAGTGTCTTATACTCCTCGAATGTGAAGTACTTGCCATCTACATCCTTGAAGAGGGCGAAGTCCTTGGCACGATCATAGAAGTCCTCTTGTGAGAGCATACCATAGTTGATGAAGAGTTTGAGGTCGTCCCACTTCTCCTCATATTCCTTGCGATTCTCCTTGAAGATAGAGTTCAAACGATCTGCCACCTTCTTGGTGATATAGGTTGAAATCTTCTTCACGTTGCTGTCGCTCTGGAGATAACTACGGCTCACGTTCAATGGAATATCTGGTGAGTCGATGACACCATGAAGCAGAGTCAAGAACTCTGGTACAATACCCTCAACTTGGTCTGTGACAAAGACTTGGTTGCAATACAACTGAATCTTGTTGCGCTGCATATCGATGTTGTTCTTGATGCGTGGGAAGTAGAGGATACCCGTCAAGTTGAATGGGAAGTCAACGTTGAGGTGAATCCAGAACAATGGCTCGTCCTGCATAGGATAGAGGGTGCGATAGAAACTCTTGTAGTCCTCGTCCTTCAGTGTGCTAGGAGTCTTGGTCCAGAGAGGTTCCACATTATTAATAATATTGTCCTCGTCTGTCTCCACGTTCTTACCATCCTTCCATTCTGTCTTCTTGCCGAAAGCTACAGGCACAGCCATAAACTTGCAGTACTTGTTGAGCAAATCCTCTATCTTGCTCTTCTGTAGGAACTCCTTGCAGTCGTCAGCGATGTGGAGGATGATGTCGGAACCACGCTCAGCCTTCTCTGCGTCCTCGATTTCGAAGGCTGGAGAGCCATCGCAGCTCCATTTCACAGCCTTGGCGCCCTCTTGATAGCTCTTGGTGACAATCTCCACCTTGCTAGCTACCATAAATGAAGAGTAGAAGCCGAGACCAAAGTGACCGATGATGGCATTGGCATTTTCCTTATACTTGTCAAGGAAGTCGGTTACACCAGAAAATGCTATCTGGTTGATGTATTTATCTATCTCTTCTTCGGTCATTCCTATACCGTGGTCGCTAATCGTCAAAGTGCCAGCCTTCTCGTCGAGTGAAACACGTACGGTAGTGTCGCCAACCTCACCCTTGAAGTCACCCTGGGCTGCCAATGTCTTCAACTTCTGTGTGGCATCTACGGCGTTTGATACCATCTCACGGAGGAAGATGTCGTGGTCAGAATACAAGAATTTTTTGATGACAGGGAAAATGTTCTCTGTCGTTACTCCAATATTACCTTTTTGTGCCATAATATATCTTTTTGTTGTTTTTGCTATTATACATATTTATTTTAATGCCATCTTTGGCATGTGTGCCTATCCTAGCAGAAAGACATCGTTCGCTATAATACAAATAGCGTGCCAAATTGAGTTTTACATCTTGCAACTGCCAAAAATATGGCACAAACTGTCATACATCAGATGTATCACAAACTTTCCCGTATGTAGCATTGGCGTAATATGGGCGAATGAAGGGATTGGGCTATGCTCTACTTCATGGCACTCAAAACGATTACTATTTGTTTCCTCTTGTGATTGAAATGTTTCATTTATCAATTTAACATCATATTTTCTTCACAAAAAGTTGGTGCGGTAGTCTTTTTTTATTACCTTTGCAATCGTTAGTAAAAGAAAAACATCTATTTATCCAGATGGCTATGGAACAAAAAGAATCTAAATCCAACTTGATAGCTGACTATTATTCTCAGCATTACGACGAACTGATGACATACGTCTCTTCTCATTTGCAACATGCGGATGAGAGCGAGGATATCGTGCAGAACATATTTGTGCGACTTCTTCAGATGGACAAGATGATAACACCCGTCACCCTGCCTTGCCTCGTCTTCACGATAGCCAAAAATCTGATACGCGACTATTGGCGACACTATTATTATTTGGAAGAGCATGAGCATATCCTGACCAAGGGCGACTTCTCGAAGTTGAAGAGCGAGGATACGGAGAGTATCTACTCAGTGAAAGAAATCAACGAGTTCTTGGAACGTGGCATTGCTAGACTATGCGACAAGCAGCGTAAGATTTATCGCTTGAATGTCTATGACGGCATGAAGGTGAGCGAGATAGCTATCAAGTTGGATGTTACATATAAACATGTGGAGCATCGTCTCGGTGCTGCAAGAAAGGAAATGAGGAAATATATGAGACGTATGCTGGCTTAACGCATCTAACCGAATAGATATAAAATATAGGAGCACTTGTGCCAAATGATATGACGCCAAGTGCTCCTATATTTTTTCTTAGATAAAAAACTTCTGAATCACATTTGATAATTCGAATAAGTTAGTTATACCAAATTTCACCTCCCATTAAATCATGGGGTGTTACTACTGTTTCTTGAATGGCAGCTGTGATATCCACATACTCACCATAGTTCTTAGTCTGATCCGTTTTCATAATTCTACTTAGGTTTAATTGTTTGTAAATGATTTCATACCGCAAAGATAAGCAAAATATCAATACGTGTCAAGAGTAAAGGCTCATTATTTTGCTAAGTTTAACAAAACAATGAGTCTTTTCGTATATTCATTCACAATTTATGATAAAAACGCTTTCGAAACGTGTCTTCACGCATCACCATACCTCATGAAAACGGACTGATTATCAGTTGGAATCCTTATTGTCCTTACGCCTTTTGTGGAACATTGCGAAGGATTTCCAAGAGATGATCCCATACCATCTCGACAGTAGGGATGAGCAAAGCCTCCTGAGGAGTGTGGACATTGCGGAGGGTAGGACCAAAGCTGACCATATCCAACTCAGGATATTTCTCTGAGAAGAGACCGCACTCCAAGCCGGCGTGGATGCCCTTTACCAATGGCTCCTTGCCAAAAAGTTTTTCATAACTCTTCACGGCGAGGTCGGTCAAGGCACTATTGGCACGCATCTTCCAAGCAGGATACTTGTCGCTGACGCTTACCTTGGCTCCAGCCAACTGGAAGGTAGCCTTCACGGTGTTGGTCATGTTCTCCAAGTTGCTCATCACATTGCTTCTCTGTGAAGCCACAATGTCTATCTGGTTTTCGGCTGTTGCTACGCTAGCCACATTGCTGGAGGTCTCGACCATCCAAGCGATAGCCTCATCCTGGCAAGTTGTCAACGGGCCATTATCTACTGCTTGCAATGCCATGATAATGCGCTCTGCTACAGATGCTTCGATAACATCGGTTGCATCAGTACTTTCCATAAAGAACTGCATTTCTTTCTCAGTTACATGAAACTCATCCTCTACCTCTGAGGCAAAGATATTCCAGTCGGCACGTACTTGCTCCTTGTCGCTATTTCTGACAGCGAAGACGACATGACCATCACGAGGTATGGCATTGTGCATCTTACCACTGTTGAAACTAGCCAAACGGACGTTGCCGTTAAGTTTCTCCATTTCCAAGTAGAGGAATCGAGCGAGAATCTTGATGGCGTTGGCACGTTTCTTATCGATGTCATCGCCAGAGTGACCGCCGTTCAAGCCCTTCAAGGCAAGTTGGAGGAAGAAGTAACCTTCAGGAGCAGCCTCACGCTTGAAATCAAAAGTGGCGTGGGTGGTCTGACCACCAGCACATGAAACGAAGATGAGACCTTCGTCCTCAGAATCCAAGTTGATGAGCATCTTGCCTGTCATAAAACCAGCCTCCATACCATGAGCACCAGTCAAACCAGTTTCCTCATCACGTGTGAAAACACACTCGATAGGACCATGCTCGATGTCGTTGCGGTCGAGGATGGCGAGTTCGATGGCACAACCGATACCATCATCAGCACCAAGTGTTGTGCCCTTAGATTTCATCCACTCACCATCGATATAGGTCTGGATGGCATCCTTGTGGAAATCAAACTCCACATCCACGAGTTTGTCGCATACCATATCCATGTGACTCTGGAGGATGATGGTCTCTCTGTTCTCCAAGCCAGCGGTGGCAGGCTTGCGGATGATGACGTTGCCCGTCTTGTCAACAACAGTCTCCAAGTTGTGGCTTTCACCAAACTCCTTCAAGTACTCAATCATCTTCTCCTCGTGCTTGGAAGGGCGAGGAATCTGGTTGATTTTAGCAAACTGCTCGAACACGCAAGCAGGTTTCAATTCGATTTTCTCCATCTTATTATGTTATTTTATTACTTATTATACACTATTTCTAACTTTTTATTTGGGAATATCCCCGAAAAGTGTTACCTTTGCAACCAAAAGTGCTATTAAGGCACTGCAAAGGTAATAAAAATGCTAAAATTATTCATTATATCCGTGTTAATAATTGCTATTTGTATGGCATTATTTTCCGTAAAGCTGATTTTCAAGAAGAACGGCAAGTTCTCCTCGCAGCATATCCACGACAACCCTGGTCTGCGCAAGCAAGGCATCCATTGCGTCATCGACCAAGATCGTGAGGCTCGTGAGGCAGGAAAGGCTTACTAGTGTTTCAAATTTTTCAATGGTAAATAATAAATTATAAATAAGGACAATGAAAAAGAATATTTTGAGTTCAGTTGCATTCGCAGCTGTTGCTGCATTGGCTTTGGTGTCATGCAACAAGTCACAGCCTCAGGTAGAGGCTAAGTCAGAGAGCAAGGCTCCAGCAGAGTTGAAGATTGCGTATGTAGAGGTTGACTCTATCATGACACAATATACTTTTGCTAAGGAATATTCTGCTCTCCTTGAGAAGAAGGGTCAGAACATCCAGGCTACCATCGCACAGAAGGGTCAGGCTTTGCAGGCTGCCGCTGCCAACTTCCAGCAGAAGATTCAGCAGAATGCCTTCACTAGCCGTGAGCAGGCTGAAAGTCAGCAGGCTGCCATCCAGAGAGACCAGGCTAATCTTCAGAGCTTGCAGCAGCGCTTGAGCAATGAGTTCGCTGCAGAGCAGGAGAAGTACAACAATGCTCTCCACGACAGTATCGCTCACTACTTGGCTGCCTACAACAAGGACAAGAAGTATAGCATCATCTTCTCTAAGAGTGGTGACAACTTGCTTTATGCTGATAAGGCTTACGATATTACCAAGGAGGTTATCGCAGGTTTGAACAAGGCTTACAAGGGCAAGGTAGCTGCTGAGACTCAAGCTAAGAAGTAATTTCCCCAAAAAGGGCTTAAATAAAAAAGTCGGGACTTTTTTCGAAAAGAGTCCCGACTTTTTTATTTTTTCCTCGGGACTTTTTAATTGGTCCCTAGTTAGGTAATCATCCCATACCTACTTTTTTCGTCATTTCTTGTGAAGGCATGAATGAAAAATCTCCCGCCTTATAATATATAATAAGGTGTAGCGTTATTTAAATAGGAAATTTTTAGTAAAATAAATCATGTAGTATGACAAGAAAAGAACGTTATCAATATGTTTTGGATTATTTCCGAGAGAGCATGCCTCACGTATCTACGGAGCTACAGTTTGGCAGTGCCTTTCAACTATTGGTTGCCACCTTACTCTCGGCTCAATGCACAGACAAGCGCATCAATATGGTGACTCCTGCCTTGTTTGCTCGTTATCCTGATGCCAAGAGCATGGCGCAGGCGGAAGTGGAGGATATATACGAACTCATCAAGAGCGTCAGCTATCCCAACGCCAAGGCGAAGCATCTTTCGGAGATGTCTCGCAAGATGGTGACTGATTTTGGGGGTAAAGTGCCGGAAGAGATGGCACAACTGACCACTTTGCCGGGCGTCGGGAGAAAAACTGCCAATGTGATTCGTGCCGTGTGGTTTGGAAAGGCTACCATGGCGGTTGACACACACGTCTATCGGGTGAGCCATCGTATGGGCTTGGTACCAAAGACAGCTGACACACCTCGCAAAGTAGAGGAGTATCTGATGAAGCACATCCCGGAGGAGGATATCCCGAACGCTCATCATTGGATTCTTCTGCATGGAAGATATGTCTGCAAGAGTGCCAAACCAGAATGTAGTAAATGCCAGTTTGCTGACATCTGTCCGAAACTTTTGAAGGATAGCAAGTTGGAATAAAAGAAAATCCTAGCAGCTTGAAGTCTTGCTGCTAGGATTTTTCGTATCGCATCATGCTTGTTAAATCTTTGGATTTCAGAATATGCACGATAGTTCTAGAATAAGTCAAGGATTTTGTCAATCAACTTTTCAATGGTGGTAGAGTCGCTTGCTACTTCCTCCATTTTCTTGTTTATTTTTTCTTCCACCTTCTGCTGAACCTTTCCACCAGCTTTGTCAATCATATTATTGATTTGTGACTTGGCATCAGTAGATTCTTCAGCATTGTCGTTCACATCATCAGCAGACTCGCTGTCGGTGTCATTATCAGATGATGTAACAGTATTGGAAGACTCTTCTATCTTGACATCATCGTCTTTCTCCATTGCCTTCAGCAAATCGTCGGCATTCATGGTGATGACCTTGCCGAAGATACCATAGCTTACGGTATGTTCTTTGTCATTCAAAGTTACTGTTCCCTTGGAGAAGAGAAGATAGTTATGGTACTCAAAGAGTTGGTCGAGAGCCGAGTCGATGACATTGCCTGCCATCATGCGAGCTATCATCTTGAATCCTTGTGAGAAGATGTCGTTGCCATTACCCGTACCCTTGTCGATGGCCTTGCTTACTTCTGTGCGGATGGAGTTGATGTGCTGGTCCTTCTTTGGGTTGCTGAGCATCATGACGATGAGCAAGAAGATAAACAATCCACCCAAGATTTTCCAAACCAAATAAGATTTTGGCTTAGTTGGGGTCAGCATATCACGCTCTGGATGCGGAGTGTTTGGATTACCACCTTGAGTTTGATAACCATAGTTACCTTGAGCTTGATACTCTGGTGGAGTAACCTGGCAGTTCTGCTGGGATTGAGCAGCCTGCTCGGCATTTGCTCGGATTTGGTCTAGAACCGTGTGGAGTTCATCCACCTTCCAGGCTGGTTGCCAGTCTTCCATTCCTTCTTTCCAAACGAGTGTGTCAGAAGTGATGTTTCTGGCTACAAGTTGTTCGAGGGTCAACGGACCCACTTGTTGATTATTCTCTATAATAAAATAGTTCATCGTTTTCCTTTTGATATCTGATTTATCTGAAACCTCCAATAGTCTTGTAAGTCTGGCTATTGATGGATTTCTCACTATTCATTTACATGTGTGGCTTTCCACCAAGCGGTCTTCTCTCTGCCCTTGATGGCAACGGGGTGCTGACTAGGGTCGGAGATCGACAAACCGCAGTAGCTTTTCACATTAAATAGTTCGCCACTGCTGACGAACAGAGAGGTGATAGCCTTGTCGGTATGTGCCGTAACCTTCACGGTCTTACTCAGTTGATGGGTAAATTCATCTTTCAAGATGGCATTCGGGTGGAGACTATCCACATAGACTTTCAAGTCGTAACTCAGCGATGGCTTGAAACCATCGAGTGGTTGGATGGAGTCGAGAGGCACGTTGGCGTCGAGGCAGCATGTCTTGTTGATTTTCTTCATCACTTCAGCGAGTGCTTCCATCTGTCTGCAGTCGATGGCAGCGAGATTGCAATAAGGCGTGTCGCTACTCTTGTAATAGTTAACGACACCACTGACGATGCCAGAATAGCTTGGAATCGATGAGTTGAGTGAACGCCAAATCGAACGGTACGGAATGCCTCGTCCCATGATCTCACTACTTGAAGCTATCAGGTAGTTGGTCACGTCCTTCAACTCGTAAGCCACTTCCGCATTGCCCATATAGCAAGCATCGAAAAGAATGTATTGCATTTTCATGCCGCTCTGTCGGATTCCCTCTGCCAAGGTCGTGACATCCATCTTATATCCATCAAGTTTCACGCTTCCGAAAAATCGGGTGAGAGGAAGGTTGGGATCATCGCCAAAAGAGAAGGTTGTCGGAACGTCCATCACTGGCTTCTCGTTTTCTTGGGTAGAAGATGACTCCGAACCAAAATCAAGAGAACCCTTGGCACGGCTTGGATAATTGGTCCAGTCGTCGGCATAGGACCAACCACAACCATGTGCTCCGATGATGAGCGAATAGTTGAGAGCTTCAGCCCGTTGTCTCACCTCATTCAAGATGTCGGCGAAACCATCAGCTGTGTTGTACGAGTTTCCTTGATAAGCCTTCACTTCGATACGATTGACCGTTCTTTGGGTCGCATCATACTGGAACTCATAGAGTTTGCTGCTTCCTGCGCTTTCACTGAAGAAGACCATGAGGCGAGAGTTGCTCAAGCCTTTGCTGTCGATGATGCCTTGGCTGATGCTGTCAAGGTTGTTCCTCAGATAATAGGTGAGACCTGTGCCACTAGAACTTCCCGTCCATGGCATGAACACCAGGATGGTTTGCTTGTTCACGCTATCGACATCGAAAGCTTCGTCGCTACAACTCACCAAACCGAGCAAGAGCGAGCACATCATTAAAAAAGAGCCGAAAAACTTTCTCATCTTATGATATATATAAAGAAATGAGTGTTGGTTACAAATGAATAAAGTGCTGACATTGGCTTAGAAATAAAGTCAGCCACAAGCGGGCGTCCTTCATCCTAAGCCAACCATCAACACTCTATATCGTTAAAATTATTTCTTGCGAAGTTCCTCGATAGTTGCCTTCAAAGCGGCAATCTTCTCTACGGAGTCACTTTCCTTCTTGCGCTCAAGGGCTACCACCTTCTCTGGAGCGTGAGCCACGAAGTTCTCATTGCTGAGCTTCTTGCGTACGCCCATCAAGAAACCTTCGAGATGCTTGAGCTGAGCCTCAGCCTTCTCGATTTCGGCAGCTACATCGATGAGGTCGCCCAATGGAACGGCAAACTCTTCGGTACCTACCATGAAGCTGGAGGCGTCTGCACTCTTCTCTGCGATGACCTCAATCTTGTCGAGGTTGGCCATCTTCAATGTGACGTCGTTGTATGCCTCGAAGTCGTTCTTGCCAACTACCTGGAGAGTCAACTGCTCCTTCTGTGCGATGTTCTTCTGGTTGCGAACGGTACGAACGCCTGCAATGATCTGCTTTACATTCTCGATGTCGGCTGCGAGTTTCTTCTCCTCAGCTGTAGGAGCAGGGATCTCCAACTTCTCGCGCATGATGCTCTCGCCATCCTTGCGGTCGTAGATGTGCTGCCATAACTCCTCGGTGATGAATGGCATGAATGGATGCAACATCTTCAAGAGGGCATCGAAGAACTTCAAGGTTGCCTCGTAGCTCTGCTTGTCGATTGGCTGACCATAAGCTGGCTTCACCATCTCCAAGTACCAAGATGAGAACTCATCCCAGAACAACTTATAGACGGTCATCAAAGCCTCAGAGATACGATACTCCTTGAACTGTTTCTCCATCTCCTCGTTGACTTCCTTCAACTTGGCGTCGAACCACTTCACGGCGATCTCTGCGCTCTTAGGCTGAGCGATGTCGGCAGTCTCCCAACCCTTGACGAGGCGGAAGGCATTCCAAATCTTATTGTTGAAGTTACGTCCCTGCTCGCAAAGGCTCTCATCGAAGAGAATGTCGTTGCCGGCTGGGGCTGAAAGCATCATACCCATACGAACACCATCGGCACCAAACTTGTCGATGAGGTCGATAGGGTCTGGAGAGTTGCCAAGACTCTTACTCATCTTGCGACCGAGTTTGTCACGAACAATACCTGTGAAATATACGTGCTTGAATGGCATCTTGCCACGATACTCGTAGCCAGCCATGATCATACGTGCTACCCAGAAGAAGATGATGTCCGGACCTGTTACCAAGTCTGAAGTAGGGTAGTAATAGTTGATCTCCTCATTGTCTGGATGCTCAATGCCATCGAACAAAGAGATAGGCCACAACCAAGAAGAGAACCATGTGTCGAGGCAGTCGCTTTCCTGCTCCAAGTCCTCAGCCTTGATGTTGGCGTTCTTTGCCTGAGCAAGTTTCAAAGCCTCCTCGGCTGTTTCTGCTACCACGTAGTCCTGCTTGCCATTGTTGTCGAAGTAGTAGGCTGGGATGCGATGACCCCACCAAAGCTGACGGCTGATACACCAGTCCTTGATGTTCTCCAACCAATGGCGATAGGTGTTCTTATACTTCTTAGGGTAGAATTCGATGTCATCATCCATTACTGGAGGAAGGGCGATGTCAGCAAAGTGCTGCATCTTGAGGAACCACTGTGTAGAGAGTTTTGGCTCGATAGGCACATTGGTGCGCTCAGAGAATCCCACCTTATTATTATAGTCTTCGATCTTCTCCATGAGACCGGCATTCTGAAGGTCGATGGCAATCTGCTTGCGCACATCCATACGATCCTGACCTACGTACATGCCAGCAGCCTCGCTGATAGTTCCATTGTCATTGAAGATGTCGATGGTCTGCAAACCATGCTTCAAACCGAGGGCGTGGTCGTTGATGTCGTGTGCAGGAGTTACTTTCAAACAACCTGTACCAAACTCAATGTCAACGTAGGAGTCCTCGATGACAGGAATCTCACGGTTAACGAGAGGTACGATGACGTGCTTGCCCTTCAACCATGTATTCTTCTTATCCTCTGGGTTGATACACATAGCAGAGTCACCCATGATGGTCTCAGGACGGGTAGTAGCTACAACAGCGTAATAGCCCTTGTCATCCTTGTGCATCACGTTGCCTTCCTCTACCTGCTGACAATCCTTCTCTACTACGTAATACTTCAAGTAGTAAAGTTTGGAGTGCTCATCCTTGTATATAACCTCCTCATCAGAAAGTGCAGTCTGTGCCTTAGGATCCCAGTTGACCATACGTACGCCACGATAAATCAATCCCTTGTTATATAGGTCGCAGAATACGTGGATGACGGCACGGGAACGAGTCTCGTCCATGGTGAAAGAAGTGCGGTCCCAGTCGCAGCTAGCACCGAGGCGGCGCAACTGCTTGAGGATGATGCCACCATGCTCGTGAGTCCAGTCCCAAGCATGCTTCAAGAATTCCTCACGAGTGAGGTCAGTCTTCTTGATGCCCTGCTGAGCGAGGCGATTTACCACCTTAGCCTCAGTTGCGATGCTGGCGTGGTCTGTGCCTGGAACCCAACAAGCGTTCTTGCCCTCCATGCGAGCGCGACGAACGAGGATGTCTTGGATTGTATTGTTGAGCATGTGACCCATGTGGAGCACACCAGTCACATTAGGTGGAGGAATAACCACCGTATAAGGTTCACGACCATCTGGCTTAGAACTGAAAAGTTTGTTGTCTAGCCAGTACTGATACCATTTACTCTCCACTGCCTGTGGATCGTATTTACTTGCTAATTCCATTTGTTTGTATAATTAATTTTTCTTATTTCTTTTGTTTGCGAAAAGATGCAACACTACAAAATGTGCAAGTTTCCTTAAAAAACGGTGCAAAGATACTACTTTTTGAGCAAAAAACATTATCTTTGCAGCAAAAAACATTGGAATGTATTTGAATTCTCTCAAAAATCATTCCGAAATGTGATAATTTTTATTAATTTGCAAACTTATGGTTAGTAAATTTGAACAAGAACGTGATCGTAGAGGAAAGTTGTCGGATTACCTTTATGGCGTGTCAAAATTGTTTGTAAGCGGTGTCGGCATAGGAGGCTTGTCTCCGTTGATAACGGGGCAAGAAATGGGACTCAACAACTATATTTGTGTCATCATGGGTTCCTTGGCAGCTTACGGGTTTGCCTATTGTGCCAACATTATACTGAAATATCGAATTAAATCTTAACAATTATGGAATTATTGACTTTCGTTTTTGCAATAGGAGTTGTCGTTAGTGGAAGTATGGCCATTTGGTTTCATACGAAAGCTGGTCAAAGATGGATAGATAGTCTATAGCGACTAACGGCATATCTAGTGAGATTTTAAATATATTATTTATTACTCCAATGCATACAAAAGAAGAAAAACTGGCGGCGTTCAGCCGCTTATTGGATGTGCAAGACAGACTTCGCATCCAATGCCCATGGGATAAGAAACAAACTTTCGAAAGTCTTCGTCCGAACACGATAGAGGAGACTTTCGAACTGTGTGATGCGCTCATGAAGCGCGACTATAAGGATATCAAGAAAGAACTTGGCGATGTTCTCGAACATGTGATGTTCTATAGCATCATTGGTCGGGAGGACGGCGAGTTTGACATCTGTGATGTTTGTAACCAAGAAGCCGATAAGCTCATGTTCCGTCATCCATTCATCAACTGGAATGAGGAGGGCGACTGGACGGTTTCCAATCCAGACATGTATATCAACGAAGCCGGACAAGTAGTGTATCGCTCCATTGAGGAAAAGGCAGACAAGGGTAATTCCGCAGAAGCTTCTGCAGAGAAAACCAAGGCCTTGGGAGAAAATAAGCCAAAGAATGCCGCTGCGGTTGAGAAGACATGGGAGCAAATCAAGCAACAGGAGAAGGATGGTAACGAGCGTGTGCTAAGTGGCGTGCCTAACTCTCTGCCTTCCCTTATCAAGGCTTATCGCATACAAGACAAGGCTCGCAATGTGGGCTTTGACTGGCAGAAGAAAGAAGATGTGTGGGACAAGGTATATGAGGAGATAGCAGAATTAAAGGCTGAATTGGCAAAGGAAGACAAAGAAAACTCCACCAAGGAACTCGGTGACTTCCTCTTCTCCGTCATCAATGCTGCCCGTCTCTACAAACTCAATCCTGATAATGCCTTGGAACATACCAACCAAAAGTTCATCCGCCGTTTCAATTATGTTGAAGACCATTCATTGAAGCAAGGCAAAAACCTGAAGGACATGACTTTAGAAGAAATGGATAAACTTTGGGATGAAGCCAAGGCTATGGAGCGAAAGGATGCGGCGAATGAAAAGAAATAGCATCTATTGTTAAACGACAAAAAACATATAGTATTATGAAGAAAATCTTTTATATAGCAGTAGCAGCATTGGTGCTATTCGCAACCAATAGTTGTAAAGATAAGAAGACAACTCCTGTCATTTCTGCCAATGACTCACTCGAAGTAGAAGAAGACATGGCGGACACAACCATTTATGGCGTGTGCGGTGAAGGTACTACGATGCACGAACTTCAGTTGATTACCGACACAGGTGATACCATCAATGCTTTTATTGATGACACAGAACCCAATATCGTAAAAGGTGGCTTGCTTTCTGGCGACCGTATCGCACTCATCGCTTCAGAAGGGGATGACGGCGAGATGGTGGCTCAGCAAATCATTAACTTGACTTCTCTCCTTGGAAAATGGACAAGTCTCGACAAAAACTTCGAAATCATCGAGGGTGGAGAAGTTAAGAACAACGTCAAGGCTGAGCAGAATCCTTGGACATCTTGGAAAATTCTCAATGGCAAACTTTTGCTCAATAAGGATACTTTCCAGATAGACAACCTCGGCTCTGATAGTTTGATGCTAGAAAACAACCAAGGTATCTTCGTCTTCAAGAGACATAGCGAAGAGGCTGAAAGCAAAAGTGAATAAAGAAAATTAGATTGGGAGACAATCGTCAGTATGGAACCATTCAAAGTACATATCCTAGGGTGTGGCAGTGCGCTGCCCACCCTTAAACATAATGCCTCCTCGCAAATCGTAGAATTGCGAGGTAAGGCTTTCATGGTAGATTGCGGCGAAGGTGCACAGATGCAGTTCCGCCGCTCTCATGTGCATTTCGGCAAAATCAATGCCATCTTTATCTCTCATCTCCATGGAGATCATTGCTTCGGTCTGCTCGGCTTGCTTTCCACCTTTGGAATGCTAGGTAGGACCGCTAAGTTAAAAGTCTTTGCACCAAAGGAATACGAAAGCCTGTTTAAGCAACAGGTTGACTTCTTTATGCAGGGGATGGAGTATGCGATAGAGTTTGTTCCTGTCGATACAACGCAGTCGAATATCGTCTATGAGGATAAGTCGCTCACTGTAGAGACGATTCCTTTGCAACATCGTGTACCTTGTTGTGGTTATCTCTTCCGTGAGAAACCGACCTTGCCACATATCCTCCGCGATATGATAGACTTTTATCAAATACCTATCAGCCAAATCAACAATATCAAAAATGGAGCTGACTGGACTTTGGAGGATGGCACGGTCATCAGCAACAGTCGACTGGTAGAACCAGCCGATGCTCCTCGCAGCTATGCCTATTGTAGTGACACACGCTTTATCCCTGACTTATATAAAAAGGTGAAAGGGGTTACTGTGCTTTATCATGAGAGTACTTATACTTCTGAAAACGAAGATCGAGCAAAACTTTACCATCATTCCACCGCTCGCCAAGCAGCGATGGTGGCAAAGGAGGCTGGGGTAGGCAAGTTGCTGCTAGGGCACTACAGTGCAAGATATAACAATGAGAAAGTTCTGTTGGATGAAGCTAAGGAAGTTTTTCCTGAGAGTTATCTCTCCAAGGAAGGACTGGAATTTGACATTATCTAATAGCTAAGATATCGAAAGTCAATACTTTTGAAAAAAAGTTACTATCAAGATGCAAGATTCCTAACATCTTGCAGTTTATAGGGTGATGGAACCAGAAAAGGAACTATTAAATAACATCAAGGAGGGCGACCGTACAGCGATGCAAGAGCTATACAGTCGCTACGTTGGGTATGCCATGGCGGTTGCGCTGAGGTATGTCCCAGACCGTGACGATGCACAAGATGTTATCCACGATAGTTTTGTGAAGATTCTAACTTCCATCAATCGGTTTACTTATCGGGGCGAAGGCTCGCTGAAGGCTTGGATTCTTCGTATTGTTGCCAATGAGGCTATCAGTTTCATCAAGCAAAAAGGCAAGTTTTCCTTCGTAGATGAAATGCCAGACTTGGAAAGTCAAGACGAACCGGCAGTAGAGAAAGTACCACCACAGGTTCTCAACCAGATGATAGGCGAATTGCCGGATGGCTATAGGGTTGTTCTCAACATGTACGTGTTTGAACAGAAGAGTCACAAAGAGATAGCAAAAGAGTTGGGAATCAAAGAGTCAACGTCAGCTTCCCAATATTTGAGGGCCAAGAAACTCCTCGCAAAGAAAATTAATGATTATCAAAATAATAATGAAATATGAGCAACGATTGGACAAATAAACTTAGAGATCGTCTGACAGACTACCAAGAGCCTGTCACTGACGACCTGTGGGCTGCTATCCAACAATCGTTGGCTCAGCAGAAATCACATATTGTCTCTATCGGAAAATCCGTAGATTCTCCTGATGGACATTCCAACCATCAATCAAATGCAAAAGAGGTTGTCTTTCGCCGTTTCTCAATAGCTGCGGCATTGGCGGCATTGGCTGTGGGTGGAACTTACATCTATCTGAATCCAACCAAGTCAAACGAGCCTCTAGCTCAGGCTACTGTACTACAAGAGGATTCTAGCACATCAAAAGGTGCTTTGCATGAGAATCAATCATCAGAGCACAACCAGGTTTCGCAAGAATATTCAAGTGACAATACTGACACGGATTCTCCTTCTCGTCTCGGAGACGATACCTTTACAAAGTACTCCCAAAGAGTAAAAAAACAATTGGGAATACAAACGAGTTTACTTGATGGTGAGGGTTCAAAGTTGGTTACTCAGAATCTTGACAATGACAAGCAGAACGATAATCGTCAAGATCAGAATCGCGACAAGGTACAGTCACGTTCTAAGAAAAGTTTGGAGGGCAATCCTGAAATGCTGGCGATGGCTGCATCCCCATCTTCTTACGCTATTCAAGAAAGTAATGCGCGACGTCATCAGTCTTCATCTTGGAGCGTTCAACTGTATGGAGAAAATGGAGTGGTGGGAAGTAAGAATTCCAATGGATTCGACGCAGCTTTCGTTCCTTCCCATGACGCAAGCGGACCGGTCTCTCCCGGCAACTTTACCGATGCCTTTTATAGCGTGATGGCAATTAGAGCTCTGACAGGAACTCCGAGTGCAGACTATTACGAAAAGGTGAAGCATCATTTTCCAATCTCTGTCGGAGTGCAGGTTGGATGGGGTGTCACAGAATGTCTCCGCATCAATACAGGTGTTGTTTATACGAACGTAAGTTCTGACTTCATCAATTCATCTTACAACACGACACAAGTAACGACGCAAACCTTGCATTACGTGGGCGTACCAGTCAATATCAGCTATGATTTCTGGCAAACCAAGCGTTTCAAAACCTATGTGACAGCTGGTGGCGAGGCTGACTTCAATGTGAAGAATCATACAGAGTCCGACGGAGAGGTCATGGCTTCGAAGCACGACCGTACGCAATGGTCTGCTAATGCATCCCTTGGCGCACAGTTTGACATCATTCCACAATTGGGAATCTATGTTGAACCAGGTGCGAAGTACTATTTTGACAACGGCAGCCAGATAGAGAATACATTCAAGGATAAAAAGCTCAACTTCAATCTACAATTCGGATTGAGGTGGAACATCAAATAATGATTGCTTGCTTATTATAAGTAAGTACACTAAAAATCCTCCCATTGATCTGCTCGCTTGCAGGATGGGAGGATTAACTTTTAAAGAGAAGTTTCCTTTTTCACAAAAGTACTCCTTCGAAGTTGAATTTGTTTACTTTGTTTTTTCTTTTAATTCTTGAAACTGTGAATAGGTGCAGGTATTCTACCCACACGATTGACGAAGGCGTCACAACTGAATGAGTTCACCGGCATGATAGGAGCATGCCCCAACAAGCCTCCGAAGTCCACGTTGTCGCCCACCTTCATGCCAACAACTGGGATGACACGCACAGCGGTTGTCTTCTGGTTGACCATACCGATGGCAGCCTCGTCAGCGATGATACCAGAAATGGTAGTTGCTGGCGTGTCGCCAGGAATAGCTATCATATCGAGACCAACAGAGCAAACGCAGGTCATCGCCTCCAACTTTTCGATAGTCAAGGCACCTGCCTCTACTGCATCAATCATACCTTGATCCTCGCTTACAGGGATGAAGGCGCCACTCAAGCCACCCACATATGAGGAAGCCATAATTCCACCTTTCTTCACTTGGTCATTCAAGAGAGCCAAGGCAGCTGTTGTACCAGGAGCGCCAGCATGTTCCAAGCCGATCTCCTTCAGAATGTCAGCCACACTATCGCCGATAGCAGGAGTAGGGGCAAGTGACAAATCGATGATGCCGAAAGGAACACCCAAACGAGCCGATGCTTCCTTGGCAACCAACTGTCCCACACGAGTAATCTTGAAGGCAGTACGCTTGATGGTCTCACAAAGTACCTCAAAACTCTCACCTCTCACGCTCTCCAATGCATATTTCACAACTCCTGGACCGCTGACACCGACACTGACGACAGCATCAGCCTCACTAACTCCGTGGAAGGCACCTGCCATGAATGGGTTGTCATCAGGAGCATTACAGAGAACCACCAACTTGGCACAACCCAAAGAACCTTGCTCCTTGGTTGCCTCGGCTGTGTCCTTAATAATCTGACCCATCAAGCGGACAGCATCCATATTGATACCCGTCTTGGTAGAGCCTACATTGACAGAGCTACAAATGAAATCTGTCTGTGCCAAAGCCTGTGGGATAGAACGGATGAGGAGTTCATCGCTCTTGCTCATACCCTTGCTCACGATGGCAGAATAGCCCCCAAGGAAGTTGACACCCAGTTCTTTGGCGCATTTGTCAAGGGTCTTGGCAATCTTCACGTAATCGTCTGTAGTCTTGCAGCAAGAACCACCCACGAGTGAGATTGGGGTGATGGAGATGCGTTTGTTGACGATAGGCACGCCAAACTCTTTGGAAATGTCCTCGCCAGTTTTCACCAAGTTCTTGGCAAGACGAGTAATCTTATTGTATATATTCTGACAGAGCACATCAACATCTGCGGCCGCACAATCCAATAGGTTGATACCCATCGTGATGGTACGCACATCGAGGTTTTCCTGCTCAATCATCTTGTTGGTTTCAATTACCTCTGAAATATTAATCATCCTTACTTGAGAATTAAATATTTATAATTAAGTATTAATAATTAGGCATTCGCCATCAATTATTATTCTCTTACTTTAGATGCGGTGCATCATATCGAAGATTTCCTCACGCTGGGTCTTGATCTGAACGCCCATGCCCTTACCAACCTCAGCTAATTCGTCGGCTACATTTTCGAAAGATTTCTTCATCTTTCCCATATCGACAATCATCATCATGTTGAAGTACTCCTGTACGATAGTCTGTGAGATGTCAAGGATATTGATGTCGTTCTCAGCCAAATAGGTACAAACCTTGGCAATAATACCGACGGTATCCTTGCCCACTACTGTAATAATCGTTTTGTTCATGATTAAAATCTTTAATTGGTAAACGTTTTGGCTGCAAAAGTAACACTTTATTGTCAGACTGCCAAATTTTAGAGCAAAAAGTTGACTAGAAATGCAAAAAATGCACTTTTGCGCCCCATTGAGCGTCAAAAGTGCATCATTTTATTTCATTCTACTTATGTTCGACAAGCATCTCGTCCAATTTTCCTGTCACCTCCTTACTTCGTGCCAAAATAGAGGAAGAGCATTCCAAGCAATACCAAGAGAAGATCGACAAACTTAGCCTTGAGGTTCTTCTCGTGGAAGATGGCGGCTCCGAAGAGGAAGCTGACGATGACACTGCCTCGGCGCACCATGCTTACGATACTGATCATCGCACCTGGCAAACTCAACGCATAGAAATATACGAAGTCGGCTGCACTGAGGAAGATGCTAATGAAGACGATGGACCAATGCCAGCGGAATAGGGTGGTCTTCTTGTGGGTAGGCCACCAGATGATAAGCATCATCGCTCCCATGAGGAAGCACTGGTATATGTTGTACCAACTCTGCACGATCATTCTGTCAAGTCCCACACCACCATTCTCTGGCGGTGCCATCAAATACTTGTCATAAAGACCGCTGATGGCTCCGAGCACCGCAGCGAGGACTATGAAGTAAATCCATTTGTCGTGCTTGAAGTCAATGCCTTCCTTCTTGCCGCTCTTCGAGAGCATGGCAAACGAGATGATGGCAAGAATGACACCTATCCACTGATAGAGGTTGAGCACCTCTCCATATACCAAAAGTGCACCGACAAGCGTCATCACAGGTCGGGTGGCATTGATAGGACCGACGATGGTAAGAGGTAGATGTTTCATGCCGAAGTAGCCGAATACCCAACTACTCAATACGATAAAACTTTTGAGGACAATGTACTTGTGAACTTCCCATCCACCTTCTGCCACATGGAACATTGTGCCATCCAACTGATTGCCCGTATAACTGAGCACGATGAAAGGCAGGAAGATGAGTGACGAGAACAACGTGTTCAAGAAGAGCACGGGAATCACAGCGTTACCTGAAAGCGCCTTTTTCTTAAAGGCATCATAAAATCCCAGCAATGTAGCTGAGAGAAATGCTAATACTAACCACATATATGTTTTCTTATTGATAATTTACAATTAATTGAAGCAAAGGACGTGGGCTCTATTTAGAGAAAGCATACCCATATTTATACCCTAATATATAATTAAGGTATAGTCCTTTTACGCTTTTTCTTCCAATTCTTTCTGGAGTCGCAGTATTTCGTCACGATACTGAGCTGCTTGCATAAAGTCGAGATCCTTTGCGGCTTGCTTCATCAAGGCAGTCGTATTTTCGATGCTCTTCTGCAACTCCTCCTTCGACATGGAACGAACGATAGGGTCGGCGGCAAAGGCGGCTCCCTCTGGCTCGATATAAACTCGCTTGGCTGTCTCCTTTCCAAGACTTGTGACACCTGAATCTTGTTTGCCAGATGTAGGGAGGTCGGTGGTGATAGCCTTCACGATTTGTTGAGGAGTGATACCATGGTCGGCATTGTACTGCAACTGGATAGTACGGCGGCGAGCGGTCTCGTCAATCGTACGCTGCATACTCTCCGTAATGGAATCTGCATACATGATTACCTTTCCGTTGACATTGCGGGCTGCACGTCCTGCTGTCTGCGTCAGAGAACGATGACTTCTTAGGAAACCCTCCTTGTCAGCATCGAGGATGGCTACGAGCGAAACCTCTGGCAAGTCGAGTCCTTCACGTAAAAGGTTGACACCCACCAAAACGTCATAAAGACCGGCACGAAGGTCGTTCATGATCTTCACGCGATCGAGCGTCGCAACATCGCTATGTATGTACGCCGCCTTCACATAGTGATTGAGCAAGAACTCCGTCAGCTCCTCAGCCATACGCTTTGTAAGAGTGGTGATAAGCACTCGCTCGTCTCGATGGGTGCGAGTCAAAATCTCATCCAGCAAGTCGTCTATCTGATTCTCACTTGGGCGAACCTCTATCTCTGGGTCCAACAAACCAGTCGGTCGAATCAACTGTTCGACAACTACTCCCTCTGCCTCCCTTAGTTCATAGTCGGCAGGGGTGGCACTCACATAGATAGCTTGCGGTACGAGACTATGGAATTCCTCGAATGTAAGTGGACGATTATCAAACGCCGCAGGCAGACGGAAACCATATTCCACCAAATTCTTTTTTCTCGCACGGTCACCACCATACATCGCCCCAATCTGAGGAATGCTCACGTGACTCTCATCGACCACGAGGAGAAAGTCCTTTGGGAAGAAATCGAGCAAACAATAAGGGCGTTCGCCTGCATTTCTGCCATCAAAGTACCTAGAATAGTTTTCAATGCCCGAACAATGTCCCAACTCCTTGATCATCTCCATGTCATATTCTACACGTTCTTTGATGCGTTGCGCCTTGATGCCATCGCCGATGCTCTTGAAAAAGTCCACCTGCTTGACAAGGTCGTCCTGTATCATGCGGATGGCTTGCTCGGTCTGTTCCTTGGTTGTCACGAAAAGATTGGCTGGATAAATCTCGTAGGTATCAAAGGATTCCAAACGATGATAGGTGAGGGAATCGACCTCCTCGATACTGTCTATCTCGTCATCCCACCAAGTCACTCTCAGCACATTGTCACTGTATGCCATGTAGATATCGACAGTTTCGCCCTTCACACGGAAATTGCCACGCTGAAGTTCGATGTCATTTCTCACGTAGAGGGCATCCACCAACTGCCTTAGGAACTCATTTCTGTCGAGTGTCTGTCCCTTCTTGATTTTGATGATGTTCTCCTGCATGGCAGTAGGTCCACCCATACCGTAGATACACGATACGGAGGAGACGACGATGACATCCTTTCTTCCTGACAACAAGGCTGAGACAGCTCCGAGACGAAGTTTGTCTATCTCATCATTGATGGCAAGGTCCTTTTCTATATAGGTGTCGGTGGTAGGGAGGTATGCCTCAGGCTGGTAATAGTCATAATATGACACGTAGTACTCCACGGCATTATCGGGGAAGAATCCCTTCATCTCTTGGTAAAGCTGTGCAGCAAGTGTCTTGTTGTGACTGAGGATAAGGGTAGGTTTGCCCACGTTGGCGATAACGTTAGCCACGGTAAAGGTTTTTCCCGAACCTGTGACTCCCAATAAAACTTGTGCGGGAGTCCCATCAAGTACGCCTTCTGTCAGTTGCTTGATAGCCTGCGGTTGGTCGCCAGTTGGCTTATATTTTGAAGTAATCTTGAAATCCATAGATTCTATTCTTTGTTTCTTGCTCTTATTGCATTGGATGTAACATCTTTTGTCGTTTGTCGGACCTCGAAGTCTTAACAAACGTAAACTTTCGGGTGCAAAATTACAAAAAATTTCGCATTTTACGTTATAAAGAATCATAAAATGCGAAAAAGTGTATTTTTTTCTTTGTGGATAGCCATTTTATCCTTAACTTTGCATCACAAAATGAGACTATATGAAGAAATCAATTCTTATAACAGCATGTGTTGCGCTGCTCATGTCGAGTTGCGCAAACCAATTCAACCAAGTTTACAAGTCGCAAGACAACAACTTGAAATACGAGTTTGCCAAGCAGTATTATGCCGCTGGAAAATATTCTCGTGCAGCTACTCTCCTCAATGACTTGATCACAACTAAGAAAGGTACGCAAGAAGCAGAAGAGAGCTTGTATATGTTGGCTATGGCAGAGTTCAACATGAAAGACTATGAGACAGCAGCCGAGTATTTCCGCAAGTATTACTCCAGTTATCCTAAAGGTCTTTACGCAGAGCGTGCCAAGTTCTTCGTGGGCGAGAGCCTTTACATGAATGCACCTGAGCCACGTTTGGACCAAAGCACCACGATGACCGCCATCAGTGCATTCCAAGAGTACCTCGACTTGTTTCCAGACGCTCAGTTGAAGAAGGAGGCAACCAATCGTCTTTTCGCCCTTCAAGATCTTTTGGTCGAGAAAGAGTACAAGAACGCCAAGTTGTATTACGACCTTGGCAGCTACTTTGGCAACTGTCTTGGCGAAGGCAATAACTACCAAGCTTGTATTGTCACCGCACAGAATGCTCTCAAGGATTATCCTTACAGCAACAAGCGTGAGGAGTTTGCCACTCTGATTATGAAAGGCAAGTATGAGTTGGCTCGTATGAGTGTCGAGGAAAAGCAATTGGAGCGCTATCAGGATGCAGAGGACGAATGCTATGGATTCATCAATGAGTACCCAGACTCCAAGGAGCGTGCGACTGCCGAGAAGATGATTGCCAAGTGCAAGGAGTTCGAGAAAGCACATCCAGAGAGCGCACTCGATAAGTTGACCAACCGAGAGAATCAATAATAATAATATAAATAGGTAAAATATAAAAAGTTTAATTATGGATTACAAAAAGTCAAAAGCACCAACCAACACCGTTACCAGAAACATCATGGATCTCTGCGACGAGACCGGCAACATCTATGAGAGCGTAGCCATCATCGCCAAGAGAGCCAACCAGATTGCGGCAGAAATCAAGTCTGACTTGAGCAAGAAACTTCAGGAATTCGCTTCATACAACGACTCTTTGGAGGAAGTATTCGAGAATCGTGAGCAGATTGAGATCTCACGCTACTACGAGAAACTTCCTAAGCCATCATTGTTGGCAACAGAGGAGTTCGTAGAGAATAACATCTACTGGCGTGACCCATCTCAGGAGCATGCACCAGAGGCAAAAGACAATTTCTAAGTTTAGACTATGATACAGCGCAAACAATCATTGTTTCTGTTAGTAGCTGTCATCGCCTATGTGCTGTGCCTGTTCTTGCCAGTTGGCATCATCCAACCTGAGGGAATGGGAACAGCCATCTCTGTGCATTGCCTGGGGACAGTCAATGGTGAGATGGGTATGTCTTTTGACACCACTTGCGCACCTCTCTTCTTACTCTGTGCAGTATCAGCACTTCTGTCACTTGTCACCATCTTCATGTACAAGAACAGAAAATTGCAAATCAACCTTTGCAACATCATCTTGCTTTTCAGCGTCCTTTGGTATATCGACTATCTAGTGATGTACTTTGATGTTGTAGGGTTGGAGAATGCAACCGGCAAGATGGGATTCACTTTCGGCTCATGCCTTCCACTCGTGGGTATTATCTTGACATGGATGGCACGCAAGGGAGTGAGCGATGATGAGAAATTGGTGCGTGCGGCGGACAGAATCCGCTAATCAGCAGACAGAATTAGTTAAAAAATACAGAAAATAGACTGAAAATTTGGGCAAACCAAATAAAAGTCGTAATTTTGCACCCGCTGTCACGAGATGGCAGCATAAAATTCAAACCTCAAAATTAAAATTTAAATTAAAAAATGGCAACAAAAATCAGATTGCAGCGCGGCGGTCGTAAGAGCTATGCTTTCTATAGCATCGTAATCGCTGACGTTAGAGCACCACGTGATGGTAAATTTACTGAGAAGATTGGTACTTACAATCCTAACACCAATCCTGCTACTGTAGATTTGAATTTCGATCGCGCCCTCTACTGGGTAGAGACAGGTGCACAGCCTACAGACACAGTACGTAACATCCTCAAGGGCGAGGGCGTTTACTTGATGAAGCACCTCCGTGGTGGCGTTAAGAAGGGCGCTTTCGATGAGGCTGAGGCTCAGAAGCGTTTCGACGCTTGGAAGAACGGTACAGAGCAGAAAGCTACTGCTGTTCGTGAGAGCGAGGCTAAGGCTAAGAAAGAGGCTGTAGCTAAGGAGCTTGAGGCTGAGAAGAAGATCAATGAAGCAATCGCTAAGAAGGTAGCTGACAAGAAGGCTGCTGCAGCTGCTGCTCAGGCAGAGGCTGAGGCTGCTAAGGCTGCTGAGGAAACTCCTGCTGAGGAGGCTCCAGCTGAGGCTTAATCTTCTTTCAAAGATTGAAAAGTATAAAGGTCGGATTTCCGCAAGGGAGTCCGACCTTTTGCGTTTATGCAATTCGTGCCCATACAGGTCAAGTAACTTTTCTAGACAAATCTTCTAAATTAGAAGGTTAGCCAGTTTTTCGCGCCTAACTAGGTAAAAATTCGCGCCTAACTAGGTAAGAATTTTTCTCTAACTATGTAAAAATGAAAGTGGGGGGTAGCCTATACAATATTTTAGGTTAGGCTACGTTTTAATAATGCATGGAAAAGATAAAAAAAGATGACAGCTACGCTCATATTCTTAAATACACCGGTGTTTTCGGCGGTGTACAGGGACTCAATATCCTTGTCGGAATCGTGCGCAACAAGTTGGTGGCGATGATTCTCGGTCCGGCGGGTATGGGATTGATGTCACTTTTCAATAGTACCATCAAACTCATTTCTGATTCCACCAACCTCGGTATCCCTATGAGTGCCGTGCGTGAGATTTCAGACGCTTATGAAAATGGCGACATGCATAAGATAGAGCATATTGTCAAATTGATACGTGTATGGAGTTTCCTCACTGCGGTATTGGGTATGATGGTCTGTATAGTTATGAGTCCTTTGCTCAACAAGTGGACATTCAACTGGGGAGACCATACCATCCATTTCATTTTTCTTTCACCTGTAGTGGCACTTACCGCCATCATGGGAGGTGAATTGGCAATTCTGAAAGGAACTAGACAGTTGAAACACCTTGCAGTATTGTCCGTCTATGGTGTACTTGGAGCCTTGGTCACCTCTACACCTCTTTATTATATATGGAAGGAGCAGGCCATTGTCCCATCATTGATCATCATAGCGTTGGTGCAGTTGCTGTTTACTATCCTTTATTCATATCGCATATTTCCACTTCGCCTCCAATTTCAGCGTAAACTTATAGGTGAGGGAATGGGTATGGCAAAGCTGGGGGTGGCATTTGTCATCGCAGGTATCTTTGGTAGTGGAGCAGAGTTCTTGATTCGCACCTTCCTTAATAATGCAGGTAGCCTATGGCACGTAGGCTTATATAATGCAGGTTACATGATGACGATGACATATGCTGCCATGGTATTCCAAGCAATGGAAACGGATTATTATCCACGTCTTTCTTCTATCCAGGGAATAGGGGAAAAACTCAACTTGGTGGTCAACCGACAGGTGGAGGTGTCCTTACTTTTGGTCTCTCCATTGTTAGTGCTATTCCTTGTTGGGCTTCCCATTCTTTTACCTTTATTATATAGCGGTAAGTTCTTGCCTGTTATGGGAATGATGAAACTCGCCATCTTGGCGATGTATGTGAGAGCAGTTGTGTTACCTATAGAATACATCGCACTTTCCAAGGGTGACAGCAAAGCATATCTCCTACAGGAATTGGTATATGACGTGATGGTGGTATCATGCGTAACAATGGGATACCATATTTGGGGACTAGTGGGAACTGGTGTCGGATTGCTCATCTCGGGAATGATAGGTTTGTTGTTCGATCTCATTTTCTGTCATGTCAAGTATCAGTTCCACCTCTCTCGGACTGTCATCCTTTATGGAGCCATCCACGTGCCTATCGGATTTTGCACTTATCTAATGTCCTTGTCTATCCATGGCTTTTGGTACTGGCTTTTGGGCATTTTACTCATCATAGCTAGTTTTGTGGTATCCATACAGATTCTCCATTCTAAATCCCATTTATGGGAAAGCTTAATGGCAAAAGTGAAAGCAAAGTTAAGATAATAAATACATCATCTATGGTACCTAAGATTACAGTTTTAGTAGCGGTTTACAATGCAGAGAAGTATCTCCGTGACTGTTTAGATTCCTTAGTGGGACAAACTCTTAAGGAAATTCAAGTCTTATGCGTGGATGATGCCTCTACGGATCATTCTTGGTCAATCTTGCAAGAATACGCAAATTTGGATAAACGCATAGAAATCATACACCTTGACAAGAATGGTGGTCAGGCAAATGCAAGAAACATCGCATTGAAATTGGCTAAGGGACTTTATACTTGTTTCTTGGATAGCGATGATTGGCTGTCACCAGATGCTTTGGAACAGGCTGTACTGAAATTTGAGGAAGATCCTGAATACGACAGCGTGCTTTTCCACTGCAAGTATTCATGGACAGATGCTGGAATTTGGCGAATGGAAGACTATCCAATGAAAGCTTTCAGATATTTGATAGGAAAAGAAGCCTTCGTCGCCAGTCTCAATTGGAAAATTCATGGCATTTATGCTGTCAAGACGGCCATACACCTGCGATTTCCTTATGATGAAACCTGTCATTCGTATAGTGATGACAACACGACTCGCCTGCATTACATCTCGTCTCGCAAGGTGGCAACATGTGAGGGCATCTATTATTATCGACAGCATAGCTCGTCAGTAACCCACCAAGTTTCCGTCCATCGCTTTGACTATCTGAAAGCCAATGCGAGCATGAAACGCCAACTTATTGAACTCCAAGTTGAACCAAAGTATTTAAGGCTTTACGAGAACCATAGATGGTTGAACCTCATCTCGCTCTGTCAGTTTGCTATTCAAAACCAATTTCTTTTGTCAAAGATAGACAATGAAGTTGCTAAAAAGTGCCTGTTGGAAACTTGGGAGAGCATAGAAACCGATGCTTTGGAGCCACGTAATCATTACAAGCTGGGGTATGTGCCGTTTCATAGCTCCCTGCTTCCGCACACATGGTGTTGGCGATTGTTCAGTATTGAGCAACGCCTTTACTATTTGCTCAGAAAGTGGTCTGGTCGTATGCCAAAAGACTAATAGAAGTCATTTTGCGATGTAAAGATGTCAAATAATGGTACAAATGACAAGAAATTGTTACTTTTCCGTTAAACGGATATAAAAAATCGTTCACTTTGATGCTAATTTGAGATTATTTGTTATCTTTGCGTTCGAAATGCAAAGAAAAATGTAAAGATAACCATTATGACAGTAGTCATCATAGCTATAATACTGATGGGGTATCTCCTCATAGCGACGGAGAATATCACCAAGGTGAACCGTGCTGCCGTTGCAATTTTCGCTGGAACGGTGGGATGGGTTCTTTACATTTGTTTTGGTATGGACTTTGTGACAAGTCAGCATGCTTACGAATATTCCCACTACCTTCATCCAGAAGATATGGGAGAGATTCCTTCCACTAGTATCACTGTCAAGAATTTTATCGATCGCTTTATCTTCCTGCCTTATGTAGGTAGGGCTGCGGAGATAGTGCTTTTCCTCTTGGCTACGATGACTATCGTGGAGATTCTCAACAACAATGGCTGCTTCGATTTTATCAGTCAGTTGCTTCGTACACGCAAAAGCAAGAAGATGATATGGACCTTATCCATCGTTACCTTCTTGATTTCCATCAACCTTGACAACTTGACTACTACGGTGATGATGCTCACCATCATGCATGGCATCATTCCTAGTCGCCGACAAAGAATGTTTTATGGTGCAGCCATTCTCTTGGCTGCCAATTGTGGCGGTGCCTTGACCGTTATCGGAAACCCAGAGGGATTGGTGCTTTGGAACATGGGGGCAGTAACAGCTACTTCTTTCTCCATGTCTTTACTCTTGCCATGCCTTGCAGCATGGTTGATTCCAACCTATCTGATTGCTCGTCAACTGCCTGAGCGTGTTGATACAGAATGGATTGTCATGCCATATCGTGGCGATGATACTCGTCTCAACGTATGGCAGCGATTGTTGATGCTCTTCGTGGGTATTGGTGGACTATGGTTTATCCCTACATTCCATAATATCACTAAGTTGAGTCCATTCCTAGGTGCACTTTGCGTATTGTCTATCCTTTGGATTGTTAACGAGGTGTTCAACCGCAAGTTGATGAACATGGATGCGATGGTAGAACGTCGTACCCCAAGGGTATTGCAATATGGAGTTATCCAAATGATTCTCTTTGTCATGGGTATCATGTTGGCAGCCGGTGTCGTGGAGGAGACAGGAGCATTCACTACTCTCAACGAGGCATTGGGTATCGACGAGGCGCACTCTTATGTTTGGGCACATGGCATTGTAGCTGGTGTGCTCAGTACAGTGCTTGACAACTTTGCTACGGCCATGAATTTCTTCTCCTTGCCAGACTTGGTAGGCCAGGATGATTTCGTGTCTGAGATCGGTTCGGTATATGCTTGCAATGGCATCTATTGGCAGGTCATCGCCTATTGTGTAATGGCAGGCGGCAACATCTTGGGCATTGGTACCATCAGTGGTTTGGCACTGATGAAGATGGAACACATGCACATGGGATGGTTCTTCCGCAACATCGGGTGGAAAGCTCTGCTCGGTGGTGTCGTTGGACTCGCTATCCTCTGGCTCTCACATAATCTTGTGGCAGGAGCAACCAACTTATTGATTTAAAAACACGACGCATAGTACTCCCTAGACGAAGATACCATGGGGGAGAAGGACTTTTGTATAAACCCGACAGAGCGGCATCAATAGCTCTGCTCTTTACAAGCAAACGAAAATCACAAATCTAAAAATATATAATAATATAATAAGGTAATAGTTATGGCAAAGATTAAGACTATAGGTATTATGACTTCAGGAGGTGATGCTCCTGGCATGAACGCCGCAATCCGCGCAGTGACACGTTCCGCCATCTACAATGGCTTCAACGTGAAAGCTATCTATCGTGGATATGACGGATTGATCAATGATGAAATCAAGCCATTCACCACAGAGAACGTGAGTGGTATCATTGGTACAGGTGGAACCATTCTAAAGACCGCTCGTTCCAAGGAATTTATGACTGAGGAAGGTCGCCAGAAAGCTTACGAGACCATCCAAAAGGAAGAGATTGACGCATTGGTAGTCATTGGTGGTAATGGCTCTTTGACGGGTGCGATGAACTTTGCTCGCGAGTTTGACATTTGCTGCATCGGTCTTCCTGGTACCATCGACAATGACCTCTATGGTACAGATAACACCATCGGTTATGACACTACCATGAACACTATCGTAGAGTGTGTGGACCGTATCCGTGACACGGCGCAGAGCCATGAGCGCATCTTCTTCATCGAGGTGATGGGACGTGATGCTGGTTTCTTGGCACAGAACTCTGCCATCGCAAGTGGTGCAGAGGCAGCTATCATCCCTGAGGATTCTACCGACGTTGACCAGTTGGCACAATTCATGGAGCGTGGTATCCGCAAGTCTAAGAAGAGCTGTATCGTCATCGTTTCAGAGAGTCCTAAGTGCGGTGCGCTTTACTATGCAGACCGTGTACGTAAGGAGTTCCCTGAGTTTGACGTACGTGTATCCATCCTCGGTCACTTACAGCGTGGTGGTCGTCCATCAGCCCGTGATCGTATTCTTGCTAGCCGTACTGGATGTGGAGCTATTGAGGCCATCATGCAAGGACAGCGCAATGTGATGATTGGTGTTCGCAACAATGAGGTTGTTTATGTACCTTTGTCTGAGGCTATCCGCTCTGACAAGCCATTTGATCGCAAGCTGATCAAGGTGCTCGACGAGTTGAGCATCTAGTGAGAAAACAGAGAGCACAAAGAAACCAATAGTTTCCGTAAAAATGGTTTAAACGGAACTAAAAATGGTTTAAAGCAGAATAAAACCCCAAGTAATTTTGGAGTTTTCAGTAATTGTTGTTACTTTTGCAAATGAAAAGGTAAAAAGTCTTTTTTGCAATGAACTACAACAAACTGTGTTCAACTACAAAACAAACAAGACAACAACATTAACAATAATAAATTTAAACTTATAGCTTATGTCACAAATTAACGGACGCATCTCGCAGATTATCGGTCCTGTTATCGATGTATATTTCGATACCAAGGGCGAGAATCCTGAGAAGGTGCTTCCAAAGATTCACGAAGCTCTAAAGGTAAAACGTCCAGACGGACGCGATCTCGTCATCGAGGTGCAACAGCACATCGGTGAAGATACCGTGCGTTGTGTCGCCATGGACAATACCGATGGCTTGCAGCGTGGATTGGAGGTTGTCTCTACGGGCAACCCAATTGTCATGCCAGCAGGTGAGCAAATCAAGGGTCGTATGATGAATGTCATCGGACAACCTATTGATGGTATGAAAGAATTGGACATGACGGGTGCTTATCCTATCCACCGCGAGGCTCCTAAGTTTGACGAATTGTCAACCCACAAGGAGATGCTTGCCACTGGTATCAAAGTCATCGACTTGCTCGAACCTTACATGAAAGGTGGTAAGATCGGTTTGTTCGGCGGTGCAGGTGTAGGTAAGACCGTGCTCATCATGGAGTTGATCAACAACATCGCCAAGGGTCACAATGGCTACTCTGTGTTTGCAGGTGTAGGTGAGCGTACCCGTGAGGGTAACGACTTGATTCGTGATATGCTCGAATCTGGCGTTATCAAGTATGGTGAGAAATTCAAGAAGGCTATGGAGGAAGGCAAATGGGATTTGTCTTTAGTAGATCCTGAGGAACTTGCTAAGAGTCAAGCTACTCTTGTCTATGGTCAGATGAATGAGCCACCTGGGGCACGTGCTTCCGTAGCGTTGTCTGGTCTGACTGTCGCTGAGGAGTTCCGTGATCATGGAGGCAAGAACGGCGAGGCTGCCGACATCATGTTCTTCATCGACAATATCTTCCGTTTCACTCAGGCAGGTTCTGAGGTGTCAGCCCTCTTGGGTCGTATGCCTTCAGCCGTAGGTTATCAGCCAACATTGGCTTCCGAGATGGGTGCCATGCAGGAGCGAATCACTTCTACCAAGAATGGTTCTATCACCTCTGTACAGGCTGTCTATGTGCCTGCCGACGACTTGACCGACCCTGCTCCAGCTACTACATTTACTCACTTGGATGCTACCACAGAGCTTTCTCGTAAGATTGCTTCTCTTGGTATCTATCCTGCCGTTGACCCACTGGGTTCTACTTCGCGTATCCTTGACCCACTGATTGTAGGTAAGGCTCACTACGATTGCGCTCAGCGAGTAAAACAGTTGTTGCAGCGTTACAATGAGTTGCAGGATATCATCGCCATCTTGGGTATGGATGAACTTTCTGACGAGGATAAGTTGACCGTAAACCGTGCACGTCGTGTACAGCGTTTCTTGAGTCAGCCATTCACTGTAGCAGAACAGTTCACCGGCTTGAAGGGTGTGATGGTACCTATCGAGGAGACAATCAAGGGCTTCAATGCCATCCTCGACGGCGAGGTAGATGACCTTCCAGAGCAGGCGTTCCTCAATGTAGGTACTATCGAGGATGCTAAGGAGAAGGCTAAGCAGTTGCTCGCAGCTGCACAAGGCTAATCACATTAAACTCAAAGGCTTATGTTAAAGCTAAAGATAGTTTCTCCCGAGAAGATCGTCTTCCAAGGCGAGGTGGAGAGCGTTTTGGTGCCAGGAACCCTCGGTTCTTTCGAGATTCTGAAGGACCACGCTCCAATCATCTCTTCACTCGAAGTGGGAAAGGTAGAATATACCACCCAGGAAGGCAAGCAGAATATGAACATCAAAGGTGGATTCGTGGAAGTGAAGAAAAACGAAGTAAGCCTTTGCGTTGAAGTGTAAATATGGAAAAAGAAGAAGTGATGCGCTTGCAACATATCAAGCAGGCGGGCATTCGATATAAGCAAATCTCTCTATGGTTGGTTGCGGCTCTGTCGCTCATCATACTCTTTGCTTGTCGAGTATCAGCCTCTTGTGATGACATCCTCGCTCAAGTGGTTAACCCATTGGTAGTGAGTGCGATATTCTCGCTCATCTCAAGTACTGCTTATGGTGAGGCATGGAAAGCCATCGCAAAGTCTTCACCAGCCAATCTGAGCAAGTTCTACTTGGCAGCATCGGCATTGAAGATGATGGCGGCGGCAATCGTATTCCTTATCTACGTTGTGGTATGCGACAAGCAAAACATCTTGGGTTTCGCAGCCATCTTCGTCATTTTCTATGTCGTGCTTCTCGTGTTCGACTGCATCTTCTTTTCTCGCATAGAGAAGAAAGAAAAGATTAATAATTAAAGTAAGAATAAGAATATGAAACATCTCAAACAATTCCTCTTGATGGCGATGCTGCTCTTCACGCTAGCCCCAATGCAGGTGAGTGCGAAGGAAAACATCGACGTAAAGGAGATATTGTGGGGTCATATCAAGGATTCTTATGAATGGCATATCACCCAGGTGGGCGACTATCCGGTCGTGATCAATCTGCCAGTCATCGTTCATACGACCACAGGATGGCATGTGTTCTCCAGCGGAGAGTTCTCTGAGGAGAGAGATGCCAACGGCGACCGTCCAGGTCCATACAACTTGTTTATTAAGAATGGTGATGCGCAGAACAATCCCAACAAGATAGTGGAAAAAGTGAATGGGGAAGAGGTTCTGCCTCTCGACATCTCCATCACCAAGACCACATGCGTTCTCTTTATAGACGCCATCATCTTGTTGTTGTGCGTATTGATACCAGCTCGCTGGTGCAAGAAGCACAAGATCGATGACCCAGCTCCAAAGGGATTTGTGGGATTGATGCACATGTTTATCATGTCTGTCTATGACGATGTGATCAAGGCTACCCTCGGTAAGGAGGCTCCTAAGTATGCTCCATGGCTGCTTACTTGCTTCTTCTTCATCTTCGTAGCCAACATCATGGGTATCGTACCATTCCCTCCAGGCGGTGGAAACTTGACTGGCAATATCGCTTGTACATGTTTCTTGGGTGTGACCACTTTCATCATCACCAACGTAACAGGTACTAAGGATTACTGGAAGGAAATCTTCTGGCCAGATGTACCAACTTGGTTGAAGGTGCCTGTGCCACTGATGCCATTCATTGAGCTGTTCGGAATCTTCACGAAACCGTTGGCTCTGATTATCCGACTCTTCGCCAACATGATGGCAGGTCATGCGATAGCCTTGTCTTTCGCTGCAATCATTTTCATTATGTTCAACATTAGTGAGAATGCCATCGCCAACTATGTGGCAGGAACGGGTATGACAATCGTAAGTGTTGCGATGAGTGCCTTTATGATGCTCCTCGAAGTATTGGTAAGCTACATCCAGGCATTGGTTTTCACCATGCTGAGTGCAGTATTCATCTCGCAGGCTCACGTGCATGAGCACGAGCCTGAAATCGCAAAGTAATTGATATTGCTGAGCGAAATAAATAATTGAATCAATTAACAAGAAAATATTAACAACTTAAATTTTAAGATTATGTTATCACTTTTATTAGCAGCAGAAGTTGCAAAGTTGGGTGCCGCAGTAGGCGCAGGTCTTGCCGCAATTGGCGCAGGTATTGGTATTGGTCGTATTGGTGGTCAGGCTATGGATGCCATGGCACGTCAGCCAGAGAAGATGGGCGACCTTCGTTCTTCTATGATCATCGCCGCTGCATTGGTTGAGGGTGTTGCCTTCTTCGCAGTCATCATCGCTATCTTGGCTATCGTCATGTAATCTTGACAGCCGAGATGACAAGTCGTCTTGGCAAGCAAGAAACGAGTTTATTAATCAAACGTTTAAGTTAAACTTTAACCAGTATATATGGATTTATTAATGCCGGCATTTGGCTTGCTCTTCTGGATGACAGTCGTATTCTTGATTGTCTTCTTCATCCTCAAGAAGGCTGGATTTCCTGCTATCATCAAGATGGTGAACGACCGTAAGGAGTACATTGATGATAGCTTAAAGAAGGCTCACGAGGCCAATGAGAAGCTTGCCAAATTCCAAAAACAGGGTGAATCCATTCTGCAGGAAGCACGCGAGAAGCAGGCAGCTATCCTCAAGGAGGCAGCCGAAACTCGCGATGCCATCGTAGAGAAAGCACAGGACAAGGCTCGCGAAGAGGGTGCTCGTCTTCTATCTGATGCCAAGTCACAGATTGAGACCGAGAAGCAAAACGCCATTCGTGAGATACGTACCCAGGTAGCAGAACTCTCTGTTCAGATAGCAGAGAAGGTGCTCAAGGAAAAGCTTTCTTCAGACAAGGAGCAGATGGACATGATAAATCGTCTGCTGGATGAGGTTTCTTCTGACAACAAATAGTAAAGCTTATGGATATAGGTGTAATATCGGTGCGTTATGCCCGTGCCCTCATCAAGGCCGCACTCGGCATGAAGCTCGAAGATCAGGTCTACCAGGAGATGCAGACGCTCTTTAAGAGCTACATCGACGTGCCTGAACTGAGATTTACGATAGACAACCCTATGCTTTCCAAAGACAAGAAGCAAGCACTTCTCATTACAGCTCTTGGCAAGAAGCCATCTGAGTTGAGCCAGAAGTTCATTGCTCTCGTCTTGAAAGAGGATAGGGAGAGCACCCTGCAATTCATGGCTGCTTCGTATATCACTCTTTACAGGAAACAGAAGAATATCATCCGTGGTAAACTGATCACCGCCACTGCCGTCGATGCCCAAACTGAGGATAAGATGCGCAAGATGGTTGAGCAGAGAACGCAAGGTACTGTGGAGTTCAAGACGGAGGTGAACCCTGATATTATCGGTGGTTTCATCCTCGAATATGATACTTACAGAATGGATGCGAGCGTCAAGACGAAGCTCAATGCCATACTGACACAGCTCAAAAAGTAATTAATTAAAAGTAAACAAAACAATGTCAGATAAAATTAAACCAAGTGAAGTGTCTGAGGTACTTCAGCAGCAACTCCAGGAGGTGAATGGCTCTGAGAAGTTTGATGAGGTTGGTACCGTCCTCACCGTCAGCGATGGTGTGGCTCGTATCTATGGACTTCGCAATGCAGAGGCCAATGAACTTCTTGAGTTCGAGAATGGCACAATGGCTATTGTCATGAACTTGGAGGAAGACAATGTAGGTTGCGTCCTTTTAGGTCCTACAGCTGGCATCAAAGAGGGACAGAGTGTGAAGCGTACCCATCGTATCGCCTCTATCCGTGTGAACGACAACTTCTTAGGACGTGTCGTTAATCCTTTGGGTCAAGCTATTGATGGCCTTGGAGACATCGACCTCACTGACTCTTTCGAGATGCCATTGGACCGCAAGGCTCCTGGTGTAATCTATCGTCAGCCAGTGAAGGAACCTCTCCAGACAGGTTTGAAGGCTGTCGATTCCATGATTCCTATCGGACGTGGACAACGTGAGTTGATTATCGGCGACCGTCAGACAGGTAAGACTGCTATTGCAGTCGATACCATCATCAACCAGAAGAGTTTCTACGAGGCAGGCAAGCCTGTATATTGTATCTATGTAGCCATCGGTCAGAAAGCTTCTACAGTAGCAGCATTAGTACAGAACCTCAAGGAGCATGGTGCACTTCCTTATACTATTATTGTAAGTGCTACTGCTGCCGATCCAGCTGCTATGCAGTACTATGCACCATTCGCGGGTGCAGCTATTGGTGAGTATTTCCGCGACCGTGGTTACTCAGCTCTCGTCGTCTATGATGACTTGAGTAAGCAGGCTGTGGCTTATCGAGAGGTTTCCTTGATTCTTCGTCGTCCATCTGGACGTGAGGCATATCCAGGTGATGTCTTCTATCTCCACTCTCGTTTGTTGGAGCGTGCAGCTCGTATCAACGACCAGCAGGAGGTAGCTGAGCAGATGAACGACCTTCCAGAGTGCATGAAGGGTCACGTGAAGGGTGGTGGTTCTTTGACAGCCCTCCCAATTATTGAGACCCAGGCAGGTGACGTTTCCGCATATATCCCAACCAATGTGATCTCTATCACAGATGGTCAGATATTCTTGGAGACAGACCTCTTCAACCAAGGTTTCCGCCCAGCCATCAACGTAGGTATCTCTGTATCTCGTGTAGGTGGTTCTGCTCAAATCAAGAGTATGAAGAAGGTGGCAGGTACCCTGAAGATTGATATGGCGCAGTATCGCGAGTTGGAGTCCTTCTCTAAGTTCTCTAGCGATATGGATGCTGTGACTGCCATGACTTTGGATCGTGGTCGCAAGAACGACCAACTCCTCATCCAGCCTCAGTATCACCCAATGCCAGTAGGTGAGCAGGTTGCCATCCTTTATTGTGGTGTCCATGGTTTGATGCACGAGGTGCCAATGACCCAGGTTCGTGAGTGCCAGGATCAGTTCCTCGATGCTATGCGTAGCCAGCATTCCGATGTTATCGCAACTTTGGCAGACGGTAAATTGACCGATGATGCCATCAAGGTAATAGAGGAGACCATGGCAAACGTTGCAGGACAATATAAAGCGTAATAGCCTATGCCGTCATTAAAAGAGATCAAAACTCGCATTGCCAGTGTCAACAGTACCCGTAAGATTACGAGTGCCATGAAGATGGTGGCTTCCAGCAAGTTGCATCATGCTCAGGTGGCAATACAAAACATGTTGCCATACGAGAATATGTTGGAGCATATCTTGAAGAGTTTCTTGGTTTCCACTCCTTCACTCCAGTGTGAATTTGAGTGGGAACACAAGGAAATCAAGAGAGTAGCCCTCGTGGTCTATAGTTCCAACAGTTCACTTTGCGGTGGATTTAATTCCAATGTCATCAAGATGATGATGCAGACAGTGGACGAGTATAAGGCTCAAGGCATTGACGACATCACGGTTTATCCTATCGGTCGAAAGGTAGCCGAGAAGACTGCAAAACTTGGATTGAAAGTAGCAGGTGACTTTACGGAACTTGCTGACAAGCCAAATTCAAGCGAATGTGCAGAAATCGCACGCAAGTTGGCTAAGCAGTATGTGGCAGGCGAACTTGACAAGGTCGAGATGATTTATCATCACTTCAAGAGTGCCGGCTCACAGATTCTCACCCGCAAGACTTTCTTGCCAATCGACCTCTCTACTGAGGCTATCGGTGAGGATAACGATCGAGACTTGACATCGAATGTAGCTACAGCAAAGGCGCAAGAATACCTACGCAAGAAGCAGGAGGAGCAAGATGATAGACAACGTACGGAGGCAAAGCCACTGAACGATGACTTCATCGTAGAGCCAGACTTGCAGACAGTGTTGGGAGTCTTGATACCAAAGCTGTTACACTTGATGCTCTTCACCGCCTTGCTCGACAGTCAGGCAAGTGAACATGCAGCGAGAATGGTTGCCATGCAGACAGCAACGGATAATGCCGATGAACTCTTACGTTCGCTCAACTTGCAGTACAACAAGAGTCGTCAACAGGCCATTACAAATGAATTGCTTGATATTGTTGGCGGTAGTGTCAACAACTAATAGATATCTTAAGAAAAGCCCCTCATTGACATTTGTTGATGAGGGGCTTTTCTTGCTTTCAATTTGATACTTTTACCTACTCATAAGAACAGTTAAGTTACAATCAGAAAACGTTTACGCTTCTTTTCGTTGAAAAGTTTTCTGAATATTTTGCGGTTTTTAAATATTGTATTATCTTTGCACTATCAAACTGAATTGCCAACTCGACTTTGCAATCTATGCCGTAACCTAATGGCAGAATCATTCGCATGAATCGTTATGGAGTGAAAGAAAGAAGATAAGCTATGTCGAAGAAGTTGACAAAAACAAAGATCATAAATCATGAGCAACAAGATAAAACATGCAGGAATTGTAGATTCGGCAGAAAATGGATGCGTGAAAGTTCGGATTCTTCAGTCATCAGCCTGTAGTGGCTGCAAGGTAGCAGCACATTGCAATGCCTCTGAAACCAAGGAAAAGCTGGTGGAAGTATTGACTTCTGACTTCTCTAACTATCAGAAAGGCGACTCCGTGACAGTAATTGCTGATACATCTGTAGGATTCACGGCAAGTCTCTATGGTTATCTTTTGCCTTTAGCTGTCATGGTGGTGACATTGATTGCAATACTGTCACTCACAAAGTCAGAAGGCGCAGCCGCCTTGTCGGCGTTGGGTATTTTAATACCTTATTATTTATTGGTCTATCTGTTTAGAAACAAACTCAAGAAACGGCTGTCGTTTGAGATACAGTCGTAAGACAAACAAGAAGAATACTTAAAAACGAAACTATCAAGAATTAATAACAAACAAATACAAACAATTATGAATTTCATTATGATTGCAGTCTTGGTACTCGGAGCCATCGCGTTAATTGCTGCGTTGGTACTCTTCGGTGTATCCAAGAAATTTGCCGTCGAAGAGGATCCTCGACTGGGCCAAGTGGGTGAAATCCTACCTGGTGCCAATTGTGGTGGTTGTGGCTTTGCTGGATGTTCCGGTATGGCTGCCGCTCTTGTCAAGGGTGCTGACGCTGGTTCTATCGAAGGGCTGATGTGCCCTGTAGGTGGAGCTGAAGTGATGGGCAAAGTGGCTGATCTCCTTGGCATCGCAGTGGCCAACACTGAGGCTAAGGTAGCAGTGGTTCGTTGTAATGGCTCGTGCGAGAATCGTCCTCGCATCGCCGAGTATGATGGTTTGCACACTTGTGCAGCTATGAATTCTTGTGGTGCTGGTGAAACCGGCTGTGGATTCGGCTGCTTGGGTTGTGGAGATTGTGTGGCAGCTTGTCAGTTTGGGGCCATCGCTATCAATCCTGAGACAGGTCTTCCTGAAGTCGATGAAGAGAAGTGTACGGGTTGTGGAGCATGTTCCAAGGCTTGTCCTCGACACATCATTGAACTTCGCAAGAAGGGTCCTAAGGGTCGCCGTGTGTATGTACAGTGTGTCAACAAAGACAAGGGTGCCGTAGCCAAGAAGGCTTGTAGTGTAGCTTGCATCGGATGCGGTAAGTGTCAGAAGGTCTGCAAGTTCGAGGCTATCACCATTGAAAACAATGTTAGCTACATCGACTTCAACAAGTGCCGCATGTGTACCAAGTGTGTTGACGAGTGCCCAACTGGTGCCATCGTCAAAGTTAATTTCCCTGTAAAGAAGGAGGAACAAGCATGAATTTGAGAACATTTAGAATAGGTGGAGTTCACCCAGAAGAGAACAAGATTACTGCCGAGATGCCTACCCAGGCGGCTGCTCTTCCAAAACAAGCCATCTTCCCATTAGGTCAGCATATCGGTGCGCCAGCCAAGCCTGTCGTTGCAAAGGGCGACAAGGTAAAGGTCGGTACCTTGATTGCCGAGGCAGGAGGCTTTGTGAGTGCTCCGATTTATAGTTCCGTTTCAGGAACCGTTTTGAAGGTAGATACGTCTATTGACGCTACAGGATATAGGAAACCTTGCATCATCATCAATGTTGAAGGCGATGAATGGGAAGAGGGAATCGACCGCTCCGACCAGTTGGAAAGCATCGAAAACCACCCAGAGCTCACGCCTGAGGAAATCGTCAACCGCATCAAGGTGGCTGGTGTCACCGGTATGGGAGGTGCAGGTTTCCCAACTTTTATCAAACTATGTCCTCCTCCTGGAGCCAAGGCTGAGTGTGTCATTATCAATGGTGTGGAGTGTGAACCTTATATCACTGCAGACTATCGCTTGATGATGGAACACGCTGACGAAATCCTTGTTGGCTTAAACCTCTTGATGAAGGCTGCCAAGGTGGAGAAGGGTTATATTGGTATTGAGGACAATAAGCCTGCAGCCATTCAACTCTTTGAGCAGAAAACTGCCAATGATCCTCGCATCGAGATTGTTCCACTCGCCAAGAAATACCCACAGGGTGGTGAGAAACAGTTGGTGGATGCCGTCATTCGCCGTCAGGTTCCAGCACCTCCTGCCATCCCAGTAAATGTAGGTGCTATCGTACAGAATGTAGGTACAGCCTTCGCTGTTTATCAAGCTGTTATGAAACACAAACCTCTCTTTGAGCGTTATACCACTGTGACAGGTAAGCAGGTGAAGAACCCTGGTAACTTCCTCGTTCGTATGGGTACACCATTCTCTCAGATGATTGAGGCATGTGGTGGTCTGCCAGAGGGCGACAACAAGGTATTGGCAGGTGGTCCAATGATGGGCAAGGCTGTCATCAGTCTTGACGTGCCTGTCACCAAGGGTACCAACTCCATCACCATTCTGACAGATGCAGAAGCTCATCGCAAGAAGGCGCAGCCATGTATTCGTTGTGCGAAGTGTGTGGAGGCTTGTCCAATGGGCTTGGAGCCATACTTGCTCGCTACATTGAGCGTGATGAAGGATTATGAGCGTTTGGAGGCTGAGGACATCACCTCATGTATCTCTTGTGGCTCTTGCCAGTTCACTTGTCCTTCTCATCGTCCTATCCTCGACAATATCCTTGCAGGTAAGGGTGCTGTGATGGGCATCATCAAGGCTCGCAACGCGAAGAAGTAATTCAACAGAGTCTTCCCAGCGAAGGCTCTATCAAAAGAATTTAATAACAACCATATTCATAAAATGGGAAAATTAATAGTATCATTATCGCCACATGCCCATGGTAATGAGACGGTGGAGAAGAACATGTACGGAGTGATCATCGCTCTTGTACCTGCCATCCTCGCATCCATCTATTTCTTTGGCTTGGGTTCAGCTATTGTCTTGCTAACCTCTGTGGCAGCCTGCGTATTCTTTGAGTGGGCAATCACAAAATATCTCTTGAAGACAGAGACCACATTGCTTGATGGTTCTGCCATCATCACGGGTCTCTTGCTTGGTATGAACTTGCCTAGCAACCTTCCTCTTTGGATTATCATTATCGGTGCCTTGTTTGCCATTGGTGTTGGCAAGATGACCTTTGGTGGTTTGGGCAACAATCCATTCAATCCAGCGTTGGTTGGTCGTTGTTTCTTGCTCGTCAGTTTCCCAGCACAGATGACTTCATGGCCTGTAGCAGGACAGATGTTGAGCTATACAGACGCAACAACAGCCGCAACTCCATTGGCTATCATGAAGACTGCCATCAAGACGGGTGATAGTTCCGTCTTGAATCAATTGCCAGATTCATTGAGCTTGCTCTTCGGTGCAACTGGTGATGGATTTGGTGCCGGTACCACAGGTGAGGTTTGTGCCATCGCCCTCTTGCTTGGTTTGGCTTATATGCTATGGAAGAAGGTCATTACATGGCATATTCCAGTGAGCATCATCGCTACCGTCTTCGTATTCAGCGGTTTGATGCATTTGGCTAATCCTGTATATGCCAATCCATTCGCTGTCATCTTGAGCGGTGGTCTGATGCTCGGTGCCATCTTCATGGCAACAGACTATGTCACCTCACCAATGACTCACAAGGGACAGCTCATCTATGGTGTTTGCATCGGTCTCTTGACCATCATCATCCGCAACTGGGGTAGCTATCCAGAAGGTATGTCGTTCGCTATTCTGATCATGAATGCGTTCACACCTCTTATTAACACATACGTTAAACCAAAGCGCTTCGGTGAGAAGCCAGCTAAGAAATAAGGAGGAACATGACATGCAGAAATTAGAATCATCATTGAAGAACATGGTTCTCGTGCTCGTAGGTGTCGCACTCGTTGTAGGTGCTGTGCTTGCATACGTCAATCACCTTACTTCTGGTCCTATCGCAGAGAAGGCTGAGAAGTCTTTGGCTGCTGGCATCAAGAGTGTGATGGGTACAGAGGAATTGCAGGTTGCTGAACCAGAGGAAGTCAATCAGACGATTGATGGCAAGGAGGTAAGCTTCACCATTCATAAGTGCTCTGATAAGAGTGGCAAACAGTTGGGTGCTGCTGTAGAGAGTACGACAGGTGGTTTCGGTGGCGACTTGAAAGTGCTTGTAGGTTTTGATCCAGAAGGCAAAATCTTGGGTTATACTGTACTTCAGGCATCAGAGACTCCTGGCTTGGGAGCGAAGTGTACCACTTGGTTCCAGAAAGACGGAAAGGGTAGTGTGATAGGCAAGACTCCTAAGGACGGCGACCTTCACGTGAGCAAGGACGACAAGAGTGGCAATGCGGTAGATGCCATCACCGCCAGCACCATCACGAGTCGTGCTTTCTTGAAAGCCATCAACCAAGCTTACGCAGCCTACGCTCAGAAGAGTGTGGATGGCGAGAGCGGCGCCTCAAAGGTGAAAGGTAACGCAAGTAACGAATCTTCTAACGAAAAGAAAGGATAAGCCGATATGAGTAATATGAAAATTTTGATGAATGGACTCATCAAGGAGAATCCAACCTTTGTGTTGTTGCTTGGTATGTGTCCTACATTGGCTACTACCACAAGTGCCATCAATGGTTTGTCCATGGGTTTGGCCACTATGGCAGTGCTGATTTGCACCAACTTCGTTATCTCTTGCATCAAGAAGATTACTCCTGACATGGTGCGCATCCCTGTGTTCATCGTTGTCATCGCAGCCTTCGTTACCATCCTTCAGATGGTGATGAGTGCGTATGCTCCTGATAGCATCAACCAGGCTTTGGGTATCTATATTCCACTGATTGTAGTAAACTGTATCATCCTGGGGCGTGCAGAGAGTTTTGCAGCCAAGAACTCACCTGTGGCTAGTTTGGTAGATGGTGTAGGTTGTGGTTTGGGTTTCACCTTGGCATTGACCTTGCTCGGTTGTGTACGTGAGATTTTGGGAGCAGGCAGCGTGTTTGGCATCGGTTTGTTGCCAGAGACGACCAATATCTTGGTATTCATCTTGCCTCCAGGAGCCTTCCTCACATTGGGCTATTTGATTGCAATATTTAATAAGGTAAAGAAGTAAGGAGGATTGATATATGGAATATTTATTGATATTTATCTCAGCGATATTCGTCAACAATATCGTCTTGTCTCAGTTCCTCGGTATCTGTCCATTCTTGGGCGTATCGAAGAAGATTGATACCGCCATCGGTATGGGTGGTGCCATTGCCTTCGTCTTGACCTTGGCTACCATCATCACATGGCTCGTACAGAAGTATGTGCTCGACCCATTCGGTTTGCAATATCTCCAGACCTTGTCGTTCATCCTCGTGATTGCGGCATTGGTGCAGATGGTTGAGATCATCTTGAAGAAGGTTTCTCCAGCCTTGTATCAAGCACTGGGTATCTTCTTGCCATTGATTACTACCAACTGTGCCGTTTTGGGTGTAGCCATCTTGGTCATCCAGAAAGACTTCAATCTCTTGGAGAGTGTGGTATATGCTTTCTCTACCGCTCTTGGTTTCGCCCTCGCACTCATTGTGTTTGCTGGCATCCGTGAGCAGCAGGCTTTGGTTCGCATCCCTAAGGGTATGCAAGGCATGGCAATCGTGCTCGTTACAGCTTCCTTGCTGAGCCTGGCTTTCATGGGCTTCTCTGGAGTTGACGGAGGCTTGAAGGCTTTGTTCGGTTTGGAATAATGCCAAGTGCAAAATATTCATTATGTTTGCTTGACAACAAAAAGCTAGTAAGCAGAACATATTTTTAAATGTATAAAAGAGGGTGTGTCACAAGTATATGGCACACCCTCTTTCGTATAATTTATTAATTTGTAAGTATTCTCATCATATCATCCCAGATACTTCATGAGAATCTTGGCGTTACCAGAGTCACGAAGTTTGGTGATGCTCTTCTCACGGATTTGGCGTACACGCTCACGGGTAAGCCCCATCTTGTCGCCAATCTCCTCCAATCCTTTCTCAGGCTCACCGATACCATAGCAAGCACAGACAATTTGCTTTTCTCTATCTTTCAAGACCTTGTCGAGCACCTGGCGTAATTCCATCGCCATGCTCTCATGATCCACATGCTTGTCGGTACGACTGTCATCTCCACTCGCCATCACGTCCACCATGGAGTTGTCATCGTCATCGCTGAAAGGCGCATCAATGCTGACATGATGTCCACTCGCCGCCATGCTTTGGGAGATTTTCTCCTCATCCACACCAGTACGCATAGCCAACTCTTCCACGCTAGGACGACGCTGGTTTTCTTGTTCAAACTTGTTGATTTCATGGTTGACTTTGTTGAGGGAACCCACTTGGTTCAAAGGTAGTCTCACGATACGGCTCTGTTCGGCAATCGCTTGCAGAATGCTTTGGCGAATCCACCAAACAGCGTAGGAGATGAATTTGAAACCACGGGTTTCGTCAAATCTCTCAGCAGCCTTGATGAGTCCTATGTTACCTTCGTCGATAAGGTCGGTGAGCGTTAAGCCTTGATGTTGATATTGTTTGGCAACGGACACCACAAATCGCAAGTTGGCTTCTACCAACTTATTCTTTGCACGCTCTGCAGCTTTGCCACCTTTTCTTATGACTTGCGCCAACTCGATCTCCTCGTCGATGGAAACCATAGGAGCACGACCAATCTCAACGAGATACTTATCCAAGGCCTCGCTGTTGCGATTGGTAATACTTTTCTGAATTTTAAGTTGTCTCATTCTATGTTATATTCCCTTACATTATATGATATACTCACCAAATTAACGCAAAATTACGTAAAATGTTGCAAGGTTGTTATTTTCTATAACATAGTTTAACATAAATGTTTTGGATAAATCGCCGAGTTTTACTATAAGGCATGCTCTTTAATAAACTTGTCGTAGGCATCCCGATAGCCATTAAACACGTTGATATCGACTTTGCCGTGGATGCCAGCAACTCTTCCATCTGGGCATAACTGCCAATATACTAGGCGAATATCAGGTTTGTACTCTCCGTATCTAGCTATCCAAATGTGATAATTCTGCTTCAAGTCGGGAGCTTGGTTGAGATAACGATTCACGAAAGTTTGACTGATATATAAAATAGGTCTTACGCCTGTTTGTCGCTCCACATAGTTTAGCCAAGTGCGAACTCTTGCAAAGAGAACGCCTGTGCCTCCCATCTTCTTGATTTGTTGGGGTGTAGGTTCGACATCAAGAACAGGTGGGAAATCGCCTTTTCTCACAAAAGTATGCTTGACAAAATGCTGTGCCTGCTTCAAGGCAGGTGAAAGTGTAGAGAAGAAGTGATAACTACCCACCTTGAAGCCATGGGCGCGAGCTGCCTGGTAATCCTTGCGATAATATGGATTGAGGAGGGTAGTACCTTCTGTACTCTTGATATAGATGAATCGGATGGAATAGTTGACAGTACCACTCACTCTCTTCTTACTGATGTTGCCTAGATGAGTAATACGCAGCTGAGACCAGTTGATAGGATATTTCTTTTTACCGATAACATGCTGATATTTCGAAATGTCTATACCATAGATTCTGTCGGAGCTATAGACTAAGCGTTCGCCTTTATAGGCATCGTTCACCCATTCTCCTACACGCAAAATTTTACGTCTTGCCACCGAATAACCGAAACCATTTCTCTTGCCATGTTTCCAGTTGCCCTCATAATAGGTACCCTTTGCCAAGTCAATCCACTTTCCGTGTCCATTGGGGCATCCCACACTATCCACTTCTCCCTCATAATTGCTGAGAGAGTCGGTATGGAAATAAAGTTTCGACATGCTTGGCTTCCATAGGATGAGACTGAGATTCGCCAAACTGGTAGCCGTAGCCATGGGAAGTGGACTCACCGCATCAGGCGTTTTCTTGGACGCAAGTTGGAACATGTTGTTACCAAGGATGTTCAACTTGCCGTATTTCGTCAAGACATTCCGTTTACAAACGATGCGAAGCTTTCGACCCTTAGAAATATGGGTGAGCGAATCGAGCATTTTCTTGGCTGTATCACGGAGAGCAATCTCTCGTTGCGTGTATTGTGAAATCATATTATAGCCTACATCCGTAACATTATGGGAATGAAGGTAATAGTTGAGTTCGTTTACCTTCCACTTTGAGTCGGAATAGACACTGTCTAGTGAGTCTGTCATACATTGCAAGACCATACGGCAGTCGGCATCGAAATATTTATTTTTCCAAACAGATGGGGCGATGTTGGAAATGACGATGCCTTTGCCAATAGGAGCCAACTTATATAGGTAAGAGAAATAACCCTTGGCTGTGACTGTGTCATGTTCAAAATCAAGCACCATCTTGCCATCTTGCATCAATTCATAATAGGTGACAACCTTAACGTCAACCCAAGCTTTCTGTACTTTTTCTCGGTTGACATAGAAAAACAGATAATAGTATAATCCACCTGCCAACAACAAAACAAAAGCCACTGCCCAAACGATGAACCATACCTTTCGTCTCTTCTCTGTAATATTTTGTTCTTTGAGTTCCATGACAAATTAAATTAAATCAAGCGCAAAAGTATAAAGTTTTTGGGAAATAGCGTAATAAAAGTGCACCTATTTTGCGAATATGCTGAAAAAATCGAAAAAACAGACTTGGGATTTGGCGAAGACAAGAGAAAATAGTATCTTTGCAGTGGCTTTAGTGTGGGCTGTTCAAGACGAGCCCATTTCATACACAAGTTTTATTGATGATGAGACGCAGATTATATATATATTCACTATGGTTGGCAACATGCTCCGTGTTGCTTTCTACTGTCGTACTCCATCATCATCATTTCAATCGCATCTGCTTCGTAGAGCAACGATGCGCTGAAGACGGCAACACCAACGACGAACATACCGAACACCATGAAAAGGAGCATGAGGGATGCAGCGTGCATCAGATGCACCAGTTCATCGTCAACGCCAAGGTTGCCAAGAACATCCAGCAGAAGATTTTCGATGGCGGACACCATTTGGTGGCAGTCCTACCTTCTCATATTGTTTTATTCCCCTTAAAGAGTCTTGTCATCGTATCATGGCAAGAAACTACAAGTCAGCTCCACGAATATATGGGGCTTGGCTACAATAGGCGAGGACCTCCTTGTTTGGCTTGATAGATCGTTGTATACATGTATGCAACGAGGTTGCAAGGAAAATTAAGTAACTTTGCACCCGAAAACAAAAGATTCAAGTAAACAAGAAAAACATGATTAAAAGATTCATTTTGGTGGCTGCTTTGACAGTCATCACATTTGTGGGTTTCTCCTTCCTCTCACAGAGCAAGGCTGAAACCCCAGAGAGTGAAAACCAAGAGGAAGAGATTGATTTCCAAAATATTCCTCTGAGTGAGAAACAAGTGAAAGCCGTCGATCTGAAGATGGGCGAGGCTCAAGAGAGAGAGTTGGATGCTATGTTGCATGTCAATGGCTCCCTCGTCCTAAGAGCGCAAGACATGGGAAATGTATCGTCCTTGATGGGTGGCATCGTGAAGAATGTATATGTCAAGGAAGGACAGATGGTGAGCCGAGGACAAGTCGTTGCCACCATCGAGAACACGGATGTCGTGACGCTTCAACGAGAGTATTATACTGCCTATAAGGAAAGCGAAATGGCACGTTTGGAACTAGACCGCCAGAAAACACTAGCATCAGCTGGCGCTGGCATCAAGAAAACGCTGCAAATGTCTGAGAAAAACTACAAGGTGGCACAAGCCAACCTCTTGGGCACAGGTCGCCAACTCCAACAGATGGGCATCTCTACTAAGAAGGTCGCGAAAGGTAAGTTTACCACCGTTTTCCCACTCCGTGCGCCTATCAGTGGCACTGTAAGCGACATGCAAGCATCCCTGGGAAGTTATGCAGACATGCAGACTCCACTGATGAAGATACGCAACAACCATGCAGTGGAATGCGATCTCAACGTTTTCGAAAAAGACATTGCCAAAGTGAAAGTAGGCGACCAAGTATTGGTGAGCCTGACCAACCAACCGGGTGTCAACGTGTCGGGACGAGTATATGGTATGAACCAGTACCTGAATAAAGGCACAAAGAGCGTTGCCGTACATGTCAAGTTGGACGCAAAGCGAGGTGCCAAACTTTTCGAGGGCATGTATGTGTCGGGGCAGATAGCCACAGGCAGACAACTCTGCATGACTTTGCCCGACAAGGCGATTGTCAGTGCTGATGGCAAGCAATATGTCTTCGCTCTCAATCAGCAGCATTCCAAGGGTGGTACCTATAGTTTCTCTCGCCATGAGGTGACTACAGGTGTCAGCAACAATGGATATACAGAGGTGGCGCTGTGCAAGCACCTCAAGAAAGGACAGAAGATAGTGACAGATAATGCTTTCTACCTAGCTTCGCTTACGGGCGACCATGGTGAGGAAGACTAATCTCTAAAGGTTAAGACATACATCAATCAAACAAAGCCAAGAGATTATGTTTCAGAAACTTATCACATACTCTATCCAACATAAGTTGGTAATAGGAGCACTTACCATAGCCCTCATTGCATGGGGTGCATGGTCTTTGTCGCGCTTACCTTTCGACTCCACACCCGACATCACAGACAACCAGGTGCAAGTCATCACCCAAGCACCATCACTCGGTGCGCAAGAAGTGGAGCAATATATCACCACTCCTATCGAGATGGCTCTGGCCAACATCCCTCGATTGGAGGAGAGGAGAAGTATTTCACGCAGTGGACTTTCTGTTATTACCCTCGTCTTCGACGATGATGCAGACATCTATTGGGCTCGCTCACAAGTAAACGAGATGCTGGAGGAGACTGTGAAGGACCTGCCTAAGAATACGAATACAGAACTGGGGCCGGTTGCCACGGCACTCGGAGAGATATATCACTACACCGTGAGAGCAAAGAAAGGATATGAGAACAAATACTCTCTCTCTGAACTGAGAACCATCCAAGACTGGATCGTCAGGAAACAACTCTCTGGCACACCCGGTGTCGCCGAGGTGAGTGGATGGGGTGGATTTGTGAAGCAATACGAAGTGGCTATCAACACCGACCAACTGAATGCCAATAGCATCATGGTATCAGAGGTGTTCAATGCCTTGGAGAAGAACAATGCCAATACTGGAGGTAGCTACATCGAGCAGAACTCCAATCAATACTACATTCGAGGTATTGGTGTGGCAAAGACATTGGATGACATCGCCAACATCACCGTAAAAACCATTGGGGGTGTGCCTGTCAAGATAGGCGACATCGCCAAGGTACAGGAGGGGCATGCTACTCGCTTCGGTGCTGTCACCCGAAATGGTGAGGGAGAAGTGGTGGCAGGTATCGCCATCATGCTCAAGGGAGAGAACTTCCAAGAAGTGAGCAAGAACGTGAAGGAACGTATCAAGCAGATACAAAAATCATTGCCTGAGGGAGTGATCATCGAGCCGTTCATCGATCGTACCAATCTTGTAGATAGAGTAGAAGGCACCATTGCACACAACCTCATCGAGGGCGGTCTGATTGTCATCTTCGTGCTCATCATCTTCCTCGGAAATTGGCGGGCAGGTCTTGTCGTAGCTAGTGTCATACCGCTCAGTATGCTCTTCGCCTTTGGTATGATGCGTACTTTTGGCATTGACGGAAATTTGATGAGCCTGGGAGCTATCGACTTCGGAATGATAGTCGATTCGGCAGTTATCATCGTGGAGGCTGTCGTTACACATATTAATAATAAGAATTTCTCGCAAAAGAGTGTCTCTAAGAGAGCACAAGCATGTCTGGTAGCCCATAAGCCATTCAGGCTGACGCAAGCAGAGATGGACGAAGAAGTTCACTTCTCCGCTTCACGCATTCGACAGAGCGCTGCCTTCGGTGAGATTATGATTATGATTGTGTATGTGCCATTGATGAGCTTGGTGGGCATCGAGGGAAAGATGTTTCGTCCGATGGCACTCACCGTATTCTTTGCGATATTGGGAGCCTTCATCCTTTCGCTTACCTATGTGCCAATGGCGAGTTGCGTCTTCCTGAGCAAGAAAGCACAGAAACAAGATACCTTCTCCGACCGCATGATCAGGAAATTACAAGGATGGTATCGTCCGGTACTCAACTGGGTATTGGCACAAAACAAGAATGTCATTACAGGAGCCGTCGCTCTGTTCTGTATGAGCATCGTTGGTTTTAAGTTCTTAGGTGGCGAGTTCATCCCTAGTTTGGAAGAAGGCGACTTTGCCGTGGAAATGAGTATGGCACAAGGCACATCGTTACCGCAGATGGTGGAGAGTTGTACCAAGGCAGAGAAACTCTTGAAGGCAGAGTATCCAGAAATCAAGCAAGTGGTGAGCCGCATCGGAAGCGCAGAGATTCCTACGGACCCGATGCCAGTGGAAAGAGCCGACATTATGGTTTCACTGAAGCCAAAGGCAGAATGGACCTCGGCAGAGACCACCGACGAACTGATGGAGAAGATGGAGGAGACCCTCCATAACATCCCAGGACTAGAAGCAGAAATCTCGCAACCGATTCAAATGCGCAACAACGAGTTGCTCACTGGTATCAAGCAGGATGTAGCCATCAAGATATTTGGTGACGATCTCAATACTTTGACTGATGAAGCAGGAAAGGTCGAGAAACTCATCAGCGGCGTACGTGGCGTGAGTGGAGTCAGCGTGGAACAAGTGTCTGGCTTGCCTCAAATTCAAGTGACATACGATCATGAGCGTTTGGCAGAGTTTGGAATTTCTGTTGATGACGTTAATCAAATATTAGAGACAACCTTCGCTGGAAGCGTGGCAGGTGCCATCTTTGAGGGTGAGAAAAAATTCGACCTCGTCCTTCGTATGGACAAGGACATGAGAGATGTGGAATCGCTGAGGAACCTCGCCATCCCTGTGGCAACTTCGACTGATACAGGCAGCGATGACAGCGTAGAAGGTGGAAGCCTGAGCACGATTCCGCTCAGTCAGGTAGCAGATATTACCTACGCACCGGCTCCTGCTCAAATCTCGCATGAAGATGGCGCTCGTCGCATCTATGTGGGCTTCAATGTGAAGGGACGTGATGTACAGAGTACGGTGGATGAGATTCAGAGTTTGCTCGATAAGAAGTTGAAACTACCTGAGGGATATTACTATACGTATGGTGGCGAGTTCAAGAACTTGCAGAGTGCAACTCATCGACTGATGATAGTCGTGCCGATAGCTCTCATCGTCATCTTGCTGTTGCTCTATGCGACGGTGAAGAATGTAAGGGAGTCGTTGTTTGTCTTCTCTGCCATTCCGCTGGCAGCCATCGGTGGAATCTGGGCATTGTGGCTCAGAGGTATGCCATTCTCCATCTCGGCAGGTGTAGGATTCATCGCTCTCTTTGGTGTGGCTGTACTCAATGGCATCGTGCTCATCGGACAGATGAACCAGTTGCAGAAAGAGCAAATGGCTCATGAGACAGGAAACGAAAGCAAGGGAGGCATCATCCACCAGCGTATCATGGACAGTTGTATGATTCGACTACGTCCAGTACTGATGACCGCCTTGGTGGCATCCATGGGCTTCCTTCCTATGGCACTCTCACAGGGTGATGGCGCAGAGGTGCAGCGACCTCTGGCAACAGTGGTCATCGGTGGTTTGATAACATCCACTCTGTTGACTCTGCTCGTACTGCCTGCCATCTACAAGACATTTACCAAGAGGTGAGCGTCTGGCTAGAGGGGAGGCTGCATCTATCAACAACAGATGAACAGTATTTATAAACAGTAGAACAAAGAATGAACAAGATTTTAATGAGTTTCGCACTGGCGTGCTTGGCACAAGGTGCTATGGCGCAGACCAAGACGATGAGCTTAAAGGAGTGCCTCGACATGGCCATGAAAGAGAGCTACCAGATCAAGGTAGCCGAGAAATCGGTGGAAAGAGCCAAAAATCTGCAAGGCACTGCTTGGGATGTGGATAAGACGGAAGTAGCCTTGTCGCAAGACCCATCTTCTGGTGGTAATACCGACAATGCGCTCAGTGTTTCACAAGGCATCGAGTTTCCTACGGTCTATATCGCCCGACACAAGCAATTGAAGGCGGAGACACAGATGGAAAGAAGCCGTCTCAATGTGACCAAGCAAGATTTGACGAGCGAGGTGCGCAGTGCGTATCATCAACTGGTATATGAGAATGAGGTGCTCCACTTGTTGCAAAGACAAGACAGCATCCTCGACAGATATATAGCTACGGCTACTAGCAAGATGAAGGCTGGTGAGACTCGCAAACTAGAGCAACTCGCCGCTGAACGTATGCACCGAGAGAATGAGTTGGAGATAGCATCGGCTATGAGTAATATCGAGGGATGCCAGCTGCAATTGGCTAGCTTGATCAACTCTAATGAAACCATCACTCCTGCCGACCACTCCTTGCAACCCCTCGACTTCGTGCAGAAGGGCTTCAACTATGGTCAGACTCCCGATGGACAGTTGGCACAGGATCGCATCACGGTAGCCGACAAGGCTGTATCGGTAGCCAAAAATGGCTATGCACCCAATTTGAGTTTGGCTCTACGCAACCAGTTGGTCATTTCCTCTTGGAACCCATACAATGTAGATAGAAGTCGATTCAAGGAAGGCAACTTCTTCGGATTCGAGGTTGGTGTGGGTGTTCCTCTCTTCTATGGCGCTACCAAGGCTAAGGTGAAGGCGGCAAAGAGAGACCGTGAGATCGCCGAGTTGGAAATGAAGCAAGAGCAGCAAGCCAAGCAGCGTGAGTATCTGGCTGCTTTGAGCAAATGCAACTCTACTTTTGTGCGTATGAAATACTACCAAGAGGAAGGTGCCGAGAAAGACAAGGAGTTGGAGAGACTGAGCGGACTGGAGTATGAGAATGGTGAAATCTCCTATATCGAATACATGGAAGCCCTCAAGAATTGTACCGACTTCCACATGAAGAAAGCCGCAGCCATCAACGACTACAACCAGAGTGTCATCGCATTGGAAAAATTGATGGGCATATAGAATCCTCTCTTCATAGAAAGCCATCTATCAAGAATAGGAAACAACTAATGTAAACTAAGGAGAAAAGAAATGAGTGAACCTCTAGCAGAAAGAATGAGACCTAGGTCTCTCGATGAATATGTAGGACAGAAGCACTTGGTGGGCGAGGGTGCCATCATGCGCAAGATGATTGACGCAGGACGCATCTCGTCTTTCATCCTCTGGGGTCCTCCTGGAGTGGGAAAGACCACGCTAGCTCAAATCGTGGCTCAAACCCTGAAGGTGCCTTTCTATACCCTGAGTGCCGTAACCAGTGGAGTGAAGGATGTACGAGAGGTGATAGAAAGAGCCAAGAACGGACGATTCTTCAACTCTGCTTCACCTATATTATTTATAGATGAGATTCACCGATTCTCCAAGAGTCAGCAAGATTCTCTGTTGGGAGCGGTCGAGAAAGGCATCGTCACCCTTATCGGTGCCACGACAGAGAATCCCTCTTTCGAGGTGATACGCCCATTGCTTTCACGCTGTCAGCTCTATGTACTGAAGTCACTCAACAAGGATGACCTGCAAGAATTGCTTCATAGAGCCATCACACAGGACGTAGAACTGAAGGAGAAAGACATTACACTCGAAGAGACTGGGGCGATGATGAGATATAGCGGTGGAGATGCTCGCAAATTGCTCAACATCCTAGAGTTGGTAGTGGAATCGGCTGGCTCCGATCACATCGTCATCACCGACAAGATGGTTGAGGAACGATTGCAACAGAATCCGCTTGCTTACGACAAACAAGGCGACATGCACTATGACATCATCTCTGCCTTCATCAAGAGCATACGAGGCAGCGACCCCGATGCCGCCTTGTATTGGATGGCAAGGATGATAGAAGGAGGCGAAGACCCTCAGTTTATCGCCCGAAGAATCGTCATCAGTGCCAGCGAGGATGTAGGATTGGCGAATCCCAATGCCCTTCTGCTTGCCAATGCCGCCTTCGACACAGTAATGAAGATAGGTTGGCCCGAAGCACGCATAGCCTTGGCAGAGGCTGTGGTTTATCTAGCCACGAGTCCGAAGAGCAACAGTGCTTACCTTGGCATCGACGCAGCCTTGGCAAAGGTAAGAGAAACTGGTAATCTTCCAGTGCCTTTACATATCAGGAATGCTCCTACCAAGTTGATGGCAGAACTGGGGTATCATGACGGCTATAAGTATCCTCATGATTATCCTGGGCATTTCACTCCACAACAGTATCTGCCTAATGAAATCCAAAGCGAGAGATTTTGGCATGGACAGCATTCGCCAGCAGAAGACAAACTATACAACTGGATGGTGACATGCTGGGGTGATCGATTCAAGGAATAAACAACATTCTAAAAGAGAAGAAATGATCATAGAACAAGACCAAGAATTTGTGATGAACCTGCAAAGATTCATCGAGTTTATCGGAACATTTGCCTTTGCGCTGTCAGGCATCCGACTTGCAGCGAGCAAGCATTACGATTGGCTAGGAGGATTTGTGTGTGGATTCGCTGTCGCCATTGGCGGTGGAACCATTCGAGACGTGATGCTGGGTGTGCGTCCTTTCTGGATGCTCAGTCCTATCTACATGATATGTACGCTGTTCGCCCAATGCGTTGTTATCGTTTGTCACAACTACCTGAAACGTTTGGACACCACATGGTTCCTCTTCGATACCTTAGGCTTGGCATTATTCAATATAGCCGGTATTCAAAAAACGTTGGATTGTGGTTTCCCTTTTTGGGTTGCCATCATCATGGGTTGCATCACAGGAGCAGCAGGTGGTGTCATCAGAGATGTCTTGCTGAATGAGGAACCTGTGATTTTCCGAAAGGAAATCTACGCCATGGCATGTGTGCTGGGTGGATTGACCTATTGGGGCATGACATGGCTGGGTATCAGTGTGTATTTCACGGTCATCGCTTCCTTTGTCATCGTTTGCTTTATCCGATTCTTGGCAGTAAGATACCACATATCGCTCCCGAAGTTGAGGGACGAAGAATAATGAGTCGCCTTCATCTGCCATCTTTCTAATGGCACTTGATGAATCTGAAATTATAAAACTTAAATAAAAATGTATAAAAGACTAGTAACCTTCGTCATCGCCCTAGCACTGACTTTGGGAATGACGGCACAAAACAAACGTGAGTTTCGTGGCGCATGGATTCAATGCGTCAATGGACAATTCATGGGAAAGAGCACACAAAAGATACAATCTATGCTCAGCAATCAATTGGATGAACTTCAAAAGGACGGTGTGAATGCCATCATCTTCCAAGTGAGAGCGGAATGCGATGCCCTCTATGAAAGTGACTTGGAGCCTTGGAGCAAATTCTTGACAGGTGTGCAGGGCAAGGCGCCATCACCTTATTGGGACCCTTTGGCATGGATGGTGGAGCAATGCCATCAGCGAGGGATGGAGCTGCATGCCTGGATCAACCCTTATCGTGCCAAGCATGGTTCTACGAGCATGGGGCAACTCTCTGATAAGAGCGTCGTCATCAAGCAGCCTAATCTCTGCTTTTCTTATGACAATCTTGTGCTATTGAACCCAGGCTTGAAAGAAGCCGCCGATTATACTTGCAAGGTGGCTGCCGACATTGTCAAACGCTATGACATCGATGGCTTCCATATCGACGATTATTTCTATCCTTATCCTGTGGCAGGTAAGAAGATTCCTGACCAAGAACTCTTTCAGAAAAACAGCCATGGATTCTGGAACATCGGCGATTGGAGAAGAGATAATGTCAGCCGATTCATCAAGCAACTAGGAGAAACCATTCACCAAGTGAAACCTTGGGTCAAGTTTGGTGTCTCTCCATTCGGTATCTATCGTAACAAGCGCAACGACCCAAATGGTTCTGAAACCAATGGTCTTCAAAATTATGACGATCTCTATGCTGATGTCTTACTTTGGGTCAACAACGGATGGATAGACTATTGCGTACCTCAGTTATATTGGGAGATAGGTAATCGTGCTGCCGACTACAAGACACTTATCACCTGGTGGAACAAGAATGCCGGCAAACGCCCTCTCTATATCGGTGAGGACATCGAGCGCACAGCCAAGTATGCCGACCCTGCAAATCCAAAGAGCCATCAGTTGCCTGCCAAGCACAAGCTTCATCAAGAGATGAACAATGTGAAAGGTACTGTGCTTTGGTATGCCAAGACTGCTGCTGACAATGTGGGCAACATTGGTCATACCCTGCGTGACTTCTATTGGAAATATCCTGCTCTCCAACCAGCTATGCCTTTCTTGGATAACAAGGCACCTAAGGGAGTGAAGAGCTTGAAGTTCAAGTGGACAGAACAAGGCCCTATGCTCACATGGAAGGCTCCCAAAGGCAAGAAATGGGGTGACGTCGTCAATAAGTTTGTCATCTATCAATTCAAGGATGGTGAGAAGATAAACCTCGATGATGCCTCCCACATACTAAAAATCACGACCTATACTTCATTCAAGGTTCCATATGTAAAAGATGGCAAATCTACCTTCGTAGTGACTGCTTTGGATAGAGTAGGAAACGAAAGCAAGGGAGCCAAGAAAGCGGTTACGCTGTAATAAGCAAGCACAAAGATAACTTCATCTTTTATAAAATGCAGACATCTGAGCAATCGCAGACAGAAATAAGCCTTACAGTTTTGATGCTGTAAGGCTTTATTTGTTTGATGAGCGTTCGGGGAAGCTTTATTGGATGGTGATATACACCGCCTCATCCTTGTCTCTTGCATGGATGAACTTCACGATGAGGCGTTGAAGCCAGATGCGAGAGTTCACGACCATGCCCACTTTTTTATTTTCACCCACGAGGATGCAACCTTGCGTGTCCTTGGCGGTATTGCCAGCGTGGATGCGAACACCTGAGAAACCAGGCACGCCGAGGAGCAGCGGCAGCCACTTCTTGAAGCGGATCGACTTCGTGATGACGAGAGGGTAGCGACCTTCGGGTATCGCCGTTTTCCCTGGCTCCTTGCGAGCCTTCACGCCCGAGTTTCTGCCCAAGTGTCGGCTCACCATCTCCGGAGGCAGTTCCACCCCCAACAAGTTTCTCCACGTCGGCTCCAGCGTATCGCAGAAGTATTCTTCACCGATAAACAACTTTCCGATCGTATAATCGCTCTTCTTAGCGATTCGTTTCAATATCAATTCCATCTCTTCTGAATTTTAGTTTTTCAAAACTGTCATTACTGTAATTGTCATTACTGTCACTGCCACGGCGGATGTAGTGGCGATGCACCCAGGTGTTGAGCATGATGTTCGTGCCCTCCTTGCTGAGACCGTTCTCCCATCGCAGCTGTTCCACCTCGTGGAAGGTGAAGATGTCGGGCAACTGTTGCAGCATGTTCCTCGGACCACGTCTCGTGCTCTTCACGCCCTCCACCTCGCTCTTGACGATGGCATCCCCGAAGAATCGCAACTTACACCAAAGGTCGTATTGCTCACTCCAGCGGATGAAATCCTCGATTTCGGGTTCCCACTGGCAGCCGTTAGCCACGTAGAGCACGCACGCTTTCAGGTAGGCGATCACGTTGGCACGGAAGGAGAGGTTCTCATAGGTGCGGCTCTGCGTCATTCGGGCGAAGTCGGCGTTCTCGTCCTTCAGTTTGATGGCGAGTTGGTATGCCTCCGCACTGTCGATGTGACCTGTGATTCGGCATAGGTTCTCGATGTAGGGGCGTAGCTGCTCTCGGAAGGCATCGTCGTAAGTGCCGTAGATAGGCATGTCGGCACCGATTTCACGTTCTGGGATGGTGCAGAAGTTGATTCGGGAGATCGGTCCTGCGGTGAGCACCTTGGCGAAGTACTGCTGACCCTTGTGGATGGTGGTCGATGCGTTCCAGTTGAAGCGCACGCACACTCGCTCGGTGACGCTCTGCGTGCCCACACGAGTCTGACCATACTGGTTGCCTGGGTCGAAGGCGAGGCACATGATGCGAAACTGCTGCTTGCCCTCGCCCTTGAGGGCATCAAACTGGTCTATCTCGTTCAATGATGTGTAGAGGAAGTGCTCTTGTGCCTCTGCGGTACGCATCACGAAGGCAGGGTTGGTCATGTCGGCATCTATCTCTTGGATGATGAGGTTTTCAGGTCGCTTGCGCTTGTCCTTGTTGGCACCCTTTCGGGTCACCTCGTCCTTCCATGCCTTCTCACGTTTCAAGTTCTCGGCATCACGCTTGCGGATGTCCTCCATGATGAGGTTGATGGGCATCTGCACGCAGTTCTTGCCTGCACCTGTGCCAGCGAGGAGTGCGCACATCAAGGTAGCCTCATGATCGACGTTGTCGATGTATCGGAATGTCGTCTTCCATAGATGAGTGGCGAGGGGAGGAAAGATGGCGCACGCCACGGCAGGCTTGTAGATGTCGGGAGTACGAGAGAGCAGGAGTTCCACGAGCTTCGGCAGTTTTTGCGGCATTGAAGGTGGAGGAGGGAAGTCGTCAGCCTCATTGCTGGAGGTTCCCTCATTCCCCATCAATGCCATTGAATTCTTTACTCTTCGTTCTTCACTCTTCACTAATTTTTCTGCCTCGGCATTGATGCGAATCACGTCTCGTGAGAAAGGTTTAGAGCTGTCGCCATATTTGGCGTAGAAGTCGTGGATGAGTTGTTGGCAGTCACGCTCCCCTGAGAACTCCGGCATACGGATGGCGACCACCCTTCGCATGTCGTCCTCGCTCATCACTCGGCTTGCACCGGCAGAGAGGATGGCGAGGAGGGAGGAGTGTCGGGAACCTTCCTGGTTGATGTCTATCTTGTCGAGGTTCGCTTGTTGTCGGAAGAGGTCGAAGGCGACAAGGCTCTTATCAGTTCCAGGATTGCCCCCATCAGAATGAGGAGCAGCACTGCTATCACCAGTTGCGGTGTCGCTATCAGCAGGATGAGAAAGAGGACTAGGAGGAACTTGATTGCCTCCCACAGTGGATTGTTCTGTTTCATGTTGATTTGAATTTGATTGATTTTTCCTTCCATCAATGTCAAGCCCTCGCTTAGCGAAGGCCTCACGTCGGATGCGAAGCTCCTCATCGGACAGCACGGCGTACCACATCGGCGAGCGATAAATCTCCGATTCCTTGTCGGTGATGAAGATGATGCGCTCAGGCGAGAAGCAACTCTCGTCGCAAGGCACACCAAGTGCATCGCAGTAAGCACGTTGTGTCTCCTCGATGGTCATGCCGATCGGCATTCTGATGTCGATATGGAGCTTCTTGCGAGCGGAATACTCCAAGTGGAGGAGCATTCCCTTCCAAGGGTTAGGAATGGTCTCGCCATTCTTCGTGCCTAGAGTCTCGCTCTCATCTAGCAGCTTCGCCATTTCGAGGGCGGTATCTACCAACTCCTTGTCGTCGATGTCGATGGTCGTTTGGAAGAGGAAGCTTTCGGGGGCGATGTGGTCCTGTCGGCGCTTGTCGTCCACGAAATGATAATAATGTGTGCAGCGGAAAGGCAACTGCGCTTTGAGTTTGGCGGCGGTCATATCCTTGCCCACCACCTTGTGTTCGCCACGAATTTGGAGAATGGCCTCGTGGAGCCACGGATAACTGATGAGCTTGTCATATTCCGTGAGCGGCAAGGAACTGGTATGCCCCTTGTTGCCGCTGCGGAATGGATTCAGTGCCATCAGATGCTTGAGTGGGCAAGGATTGCCCTGCCCACTCGTTTGATGTTGTTGTACCATAATAAACTTTTAAGATTGATTTTTTTGTGATGAATGAAGACTAGCAAGGCGTTTGCACCTTGTTGAAGCACTTCACTTTGACCTTGAATTTGAGTCGCTCAAACTCAGCCAAGTCCCACATTCTCTTGGCGAGGTCGTGGATGAACTTGCGTCCACGCTCCGTCCATACGAGGTAGGTGTGGGTATAGACCTGCCCCAACTTCATGCTTCGCTCCGCATCACCTATCGGAACCAGCAAGTCGAGTGTCTTCACACCGCTTTTCGTGCGACTCTTGGCAAGTCCCATGTGCGCATACTCGGCGTAGAGCATGTACTGACCGCTCTGGTAGTACTGGATGTGGCAGGCACAGAGCGAGCGGTTCAACTCCTGCGCCGTGATGCCCAGTTCCTTGGCGATTTGCGTGGTGGTGTAGCAAGAGATGCTGTCGAGCACGTTATCGACATAAAGTTCCTTCGGCAACATTCGATCGACATCCTTCTCCAAGGAAACAATGACTTTGTCTCGCTCGGCGATTGCCTCCTCCAAGACCTTTTGGAAGCGAGCCTTGATTTGCTCAGGAGTCTCGTCGGGGTTGATGTGGAAGTAGCCTCCGTTCTTTCGGATGGCAGGCAGCACTTCCGATGTCACCCAGTGCTTGAATCGCTGAGCACTTTCGAGCTTCGAACCGAAGACGAGGGAATAGACACCGCTCTCGTTGACGAAGAGCATCTGAACCTTTTGTGTCTTGGTACTCTGTCCATAACGATTTTTGACGATTCTAGCAATGGAGCGTTTCAGGACATCGCTAGAATTTACATGTCGTCTTATAGCTTTGTCTGTTCTCTTATATCCCAACGCCTTGCACACGTCCTGGCCACAGAAGAGCGGCTCGCCGTTCTTGTCTGTCACCGTGCGCATACGACCGAACTCAAGATTGTAGAATTCCTTGACATCCATGTCGTCAGCATTCCTACCAGCAGCACCATTCTTGGCAGCAGCACCCTGGGCACCGCTACCTACTTTACTAAATTTTTTCATAAGCTTAAAGTATTTTATTAGTGAAACAATAAAAAATTCATAAGTGAATTGTTTCCAGCCTTGTCAAACATCGCATGGGCTAGGCACAAACAACGGCTTGCCCACGAACCTCAGAACTCGGCATTGGTTCTGAAATCCGTGGGCAAAGGTACTGCGAAAAAATGAAAGCGATTGTATTACATAACGTTACGTAATATCGTAACATTTTGGCGGAAGATGTTGCTAATCAATAGATTATGAGTTGAAAATTATTTTAAGTTTCTCAGCATCGTAACATAGTTCGGTATTCTTTACCTTGCCGATTCTTACCCATTCGTTCTTGGCTTGTTGCTTCTTGGAGGGAGCTACCCCAAAGAAACTAAGATACATATCCCAATCCACATTTTCAGTGGCAGGGTTGATGCCTAGATGTCCATAGGCAGAGGCGAAATACACCATTCTCCCGAAGTTCTGCGTGGTGCTGTCCCATACGAATCGGTCACCCTCCACGTGGCAGAACTTATGAGTCACCAGTTTCTTCCATCTCTCTTGTGCGTCATCTGTCTGAAAACTAGAGAAGGAGCCAGCGTGGTTTGCAGGAGTATCTTGCAGCTTCTCCTTGTCCTCCTCGTTCTTGCGATAATCGTTATAGATACCATCGCCAAAGTTGATTTGCTGGCTGTTCATGGTGATGTTTGCATTCGCCAAGAGTTGTTTGATAAGTTCTTCGTTCATGTTCTTCTTTTTGATTGTTTTGATGCAGTTATCTAGGTTGTTCAATTGAAAGTCCCAGTGGTATCCACATTTTCGATTCATGATTTCCAGGCAAGTTCTCACGAAGAGGATGTTGGCGAGCGTTCCCTCGCTCAGCACGATTTCTATGAAAAACTGCACTCTTTCTTCCTCCATCATTTCCTTCAAAATACCGTCATTTGTCTTCATTATCTCTCTTATATCAGTTTGTTAGAAAATCATAGTATTAGAGGAAGACAAAATGAACGTTTCTCTTGAAGTACATTTCTCGGATGAGGTGGACATACATCAGATGCCAGTCGCCAGAGCCAGGCAGCAGGAAGTCTTCGCCATCGTGCAGGTCGGGGTCGGCAGCAGCATCCAGTCTCAGGAACTCTTGCTCCACGCATTTCCAAGCTTCCTCCTCATGGGTGATGCAGTCTTGCTTGTGGTAGGCTTTCACCATCATCAAGTAGCATTTTGTCACGGCTAGGTAGTGGCAGGTGTCGGTGTCGTATTTGGAGATGTCGAGCAGGGGGTCGGCGAGCACACCCGTGTCGTTATAGACGAGGTTCGACTTGTGGAGGAAGTCGATGGCAAGGAGCCACATCTGTTCGAGGCAGAGGTGCTCGTCGCTATAGCCGTTTTTGCCATACGCCATCTTGTGCAGATGACTTTCCATTTCTTTGAAGAAAGGATTGAAGGAAAGAAACTCTCTCAGGTGCTTTCGGTCTTCCCGAGGGAGAGATTTCTTGTTGACCATTTGTTTTTAGTTATGATGTTGTTTCGGGTGTTGCGAGGGGTAGGCTATCAAGAGTTCTGTTCCTGTCTCACCACTTGTCGCAAGTCCTTGTGTTGCTTGATTTGTTCGAGCACGCAGGTCGCCTCGATGCCATAGATGGCCTTGAAAGCCTCCTCGTTGTGATGGATTTCTGCCATCTTCTCATCGTGTTTCACGATGTACTTGATGTTTTTCGCTTCGAGTTCAGCCTGGTGTAAATAGAAGGCGAAGACGTAAGCAAACTTTCTCATCGTGCCAAAGGAGCAGGAGGAAGCGGCGTGGAGCAGGTCGGCGGTCGTCTTGTAGTCGATGCCGAAGTCAGCCTTGATGAGCGACTTGTTCATATATCCCTCGTCGAGGAACGTATTGAGCAAGGTACCGATTTCCTGAGCCATTCTCTCCTTCAGCACCATGTCGTAGTGCTTGTATTGGTTTTTTACCCGCTTGTGTCCACCTAGATTTTCTGCCATGCTACTCGTAATTATAGTTTACGAGTACAAAGGTGCAATTTTAATATGACCCGTCAAAATGCAGATTCTGATATGAAAATTCCTAATTTGTGCGGCTCTTTAACGTTGATTTGTAATGATTAACAGAAAAGGGGTGGGGAAGTGGGCAATTTTCATTGCCTCACCTCGTCACGACCGCTGCAAGGGATATTTCTGATTAAAGTCGTCCAACTGTATCTTTCGGTCGCCCTCGGAGAAGTTTTTGCGATGCACGCCATCCACATTGGCATGGCATCTCACGCAGAGGCATTCCAGGTTCTCCTCTCGGTTGTCGGTCTTGATGCCGTTCTTGTGATGCACGTGCATGAACCATCTGTCCCAAGGATTCTCTATCTTCACTCCACATCGCTCGCAAGTCCAGTCGTGCTTCTCTCTTATCGCCCTGCTGAGCCGCTCCCAATTTCGGGTATATCCGAAAATATCGACATCCAGTTGTCCGCTCACGCCAGCGTCCTTAGCCATGTTCTGCATCAGCATTCTCACGTAGGCGGTGGAGTCGGCGAATATCCTAGCTCGCTCTTGCTGCAAGATTCTGCGGCAGTTGCCACAAAGCTCCAGGTGCTCCACCATTACATCACGATAGCCATTGCTGGAATCCCTCACAGGCACTTTCTCCGTGTTGGCAGAGCGATATTCCGCCTCAAACTTACCTCTTCCCATGAAGTCCTGTATCGTGATGCATTTCCTGACGTGCATCTTTGGCTTGCCAAATCCGCTCATGTTGTAGGTGCGCTTGTAGAGATACACCTGCTGATGCTCGCCCTGCTTGCCGTTGAGGAAGATGCCGCCCTTCTCGAAAGTGTAGGTGCCATCCTTCAGAGCCGTGAGCGTCACGTCCTCAGGCTTCACAGGGCGATACCCACTGCCCGAAGCTGCATCGACGATAATGCCGATGTCCCTCAGACATTGTTTCAGCCCATCAAACTTGAATATAGGTTCGATCTTTTCCATATCGCTCTACTCCTTGTTTCTCTTCACAAAGTTCTCCAGTACCTCGTCGCCAGTGGTGATGATGCGAAACTCCACACGACGTGATTTCTCCTTGTCTATCACCTTGTCCTTCTCCGACACCAGCGCATACTCGCCCTCCTTGTTGAGTGCCTTGCCATAGGAAAGTCCGTTGGCTGTAAACCAGAACTCCAGTTTCCTTTGGTCTTCGGGAGGATAGACCTCGAAGAAGTGTTTGATGTAGCTGAGCACCGCCATGGCTCTCTGCTGCGAGAGGATGGCATTGGCGATGAACGGCTGCGGATGGAGCTGCGGATAAGGCACGTTGTCGGTATGTCCCTCGATACGTATCTCCTGGATGTGGGAGTTCAGACTGTCTGCCAAGAGGATGCCGAGGTATTGGGGGATGAACTCATCGAGGATTTTCTTGAACTGCGGTGTCAGTTCTGCACTGCCCTGGGCGAACATTACGGTAGGGTTGTTGAATCTCATCGAGAGGTCCTTGCCCACGCTCATGTCCCATCGCTTGGCATTGTCCTTAAACTCAGCCACGAGCTTGTCGTGTAGCTTGGTCTTGGTCTCCACGTAGTCGGTGAGCACCGTTTGGTTCTCCTTCACCTGTATCATGTAAGCCACGGCGATGAAGAGGAAGATGACCATCAATCCGGTCATCAGGTCGGAAACCGACATCCATACGTTTTGCTTTGCCATAGTCTATTCCTCCATGATTATTAAAATCCGATAGGGTTTCTGCCACTTCCGCTAGGCTTGTAGCCCGAAGCCTTCACCATCGACTGGATGCAGGCATCGAGTTGTGCCAGGGTGGCGTTGAGTCGCTGATAGAAGCGCTCGTCGAGGTTGGTCAACTGGTTTTCTATCTCTTGAGAACCATTCTTCAGGATGCCCACGCTTTCCTCCATCTTGCTTCGGGTCTCCTTCCAGAAGTCGCTGCCGAAGTCCTTGAGCTGACTGATTTCTTCGAGCTTGGCGATGAGCAACTGCACACCTTCCACGAAGTCACGCTGCTTGCGCACCCATTCGTTCAACTTGCTGGTGGAGTCGTCGAACTTCACCATGTTGTCCTTGGTCAGGTTGGCAGCATCTTGCAGTTGCTGCGCCACGTTGAGGTAGGTCTTGTTTTCGAGCACCACGAGGTTGAGGGCTGAGATGAGTTGCTCCAGTTTGCCGCCCTCGCTGACGAGCAGTTGGGTGTCGGCAGAAACCTTTTTGAGGGTAGTGGAAGAAGTCTCGAAGTCGCTCTCTATGTCCTTGAACTGCTGGATGAGGGTAGCAACTTGGTTCTTGTTCTCCTGCTGCCATAGGTTGAGTCGATCGACGCTCTGGGTGAGTTGGTCGAAGTTCTTCTGCACGAGACGCTCGATGAGAGTACCCATCTGCTTCTGGAACTCCTCTGTCAATTTCTCCATCACCTCGACCAAGGCTTCAGTGTTGCTCTTCTTCAGCATCTCCGAGAAGTCTTCAAACTTCTGGGTGAGCACATCTAGCTTGCCATTGACGCTCTCCACCATGCCAGCTAAGAGTTTGTTTTGCTCTTTCATGGTGGTAGCTTGCGACTGCATCAAATTAATTTGCTTCACTACTGCGAAGCGATACTCTTGCGCATACGCATTCATTGTTTGATAGAAAGATGTCGTGTCATTCACGCCGCCGCTCTGCTTGTCGTATAGGCTAGCCACCTTGCGGTTGAGCAGCAGGGAGCCAATCATACCAGCGAGCGAGGTGAAGAAGGCAGTCTTCAGTCCGCTGAGTAGGAGAGGGATGCTGACGTTGAGGTTGTTGGTGTTGAAGAAGAGGAGTCCGAGGGTGATGCCTCCGAAGGTGCCGAGCACACCGAGGGTAGAGATCATGGAAGGCAAGCTCTCTATCCATCTTCTGTTGATGTCGAGCGTCCTTCTCTTGGCAGCCCGATTGACATAGACTCTCGCCGCCATGGCAGCGAGGACGATGAACACGACCATCACGATGGTTGCGATGTCGAGGATATGTTTGATTTCGTTTGGTGACATAGGCTGTTACGTTTTTGTTTGAAATAAAGCGAGAAGTGGGCAATTTTCATTGCCTCACTTCCGCTTGCTTACTTTTTATGGAATTACACGGCAGGTGTATCTGCCTTGTCATTTCTTAGAATGTTCCACCAGCTATCTCGAAGTACTTGCCGAAGAAAGACTTGATGCGCTTCAACACCTCTTGCAACTTGCCTTCTCGATTGGCATTCGGGTCGAATGGATTGATAGGGGGCATGATGCCGTTCAACTCCAAACCGCCCTCTGGCACATAGCCACGCTCCCAAGCGGTGGCGATGAACTCCTTGGCAGGCCCTTCCTTCAAGTGCTCCTCAGTCACGATGGCATTGAACTCCCTGCGCTTCTGCTCGTTCACGTATTCCTTCCACTTCTCCGACACATCACTGTCAGGGGTCAGACTCTCGATAAACTGGTTGATCAACTCCTTCTTGTCTCGCAAGTCTGGACTGGAGTCTATCGCCTTGTTGATCTTGATTTCCAAAGCTCCCACGTCAGCCCTGTCACCTTGCATCTCCTTTACGAGAAAGAGGATATAGTCGATGTTCACCTCCACCTGCTTCACCAGCTCCATCTCAAACTCGATGTCGTTGGTGATGTCCTCCTTCTCACCCGTCTCTCGCTGCGTCTTCACCCAGTCACGGAGATTCAGGTAGATGCTCGTATAGTCTTGCACGTCACGCTCGCTCAGAGGGTCAACTTCTGCGAATTGGTCGAAGCTACTCAATAGGTTTCTCATCTTCAAAACGGCGCCGAAAAGCTTGATGAAGAGTTTCTTATCCTCGTCGGTGAGTGGCATTTCGCCTGGCAGTGCCAACTGCGTCAACTCATCCAGGTAGTTGATGTAACCTTTCTCAAACTCAGGCTCCTCGCCTTCCTCCGCATCCTTGTAGTAACCATTGAAGTAGTCGTCGAATGGGCGAAGGATGGTGACGCCCTTGGCGGTGTTGTCGCCGAAGAGAGCCAAGCACTTGTTGGTGGCATCCTCCAAGTTGCGGAAGCACACGATGTTGCCGTAGGTCTTCACGCTGTTCAGTATGCGGTTGGTACGGCTGTAGGCTTGCAAGAGTCCGTGATAGCGCAGGTTCTTATCGACCCACAATGTATTCAGCGTGGTGGCATCGAAGCCTGTCAAGAACATGTTGACCACTATCAAGAGGTCGATTTCTCGGTTCTTCATGCGCTGCGACACGTCCTTGTAGTAGTTCGGGAACTTGTCGGCTGAGGTGTCGTAAGAGGTGCCAAACATGCCGTTGTAGTCCTCGATGGCTTTCTCCAGGAAGTCACGGCTACTTTCGTCCAGTCCAGCGGTTGAGTCGCTATCCTCGTCCTCATAACCTTCGTCCGTTACCTCCTCGTTGGGTGCATAGCTGAAGATGGTGGCTATCTTGAGTCGCTTGTTCTCAGGCAGTTCCTCCATCTGCTTCTTCAACTCATCGTAGTAGAGTTTGGCGAAGTGGATGCTCTGCACGGCGAAGATGCTGTTGAAGCCATTGAGCCTTGCCTTCTGCCTTACTTCCTCCACTTGCTTCTTCTTGTCCTTCACCACCTCCTCGATATTCACGAGCTTGTTGAAGCTGTAGGTGGAGCCACGCTTGGTCTGCTGGGCGAAGTGCTTTAAGATGTAGGCAGCCACGCCCTGGATGCGCCTTGGGTCTTCGAGTGCCTTCTCTCGGGCGATGTCCCATACCTCGCTGGTCTCCACATTCTCCTTTTCCTTCATGGTGGAGATGTATGCCACACGGAATTTCAGCACGTTGTGGTCTCTGATGGCATCCACGATGGTGTAGGCGTGCAGACGCTTGCCAAACACGTCCTCGGTGGTCTTCAGCGTGCCCTTGCCCGATGACACGTTCTCCACGAAGATAGGCGTACCCGTGAAGCCGAAGAGGTAGTATTTCTTAAACTTCTTGGTGATGGCAGTGTGCATGTCGCCAAACTGCGAGCGATGGCACTCGTCGAATATCATGACCACTTCCTTTTTGTAGAAGTCGTGCTCCGGGTTCTTCTTGATGAAGGTGGCGAGCTTCTGTATGGTGGTGATGATAATCTTGCTCTTGGCGTTCTCTATCTGCGCTTGCAGTTGCTTGGTCGAGGTGTTGCCGTTGGCTGCGCCCTTCTGGAATCGGTCGTACTCCTTCATCGTCTGGTAGTCGAGGTCTTTTCTATCCACCACGAACATCACCTTGTCGATGTATGGCAACTTGCAAGCCAACTGCGCCGCCTTGAAGGAGGTGAGCGTCTTGCCTGAGCCTGTGGTGTGCCAGATGTAGCCGCCAGCGTCTCTTGTGCCGTAGAGCTTGGCGTTGTGGGCTATCTCTATCTGGTTGAGCAACTTCTCAGTGGCTGCTATCTGATAAGGGCGCATCACCATCAGCACCTTTTGGTCGGTGAGCACACAGAACTTGGTGAGGATGTTGAGCAGTGAGTGGCGTGTGAGGAAGGTGGCGGTGAAGTCCTCCAAGTCGCCCAATACCTTGTTCTTGCCGTCTGCCCAGTAGCTGGTAAACTCGAATGAGTTGCACGTCTTAGGGCGTTGCTTGCCACTGCTCTGCTTGTTTTGCTCCTTGATATGGCTGTCACGAGTGGTGTTGCTGTAGTATTTGGTCTCCGTACCGTTGGAGATAACGAAGATTTGCACATACTCATAGAGCGAGCATCCTGCCCAGAAGGATTCCCTGCCATAGCGGTTGATTTGGTTGAAGGCTTCCTTGAGGCTCACGCCCCTGCGCTTCAACTCGATATGTACCAATGGCAAGCCGTTCACAAGGATGGTCACGTCGTAGCGGTTCGGACGTTTGCCATTGTTCACCTCATATTGGTTGATTACCTGGGTGGAATTGTGGTGAACGTCCTTTGTGTCGATGAGGTAGATGTTTTTCTCCTCGCCGTTGTCAAGGGTGAAACTCTTCACGTTGTCACGCTGAATGGTCTCGGCTTTCTCCGTGATGCCCTTGCCCTCGTTGGCGATTTCGGTCTTGAAGAATCGTTGCCACTCGTTGTCGGTGAAGACAAAACCATTCAGCTTCTCCAACTGCTTTCTGAGATTGCTAATCAATTCTTCCTCATGATGAATGTGCGCATACTCGTAGCCTTGACGCTGTAGCTGCGCTATCATAGTTGCCTCCAATTCCGCCTCGCTCTGATAAGACTCGGAACGAGGTGTCGTGCGCTCATACTGAGAAACGACAGTGGAGAGCGTGTTTTCTGATACGATGTCGGTTTGCATAAGCTTTTGCTTTTATATGTTGTTTTATGCTGACTTGCGTTTGAAAGTCAAAAGTTTATCTCTGTAATGCTCGTATTGCTGGCGGCGTGCAGCGATTTCTGCAGGAAGACCAGCCGTGAGGGAAGTCGTGAGAGACTCGAAGCGGTCGAGAATATTGGCTATGCGTTCTTGCTCTTGAAGGGATGGAACTGGAATTTCAAAATTTTGAATATCTTTCATGCTAACATGTGGTATGGCACCTCCTGTTTTTTTCGTATCAACATATTTTGAAAAACCATTGCTAATATTGTGATACAGATATTTTTGATTTACTCCAATCGCCCTAACTCTTGCAACACGTTGAACGAGTAAAAGAGGAAGATGCTCTTCTTTAAGCATAGCAAAGCTTTTGCCCACCAAAGAACCATCCATTGATATAATGATGTCGCCATCTTGTAGCAGATATTTTTCTAAACCTTCCGAACTTTCCCAATATCTATCGTCCTCTTCATTAAAATCAAAATATCCTCTTTTTACATTTTTGCCTCTCATCAGCTTTATTCCTGAGTATTGAAATTTAGAGCTTTCAAAAGGAAAACCTGAAAGAGTATCACAAAAATCACCTATTTTCTTCCACTCTACATCTTGCCCCCCCACATTCTCGAATGAGAGTAACTTATCACGATAGTACTCGTATTGTCGCTTGCGACAATCCAGCTCTGCTTCCAGCTCTGCTTGTAGCGAAGTGAATTTGTCGAGGATGCGGACTATCTCGGTTTGGACTTCGATGGGTGGGAGAGGAATCTCTATTTGCGAATACTTAGAAATCCATTGGCGTGAATGCTCTAATGTTTGGTATTTAATGCACTTCATGGCATAATATACAAATCTAAAAGAGACTTCTTTTTTACTTTGGACTCTTAACATCTTCATAGCAGAGCTTTTGACTTTGAAGTTGAAATCGACCCAATGAAAAGATGTTGTAAAATCGTCAAAAATAACAACAGGATTCTCTTTTGATGCCTCGAATATGCCATCTTGCTCATCTGTATAGCCTAAGATAAAAGTTTGCCCAGCTGTAAGTACTGGTAAACCCTTGTCTTGATATTCCTTGCATTTTACAATGTATTTTGTTGGCTGTTCGTAGCCTAATACATCACCTAATTTCACGAACACTACTCCATCAGAACAAAGTTTCCGTATTAATGTCTCTAATTTAGTCATGCTACACCTCCTTCCAATTCTGCAACAATGGCATCAATGTCCTTGCGAAGTTGCTCCTCACGGCTTACGATTTCAGCGATGCGAGTGTTCAATTCCACGATATTAATTTTCTCACGGGTGTCCTTTTGTGTTACATATGTGGAGACAGATAGATTGAAATCTTCATTAGCAATATCAGCAGTGGTTACGACACGGCTAAAATGAGCTATTTCTTTTTTCTCCACATGAGTGCTATACAATTTTGAGATATTCTCTGGAGAAAGTCTGTTTTTATTACCCTCATGATAAAACTCATTGCTTGCGTCAATAAAACAAACTCGGTTGTCGGCCTTGTTCTTCTTCAAAACTAAAATACAAGTAGCTATTGGAGTTCCAAAGAAAAGGTTAGGCGGCAACTGGATGATGGTGTCCACAAAGTTGTTGGTAATCAGATATTTTCTGATTTTCTGCTCCGCACCGCTGCGATATAACACGCCAGGGAACTCTACGATGGCAGCCGTACCCTCTGCACTGAGCCAAGAAAGCATGTGCATGGTGAAGGCAAAGTCTGCCTTTGAGCGAGGAGCAAGCACACCAGCAGGGGAGAAGCGAGGGTCGTTGATGAGCGTGGCATCGCTATCGCCATCCCAAGGCACGGAATAAGGTGGGTTGCTCACGATGGCATCGAAAGGCTCATCCGTCTCGTGCAGCGGATTTTTCAAGGTGTCGCCGTTCTGTATGTCGAAATGGTCGTAGTTCACGTTGTGCAAGAACATGTTCATGCGGCAGAGGTTGTAGGTGCGGATATTGATTTCCTGACCATAGAAACCGTCCTTCACGTTCTTGGCTCCCACCACACGGATGAAGTTGAGGAGCAGGGAGCCTGAGCCACAAGCTGGGTCATATACCTTGTTGACGCTCGTTCTGCCAGCTGCTGCTATCATCGCCAAGAGGTAGCTCACATCGCCTGGGGTGTAGAACTCACCTCCCTTGGTGCCGGAGTTGAGGGCGTACATCTTGATGAGGTGCTCATAGCAGAGACCAAACACGTCGAGTCCGCTCTCGATATATTTCTCGAAGTTGAGGTCACGGATGCTTTCCAAGAGGGTGGTGAGGAGTTCGTTGCGCTCAGCCACGGTGCTGCCCAAGCCTTGGTCGTTGGTGTTGAAGTTGTTGAAGAGTCCCTTCACGTCATTCTCGCTCGGAGTGCCGATGGCGCTGTTCTCGATGGCACGGAAGTTATTGCTGAGGGTGGTGTTCAGCTCAGTATTGTTCTTGGCGGCATTCGCCACGTTGATGAAGAGTTGAGAAGGGAGGATAAAGAAACCTTTGGCATTGATGATTTGGGCACGTGCGTTCTCTGCCAAATCATCCGTCATGTGGACGTAGTCGGCGTTCTCCACGCCAGCCTCACGCATCAGTTGGTTGCAATAGTCGGTGATGTTTTCTGAAATAAAACGATAGAAAAGACCACCGAGGGTATAGTCCATGAACTGTACTGGGTTGACCTTTCCGCCATGCACCAAGTTGGTCGCCATTTTCCAGATCATGGCGGAAAACTCATTCTTCAGTTCCTCTGTTCGTGGGTTGATATTGACTACGGCAGAAGTGTCATTCAGCGTTGTATCTTCGGTTTCGGGGGGGGTAAATTTCTTGATACTCATATCGTTATTTCGTTTTTAGTTTCTGTCTTGTCAAAATATCATCGTGATAAGATTGACATATTGATGGCAAAAGTACACAAAATAAACGAAACAAGCAAAAGAAAAGCGAAATATTTCCTTTCTCTTGCTTGAAATTTTTGCTTTTGCCTTGTGTAGACAATGGCAAGGCTTAGTTTTTATAACATCGAATGTAAATCCATGAATAATGGTTCGGTAAAACAATTCGATGTTCCTTTTGAGAGCGGTTGAAAGCCATTTTTTATATAGAATGGGGTGGCAGTTTTTGTAGGCATCGACAGTAATAAAACGGCAGCCGATGCGATTTCCTTGCGTACAGAGGAACTCGATTAGAGAGAGAATAATGGAGCCCAATCCCGTCCCTTTCATTGATATATCGACACCAAGACGGCATAGTTTTACTGCAGGATAACTGCGCAACCGCTTCTCATGAACAAACCTTCGTTTGCGAAAACGATTGAACTCACATCGCCACATTGGAATGTTTTCACACAATCTGTTGGTTTCAAGATTTCGTATTTAAAATTATCTTGAAACTCACCTAAAGTTATTCTCATTTTCGCTCTTTTTAAGATTGTACAAATGTCTTCTCAAAGACTTTACACCATTTATGAAATTCTTCTTTCTTTTCCTTGCTCCATTTTGGAGGATTCTCCATTCTCTTCATGAATCTGCGAGCGTCTTCTCCATACAAGATTGGGGTCTCTCGCCAAGCTGGTTCCAATGGTTTTCCCATGTTTTGTCCTTTCTTTTAAATTGTTAATAATATATTTGTGCGATAAAATCATCACACGGTTGCTTCTGCAAAGTTACGCTTTTGTTTCGACACCGCCAAGGATTTCGTAAGTTATTTTTCTAAAAACTTGCAATTTTCTTGATACTCATATCGTTATTTCGTTTTTAGTTGATATTTCTAATCTTTTGTGCTAGCAAAGGTAATGCAAACGAGAGCTAAGCATCAAGTTTACTTGAGGGCTTTGCCGAGTGCAGCATACCTTATGCAGGGGTACGGAAAAATGTCGGGATGAGCAAGGAAAATGGGGAATAATTTGAAAAATAAATGAAACAAGCAAGAGAATAGGGGAGATATGTGCCCTTTTTCTCTTGCTTGAATTGTTATATTTTTCGTGAAGTTATTGCATCTTCGCCATCGTCTGCCATAGTCCCCAAGTCGAAGTACATCATTCTTGTATAAGAACTGGTATCCCTGTTGGACAAAGGCAAAAAGTCGTTCTTCGCATAGAATGGAACTGCACGTTGATATGCATCCACTGTGATGAATCTACAGCCTGCTCGACTGCTACGAGAATACAAGCGAATCATAAAGCTCAACAAGATACTACCGATACCTGTACCTCGCAATGCGTTTGATACTCCTAATCTGCATAGCTTTACCGCAGGGTAACTACGCAGTCGTTTCTCATGCACAAATCGGTGTTTGCGAAATCTGTTAAACTCGCTATTGCTCGAAAAATCACTCACAGATAACTTGTCGTTTGCCAAGCTAAAATAAGCAACAACCTTATTGTTTTCCTGACAATCCATAACAATGTATGTCACGGCAATTCTTGCCACTCCATAAAAATTAGCCTCATGCACGATGAAGTCGTCCAAATCTTCGTCTCCGCAATGAAAAGTTTCCACATTCATTGTTGGCTCCAAAATAAGTATTCTGTATCTACTTTGGAACTCTTGTTCTGTCATTCTCATTGTTATCAGAGTTTAAAATTTAGGTCCTTCAAAAACGCTCATTGCAGCATCGCCAAATCTTTTGATCTCTTCAATGCGTTCCTTGCTGATTTTCGGAGGATTCTCCATTCTCTTCATGAATCTGCGAGCGTCCTCACCATAGAGTATTGGGGTCTCTCGCCAAGCTGGTTTCAATGGTTTTCCCATGTTTTGTCCTTTCTTTTAAATTGTTAATAATCAAAATAGTGCGACATAATTGTCACACGGCTGCAAAAGTACATTTTATTTTTCGGATATGCAAGGAAAATGGGGAATAAAATAAATATAATTGCTAATTTGTCAATTTTGCTCTAGAAAAGTTTGTATTATCAAATTTAATTCGTAAGTTTGCAGAAAAATAAAATAATATACAATGAATACAATATCTAATGAGAATTTTCGCTTGAAGAAAGAAGAAGAACTGTCTCCTGCAGTCAAGAGCCTTATCGGCATCGCCAAGCCTTCAGGCAAAGATGAAGACATCAATGGAAGAGATACCCGAATGGAGTTTCTCTCTGAAAAATATGGACATTTCGCCTATGTCTGCCAAGGAGTTCGCCCATGCTTTGGCTGCTCCATTCAAAGATATAGAGGACAGCTTGCAGTATTTCTCCGCCTTGGCGGCAAAATGCAGCATCTTGATAACGAGAAACAAAAAGGATTTTCCTAATGGCGAAAGTGTGATGGTTTTGACTCCACAGGAATTCTTTGATTGTTTTTCGGATGAACTTAAATGGTAATCTGATTGATACTCATATCGTTATTTCGTTTTTAGTTGATATTTTTATCTTCTGTGATAGCAAAGGTACACAAAAATGTCGGAATGAGCAAGGAAAATGTGGAATAATTTGAAAAATAAATGAAACAAGCAAGAGAAAGGGGAGATAAGTGCCCATTTTCTCTTGCTTGTTTATATTGTTTTGCTTTAGTCCAAACCTATTAAGTCAAAATACATGATTCTCGTGGGTAGTGACGTTATGTCTTTCAATCTTCTATACTCTATTTCTTGTTGCTCAGTGCCAAAAAGCAATTTGAAACCATTACGCTGATAGAATTCGATGGTGCGTTCTGAATTGTACGCATCCACTAACAGAAACCTACAACCCGTTTTGTTGTTTGGCTCAACAAACCAGTACTTCAAGAAAGTCAAGATTTCGCTACCTAGGTGTTTGGATTGAAAGTTCTCGTCAACACCCAAGCGTCCTATTAAAACCGCAGGATAATTGCGACAGCTCTTTCGATGTGGTATGTCATGCTCCAACTTTTTCTTGCGGGAATTAGGCAAGTCGTCCACTCTAATGCTTGCATTGCTCACGGTAAATGCTGCCACCACATTGGATGGAACTGTGTTCAATCGGTACAAGTACGTTTTTCCAAGCAGTTGGTTGATATACGCAATACTATCATTGTGGAAGAAATCATCTAGGTCTGCATCTCCACAATGAAACAAATCCATCTCGTTATTGTCCTTTAAGGTACTAAGATAACAGTTTTCGCTTAAATAGTCCATTTTGTTACAATTTAGAGTTAGCCATTATCTTCTGTACCATTTTCACTCCTCTCTCATAACTTTCGCTATGAGGAGCATGAGCGTCTCGCATAAGCTTTCGCTGGTATGCCTCAGTGGCTTGGTTCTCAAAATTCTCAGCCACTTTACCTGTCAATACAGGTATTGTTGCAATCTCTAATGCCATAATTATATTTTTAAAGATAAATAATCGATTAGTGCGATATAATCTCATCACACGGCTGCAAAAGTACATTTTATTTTTCGGATATGCAAGAGAAAAGGGGGATAATTTGAAAAATAAATGAAACAAACAAGAGAAAAGGGGAAATATGTGCCTTTTTTCTCTTGCTTGCCTCTTTATGTTCTTGCCTTGCAAATCTTGGTAAGGCTTAGTTCTTCAAATGGTTGATTTGCTCTTGGGTCAAACCTGTTGCTTGCATGATTTGCATGATAGGCAAGTGCATTGAAAGAAGATTCTTGGCAACTTCTAACATGCCTTCAGCTCTTCCTTCAGCTCTTCCTTCAGTTCTTCCTTCAGACCAAGCTTTCTCTCTTGCCATGCGTCTCTTCTCCTTCTCCCACTTGTCGGTGGCATAGAGGTCGCGCATGATCTTGACATCCTCTTCGTAATAGTCACGCTCCTCTGGGGTGAGCTTCTGCAGATCACCTATCGCCGCCAACTTTCGGAAGACGGGGTACTTGTCCAAGAATGGTATTTCTTTCAAATGCTCCATATTGTTCAATACGTAAATCCAACAATCAAATATATCCATACACTCTGGCTCCTTCTTCTCGAAGAGCGGCAACTGCAAGAATACCACTCTCATCTTCTCGAAGCCATATCGCAAGTCTGAAAGCTTCCAAGCCTTAGCCTTGGATTCCTTTTTCTTTCTGCGCTTGCGAGGCACAAGCTGGCTTGCTTGCTCTTTTGCGTCACATCTCAGTTGCTCGCCTTGCGTCTTTGCGTCACATCCCAGTTGCTCGCCTTGCGTCTTTGCGTCACATCCCAGTTGCTCGCCTTGTCCCTTTGAGCCACAACCTAGTAGCTCGGTCGGCTCATCTAGTATAGAACCTTCCTCTTCGAGCAATCCGAAGCCGATGTCGGTTCGAAATTGGCAAGGGATGCCAGTTTCGGCGATGAAGTCCATGAAGCACACGGTATAGACTGGTGTCAGGTGGAAGTCCCACTCGCCAGGCTTGGCTTGCTCCACTATCGCCTTGGCGGAGTAGTAAAGCGCACGGTCCACGAAATATCGCTGCTCCTTCTTCTGCATCTCCACGATGATGTGTCTCCCGTCGTCGGTCTCGCACGCCACATCGAAGATGACTCCTCGCTCTCGCTTTTGATGACGTGTCTGCTCCGTCTTGAGGTGCTTCACGTCCTTGATTACAAACTCGCCCTCAAATACTCCGTTGAGGAACGTGATAAGACACTCCTTGGTGTCTTCTGTGCCGAAAATGCGCTTGAAAGCCCAATCGACACGTGGGTTAATGAATTCTGGCATATAAATGAAATTATGATGTCGTTTTCACACTATTGTGAATTTATGCTGCAAAAGTAGTGAAAAAATATCGTATTCGCAAGGAAAATGGGGAATAATTTGAAACAAAATGACAGTTATGACAATTACAGTT
>ERZ1023654.14-NODE-14-length-83811-cov-18.490974_pt1 | contig 83811 bp, 81 predicted proteins | sample MGYA00380338_ERZ1023654 | MGnify/ENA primary metagenome ERZ1023654 (study PRJEB33179, sample SAMN07448980) | human gut metagenome | biome: Human-gut; feature: Human associated habitat; material: Faeces | host: Homo sapiens | place: India: Bhopal | collected...
AAATAAGAAATATCGTCTTTCAATGTACAACGCTGAAAGCCCCACGCCGATGTAACTATATAGATACCCCATTAGGCTCTGAACTTAGAAGTCCAAAGCTAATGAGGGCTGTATAATATACATCCCATAGGGCGTCCCCGTTGCTTTTGTTCTTGACAAGTTGTTGAAGTTGCGAAGTTCACGAATCGTCAAAACCAAAGCGTTCAGTTACGCCTTAATATGTATATGTATCCCCAACCTTAGCCCATTGGAGGCTTTCAGCAAGGCAATACGATTGCAAAGGTAAGGATTATTTTTTAATAACGTATCAAAAAATGCGAAAAAATGCGAGAGATTCTCTCAAATAGTTAGTTTTCTGTAGTCTTTATTGGTATTTGGGGCTTGTGATGCAGAATATAGCTTGTTTTTTGTTTGTAACGATGTAGCATTGTAATGAATTATGATAAGACAATGCCATCTATGACGGCTCCTGTCCGTCGTAATAGACGGCTAGCGTTGGTCGTAATAGGTGGCAAGCCTTGGTCGCAATAGACGGTTTATTGCTTTTTTAGTAAAACGTAAATGATGACTGGAGCACCGAAGAGTGGGGTGACGGCATTGAGCGGAATCAAACCGCCATCTGCAGGCAATGTGCAGAGGGCATTGCAGAGTAGGGCGATGGCTGAGCCCATCAGCATTGTGAATGGGAGTACTTGACGGTGGTTGTCGGTGCCAATCAAGAGACGGACGATGTGAGGAGTGGCAAGTCCGATGAAGGCGATGGGACCACAGAAGGCGGTGACCACTGCCGTGAGCAATCCTGTGATGATTAGCAAGGCGATGCGCAGACGATGGATGTTGAAACCTAAGTTCTCCGCATACTGTTCGCCCAAGAGCATGGCATTCAGTGGTTTTATCAGAAGCAATGACAGAAATAAGCCGATGAGGGCGATGAGGGTGAAATATCCCACCTCATTCATCGACACATTGCCGAAGCTTCCCATTCCCCAAACCATATACGACTTCACGCCCTCTGCCGTGCTGAAGAAATTCAAGAGCGAGATGGCACTGCTGGCGAGGTATCCCACCATGATTCCGATGATGAGAAGTACCACCTGATTACGCACCATCGTAGAGAAGAGCGTGATGATGCCCATCACTACCATGGCTCCTATAAAGGCTGAGATAAGGATGGCGAGGAAACCGCCAATGGTATAGTCGCCCATCGTGATGTTGCCGCCAAGGGAAAGCATCACGATGGCAACGGCGAGTCCTGCACCACTGCTGATACCAAAGACATCCGGACCAGCCAACGGATTGCGAAAGGCAGTCTGCAAGAGCAAACCGCTTGTGGCAAGGGCGGCGCCAGCGAGTAAGGAGGTGATGGCTTGTGGCAGGCGAGACTCTAGGATGATATATCGGTTGGCAGAGCCCAAACTCTCGTCTGTTCCCATCAACGCATGGGGCACTTCTGCTCCCGAAGATGTAAGAATATCTAACACCTCCTTGAACGGAATGTTAACGCTTCCCCATGCCAAGTTGGCGAAGAAGAGAAACGCAATTGCCACAATGAGCACCAAAGAATATATCGTAGCCTTATTCATAATAGATGTTGGTAGAATCGGAGCTTTCCGAATTGTGTAGCCTTGGGATGCGCCAAAATGATGAACTCTCGGAGCAAAATCTCAGGATGGAAACTGGTCAACTCGAAGTAGGGTTGCGTGCTGGTATCTACCTGATAAATACTGTTGCTATTGAAAGCCTTCAAAACCTTATATCCCTCATATTCAGCGAGCAAGTCATTCTTGCTTAAAGCCTTACCCCCGAAATATTTGAATGCCCACACATCCACTTGAGTTCCTTTGCTGAGAATGCGTTCTGGACCATAGGCAAGGCTTCCACTGTGAGTGTCATCAGCAAAGATGTACTTGGCGTTGGCATCCTTCAAGAGGATTCCCATCGTACTCTTGCCGCCAGGCACATACCATACGCTCCCCATCTTTCGCTCGGTAAGAATGGAGAGACCTTGTGGCAACTTCGCAGCCTCAGCCTTCAGAGCCAAGTACTCCTTTTCTATTGAAGAGAAGAGAGAGTCGCTTCGTTCTTCACTCTTAAACAATAATCCATAGAATTTCATCCATTCCGCTCTGCCGAGAGGAGAGGTTTCCATATAGTCGGCAGTCTCGATGATAGGGATGTGGAGTTTGTCGAGCTTGCCATATCCGCCACTGTTCTCGAAAGGAGAGATAAGCAAACCTTCAGGCTTCAAGGCGATGATTCGCTCCATATCGGGTTGCATACTGGAGCCGCAATCGATGATGACTTTATCCGTATCAGAAGTAGAAGCCTTGCCATCTGATAGCTTCACCCTCTCCTTGATGTTAGGAATATTGATGTAGTCTTTGTCGCAAACACCAGTGATGGCGTTCTTGCATCCTAGTTCATACATCAATTGGCAGTGAGGAGCCGTGAACACCACGTTGCTCTCCAAAGGAGTGCGCACGATGTCGCAGTGGCTACCCATTTGCAAAGTCGCATTCTCTCGGATGTCATCCTTGAGCCTTGCCACGGTCTCGTCGCCCTCATTGCCTTTAGGTACGAGGATGTACTTGTGTAATGTCGTCCCCTTCTTCCAAGGGTTTTCGATGATTGCCTCCGTATAGGCACCATCGTTATGCTTCACGATGGTGAGCAACTCAGCGTATTTCATCTGGAGGGTATCGCCCCCCTCGCCACTTGCCGTCTTGCCACCTTGGCAAGCTACGACTAGGAGCACAACCAAGGCTCCAAAAATTATGTTTTTTATCTTCATTATTTATATTAAATATGTGAAAAATCAACCTTTTTGGGTTGATTTCCGAAAAACAACCATTTTGGTTGTTTTTTTATTACAACCTTTTTGAGTTTATTCTATTGTGCTTATATTTTAAGTCTCTGCAAAATTACGATTATTATTTGAAACGGCAAAGGAAAATGGGGGAGAAAATGGTCGGATGACAAGAATCGCACGCTTTAATACCTAAAAGTCGGTATTTGGACACTTCGCTAAAATACCGATTATTGGCTATACGTTTCATTTGGATAATTACAATAAAATCTGTAACTTTGCAGCCGAAAGGTAGAGGGTTTGTTCGTGTCAGGGCAAGCTCTGCAAGAATAAATGTAACAATTTAAAGTATTAAGATTATGATTATCGAAAAAGTACATGCAAGAGAAATCTTGGATTCACGTGGCAATCCAACAGTAGAGGTTGAAATCACATTGGAGTCGGGCGTCGTAGGCCGTGCTTCTGTTCCTTCTGGTGCTTCAACTGGCGAGAACGAGGCACTCGAACTCCGTGATGGCGACAAGAATCGCTATCTTGGCAAGGGTGTGCTCAAGGCTGTGGAGAACGTCAACAAGGTGATAGCTCCTGCCATCATCGGTATGGCTGCGTTGGAGCAGCGTGACATCGACTACAAGATGTTGGAACTCGATGGCACCAAGACTAAGTCTAACCTCGGTGCCAATGCCATCCTCGGCGTTTCCTTGGCTGTGGCTCATGCTGCGGCAGAGTATCTCCAGATACCTCTCTATCGCTATATTGGTGGTTGCAACACCTATACATTGCCTGTTCCTATGATGAACATCATCAATGGTGGCGCTCACTCTGATGCTCCTATCGCATTCCAAGAGTTTATGATTCGTCCTGTGGGTGCTCCTTCTGAGAAAGAGGCTATCCGCATGGGTGCTGAGGTGTTCCATGCTTTGGCTAAACTCTTGAAGAGCCGTGGCCTCTCTACAGCCGTTGGTGATGAGGGTGGTTTTGCTCCTGCGCTCAATGGCATCGAGGATGCTTTGGAGAGCATCTGCCAGGCTATCAAGAACGCTGGCTATGAGCCAGGCAAGGACGTGAAGATTGCCATGGACTGTGCTGCGAGCGAGTTTGCCATACAGGAGAATGGTGAGTGGTACTATGATTATCGCCAGTTGAAGGATGGCAAGAAGAAGGATCCTAATGGTAAGAAACTCACTGCCGAGGAGCAAATCAAGTTCTTGGAAGAATTGATAACCAAGTATCCTATCGATTCTATCGAGGATGGTTTGGATGAGAACGACTGGGACAACTGGGTGAAGTTGACCGCTGCCATCGGTGACCGTTGCCAGTTGGTGGGTGACGACCTCTTCGTTACCAATGTCAAGTTCTTGGAGAAGGGTATCAAGATGGGTGCTGCCAACTCTATCCTGATCAAGGTCAATCAGATAGGTTCGCTCACCGAAACCTTGGATGCTATCGAGATGGCACATCGTCATGGTTATACCACCGTTACTTCTCACCGTTCTGGCGAGACAGAGGACACTACTATCGCAGATATTGCCGTGGCTACCAATTCTGGTCAGATCAAGACGGGTAGTATGAGTCGTACCGATCGTATGGCTAAGTACAACCAGCTCATCCGCATCGAGGAGCAGTTGGGCAATCGTGCCGTTTATGGTTACAAGAAATTGAAGTAGAAAAAAATAGGTTGCAAGGTATGCCTATGTATAATATAAGGGGTATCTTGCAACTAGGTTAGCTTTTTTAAGAATAGATCATATTTGAATAGGGCATGGGTAGCCGTGATGGCTGTCCATGCTTTTCTTTGTTTTGTCACTTTTCTTACCTAAAGTTTTGCAATTAAAGGAATATTTCTTAATTTTGCAAACCAATTAACGGCGGTAATAATCTGCTAAAAATAGAAAAAAATGATGAAACAAGGTAAACATACAGTATTATTTATTTGCCTCGGCAATATCTGTCGCTCTCCGGCAGCCGAAGGCATCATGAAGTCGCTCGTGGAGAAGGCAGGATTGAGCGATGAGTTTGAAATCGATTCGGCTGGTATCGGAAGCTGGCACGTGGGACAGTTGCCCGATAGCCGTATGAGAAAGTGTGGGGCAGAGCATGGATATCGTTTTGATAGTCATGCTAGACAGTTCCAACGTTCCGACTTCAAGAGATTCGATACCATCGTGGTGATGGACAACGAAAACTATCGTGCCATTACCTCCATGGCTTCCTCACAGGCGAATAAAGACAAGGTAGTGCGTATGGCAGACTTCTTGACCTCACATCGTGAATACACCACGGTTCCTGACCCATATTATGGCGACTATAGTGACTTTGAGTTAGTTATCACTCTTTTGGAGGATGCTTGCCAAGGACTCTTGGATGAGTTGACTATGGCAGAAGGGGATAGGGCGGTATAGTAGATGATGTCCTGGGGGAGAAATATAAAAAAGCGTGCAAGCCATCTAGACCTACACGCTTTTTATTATTGTAAACGTAATTACTTGCTTATGCGTAGCAACCGCAACCACGACTTCTGTTCAAAGCCTCGCCATACATCTCCATGGCGTTCATATAGTTGGCAACCAAGGCCTTTATAGCCTTCTTTGCGTTTTTGAACATTGTTTTCATAATCGTTATCCTTTCTTTTTTAATACATTAATACTATGGGCTGACGCCCAAATCTTTTTACCATTCTGAGTGGGATTACTTACCCATCTCAATCTTGTTGTTTACATTCACAGCTTCTGCGAGCATAACTGCTACTACTGCGAAAATCATAACTGTTAACATCATAATTTGTTTCCTTTCTTTCTTTTGTGGAGCCTCCATTTGAGGACTCCGGTTAAACATTATCCTTATTACAATCTTACCTTTTTCGACTGCAAAGGTAATGCCTATTTTTGAATCTCTGTCACAAAGTCGTGACAAAATGATGAAAGAAAGCTATTTTTTGACACAAGTCAAGCAACGCTATGACAGGCATTGATGTAGGTCAAGGAGTTGTGTGCCAATTATGCGCCGTGGAAGAGATATTCCTTCTGAATCTTGGCAGTGAGGCGGGTGAAAAGTTCTTCTACCAGTCCGTCTGCCACCTCGATGGCATGGTTGAGAATGTCGTCGGAGAACTGCTGCAAGAGGTCTTGTGCCTTCATCGGACTCTCCTTGTAAAGCTTCAGATACTCTGCTTCCATCTCCTTCTGGCGCTGGTCGTTCTCAGCCTCCAACTTGGCGTAAGCATCCTTGATGATAGGGGCGAAGGCGTTGTAGTCGGTCATGCCGAGCGTCATCACCTTGCGGAAACGCCAGTAGGCACTGTTGTCCTTGCATCTGCCATTTGCCACATGGGTGTAAAGTTCAGGGAAGGTCTTGGCACCTTGATAGAGTGGGAGGAAGACGCTGAGGTCGCCCATGCCCATTGCCACGTAAGTGATGTGCCCGATGGCATGAGGCAATCCCTCTCTTACCTGGATGATGTGGGTCTGCGTGGTGCGGAAGATGGAAACTGGGCGATAAGGCTCCTTGCCATTCTCATGCAGATATGGGTCGTGGTCGGTATTGTCGTAATGGAAGCGGAAGGCGGTGCGGAGGTCGGTGAGCGAAATCTGATGCGCTGCCTTGGCGAATACAGGGAAGGTGTTCTTGGTCACGTCGTTTTGGATGGCTGGCGAGAACATCTGTTGCAATCCCCATACTCGTGGATAATTGTAAGTGGTATCGAGTTTCTCATCACGAGAGTATGCCTCGTGGAAATCAAACTTCGCCTTGCCATGCTTGTCTTTCTCTGCCTCGGCATTGTTTGGGTCGTAAAGACCATTCTTCTCGGCAAACTCTATCAAGTCGGGAGCAGCCATGAAGTTCTCCTGGTCCTCTGGGTCGTAGTCACGGAAACGGCTCTGGTTGCCCGTTACGAAATACTGGTCCTTTGGCATACGGCAAGCCAACCATTTATGTCCGCAGGCATTCTCCAAATACCATATCTCCTTGTCGTCGATGAATCCGATGCCGAATCCCTCTGCCGAACCATATTGTTCGATGAGTTTGCCTAGTCTGGCTGCACCTTCACGAGCCGAACGAACGTAAGGCAACACGATGTTGTAAGTGCAATTCTCAGCAAGTCCGTTCTCTACGTATGGGTCGAAGGCGAGGGCTTTCTCAGAAGAGAAGATGGTCTCGGTGGAACTCATGCCCACACCGGCTGTATTGAATCCAGCGCTTCCCCATTCGCCAGGGAACTGGTAATCTGGCAGCCCCGTATATCCCAAGGCCTCCTTTGGCAGTGGGCAACGGAACTTGCTGTCCTTGGCAACAAATTCCTCTGGTCCAAACTTCGTGTCCTCATGCACCTCGATGTTGATAGCCATCAGTGCATCGAAGTCGCTGGAGCGGCAAAGGTACTTGGCACCATCTGCACTCTGTTCTTCCCCCACGATGATGGTGGTACACTCTGAGGGCAGTTTACTAACTCTTTTCTCAGGATTCTCGAAAGAATCTCTTGCTTCTTTTTCCATAATCGAATGAATTTAATCAGTAATGCGAATGCAAAAGTACACCTTTTCTTCGGAAATCATCCGGAAGTGTATGATATTTTCAAGAAAATTAAACTTGTCCCTTGCCAATGGTCTTTTCTACATTCTGTTCTTCTGTCCCTGTCCAGCACCAGTTCCCTTATACTTGCGTCGTCATTGGTGCTAAACAAGTCTGATACGTAGAGTTGGAAAGAAAGTTGGTCGTGCAAGATACCCTTATGGCTGCCCTGATATTATAGAAAAGGTGTCATGTAGATTGGTAGCAAAAGTGTTTGGCCGTCTTTCTGTAAGTCTTTCGTATAAATCAGATATGGGTGGATGGCTCTATCTGAGAATTTTTGGCAGAAAGCATCTAGGGAAGCATGAGTCTTATACCCAGATGACTTTACCTCTATAGGGCATAGCTTATTGCCCCTAGACAATAAAAAGTCTATCTCGTAAGAGTGGGTGGCATCCTTTGGAAAAGTATAGTAAAAGAGGCGATTGCCAGATGCTCTTAGCATTTGGGCTACCAAGTTCTCAAATACATACCCCATGTTTGTGGACAACTTATCGCCCAAAAGCTTCTGGTAGATGATGTTCTCTGTGTAATCCTTGTCCCAGAACGCCAAGGTCACAAATAGCCCTGTGTCACCGACGTACAATTTGTATTTATTGATATTGGTTGTTAATGGCATTCCAACATTTGGATCATCTGTGTGGTATGCGATATTGATGGTTTTACTATCTTCCAAGTTGAGTATCAGTTCGTCTATTTTTTCTGCAGACAATCTGCCTACTGCTGAAGAAGGCTGGTAGCGAAGCTGATTCTTGCTCAGTTGGGCAGGAATAGACATAAACAGTTTAGAAATCTTGCCTGATGGGTCTATCTTTCTGAAGTCATCCGCATAAAGCTGCAATATCTGTCGTTTGATTGTATCAACTTGCTGTAGATTGTTGGTGTTGATATAGGCATTGACAGCTTGGGGCATTCCGCCAACCAACATATATAGGCGGAGTTCTCGCATTTTTAATCGATTTACTCCTTCGCCTAATGACATCTTCTTGTCGAAAACTTGTCGTAGCAGAGGGATGCTCGCATTGTCTCCCATTGCCCATCGGAACTCCTCATAGTCCATTGGAAACATTTCGATGCGATGCTCTTCGCTTGGGATACTAATGTCTTTTGTGCTCTTATGTATGCTAATAAGTGAACCTGTCTCAATGTAGTCGTATCGTCCATCTTTTACCAGATATTTGATGGCTTGGCGAGCTTTTGGACACTGTTGCACTTCATCGAAGATGATAACGGATTTGCGTTCATGCAAAGCCGTGTTGTAGGCATTCTGAAGAAAGAGAAAAATGAAATCCATGTTCATGAGATCATCAAATAGAGCTTTTACTTCTTTAGATGCCTCATTGAAGTCTATCAGAATATATGATTGGTATTCATTTTTTGCAAATTCCTCAACGATAGTTGATTTTCCTATACGGCGAGCACCCTCTACAAGGAGAGCTGTGCTACCCTTGGAATTTCTCTTCCATTCAACCATTTGGTTGTATATTTTTCTTTTAAATACTCTATTCTCCATATTTTCAGTGTTTTATGGGCGCAAATATACATAATAATTTTGTTTTACCAAAATCTTTTTCTTGAAAATATGTCGTTTTACCAAAATTTATTTGTGCGATTTATGCCGTTTTACCAAAATCTTGTTCTTGAAAATATGTCATTTTACCGAAATCTTGTGTCGCGCTATTGTTTAATAGCGCAGCAAGAATTGAGTAATTTGTAAGATGGAATTGAGTAATTTGTTGACATAAAATGAAGAATCAGCTTGTTTCTTAAAAGGATTTAATTAGCCCCCAATACTTTCCAATTCTCTATCAAGTGGAAGAGGCGAGGCATGGCGGGCTTGTAGGAATCGGGATAGGTGAGGGAATAGACAAAGAGTATTTTGCCGCTCTTGATGAACTTGTCATGGTGGCTGTATCCATCCACTCGGACATCGTTTTCATATACGGGGCCTGAGAGGAGGAAGGCGGAGTCTTGCTTTTTGGTCAGCATCGTAGGAGTAGAGTGTAGCTTTTCGGCGAGAGAATCGGCGCAGGCTTGAAGATTTGAGCTATAGTTGGGGGTGACATAGCTCTCTAAGATGATGTTGGCACTATCTGAATACACGAAGCGGGCATGCCCCAAGTATTCTTCCCCTTGCTTGTCTTCCTGCTGGAACATGCAAGGGTATGAGATGGTGTAGCCGAAGTCAGTGTCACGATAAGTCTTCAAGGGAGCGGTTCCGATACGAGTCTTAAACTCATAATAGGGTGTGCGGATGTCTCCCTTGTAGGTGAGATGATAATAAATATTGCACACAATAATCAGTAGGGCTGAAAATATAAAAAACTTCTTCATGTCTTTTAGCATTAATCTTCCTGGTCAAAGCATAGCCGTATGAAGATTATGCTGTGACCAATTTGTTTGCAAAGATAGAAAGAAGGAATTGAATCAGCCAAATATCTAGCTGACATTTGGCTGACAATATCATCGGAATCCATCTGATAGATGGAAATAGTAGTTGAAAATGTGATAGTTATGTAAGTCTTATCTTTGAGTCAGACGATAAGCCTTTCCTCTTTCAGATTCTATCATGAGATTACTATTGCTCTCAATGATAGGCTTGATGCGGCGAATCAAAGTATAGAGCGTTTCGCTAGCATCTGGCTTCTTAGGCCAAAGTGCATCACATATCTCTTGCTTGGTCAACTGATGTTTTTCGAAGAACATCTGCATCAGTTGATGTTGCATCGGAGTGAAGTGGATGGCTTGCTGCGTATCTGCATTGTAGAAGCTATCGTCTTCAGATGAATAGGAGAGGCTTCCGAAAGAGAGAGGATTGTACTCTTCGTTCTGATAATCTTTGCGATGATATAGCATAGCCCATGTTGCCCATACCATTGCCATCAGCATCAGTATGAATGATGTGCGCTGGTTGCTCATTCCGAAAATATCAGCCATAGAGCAGTTGGCATAGCCTTGTATGGTATGTTTATCCAGTTGCATTTCCTTGCTGCATAGTTCTGCCGGCTTTCCTATGGCATAGCAGAGGATGCTTGTGCTTTTGAGCATGTCGATGCTGAGGTGGGAGCGGTAACTCTGAATGGTATCGGGTGTAATCCATTGGTCTTGTCGCTCCTCGATGGTTTGTGCCAAAGCTTGATTCATATCCTTGACAATGGCATATTGCGCCTTGCGATAACTGCTCACACTGGAGAAAATCGCTGACATCACAAGCACGGCGAAGATGATGAAGGAATGATATGCTTTCAGTTTCATAATCTCTTGTTTTTATATCTTTATGCAAAAGTACTGCTTTTCTTTGAAACAGCAATAGGTTTTAAACAAATTTATTCTCTTTTTCCAGAAAACTGTGTTACCTTTGCATTATCTTAAAGTAAAAAGTCATGGCTTTGCTTCATTTTTCTACTTTTATTTCTTTTAAGGAGATAGAACGTGAGATTTCAAGCAGATGGTTAAAAACAAAAACTTAAATAGAAATGAGAATGACAACAGTAAATGATATGTCGCAACTCTCTGATGATGACATCTTGGAGGGATTCAAGAATAGTGACGGTAAGATAGTGAAAGAATACTTCTATGGCTACTGCCGAGTGGCATATTGCGTTTATGATCAGCGATACGACCTGCGCCATAAGCCCGGCATGGACTTTATGTCCTTGGCTCATGAGTATTATCTCTATCTTGGCAATCACCAGTTTAAGCCTTTAGAGGATCGCAAGCCTACTATGACGCTAAAGACTTGGATGGTGAATGGCTTTCGTTTCTTGTTGCTCGACAAGTTGAAGGGCGTGAAGAAGGAGCATCTCTTCGAGAGTTTCGAGGAGCGACAAGCATCGGCTAAGAAGCAGCTGGATATCATGGATAGCGAGTTTTATCATGAGTTCCGCCAGATGATACAAGACATCTGCCTAAGATATTATGGCAGAGACAGCAGAAACTCGATTATCCTCCAGATGCTCTATATTGATGGTTTCAAGGGTAAGGAAGTAGGCACACAGCTAGGTATGAGTGCCTCAGCCGTTACCCAGCGTACCAACAAGATGATGCACGAGGTCATCATCCCATACTTCAAGCGATATTTCGTGGCATCGGATTACGAGGGCAGAGTTTATAGTAAGGGCATGATGTCTGATATTTGCTGCGAGTGTGCCCCATGTCCAGCTCCAACATCATCTCCTAGTTCTGCTGCGTCATCTGCCCCAGGTTCAGCTGCGTTGTTTGCAGGCGACGATGGAATGTATAATCATCAAGCAATGAATAATATAGATATGAAGATTAATATGGAAGAATTGAAGAAGAACAGAATCACTCCAGAGTGGATAGACACTCTGAGAGACAACGAGATATTTGTATTTGGCAGCAATCTGGCTGGCATGCATGGCGGAGGAGCCGCCAGAGTGGCTCGCCTCCGTTTCGGAGCCGTACTGGGCAATGGCGTAGGCATTCAAGGTCAGAGCTACGCCATCCCAACGATGCAAGGCGGCGTGGAAACCATCCGTCCATACGTAGATGATTTCATCGCCTATGCTCAGCAGCATCCCTCTCTCCATTTCCTTGTAACCCCAATCGGTTGTGGCATCGCTGGTTTCGACCCCGAAGACATCGCCCCACTGTTTGAGGGAGCCAAGAAGGTGAAGAACATCAGCCTGCCAGAGAGTTTCTGGGAGGTGATAGGGTAAGAAGTAGTGAATTTTAAATGAAGTGGCAATATGGAAAATAAGAATATGGATAAGTATGCTGATATTCCAAAGAATTATCTGGATTTTCGATTAGTAATGAATCCAAATGCAAAGCCCGAGGATTATGGTTATACAAAAGAGCAAGTCTTAGAACTTTTGGATATGGTAAAGAATGATCCAAATAATTGGGATTTGGAATATGACGATATCCAAAATGATTTGGGCTGCTTCTTCGAGGATGGAGTTTGTGTGGAGAAGAATATCGAGTTAGCCAAATATTGGTACGCTAAGGCTGCAGACCAAGACAATGACTTGGCAAGAAGTAATCTTGCTGATATTTATCGCAAAGGAACAGGTGGCTCAGCGGTTGATTTGAAAAAAGCCTTTGAGCTATATAAAGCTTGTGGTCTCCCTTATGCTCATTATCGTTGTGGCGAATTTTATGAGAAGGGATGGGGTGTAGAGCAAAATCTCTCTGAAGCAAAGCGTTATTATTCTTTGGCTTATGAGGAAGGTCATCCTTTGGCAAAGAAAAAGTTGAAAGAATGGAATTTCTTGGAGGATTGATATGGCTAAACTGAATGCAAAACAGATTCCCATAGATTATATGCCAACCACTGGTGAGGTAGATAAATATCTTCACCAGTGGGATGATCTGGAAAATTATGTTAATCAGGAAAAAGCTCTTGATAAATTGTTTTTCCAGCTTTGCAAAACAAATGTTGACTTAAGCGACATTCTTATCAAGTGTTCAGCATTGAATGATTTTTATAGTACAAACATCTTTGATATTCATTCTGTAGCAAAACATATTTTTAGGATACCTCGAATAGATGAACGTTTGGTGCAAGGTGATTTGAGCTTAATAGATGAAATTTCTCATGTAGAAGTGGGTAAGGATAAGAAAGAACATTGTTTCTATTCATTTGCTTCAAAGTATTGTAGCCATCATCAGCCTTTCAAGTATGCAATCTTTGATAACTATGTCGAGAAGGTTTTGGTATATTTTCGAAAGCGAGATCACTTTTTCGAGTTTCAAAATGAGGAGTTGAGATATTATCCTTCATTTATTTCTATCGTTAGAAAATTTCAGAAGTATTATGGCTTGGAAGATTATAACTTAAAGCAGATTGATAAATATTTGTGGCAGTTGGGTAAGGAATATTATAAAAGAATTTGATATGTTAGGAGCAATAATAGGTGATATTGTGGGCTCGAAGTATGAGTTCAACAATACGTTAGATTATGATTTTGAGATGTTTGCCGAGGGCAGCGACTTTACGGACGATAGCATCTGTACGGTAGCTGTGGCTGATGCTATTCTGAAAGGCAAGACATATAAGGATAGCCTGTTGGAGTGGTGTCGTCGCTATCCTTCGCCAAAGGGAAGCTATGGCGGACGATTCTCGATGTGGATTCATTCTGATAATCCGCAGCCTTATGGCAGCTTTGGAAATGGTTCGGCGATGCGAGTTTCTCCAGTTGCTTGGCTCTTCGATGATTTGGAGAAGGTAATAGAAGAGGCTGCTGAGACTGCAGCTCCAACTCACAACCATCCCGAAGGTATCAAGGGGGCGATGGCTGTAGCCCATGCCATTTGGCATTTCAGAAAGAGTGGAGCAAATGGCGGTAAAGGTGATTTGCAGGGCTTTATAGATTTAGCCAATGATTCTTATCCTGATTTCGATAACAGCGATTATCCTGTAGGCGTATTCGATGAGACCTGTATGGAGGTAGTTCCTCTCTCATTCCATCTCATCGCTAAAGCTTCTTCCTTTGAGGATGCCATTCGCTTGGCAATATCTCATGGTGGCGATAGCGATACGATAGGGGCGATTGTAGGCTCTATAGCTGAGGCTCGCTTCGGCATCCTAGAAGAAATTAAGGAGAGAGCGATAAGCTATATGCCTGATGATATGAAGGCTGTGTATCAGCAGTTTGAGGAGAAAATCAATACATAACTTCTCTTGACAGAAGTTGGCTTATATCAACCCTCTACACCAAAATAAAAGAGCAACAAGAAATCATTGCTGCTCTTTTATTATCTAATTTTGCGAATTATCCTTCTCGCTTCCCCTTTCTTCTCAATTCTTTCTTTTCCTCTTTTTCATCCTTAAAGTAGCTGCCAATAGGCAAGGCGCAGTCCATGGCTCGGCACTTGTTGTAGCGTTCGCGGGCTCGGTTCTCTCTGACGAACATCTCTCGGGTGCCTGCCTCATCCTCGGAGAATTGGAGGTGGTTGTCGATGCCCATACCATGAGCTATGTTCTCTACATCAAGGTCATCGGTGCCGATGAAAGTAAAAGTCCAGTTCTGCTTTTTCAGCTTCTCGATGAGGTTTTTGATCATCTTCAGACTGTACTCCTCGCTGCAGTTTTCCTCACCATCGGTGATGATGGTTACGAGAACGGAATCTTGCTCGGTGGCTTGGGCATTGATCTTGGCGATTCCCATGCCGATGGCATCATAGAGTGGGGTGGCTCCGCATGGATTGTAATCCTTTGCCTTCAGCGGATTTGCCTTCTTGGCGGACACGTTGTCATAGAAAAGGTTCTTGTGGGTGCTGTCGAAGGTGATGAGCGTTACTCGCTGCTCCAAGTTCTTGTGGGTGGCTTGCATCTTCTGAATGGTCGTCAAGGTTTCGTTGATGCCAATGAGTGCCTGACGCTCGATGATGCTCATGCTGCCACTCTCATCTACTACCAAAAGATTGAATACTCGTTTCATAATCATTTCTCCTATAATTTTAAATGTTCTACTTATTGTTTTTTTCAAGTTTAGCCTGTGTTGCTATGATGAGCAACTAGATTGCTTCTTGCTTTATCTCTTATAAGAACATTCTTGAGGAAAAATTAAGCTCTTGGGAAGAAAAAAGCATATTTTCTTGCTTTTCTCTGAATTTATGCTTAATTTTGCATAAGATTGATGATAATCATAGAAAATAAGGAAAATGGCAATAGATAAACATATATTTAATGAGGAACAACTCAAGAGGGCAGAGGATATCTTGGCGAATCCTTTGGCAAAATTGTCGAGCCTTTCTTCTTCTGAGTTGAGAGACTTAGCGGTGGTATAGTGCTATTACTCAGGTAAGATAGAGGGAAATACCTATACTTATGTGGAGACGGAGACGCTCTTGAAGGATGGCATTACGCCAGAAAAACGATATGAGGATGCCAAGATGTTGAAGAGCGTGGTGATGATGAATGCCGACCTTATCCCTGTATATTAAGCTAAGGATGCAGATATCCTGCATTATCGCAGAGGCTTGATAGCTTTCTATGAGACTGGCGATTATACCCAATATGCTGATTACTTCTTGGGAAGATTGATGGAGAGATTGGAGGAGATAGAGTAATATGATATAGGACTTAATACTAAAAAGCCTACTTATCCTCACGGACGAGCAGGCTATTTTTGATTACTTTCTGCCGAAGGATTTACCATTTTTACTTATAAAGGCCAGAATGGTATCATTTTTTAGTGAAAGAGTGTTAAATGATAAGAGAAATGGGGTATTTGTGATACAGGAAATAAATGATTTGCAACGAAAATGAATGGGATTGCGATTGTTTTTTGTTACCTTTGCACCATCGTTCCTCCCTCCCAGTTGTGGAGAAGGGGACGAGACATAGGACTAATAACTATAAAATGTAAGAAACAATGAATTTAAAGACTTTATTCGTATCCGTATTGTTGGGTAGCATGACTGCTGCCATGCCTAGCTATGCGCAAAGCCAACAGGCGACGACAACCTTCCAGAATCCAATGGCTTGGTCGGACATTCCCGACCCAGATGTCATCCGTGTGGGCGACAATTTCTATATGGTGAGTACCACGATGCACTTGATGCCAGGCGCTCCTATCATGAAGTCGAAGGATTTGGTGAACTGGGAGACCGTCAACTATATCTTCCCGAAGTTGACCGACTCGCCTAAGTACGACATGAAGGATGGCACGGTATATGGTCGAGGTCAGTGGGCTACTTCCTTGAAGTATCATCATGGCAAGTTTTATGCGCTCTTCGCACCAAATGACCATCCTGGGGGCGAAACCTATATCTGCACGGCTGACGACATCGAGGGAGAGTGGACTGTCCATAGCCGTCTGCCTCACTTCCACGATGCCTCTCTCTTCTTTGATGATGATGACAAGGCGTATGTCGTCTATGCCACAGGAGAGATGGTGCAACTCAATTCCGACTTGACGGCAGTGGTGGAAGGTAGCCATTGTCGCCTCTTTGAGCGAGATGCCGAGGAGAAAAACTTGTTGGAGGGTTCTCGCATGATCAAGCATGATGGCAAGTACTACCTCTTGATGATTTCGTGGACGGGGGGACATCCTCGCCGTGAAGTCTGTTATCGTGCCGATCATATCCGGGGAGCTTATGAGAAGAAGGTCATCTTGGAGACCGAGTTTGCTGGCTATGGCGGTGTCGGACAAGGTACCATTGTCGATGCTCCTGATGGCAAATGGTATGGCATCATCTTCCAGGACAGAGGGGGAGTGGGACGAGTGCTCACCTTGGAGCCATGCACTTGGAAAGATGGATGGCCTATGCTTGGGGATGCGAATGGAGATGTGCCTCTCACGATGACCAAGCCTGTGTTGGGCTACGACGGCAAGGGAGTGGTGTATAGTGATGATTTCTCTCGTCCTAAGCTTGACTTGCAATGGCAGTGGAATCATAATCCGAACGATGAGGCTTGGTCGCTGACAGAGCGCAAGGGTTGCCTTCGCCTCAAGACTTCTCGCATCGCAGAGAATCTCTTCATGGCTCCCAATACTTTGACCAATCGTGTGGAAGGACCTGCTTGCGAGGGAATCGTCAAGATGGATGTGAGCAAGATGAAGGATGGCGATGTGGCTGGTCTAGCTGCCTTCCAAGGTGATGCGGCTCTGCTCTCCATCGTGAAGGAAGGCAAGCGGTCGTTCATCGTAGGAAGCAAGGAGAGTGTCGCCTTGTCGGATGAGGATAAGGTGGTAACTGATGTGAAGCGAGAGGAAGTGTATCGTCAGGCTCTGAAGTCGAAGGTGGTCTATCTGAAGATGAGTTGTGATTTCCGTCTTCATCAAGACCTTGTCACCTTGTCTTATAGCGTGGATGGCAAGAACTGGGTGGAAGCCATCCGAGGCTTCAAAATGATATTCGACTATAGGCGATTCTTCATGGGCACTCGCTTTGGCATCTACAATTACGCTACCAAGAACAAGGGAGGCTTTGTGGATGTCGAAAGCTTTACATATAAGAAGCAGGAAAAATAGGGTGGTCTATCTGCTTATTGATTCCGATATGCCAATGGCGACATGCCGGAGCGTAGCTTGAAGAAATTGCTCAATGCGCTCTGGTCGCTAAAGTGAAGGCTGTCGGCGATTTCTCCCATCGTCATATCCGATTGCTTCAGCAGATTGCATATCTCCTTATATAATAAAGAGGAGACGTGGTCGTTGACTGTGGAACCGCTTATCTCTTTTACCAATCTGGAGAGATAGGCGGTGGATACATTCAGTTTGTCGGCATAGAAGCGAATCTGTCGCTCCTTGCGGAAGTTGCGATACAGATGGTGGAGGAAGATCTCATATACCTCCTTCTTGTGCCCAAGGTCGTGGGTGATGCTGCACTGCTCGTACTGGAGGCAAAGATACACATTATTATCTTTATTTCCAAACTTCTAGGTCTTTTTATTAGGTGGTTTGAAACTTTTTGAGTACCTTTGTCGTGCGTATCATTTGATACGCACGATTTAAACTATAAGATTATGCCAAGAGCTACAGGCCCAATCGGTTACATAGAGCATCGCTCTCCCCACAAAGACGAGAACGGTAAGTATATCATTCATCCCCAATTCGTGCAGAAGGAAATGTACGATGCGGAGAAGATGGCGCACGACTCGCAAGGTCGATGCATGACAAACGGAGCACAGTTTGTCTCGGTGATGGATACCATTGAGACGCTCACCCTCCAAGCTTTGGGCAGGGGCGATGCGGTACGCATTGGCGACATCTGCACCATCCGTCCGAAGTTGCGAGTACGCCATCATAAGGATGAGAATGGGGAGGAGTATAAGAAGACTTACCATGAGGGCGAGTTGATTCCAGCCAATGAGGTGGAGGTGTGCGGCTTTGACATTCAGCCCACCAAGGAGTTTATGGATGAATTCGACCGCCATCATTACGGTGAATGTAGTCGTCAGATGTGGAGCTTGAAGATGCCGGCTTCTTCCCAAGACAAGGAGGAGTTGTATGTGCTGAAGGTGTGTGAGGAGCAGGGCTATATCACGGTGAAGGACTTTGTCAGCCACTTCGGTGTGACGAAATATCATGCTCGCAAGGTATTGGAGGGTTACTGCGAGATGCCAGCCAGTTGGCTTCGTGCCATCAAGGAGGGGCCGATGGTGCTATATACCATATCTTTTATGGATATTATTCTTGTCATTTTAGAAAGCGCATTTCTTGCTAATACCAAATATTTTGCAGAAAATCTTCTGATTATTAGCTAATACCAAATCTTTTCGTTACTTTTGTAGCGTCATTCCACCGATGGCAAGCGGTGATGCTAGCGATAATCCGAGGCTTGGCTCTATTTTTTGAGAAAATGGTACTTTTAGAGAATGTTCATCTCTTCAGAAGATAGAGATTCCTGCTAATGTTACATCTATAGGTTCTCAATGTTTTTATTTGTGCCAAAACCTCAAAGAAGTCAACTTCTTGGGTACTTCTATAAAAAGCATAGATAAAGGTGCTTTTAAAGGATGCTATTCACTTGAAAGAATAATGCTTCCGAGCAGTATGTTACTTGTTGGAGAAAGATGCTTTGAAGGATGCCCTAATATAAGGGAGATTCACAGTGAATCAATAAATGCTCCGGTCATAAGCGAAAATGCGTTTAATGACATATATGACTTTGCAAAATTGTATGTCCCAGTAGGAAGTATAGAAAAATATGCCAAATTTAATTTATGTTGGAGTTGATGCTGATTCTTTGAAGTTGCCAACTGGTACTTATATAGTAAAAGAACAAAATAAAACGAAAAAAATCATTGTGAAGTAAAGGAAGGACAAAAGTGGGCGAGCCTATAGTCAGGCTTGCGCACTTCCTTTTATTTGTACATTTTTTTAAGCGTTCCTTATTCCACTACCTTCCAGTCCAAGAGTCCCTTACCCATGTCTTCCAATTCGATGGCGAGACCTAAGACCTTTCGCTTGTCAGCCTTGAATGGTTCAAGGTAGTTGTTGTCGATTATCTGTTTTTCGGCAGCGGAAATGCCTCCATTCTTGGTGAGTTTCAACTCTATTACATATATATAATGTATGGTAGTTACCACCAAGTCAATTCTTCCAGTGGCAAGCATCTTTTCTACTTGCACACGGCAACCGATGGCATTGAAGATGGTGCTCATGATAAGGCGGTATCGCTCCTCCATATCCATACTAGCTAACTTCTTGTTGCTGTATGGTACATCGGCAATCAAGGCTTTGAGACATTTCATCGCCTCAGGCAAGTTGCCAGTGTCCATATAGAGGTTCAGAAATGCTTGCGTTGACATGGTGTCATTGGTCTTGCGCATAGCTAAAGTTGGCAAGACTATCTCGTTCAGAGCTTGTCTTACTTCATGATTAGGAATGCCCAATAGATAAGTACCGCTCATGTATCCTTTGATGGTAAGGTAGCCTGACTGATACAGAAATAACTCTGGACCACCACCCGTAACATCAGATGTCTCAATGACAGAACTTATTAATGCACAATTCTCAAAGTCTTTCAGACGGATATCCAAATCATCCACAAACTTGGGTAGGAGCGAGGTTGCACCAGATGCAGCCCAATAGTTCCTTAGCTCATTGTCAGACAAGGCATTGATGAGGCTGAAAGGATTGAAGACATCTACCATATTCTTTCGGCTGAAGTGATAGCCATCATAATAGGCTTGCAACTGTTCGATGGTCTCGTCTGTGCTCCAACCATTTTGTTCGCCCATCATTGTAATCTCAGGCATGAAATTCTCCTTGATTTCATCCTTGGTGATGCCGCATAAGGCTGCGTATGGTGCATCAAAACTGATGTTGGTCAGATTGTTGAGCACAGAGAAGAGGGAAATCTGCGTAAACTTAGTGATGCCAGTGATGAAGACAAAACGTTCGTAGTTATCGTCAGCTTTAAGAATGGCGAAAACCTCACGATATACCTCAGTGCATTCATCATGTTGGGGTGTCTTCCAAGAATGTTGCAGCGGAGAATCATACTCATCAATAAGAATGGCAACTTGCAAGCCTGTCTTCTTGTTTGCTGCTGATAGAATGCCATGAAAGCGATCAGCTAATCTAGCAGTTGGGTCAGGTGTGATACCATATAGATTCTCGTATTCCTTGAAGCGCAGATTTAGGTAAGACCGCAATGTTCCTGCATTAGCTCCGCCACGGCTCATGTCGAGTCTGATGACAGGGCAGTGCTTCCACTCCTTTTCCAAGTCCATTATCTTCAGACCTTCGAAAAGTTCCTTCTTTCCCTCAAAGTAGGCTTGGAGGGTATCGACGAGAACAGACTTACCGAAGCGGCGTGGGCGGCTTAGGTAATTATACTTCTTTCCTCTGTTGGCAAGTTGCCAGATGATATCTGTCTTGTCAACATAAAGGTATCCTTCCTTTCTGATTGTCTCAAAGGATTGGATGCCTACGGGCAGTCTTCTATCGTTAGTCTCTGTCATCATATGATTCATTCTCAGAATTATTCTGCAAAGATACGAGGAATAAATGAAATCTCCAAATTTTTATCTCTTATATTTGTCGTTATAGATATTTTGTAGTACTTTTGCATCTCGTTAGTGTAGCATATATAATTTAAGGTATGTAGAAAACATCTTAAGTTTTAGATAAATGCTCATAAAAAAAATAAAGAGAGAAAAATAAAGAGATTAAAATAAGATGAAGAGAATTTGTGATTTCATTTCCCGATATATGGGAGTTATCGTGCTGCTGACAGCTGTCGCTGCATTGTTGTTGCCTGATACCTTTCAGTGGGTGGATGCCATTTACATCAATCCCTTATTGGGAGTCGTGATGTTTGGCATGGGATTGACGCTTAATCCAGCTGATTTCAAGATTGTGTTCAGCCGACCGAAGGATGTCATTATTGGTTGCTTGGCACAGTTTATTGTGATGCCCGTGTTGGCTTGGTTGCTAGCCAAGGTTTTCCATTTGAGTACGGAACTTGCCTTGGGTGTGATATTGGTGGGATGTTGCCCCGGCGGAACAGCTTCCAATGTCATTACCTATTTGGCTAAGGGCGACTTGGCTTTGTCTGTGGGAATGACAGCCACCTCTACCGTCTTGGCACCTTTCTTGACTCCACTCATCACGTGGATGATGGCAGGTACCTTTGTGCATGTCGATGCCCTGAGCATGTTCTTTTCTATCGTTCAGGTGGTGATACTCCCGATAGTCGTCGGCTTCATCATCCAGCATGAGTGCCCGAAGTTTACCTCGCGAGCCGTGGCTTATCTGCCAGCTTTCTCCTCGTTGGCGATTACCTTCATCGTAGGTATCATCGTGTCGCACAATGCCGAAAAACTTCTGACGAGTGGTTTGCTTATCATCTTGGTGGTGATGCTGCATAATGTGTGTGGCTTGCTCTTGGGGTTCTCCATCGGCAAGTTGCTCAAACTGGAATATAAGAAATGTGTCGCCATTTCCATCGAGGTGGGCATGCAGAATTCAGGACTAGCCAGTTCGCTAGCCACCCTTCATTTCGCAGCATATCCACTCGCTACCATTCCTGGTGCTATCTTCAGCGTATGGCATAATATCAGTGGAGCATTGATGGCAAGATTGTATGCTAGTCGCAGAGGGGAGCCTATATAAGATAAAAGCTTGCAAGTAATAAGGGGGTTACTTGCAAGCTTTTGTTGTTTTTGATGTATCTTTAGATGCTTCCAGCAAACTTTCGAAATCTTCGCAGAACTCTGTCATCTTGTGATAGAGTAGGTTGCTGCCTTTGTCGGATAACTCCTGATCGGGGAGGGGACCGCTGTTGATGGCGACAGTGAAGATGTTGGCGGCTACACCGGCACGTACACCTAGAGGGGCATTTTCTACTACGATGCCTTCCCATGGCTTTAGTTTGCCTGCCTTTTCCAATCCCATAAGATATGGATCGGGATTCGGTTTGCCACGCTTCACGTCGTATGCGGTTACGATATGATTCTCGTCGAGGAAGTCACCGAAGTCATTGAGCAATCTTTGTATGAGCGGGCGTTGACCACTGCCAGTAACCACGCCAACTTGCATTCCTGCGTCCGTAATTTTCTGCATGATGTCAAGTACACCAGGAAATATCTCTGCGGTAGGCATGGAGTGGAATATCTCTGTCTTCAAGTCATACATCTTCTGTGCTTCATCCAATGAGATGTCGATGCCTTTCTGTTTCTTCACCATCATCTGGATGGTGTCGATACCACGAGCTCCCTCTGTGGCGTAAGCATCGGCTGCGGTCATTTGGATGCCAAACTGTTTCATCGACTTCTGCCATGCCACAGCATGATTGGGCATACTGTTGTATAGTACGCCATCCATATCAAAAAGAACGGCTTTGGGGCAGAACTCCCCAAAGCCGTGTTCTTTTAAGTATTGATTAATTTCTTCTCTCATATTTGAAAGATTTACTTCTCGTTAGCCAAACGCTCCTGGATAGCCTTGCTCTCTGCCTCATAACCAGGCTTGTTGAGCAATGCGAACATATTCTTCTTGTAAGCCTCTACACCAGGCTGGTTGAATGGGTTCACCTCTTCCAAAAGACCGCTGATACCGCAAGCCTTCTCGAAGAAGTAGATCAACTGACCGAGATAGTAAGCGTTCAACTCTGGTACATTGACCAAGATATTAGGAACACCACCGTCAACGTGAGCCAAGCGAGTACCGAGCTCTGCCATCTTGTTGACCTCATCCACACGCTTGCCCTCCAAGAAGTTCAAGCCATCGAGGTTCTCGTCATCGTGAGGGAAGAGCAACTTCTCGTTAGGAGTCTCTACGCTGATTACTGTCTCGAAGATAGAACGCTCACCCTGCTGAATCCACTGACCCATAGAGTGGAGGTCGGTAGTGAAGTCGCAAGCAGCAGGGAAGATACCCTTCTGGTCCTTACCCTCGCTCTCACCATAGAGCTGCTTCCACCACTCTGCGAAGTAGTGAAGCTTAGGCTGGAAGTTGCAAACGATCTCAATCTTCTTGCCAGCCTGTGTGTAAAGAGCCTGACGTGTAGCTGCATAGATAGCTGCTGGGTTCTCGTCGAAAGCTACGTCCTTGCCGCAAGCCTTCTCCATCTCAACAGCACCTGCTACGAGCTGCTTAACATCGAAACCTGCTACTGCGATAGGAAGCAAACCTACTGGAGTCAATACAGAGAAACGACCACCCACGTTATCTGGGATGATGAAGCTCTTGTAACCCTCCTTGTCAGCGCATGTGCGAGCAGCACCCTTCTTAGCGTCGGTTACGGCTACGATAACGTCCTTAGCCTCTTCCTTGCCACGCTGGTCTTCGCACTGCTTCTTGAGCAAGCGGAATGCCAATGCAGTCTCGGTAGTGGTACCAGACTTAGAGATATTGATGACACCGAACTTCTTGTCCTTCAAGTAAGATGTCAACTCATAGAGATAATCCTCACCGATGTTGTTACCTGCGAAGAGGATTGTTGGATTCTTCTTGTCGTTGACGAGCCAAGCAAATGAGTTGCCGAGACCTTCGATAACGGCACGTGCACCGAGGTAGCTACCACCGATACCTGCTACAACGACTACCTCGCACTTCTCGCGCAAGGTATTGGCAACTGCCTCAATCTCGCCCAAGAACTCAGGAGTGATAGAAGATGGCAAATGCAACCATCCCAAGAAATCGTTACCCTCACAAGTGCCATTCTCAAGAGCTTCCTGAGCGGCCTTTACTTTTGGCTCGTAAGCCTTTACTGCACCTTCAGCAAGGAAAGATGCAGCCTTTGTAATGTTTAAGCTGATACTTTTCATTTTTCTCTTTAATATCTAAATGAATTGTTAATGTTTTCTCTGTTTATCATCAAGCAACTCTATCTGAATGAGTCGGTCAAGAGCTTGATTTCTATTTGCGGACTGATGCGCTCGTACAATATATTATATACGGCATCGAGAATTGGCATATTGACGTGCATGTGTCGGTTGATTTCCTTCATGCACTTGGTGCCGAAATATCCTTCGGCTATCATTTCCATCTCTATCTGCGCACTCTTCACGCTGTAGCCTTTGCCTATCATCGTACCAAAGGTGCGGTTGCGTGAGAAGTTGCTGTAACCCGTAACGAGCAAGTCGCCTAGATATACTGAGTCGTACATGCTGCGCTCTATCGGATGAACGGCTTGCAAGAAGCGATGCATCTCCTGTACGGCGTTCGACATGAGTACTGCCTGGAAGTTGTCGCCGTATTTCAGACCGCCACAGATACCAGCGGCAATGGCATACACGTTCTTCAATACAGAAGAATACTCAATACCAATCACGTCGCTTGAAGTCTTGGTCTTGATGTATTCGCTTGCCAAGCAGTCGTTGGCGAAGGCACGAGCCTTGTCGGTGTCGCTGCAGCCCACGGTGAGATAGCTCAGTCGCTCCAGTGCCACCTCCTCAGCATGGGAAGGACCGCCGATGCAAGCCAAGTTCTCGTAAGGCACGTCATACACCTGGTGGAAATACTCTGAGCAAACCAAGTTTTCATCAGGTACGATACCTTTGATGGCTGTGATGATAAACTTGTCGCTGATGCGAGTCTTGAGTTTCTTGAGATGATTCTTCAGGTAAGGTGATGGGGTCACGAATACGAGCGTGTCGTAGTTCTGCACGATCTTGTTGATATCGGAGGAGAAGAATATCTCATCCACATCGAAGCGTGCCGACATCAGATAAGCAGGGTTGTGCCCCATGCGCTTGAAGTCCTCGATGCGGTCGTCGCGACGCATATACCAACCTATGTGATGAGTATGACCCACCACAATCTTGGCTATTGCCGTAGCCCAGCTACCGCCGCCAATAATAGCAATTTTTCCGCAGTTGAACACTTCGCTTTATTTAAATTATGTATTATAAATAATAATGTATAAATGGGCTTTCGCCTTTACCCGTCAGGCATTTATACATTATCATTTATTCTTTATTATTTATTAGCTGCATCAATCCATCCCTGGATGGCATCAACAGAAGGCTTCTCATAGCCGAGCTTGTACTTCTTATTAATTTCACCTATCTTCTGCTGCAATCCCTGGGCTTTCTCGTCCTTGATGTCAGAGATGAGGTTGAAACCAGCCTTGCGGAGCACGTATGCCCAGTCCTCAGGCACGCCAATCTCTTCCCACTCCTTGATGCTGCTCTGTGGCATCTTCTTCTCAGGCTTCATCTGAGGGAAGAACAATACCTCCTGGATGAAGGTCTTGCCTGTCATCAACATCACGAGACGGTCGATACCGATACCGATACCTGATGTAGGAGGCATACCATACTGCAATGCACGTAGGAAGTCTTGGTCGATGATCATTGCCTCGTCATCACCCTTGTCAGCAAGCTTCATCTGGTCGATGAAACGCTCTTCCTGGTCAATTGGGTCGTTGAGCTCAGAGTATGCATTGGCAAGCTCCTTACCGTTTACCATCAACTCGAAACGCTCGGTCAAGCCTGGCTTAGAACGGTGCATCTTGGTCAATGGAGACATCTCTACAGGATAGTCGGTGATGAAGGTTGGCTGGAGGAAGGTTCCCTCGCAGAACTCACCGAAGAGCTCGTCAATCAACTTACCCTTACCCATGGTCTCATCTACGTCCATGCCCTTCTCCTTGCAGAAGTTGCGAATCTCTTCCTCGCTCTTGCCGTTGCAGTCGAAGCCAGTCTTCTCCTTGATGGCATCGAGGATAGGGAGGCGGCGATATGGAGCCTTGAAGCTGACGATGTTACCATCAATTTCACGCTCTGGCTTGCCGTTGACAGCGATACAGATGGTCTCCAACAACTTCTCGGTGAAAGACATCATCCAGTTGTAGTCCTTGTATTGTACGTAAAGCTCCATACAAGTGAACTCTGGGTTGTGGTTGCGGTCCATACCCTCGTTGCGGAAGTTCTTGCCAATCTCATATACACCCTCGAAACCACCTACGATGAGGCGCTTCAAATAAAGCTCGGTAGCGATACGCATGTACATATCCTGATCCAATGCGTTGAAGTGGGTGATGAATGGACGAGCGGATGCTCCACCGGCGATGCTCTGGAGGGTAGGGGTCTCTACCTCTGTGTAACCAGCTTCGTCGAGTACCTTTCTCAATGTGCGGAGTACGGTAGCACGCTGAAGGAAGGTGTCCTTCACGCCATCATTGACGATGAGGTCAACGTAGCGCTGACGATAACGCAACTCTGGGTCATCGAACTTGTCGTATGCCACGCCATCCTTGTACTTCACGATTGGGAGTGGCTTCAAGCTCTTGGAGAGCAAGCAGATCTCCTTGGCATGAACGGAAATCTCACCAGTCTGTGTACGGAAAACGAAACCCTTCACACCGATGAAGTCACCGATGTCGAGAAGCTTCTTGAATACTGTATTATAAAGGTCTTTGTTCTCGTCTGGACAAATCTCGTCACGAGCTACATAAACCTGAATTCTTCCTTTTGAGTCCTGCAACTCAGCAAAGCTAGCTTTACCCATGACGCGGCGGCCCATCATACGACCTGCGATAACTACCTGGCGTGGCTCGTCCTCGTCCTTGAACTCAGCTTTGATGTCGGTGCTGAATGCATTGGTTGGAAACTCTGCTGCTGGATATGGGTCAATGCCCATATCGCGCAATGTCTGAAGACTCTGTCTGCGAACGATCTCTTGTTCGCTTAACTCTAAAATGTTCATATTTATCTAGATATATCTATTTTTGTTATTTGTGTGCAAAAGTACGAATAATTTTTCGAACTACTGCCTTATTTTATGCTTTTTAATATTATAAGGTGCATTTCTCTGTGCAAATTTGCACTAAAGCTTGATGAATATCTTCTTCTTGTACATCCAAATGCCCATGACGGCGTGGATGGCTACGAAGAAGAGGGCATAGGTGAGAGAGGCTAGATAATCGTCGGTGATGAGGCTCTGAATGAGGCTGAAGATGTCGGACTTGATGCCAAAGGAACCGAAGACGATGGCGAGGAACTCACTCATCACATACAGGAAGAGTGGGTTCATGCCGAATGCTAGGAAGAGAGTTGTGGCATAAGAGTTTTTCCCTTCTGTATCTTCTCCCTTGTTGTCGATGATTTGCACTAGGATGCTTAGGAGCCAGGCGGCGAAACCGCAAGTGACGAAGACGTAGCTTGGACTCCAAATGCGCTTGTTGATGCCGAAACCTATCAAGGAGAGGAAGAAACCTAACGTGAGCATCACGAGACCTGCTATCTTCAAAAACTTGATTTTCGAATGCACAGACTGACCGGCTATCGAAATGTATTTGCAGCAGAGAAAACCTATCATCGTGTGGGCAATGGCAGGGAGGGTGCTCAACAAGCCTTCTGGGTCAACGGGACTCTTGTGGTACAAATGGTCGTAACCGAAAAGATGTAAATCGACTTGCGAGATAATGTTGACAGAGGAATCATAGGCATAACCATTGCCAAAGGCGATGATACCCATGTAGATGACGAGCAAACCGATAATCGTGTGGATGAAATAACGATGGTTGATCGTGATGGCTAGTACCGATACGATGCCGTAGCAGAGAGCGATGCGTTGCAATACTGCCCAAATGCGAAGGTGACCGAAGTCGAGTGCATTGCCTGCACAAACCATGTCAAACCAGTTGATGCCCAAACCTATCAAGAAGAGCAAACAGGTGCGCTTCGCTATCTTGCGATAAATGGTAGCGGAAGGTTGGAATGCCGATTTCTTCAAGGAGAGGTAAGTGGACATTCCCATCATAAAGAGAAAGAAGGGGAACACGAGGTCGCATGGGGTCAAACCGTTCCACTTGCTATGTTCTAAAATGTGATAGTTGTGCTCACCGCCATTGTTGACCAATATCATAAGGGCTACCGTGAGTCCTCGCATCACATCGAGAGATTTCAAACGCTTCATATTAATTCTTAATTAGATTAACGACTTCTTTTGCTACATCCACACTGCTACCCTCAGGCTTGGAGGAGTAAGTGTTGTGCTGGAGAGTCCATGGCTCTTCGATGGCATACCAGTCGATTTGCGGACCGCTAGGCAGTGCCATTTGGAAAAGTTCGGATGCTGTCTTGTTGGCATTCTTACCACCGCCGAGGGCTTCATAGTCGGGCTTGGTGCTGGCTTCCATTTGGTCGGCGAGGGCTTTCATGTAGCTGCTCCATCGCTTGTAATAGAAGTCCTTGAGCAAACCTTGCCACTCCTTGTGGGCATAGTCACGCAGACCGCCCTTGTCGGCGCAAGTGCGATTGCCCCAAGTGGTGATTTGCACCCTTGCGTTCCATTCGTAGAGGTCTTTCTCAGCAGGAGTCTTGCCTAGGTTGCGAGCGGCTTCCGTCCAATGGCCCAGACGAAACTCGGAGCGTGTGCCTAGGAGCTTGTCTTGCAAGAGGAGCATATCCAAGAATCGCTTGGCATCCTTGTCGAAGTCCTTGCGGGCGAAGGCGTTATAGTCGGCGATAGTCTTCAGATACTGACGGCGACCTTGGTCATCGAGGGCTTGACGACAGATGTCGACGAGGTCGTACTCGAAGTTGTTGTTGCCACGGTATTTGTCTGCCACACTTGCCATGAGAATGGCGGCACGTCGGGTGTCCTCAGGGTCATAATAGTTGTGCATCTTCGACCAACTCTTCACTTGGAAGTTGGTGAGCGAAGGACGGCCGCAGAAGATAGGCTCGTGAGGGCCTTGCTGGTTGTTGCCCAACGGACAGTTGTAGATACTTTGGGCGAGTATCGTCCAGGCTTCCTCGATGGTCTTGTCATGCACGCCGTATCTAGCGAAACAATATTCTTTGATCCATTCCTCCTTGGTAACTTTCTCGGCACGCCATGGCAGTTCGCTCATCAACTCAAACATGACAGGATTGTTCTCGGAACCCTCCATGGTGTAACCCCAACCATTTATTTTACCTTGACCTGTGGCGAGGTAGAAGTTGTGCAAGAGCTGGTCCATTCTGCCGTGTAATCCCACGTTGGCACCGAAGTTCTCTAGCATACAGAAGAGCCAGTGATGCTTGCCGTAACCTCCTTCTCGCTTCCAAACACTAGGAATACCAAACATAGGACGACATTCAGAGAAGAGGTCGAGGATGAGCAAGTCGCCTTCCTTCATGTTCTCTATCATCTGTGGACGAGGATTCTCAGTCCATCCCTGAATCACCCAGGTTGCCGTAGGATTGGTACGCTTCATGGCATCCATCATCACCTTGCCAGCCTTGGCGTAGTCGATGGCGGCATCGTCGTTGCTCTCGTGGAATGGGTCCATCGAATAGTAGTCTGACTTGCCATAGAGACGAGTCAACTCCTTATAATATAGGTCGGCGATTTCTGAGAAACGGGGGTCGGTGGCTGATAGGTTGGCTGGTCGTTGGTAGCCATTCCACATGCCGCCGTCGGTCACGTTGAGACCCAACTTCTGCTTGGCATCGTGTGGCATCATACCGCAGTAGCCAGGCAAGACGGGTTTCATGCCGAGCTCTTTCATGCGTGCGAGTATCTTCTTCTGCAAAGCCTCTTGCTGCTTGTACCAGTTCTGTGGCAGTGGACCGCCCCAACCCTCCAGGTTATTCATCTCCCACCAAGCCAAGAAGGCAGGACCGGCGATAAACTTGCCCACTTCCTCTTCCGTGTAACCGAGTTTCAGGAGCATGTTGCGCCATACACACTCTTCACCCACGATGGCAAGTGGCATGTTGATGCCGTGGAGTGCCATCCAGTCGATTTCCTTCTGCCATCGGTTCCAATCCCAGAAAGCCATGGAGTAGGAGAAGGTGCAGTAGTTGAAGTCGTAACGTAGCTTGAGGTCAGTTTCGTGGCGTTCCTTCTGCTTCACGGCAGGAAGAACGGCAGGGAGTTTCACCATCATGTTGTTCCAAGCGATGTGGATGCCAGCGTGGTGCTTGAGATACCAGTTCACGCCCACGGCGATGTTGACCCAAGAGTTGCCTCGGATGATAATGGGAGAAGACTTGCTGGAAGTCTTGGAGGATGAGGCGTGGGATGCCTTGGAACCAGAAGCGCCAGCTTGGTCAATCTCGAAGAAATCCTTGTCGCTCTTGACCAAGACAGTTTTAAACTTGTGTGATGCACCCTTGTCAATGCGCTCTAGCAGTTCATCGACAGGGTTGGCAAAGAGGTTTGTCACGAAGAAAGTACTGCTCGCAACAAAAGTCATTATCAATATAAAGATTCTTTTCATGGTGAGAATGTAGTTTAGATTAGAAGAATCGAAATGCTATAATGAATAGGATTTTTATTTAGAAAAAGGTTTAAATCACTCAAAAATATCAATGATATATATTCTCAGTTTCAAGTGGTTTAAGCCTCATTCTTAATTATTAATTCTTAATGAAATCAGTAGCCCTCACGGAAGAAGTCGAGTGCCTCCTTGATTTCCTCGGTGGTGGCAGTCTGGTTGATGCGGATGTCACCGATGCCGCCCAGGAGCGTGAAGTTGATGATGCCGTTCTGATTCTTCTTGTCGTGGTGCATCAACTCTATCAACTCAGGATAGTCATCGCAAGTGATAGGCAATGTGCCATAGTAGTCCTTGATGAACTGCACCGTCTGTCGCATCTTCTCGGTAGGGAAACCGGTCTTCACGGCACTGAGGTAGAGTTCGCAAATCAGTCCGAACGCCACAGCGTAGCCATGCAGGATAGGGTTGCGCTTCAATGCCCAACTCTCAAAGGCGTGACCGAAGGTATGTCCGAGGTTGAGTGCCTTGCGGATGCCATGCTCGTGAGGGTCTTCCTCTACGATACGCTCCTTCACCTTCACGCTGTCAGCCACCATCTGCTGTAGGTGCTTGAGGTCAGGCTTGTCGAGGTCGAAACTTACCAACTCCTGCCACATCTCTTCTGTGGAAATCAAGCCGTGCTTCAGCATCTCTGCATAGCCAGAACAGATGTTCTCTGCATCCAAAGTACTAAGAAATTCCGTGTCGAGAATGACATATTTGGAGTCGTTGAAGACACCAATCTCATTCTTCAGTCCATTGAAGTTGATGCCCGTCTTGCCGCCCACCGAAGCATCGACCATAGCGAGCAGGGTAGTAGGGATGTTGATGAAGTTGATGCCACGCTTGAAGGTGGAAGCGGCGAAGCCACCGAGGTCGGTCACCATGCCGCCACCTAGGTTGATGAGGCAGGAATGGCGCGATGCACCACCTTCGCCAAGTGATTTCCATACGTGGGCGATGGTCTCCAAGTCCTTGTGGGTGTCTGTAGCACCGATGGTGATCATCTGCGCATTCTTCAGTGAGAAGAAGTTTCTCACTACAGGCAGGCATTCCTTCAGTGTCGTCTCATCCACGAGGATGAATATCTTGTCGTGCTCGCATTCGCTGAGCGCATTGGCTATCTCGCTTTCGAGATGGGTAGATATGATAATTCTCTGATTCATAACATTGCGTTTTTGATTTGGCTGCAAAGGTACGTTAAATATCTGACTTTTTCGTTAAAATGATACTTTTTTTTGACCTCTTTCACGTCTTTTTATAAGATATGTGTGCTTATTTGTAATAAAATCGCATATTTATAGTTTAAACTTTGGACAAAAACGAGCGTCTAACTAACAAAATCAAAAAGATAAGGTAACAATGAAAAAATCAATTCTTATGATGCTGTTGCTCTTGGTCACAATGGCATCGTATGCACAGGAACGCTTGATAAGCGGTGCAATCATCGACCGCGATACCAAGGACCCTGTGGAGCAGGTTACTGTTCAGTTGCTCCGTGCTGACAGTACTTATGTGACGGGAGCCATCAGCAACGAGAGTGGACTCTTCCACTTCAAAGCCCCGGAAAACGGAAAGTATCTCCTCAAAATCACCAGCGTAGGTTACAAGACTATCATCAAGCGCATTGCCATCGAGCAGGATAAGAACCTGGCGATGGGCAACGTCGTCATCGGTGCTGATGCTATCATGCTGAAAGGTGCCGTGGTGACGGCGATGGCACAGAAGGTGACCGTCAAGGAGGATACCTTCGTCTATAACTCCTCGGCTTATCGCACCCCAGAGGGTTCGGTGGTGGAGGAACTCGTGCGCCGTCTTCCTGGTGCTGAAGTCAGCGATGATGGAACCATCAAGATCAATGGTAAGCAGGTGAAGAAAATCCTCGTCGATGGCAAGGAGTTTATGACGGGCGATACCAAGACCGCCCTCAAGAACTTACCTACTAGTATCATCGAGAAAATCAAAGCTTACGATGAGAAGAGCGACCTCGCCAAGATCACTGGTATTGATGATGGTGAGGAACAGACCGTGCTCGACTTCGGTGTGAAGAAAGGTATGAACAAGGGTATGATGTCCAACATCGACCTAGGCATCGGCAACAAGGACCGATATAGCGCTAGGGGAATGGCTGGATATTTCAATAGCAATAACCGATTCATGATCTTTGGAAACGCCAACAATACGGGCGACCGTGGCTTCCAAGGTGGAGGACCGCGACGAGGATTTGGTGGCGGCAATGGATTGAATGCCAATAAGATGATAGCTCTCAACTACAATTATGAGAACAAGGACAAACTGAAGTTCAATACCTCCCTTCGTTGGAATCACAGCGATGGCGATGTATGGAGCAGCGTGGCTAGCGAGAACTATCTCGGTTCCAGCACCTCATTCTCCAATCGCATCGGGCAGAGCTTCTCTCGCAGCAATAGTTGGAACGGCAATATCCGTTTGGAGTGGATGCCAGATACGATGACCAATATCCTCTTCCGTCCTTCTTTCTCCTGGACCAAGACGGATGGGTTGAGCACCAATCGCTCGGCACAGTTCAATGACGACCCATACCAGTATGTCGATGATCCTCTTGCTGATGCCTTCGCAGCCAACTTCGATTCCGAGAAGAGCAAGAGCGAACTGCAACGACTGGAGAAGTTGGTCAACACCAATAGCTCCAACAGCATGAGCTACAGTTCCAACAACAGCGTGACCGGTATGTTGCAGTACAACCGCAAGTTGAACAACAAGGGACGCAACCTCACTCTCCGTGTGGATGCCAGCTACAACAAGACGGACAGCAAGAGTATCTCCCAGTCGGCTGCCGACTTCTATCTGATGAAGACCAAGGATGGACTCGACTCCACCTATCAGACACGTCGATACAATGTGACGCCAAGCAAGAAATACAGTTACAGCGGACGGTTCACCTATAGCGAGCCACTTTGGAAGGCTACCTTCTTGCAGTTCAGTTATAAGTTCACCTATAATTACACTCGTAGCGACCGCAACACCTACACCTTCGATGGCAATGGCATGAGTACAGGCTCTATCCTGGATGCCGACGAGGTGAGCCGTTGGAATGCTCTCTCGCCAGCCTATCGCAGTTGGGACAACTATCTCTCCATCTTGGGCAAGCCTTTGGAGGACTATCTCGATGGCGACCTGAGCCGCTTCTCGGAGTATAGCAACTACATCCACGAGATACAGGTAATGATGCGATTCATCCGTCAGAAGTACAACTTGAGCTTCGGTGTGATGATGCAACCACAGCGCACCAAGTTTGTACAAGACTATCTGGGCGTACATACCGACACCGTGCGCAACGTGGTCAACTTCTCGCCAACACTCGATTTCCGCTATAAGTTCTCCAAGATGAGTCGCTTGCGCATCAACTACCGAGGCACTACCTCGCAGCCATCAATGACCGACTTGCTCAACATCCGTGATGACAGCGACCCGCTCAACATCACCGAGGGTAACCCAGGCTTGAAGCCATCCTTCACCCAGAGCGTGCGTGCCGACTACAACAACTTCACGCAGAGCCACAACTTGGGTTATGCGATATTTGGTAACTTCTCGACCACCAGCAATAGCATCAGCAACAAGGTGACTTACAATGAGGAAACTGGTGGACGTGTGACTCGACCAGAAAACATCAATGGTAACTGGAATGCCTTCGTAGGTGGATTCTTCAACTGCTCCATTGATAGTGCTGGTGTTTGGAACGTGAATACAAGCCTCGACTTGAGCTACAACAACTATATGAGTTATCTCGATGTCAACAAGGTGGCAGAGAAGAACAAGACCACTTCCCTCGGATGGGGACAGCGCCTCTCCTTGGCTTACCGCAACTCCTGGTTGGAGGTTACCCTCGATGGTTCGCTCAACTATACTCATGGTCGCAACAAGTTGCAGCCTAATAGCAATGCCGACACTTGGCAGTTCTCTTATGGTCCAAGCTTCACGATTACCGCTCCTTGGGGTATGAGTGTGAACACAAGTCTCTCCAACAGCAGTCGCCGTGGATTCTCGGATGCCTCTATGAACACCGACGAGTTGGTATGGAATGCACAGCTCTCACAGGGCTTCCTCAAGGGTAAGCCACTCACCGTGATGCTCCAGTTCTACGACCTCTTGCATCAGCAGAGCACCTTCTCACGTGCCATCTCTGCGATGAGCCGCACCGATACAGAGTACAATGCCATCAACTCTTACGCTATGCTCCACGTGGTATATCGTATGAACCTCTTCGGAGGCAAGGATGCTCGTGGCAAAGGTGGTCCTGGCGGCGGTGGTCGTCCAGACTTCGGCGGTCGTCCATTCAATGGTGGTGGTCGCCCAATGGGTCCTCCTCCAGGAAGATTCTAGTAGATGAGAAACTAATTAGATAAAAGCGAAATGCAGTCTGCCTCTCTAGGATGAGAGGAGGCTGCATTTTTCTTTTTTACCTTTTTCACCAAATATTGATGGTTAATTGCTTTCTTTTTTGTACTTTTGCAGCCGTTATATAAATAAAGGAATTATGGCAAAAAGAGAATATGTAGAAGCCAACAAGCGTTGGCTGGAAGAGAAGGCTAAGGAGGAGGGTGTACAGGCTCTGCCTCGTGGTATATATTATAAGGTGTTGAAGTCGGGCGACCCCAAGGGTGCTAGCCCAAGTAAGCGCAGCATCGTGACGGCGCATTATACAGGATGGACCATCAACGGTAAGAAGTTTGATTCCAGCCGTGGTGGCACTCCTTTTGCCATGCGCCTCTCTGACTTGATAGATGGTTGGATAGTTGCTATGCAGCAGATGCACGTAGGCGACCAATGGGAGCTATACATCCCTGCAGAGATGGGATATGGCAAGTTCTCTCAGCCAGGCATCCCTGGTGGCTCTACCTTGATATTTGAGGTGGAGTTGTTGGGAGTAGGATAGTGAAAGGTGACAATATGATTTGGTATATTATTATTGGTATAGCAGCTTTTGTAACAGGAAACGCAATATTGTTCCGGGTTATAAAAAACAGAAAATCTGTAAGTACTGCAGTTTATGTTACTAAAGTGGTCTTTTCTGTCATGACTGTATGCTTTGGTGCGGCAACTATTGTCGTGGAAAAGTGGCATGTTGGTTGTTTTATATTGGCAGGGATAACAATTATGTATGATAATTATAAGCGTAGGTATGATTATACTCCTAGTTTCACTACAAGTTATATAAGTTATCTTAAAGGCTACGTTACAGGTCTGATGTTTATCTTGTATGGTGTGTTTAGGTTACTAATCGCTATTTTAGATATTGAACCCCTCTGATTCTGCAATAATCTCATCTAGCACCTTCGCCAAGGAGGGAGGGAAAGGTCCATCCTTGGCTATGCAACTTGTAAATACTATAATAAACGCAAATATTATCTTTTTCATTTGCTATATAACAACTATCCTACCACCTTCCAATCCAAGAGTCCTTTTCCTAGGTCATCCAATTCTATGGCCAAGCCGATTGGCTTTCGCTTGTCTGCCTTGAATGGCTCCAAGTACTGATTGGTGATGATCTGATTCTTGGCAGCCTCAACACCACCATTCTTGGAGAGTTTCAACTCTATCACATAGATATAGCGAGAGGTTTGGGCTATGATGTCGATTCTGCCCGTGGCAAGCATGTGTTCTACTTCCACTCTTAAACCTATGGCGTTTAAAATGCTGCTGATAATTAAGCGATAGCGTTCCTCCATATCCATGGAGGCTAACTTCTTGTTACTATAAGGTACATCAGCAATCAAAGATTTCAGAATTTTCATCGCTTCATCTATCTTGCCAGTGCCCAACTGACGATACAATGCACCTTGCATAGACTGAATGTCATTTTCTCTTCGCATGGTCAGTGTTGGCAATACGATTTCATAGAGTGCCTGCTTCACCTCTTCGTTAGGGAATCCCAAGATATAGCCAAATTCGTCAGCCTCTTTGATGGTGAGATAACCAGTCTGATAGAGAAAAAGCTCAGCTCCACCATCTGTAACATCTGATATTTCCAAGGTGTTACGCAAGATAGGGCAATGGTCGAATTTGCCTAAGCGTAACTCCATGTCATCTACAAACTTAGGCAACATGGAGGTGGCTCCAGAAGCTGCCCAAAAGCAATTTAATTCTTGGGTGTCGAGAGCATTGATGAGGCTGAATGGATTGTAGATCTCCACCATGTTACGACGGCTGAAATGATAGCCATCATAATATTCTTTCAGTCTGTCATGTGTCTGCTCAAGCGTCCAGCCATTTACTTCTGCCATTTCTTCCAATTCAGGCTTGAAGTTCTCCTTCATCTCTTCTTCCGTAATACCGCAGAGTGCAGCGTATTGTGGCAAGAAACTGATGTTGGTCAGATTGTTGAGAACAGAGAATAATGAAATCTGTGTAAACTTGGTGATACCAGTGATGAAGACAAACTTCTCGTATTTGTCCTGGGATTTCAAGACGGCAAATACTTCTCTATACACTGCCGTGCAAGCCTCATGAGAAGGTGTCTTCCACGAATGCTGCAAAGGGGAGTCGTATTCGTCTATTAAGATGGCAACTTGTAAGCCTGTCTTGTTGTAGGCTGCCTGGATAATATTGATGAAACGAACCGAGAGTGATGATTGGGGGCGAACCTCTATGTTGTATTCTTTCTCGTACCCATGAAATACTTCATCGAAATAGGAACGGATGAATTCTGGCTCAGCACCAGCATTGCTCATGTCGAGTCTGATGACAGGGTAGTGCTTCCAATCCTTTTCTAATTCCATGATTTTGAGACCCTCGAAGAGTTCCTTCTTTCCCTCGAAGTAAGCTTGGAGTGTATCCACCAAAATAGACTTACCGAAGCGGCGTGGGCGGCTTAGGTAATTGTATGTTTTGCTATTGTTGGCAAGTTTCCAAATCAAGTCGGTTTTGTCAACATACAAGTATCCTTCCTTTCTGATTTTCTCAAAGGATTGAATGCCTACAGGCAGTCTTCTGTCGTTAGTCTCTGTCATCATGTTCTCAAACGTTATAATCTTATGCAAAGATACGAGTAATAAATGAATATGCAAACTTTTTTATAGTTTTTTCTGTGGAAAGTAGCTCTTTTCTGCTTTCTTCACGCTTCCTGCCTTCAATATCATCTGCTTCACCTCCTCGTATTTGTCGGCATATTCCGGATGGCGCTCGATGAAGATGCGGCAAGCTCGGTCGATGAGTTTGTGATTGATGAGCTTGGCGTTCACCATCTTGTTGCCTTCCACTCTGCCTTGGCGAATTTGTAAGCTCGTGCTGATCATATCAAGTATCATCTTCTGCGAACTGCCTGCTTTCATTCTTGTACTGCCTGTCACGAACTCAGGACCCGTAATGACTTCCACGGGATTGTCCGCTTGCTCGGCGATGGGAGAGTGGGGATTGTTGACGATGCAACCGGTAGGGATTCCTTCAACCTTGCAATGCTTCAAGATGGAGAGCACGAAGGGGGTAGTGCCGCTGGCAGAGAAGCCCAGCACGAAGTCTTTTGGGGATAAGCCTTTGTCTTGCAACTGCTTCCATCCATCCTCCAAGTCGTCCTCACGAGACTCCTTGGTTTGCGTGAGGCATCCGATGCCACCAGGGAAGATGGCTTGTATCTGAGAGCCATCAATACCGTAGGTATTCTGTACTTCGATGGTGTCGAGCGTGGCTAGTCTTCCCCCAGTTCCGCAACCGGCATAGAAGAGTCTTCCACCATGCTTCACTTGCTGTTCGATGGCGGATATGAGTCGATTGATGGCAGGCAAGGCTTGCTCTATCGCCAAAGTCACCTTCTTGTTCTCTGTATTGATATGGGCGGTGAGCTCCTCCACGCTCATCTCTTCCAAATGGTCGTAGAGCGAACTCTGTTCCGTGATTCTGCTTTCCTTGTTCATGATGATTTCTCCTTCTTATGTAATGCCTCTTCTCCATTTCTGTGAGATGACTTTCCTCCTTATATGATATAGTCTTTTATTCTTCTGCCAAGAAATAGACAGGTGAGTTTCTGGCTCCTTCTTTGATGAGAAAGCCAGAATCTACGAGGCGGTTGAGCCAGTTGAGTGCAGTCTGCTTGCGGATATAAAACTCTCGTTCCAATACTCGGCGATTGATGGAGCGGTTGGTCTTGAGGTATTCCCTGATTTTCTCCTTGAGCGTTTCCTCGGAGAAAGGGTAGGAGCGAGAGGTGTATTGAGATTTCTCAAAGTGTACTTTTCGCTTCACTTCTTTCACGAGGTTGGCGTTGGCACGAAACTTGATGCCCCTCATGCTCACATAGTCGGCACGCACCTTGCTGTCGGGTTTCAACTCATCCATGTCGAGGTCGGCGGAGAGTGAGAGGTAGCCGATGCCAGGGATGTTGACTCGCCTGCCATCTCTGAGGTCTTCCTCTATCATGTGTCGCAGGTTCATCAGCACGGCAGAAACTTCGCCTTCGCCCATGCAACTATGTTTGGCAAGTCGTTCTATCACTTGTTGGTCCTTCATCGCAGGTTCCTCGAAGATGTGGGCGAATCTGCGAGTCTTTCCTTCGCCTCCAGCGTTGGGCAGGTAATGTATCTCGTATTTGATAGCCATAATTGTCTTGTTTTTATTTCGTTAAGATTGTTCACAGCCACAAAGGTAAACAATTCTTCCGACAATAACGAATGTTAGGGTGGAAATATAGCAAAAGAAGTTGAAAGATATAGCTTCGTTGATCGCCCAACAGCTGTTGTGCGATTGCATAGCAGCTGATATGCACATGTATATCACGTGTTGTGCATGCGTTTATCAGTTGTTGGGAGGTCTTTTTGGTAATAGACTGTAAACAACTTGCGTAATCTCTTTCTCCATTTTTCTTCTGATATAAATGAATTTGGAATATTTGGTATAAATTGGAATATGTTGTTGAAATAATCAATAACATTATAAATGCAAAAGAAAATGAAGCAAATGATGCTTGCTAAAATGTTTACTAACTTTTCTATAGTTCTATACCTTATCATATCATCGGCACCCCTGGTGTCAACTTGGCTTGGAAAGCTGCATACTGCTTATCTTGTAAGGCAAAGAGCCTTTCTTGGAGTGGTGTTGTCATAATCGCATGTTTTATTTTATTGCAAAGATAATAATTATAAGCGTAATAAATCATTCTTTAACTTTCTTTATATGCTTTTTGGTCACATTTGTGTCCGATGACGATTCACATCTTTCCGTATCTTTGCACTGTCGTGAAGCAACAGATGCCATCGGCTTCAGATAGCTGATTGCCGTAAACTTCATGCCACAGTTATTAAATCAAAATGTGTAATTAAACAAGGAAAGGAAACATTATGAATGTAATGAAGATGTTTTGTTTTCAATGCCAGGAGACGGCAAAGGGAACTGGGTGTACGACAAGAGGCGTTTGCGGCAAACTGCCAGAGACAAGTTTGTATATGGACATTCTGCTCTCTATCGTGAAGACGATGGGAACTCTTATGGAGAAGAGAATGAAGACGATGCCGACTGATAGCTGTGATAAGGACAAGAAGTGCTGCCCTTGTTTCGAGGAAGTGAGCCACTTCATCACGGATTCGCTCTTTGCTACCATCACCAATGCCAACTTTGATGATGAGAGTATCAAGGCTCGCATTCAGCATGGCTTGAAACTCTTGGAGAAGATGCGTGGCTATGACAATGAGGATGTCAAATCGCTCAAGGAACTTACGATGTTTGGCTTAAAGGGTATGGCGGCTTATTATGAGCACGCCGCACGGTTGGGTAAGACCGATGATCGCATTATCGCCTTCATGGCTCATGCCTTGGCCATGATTTCCAAGCCGAATGTATCGGTGGATGAACTCTTCGACTTGGTGCTTGAAACTGGCAAGACGGGAGTCGATGTGATGGCTTTGCTCGACAAGGCGAATACCGAAGCTTACGGCAATCCGGAGATGACCAAGGTGAATATCGGAGTGGGGAAGAACCCAGGTATCTTGGTTAGCGGACATGACCTACATGACATCGAAGACCTCTTGCGCCAGACGGAAGGCATGGGCATCGACATTTATACCCACAGCGAGATGTTGCCTGCTCATTATTATCCTAAGTTGAAGGCATACAAGCACTTGGTGGGCAACTATGGTAATGCGTGGTGGCGACAGAAGGAGGAGTTTGAGTCGTTCCATGGACCTATCATCTTTACCACCAACTGCATCGTGCCGCCATTGGCTAATGCCTCTTATCAGGGCAGAGTCTTCACTCTCAATTCCACCGGCTATCCTGGATGGAAACATATTCCGACAGGCGAGGATGGGCACAAGGACTTCTCTGAGGTGATAGCGATGGCGAAGACTTGCGAGCCTCCTACGGCTATAGATGAAGGAGAGATAGTGGGTGGCTTTGCCCATGCACAAGTCTTTGCCCTTGCCGACAAGATAGTGGAGGCTGTGAAGAGTGGTGCCATCAAGAAGTTTGTGGTGATGAGCGGATGCGATGGCAGAATGAAGAGCCGTGAGTATTACGAGCAGTTTGCCAAGTCTTTGCCGAAAGATACCATCATCTTGACATCAGGCTGCGCCAAGTATCGCTACATCAAGTTGCCGCTGGGCGAGATAAATGGCATCCCTCGTGTGTTGGATGCAGGACAGTGCAACGACAGTTATTCGTGGGTGGTAGTGGCGATGAAGCTACAGGAGATATTCAAGGCGAATAGCATCAACGACCTGCCGATAGTCTTCAATATCGCATGGTATGAGCAGAAGGCTGTCATCGTATTGTTGGCTCTCTTAAGCTTGGGTATCAAGAATATTCACATCGGTCCTACATTGCCAGCCTTCGTCTCTCCAAATGTTCTCAAAGTATTGGTCGAGAAGTTCGGATTGGGAAGCATCTCGACCGTAGAGGAAGATTTGAAGAGCATGCAACTTACAGAGTAATAACCTATAGAGATTACTCTGAATATAGAAGTTTGCTCAGAATAGAAGTCTGTAAAATATTTATATAGAAGTCTGTAAAATATTTATAATTGTAACTTTCTGATGTCCAGAATGGTAATCTCCTTGCCGTTGATGCTGATGGCTCCATCTTCTGCCAGTTCTGCCAAGCATCTGATAAGTGAGAACTTCTGGATGGCGAAAGAATCTGCCAAGTGCTGGCGTGACTGGGCAAGAACAATCGTCTTGCTATGTTGTACCAATGCTTCAGTATGGAGATAGAACCTCACTTTCTCCTTGATGGTGAGTAGGGAGATGAACTTCATCTTGGAAGCGAGATAAGCACCTATATTAGAGAGTATGCCGATGAAGTTCCAGCGGATGGTGGAGAAAGAGTCAACGAGTTGTTGCAGAGAGCGGGATGACATTCTGAGAATGTTCACTTCGCTCTCTGTCTCTATGGTGACGGGCATCACGTTGGGGTTGGCAAAGATGAAGTTGGGGGCTATCACATCTCCTTTTCGGAATTGGATTACCTCCAGTTGTCTACCCGAAGAGCCTGATACCATCCTTGCTGTCATCTCGCCGTTGAGTACGATGTCGGCATGGGGGTATTCGAATCCTGCGATGGAGTAGAGGGCGTGTTTTTTGAATGGGATGATTTTGTGGCAGATGCAGGAGAGTGCGTCTGCGATTTCCATTTCGCTCATTCGATGGAATAGAGGGCAATGGGTCAGTGAGTTAATTATCTTTTGTTCGATCATGCTGTTGGGTTCTTTGAAAAGTTAATGTCTGATTGTAAAGCTTCTGCAAAGATAGTGCAAACCGAATGCAATGAAAGCTTGCTTTCTAATTGCTAAGGTGCAGCCTATCTTCTGCAAAGATAGGCATATTTATCGTAATTATCTCAAAAAACGACAGAAAAGTTTGCTTATTTCATCAAATCATTGTAATTTAGCGTCATCAAACCGAAAAATCATCGGTTCTGATGGGTTTTATAGATAAAGGTTTACAATTATGAAAACAAGAAGAAAATACAAGATAATCGGGGGAGTAATGGTAACTTTATTGTTAGTTGTCGCCTGCTTGATGGGTGCAAGCTTTTACATGCTGGATTATTCTCTCGGCTATACTCAGCAAGATAGAAAAACGGCTGAGGCTCAGCGTAATCGCATCCGCAAGGAATGCCCTTGGACGATGGCTTGGATGGATTCCATTTATCAGAATCATACCATAAAGGATACCTTTGTAGTGATGCCTTCGGGCTATAAGGGGCATGCCCTTTATCTCTATGCACCGAAACCTACCGATAAGACGGCGGTGGTGGTGCATGGTTATAAAGTGCGTGCCGAGGGAATGCTCCATATCGCCTATCTCTACAATCACGATATGAGATATAATGTGCTTCTGCCAGACCTTTATGGTCATGGCGAGAGTGAGGGCGACCATATCCAAATGGGATGGAAAGATAGGTGGGATGTCGTCCGATGGTCAGAAGTGGCTGATGAAATCTTCTCGAAGTCGAGGGGAGCTATGCAGAATATGAGCCTGAAAGATACCCATACCCAGCAAGTGCTTCATGGCATTTCGATGGGTGCGGCGACAGTGATGGCGGTATCGGGTGAGAAGACTCCCGATTACGTGATATGCTTTGTAGAGGATTGTGGCTATTCGAGCGTATGGGATGAGTTTGCGGCTCAGCTCAAAGATCAGTTTGGCTTGCCATCTTTCCCTTTGATGAATACCACTTCTAGGCTTTGCCAGTTGAAGTATGGTTGGTCGTTTGCTGAGGCGCAACAGATAGAGCAGGTAAGGAAGAGCACCAAACCGATGCTCTTTATCCACGGCGACAAAGATGACTTTGTGCCTTATCGTATGCTCCAGCCACTGTATGAGGCAAAGACGAAAGGCAAGAAAGCCATCTTCATAGCCAAAGGCTCCATCCATGCGATGGCATATCGTGACCAGCATGAGGAATATACCAAGGTGGTAAAGGAGTTCTTGCAGTAAGAAATATTAGTTGTGGCGCTATATTTATTCTACAACATCCCAATCCAAAATTCCTTTTCCGAGGTCATCCAGTTCGATGGCTAAGCCTGATGATAAGGCGATAGCGTTCCTCCATGATAATCATTATTCTTGTCATTATCGAAAGAAACAGGTGAAAAGTTTTGGCTATTAGGTATTTTCTTTGTACTTTAGCGGCATCAAATACCGAGAAATCGTGTAAACGAGTGAAATAGGGATTCATATCATTTGGGGAATATGGCACAACTGACGGCAGAACAACGTAGCAAGATCATGGCTTCTATTCATTCCAAGAATACGAAGCCTGAAATGATGGTGAGGAGGTATCTCTTTGCCTGTGGATTCCGTTATCGTGTCAACTGTCGTCGATTGCCTGGTACGCCAGATATAATCCTTCGCAAATATCGCACTTGCATCTTTGTGAATGGTTGCTTTTGGCATGGGCATGAGAATTGTGACAAGTATCGACTACCCAAGACGAATGTAGAGTTTTGGAGCCAAAAGATTGCTCGCAATAAGCAGCGAGATGTCGAGGTGCAACATCAGTTGGCAAGGATGGGATGGCACGTGATGACAATCTGGGAATGCCAACTTGATACAAAAGAAAAAAGAGAGCGTACACTCATGGCTATTGAATATACGCTCAATCATATCTATCTGATGGATCATGTCAAACCTTATCGCTTGCCAGAGGATAACTCAGTGACAATGGCAGCAGAAGAGATACACCGGGAAACCCCATAACACCTATTTTTACTTCACATACTTCAGTATATCCTTGCTCTTTCTGCCTTTCTTGGCAGGTTGTGGCATAAAGCCTTCGGTGAGACCGGTCTTCTCGGTCATCGCCTGGAAGACGGAGGCGGCATAGTCGGAGAGTTTTAGCTTAGCTAACTCCTCATTGATGGCATCCTCGTCATAGTTGTCGGCATAGAGCAAGTCGTGCAAGTCATCCAGATAACTCTGAGGTATGTTTTGGTGAGGCATACGACTCTGTATCTGTAAAATCTGAGCGATGATGGCATCCTTCGTTTGGGCAGCGATGGCCTCTGCCTTGTGCTGCTCAAAGATGGATAGGGTGGAAGTGTCTGCATGATACCAGTCTTCCGCCATGTTGTTCTCAGAGGTGAGATGGCTATATCCGAAATATCGAATCAGCGAAATGTTCGTATTCCAAGCCTTTTTCTCCAAGTAAGTTTTCTCCATCGGAGTCGTCGCTATCAAGAGGTTTGCCTTCTGATACATCTTCTTCTGATACATAAGGGTTTGCAAACTTCGCTTGAAGTGAGGGTTCTTGCAATTTCGCTCGGATATATCACCGAGAGGACACACGATGTATGGAATGCCCATCTTTCTCGCTTGGCGAGCCAGTTGGGCACCCTTAATGGTCCATGCTCCTACTATCAGCACAATGTCGGCATCTGCCATCTGCTTTACGATGTCGAGCTGCTTGTTCAATGCGTCAAGATAGGGCATGTACATCTTGTACAATTTCTTCTGCTTGGAAACGAACAAAAATACTTTCATAAATCTTTATAGTTTATGGCTGGTGAAGTCATTCTTATCTGCTCTCCAATATCTCAATTTGTTGGCTAGGTTTCTCCATACGATGCCATACTCATAGAAAGGCAACTTGATGATGGAAATCTCGTCGTCGAAATGCTTGATAGCCTTGTTGGCGATGATCATGCGTAGGATGAAGAGGAGCAAGAAGGCGAAGCCTGCGCAACCCGTCAATATCCAGTCGTGCATGATGATACCGTATGCCAAGGTGGCGATGGAGGCGATGAGACTGAGGTGAGGCAACAAGTGGTCGAAGAACATCAAGGTGCGCATGGATGCTACTCTGCTCAACGAGCGGCGTGATGCTTGCAAGTAGAGATGGGCATTGTGCCAAGCCTTGCTGGATGGCTCGTCATGGATGAGCCAAGCATCGCTATCCAGTTCTACGGAAGTCTCGCCACATTGTGCATATTTATTGACCAAGAAGTCATACTCGCCACGTATCAACTCCAAGTTGCCTTGATAACCTTGCTCACGCATGAAGTCGCTCTTGCGAAAGGCTACATTCGGCATGTGAGTACGATAACCATAGGAGTGTTGAGCACGGCGAAGGAGATAGAAAGCCTTGCGGATGCTCTCGAAGCGGCGAACACCCTTGGTCTCTTCATCGAAGCCTACATATCCCAATACCAAGTGGTTAGGCTCTTGACAGTTGCGTGCCATGGTCATCAACCACTTGTCGTTCTCTGGCTTGCAATTTGGCTCGGTCATCAGAATCCATTCATTCTTGGCAGCCTTTACACCGAGGGTGATTTGGAGCTTCTTGCGGCTCATGTAGCGAGAACTCTCTGGAATATATGTATAATAAAGATGAGGATTCTCTGCGGCAGTGCGCTTCAAGAAGTCGATGGTCTCGCCGTCTGTGCTCTGGCAAACCACGATGACTTGATAGTCGGCTGGGTATTGCTGCTTCAGAAACATAGGGAGATTACGCTCTAACTCCGGCAGGTTGTCATGAGCGGTAATCAACACCGTGATAGGCGGGCGCTTCTCTGAGACTTCATTTTGGGAAGAGATGTCTTCTGGGCTCTCTGTCTCTGAGGACGCTTCTGTATCTTCTGAACTGGCAAGCTTTGGAAAGCGCAACGAGCGCAGGAATGGATTGATCAGCGATCCGAGGATTGCCAATGCTACCACTACTGCGCTTGTGATTATAGTTGTTAAACTAACTGTTATCATTTTCTTCTCTCGTAAAAATCAGGAGTGGCTTTCACTCCCGATTATTCCAAATGTCATTAAAGGTCTTCCGTGATATAGCCCTTAGGCAACTGGCGGCAGTTGTACTGGCTCGCCATGATTTCGCCGTAAGCTCCGGCTGAACGAAGAGCTATCAAGTCGCCACGATGAGTCTTGTTGATGTCGATAGCCTTGGCAAAGACATCGCTCGACTCGCAGATAGGACCTACCACGTCGTAAGTTTCCTCTGGCTCATTGCTGGAGATGTTCTCTATCTTGTGGTATGCCTGATAGAGGGCTGGGCGGATGAGGTCTGTCATGCCGGCATCAACGATGGCAAACTGCTTGGCTGTACCTTGCTTCACATAGAGAACCTTGGTGATGAGACTTCCCATCTGACCTACTACTGCACGACCCAACTCGAAGTGTAACTTCTGACCTTCACGCAACTTCAAGAACTTGGCATAAGTGTCGAAGTAAGCCTTGAAGTCTGGGATTGGCACACGGTTAGGGTGGTTGTAGTCGATGCCAAGACCGCCACCCACGTTGATGTTCTTCACTATGATGTGATGGCTTTCGAGTTGGTCTTGCAATTCGTTGATACGATTGCAGAGTGCCTCGAAGTCACCCATGTCAAGTATCTGACTACCAATGTGGAAGTGCAGACCTAAGAACTTGATGTTCTTCATCTGTGCTGCTTCCTCAATCACGTTCTCCATGTCTTCCATGGCGATACCAAACTTGTTCTCTGCCAGTCCGGTTGTGATGTTAGCATGTGTATGAGCACCCACGTTAGGGTTGATGCGGAAACATACCTGTGCCACCTTGCCTTGTTTCTCTGCGAGCTCGTTGATGACCTCTAGCTCTGGGATGCTCTCCACATTGAAGCAGAAGATTCCCTTCTCCAATCCGAGGTTGATTTCCCAATCGCTCTTGCCAACGCCAGCATATACTATCTTGCTAGCCGGGAAACCGGCATTGGTGGCTGCTTGAATCTCACCTCCGCTCACACAGTCGGCACCCAAGCCTGCCTGGCAAATAATGTTGAGCACCTTAGGGTTGGCATTTGCCTTTACGGCATAATGTACCTCGAAGTTCTCATGCTTGCCAGCCTCCTCGTTGATAGTCTTGAGGGTCTTTCTCAACACAGCGGTGTCGTAATAGTAGAACGGAGTCTGTATCTCCTGAAATTTATCTATCGGAAATGTACCTTTCATTTCGCTTTTATCCTTAAAATGTTTTGTTATAGTTAAATTAGAATACCTTACATTAGTCCTTGAACAAGACGTTGCTCAAGTTCTGCAATGCTTGCTTCTTATCTTTTTCCTTGATGAGAAATGAGATGTTGTAATTAGAACCACCGTATGAAATCATGCGCACAGGGATGTTCTTCATCGCATCTGTAGCCATCGTCTCAAAACCTACGTTGCTCCAATCCAAGTCACCTACTACACAGATGATACACATGTCTGAATCTACGGTGACAGTACCATACTTCTTCAACTCGTTGACGATGTCGTTCAAGTGAGCGTCGTTATCGATACTCATGCTGACACCTACCTCTGAGGTAGCAATCATGTCGATAGGAGTCTGGTAGCTCTCGAAAATCTCGAATACCTTGCGCAAGAAACCAGTAGCGAGCAACATGCGGCTACTCTTGATCTTGATGGCAGTGATGTTGTCCTTAGCTGCTACAGCCTTGATCTTGCCACGTACGATGACATTGTCGATGATAGTACCGTCTGCCTTAGGATCCATGGTGTTCTTCAAGCGAACTGGGATGCCTGCGTACTTGGCTGGTTGAACACAAGTAGGGTGGAGAATCTTAGCACCGAAGTATGCCAACTCGGCTGCCTCCTCGAAGTTCAACTGGCGTACAGCTTCTGTATGCTCTACCACACGAGGGTCGTTGTTGTGCATACCATCGATGTCTGTCCAAATCTGAATCTCCTCTGCAGGGAGGGCTGCACCGATGAGGGAAGCTGTATAGTCGCTACCACCACGCTGCAAGTTATCTACCTCACCATAAGCATTGCGGCAGATGAAGCCTTGTGTGATATAGATTTGATAACCTTGGTTCTGCTCCATGATAGCAGCAAGCTTCTCCTTGATGTACTGTGGGTCTGGCTCTGCGTTCTTGTCGGTACGCATAAAGTCTAATGCGCTGAGCAATACAGCCTTTATGCCTTGTTCGTTCAAGTAGTTTACAACCATGTTGGTGCTCATAACCTCGCCCTGGGCCACGATGCTCTTCTCCTCGAAAGAAGTGAAGAGATCCTTGGTGAAGGAGCGGAGATAGTCGAACTCACCATGCAAGAACTCACGTGTGGTCTTCTTCATCTCGTCGGTAGAGTAGAGTTCCTCTACGTGCTGCATGTATTTCTTCTCCAAGTTGTTGATTACCTCGTTGGCACCTTCTGGGTTCTTCTTGTAGAGATAGTCAGAAATCTCAACGAGAGAGTTGGTTGTACCACTCATGGCAGAAAGCACAACGAATGTTGGCTCGCCTGATTCTGTAATCAAAGAGGCTACTCCCTTCATGCGCTCTGGTGAGCCTACGGATGTACCTCCGAATTTCATTACCTTCATAGTCGTAATATTTTATAATTAATAATTCTTAATTGAATTTAGTTCTCCTCTCCATCTTCTGTGAGGTCGATGTGATTGTATTCCTTGGTTACGTCGTGTAATTCGCCATCTTTGCAGCGATACACGATGCCGGGGAACTTGTCGAGCATCGGAATGTTGTGGGTCGTCATCACAACGGCTGTGCCTTGTTTGGTGATGTCTTTGAGAAGACTCACGATGTTGCTGGCTGTCTCTGGGTCGAGATTGCCAGTAGGCTCATCGGCGATGATCACCTTTGGATTGTTGAGTAGGGCACGAGCGATGGCTATGCGCTGCTGCTCTCCTCCAGACAACTCGTGAGGCATCTTGTCGATTTTCTCTATCATGCCTACCTCGTTGAGCACTTCCTCGATGCGCTTGTTGATGTCGTCTTTCTTTTTCCAACCAGTAGCCTTGAGCACAAACTCGAAGTTTTTGCGCACGGTGCGGTCGTGGAGCAACTGGAAGTCTTGGAAAATGATGCCAAGCTCTTTGCGTAACGCAGGAATTTCCTTGCGCTTGATAACCTTGAGGTCGCGTCCAAGAATCTCGGCTTTCTTTGTCTCTCCCTCTACGAGGTCCAATTCGCAGTACAAGGTTTTCAGAAGAGAACTCTTTCCTGAGCCGACCTTGCCAATCAAGTAGGTGAACTCTCCTTCGTCAACATGGAAGTTGACATCCTTGAGCACGCACTTGTCTGCTTGGTATATGCTTACTTTCTGATAATCTATTAGCATTATTTCTGTTCTTTATTATTTCATTTCTCCTTTGCTCTTGGCTACTCGGCGCTTCTTGTCCCAGTCTGGGTCGTGGCGCATCTGTAGTTCCTTGGCAATATCTTCGATTCTCAATCCCTTGCTAGTGAGCAATACGATGAGGTGGTAGAGAAGGTCGGAAGATTCGTAAACAAGTTTCTCATCATTGCCGTTGGTAGCTTCGATGATGGTTTCAACTGCTTCTTCTCCAACCTTTTGTGCCATTTTGTTGACACCTTTCTTGAAGAGACTTGTTGTGTAGCTACCCTCAGGCATTTCCTCGTGACGCTTGTCGATGAAGTCTTGAAGCTCAGAGAGGAAGAGGATAGGATTCAACTCGTTCTCCTCGCCCCAGCAAGTGTCGGTACCTTTGTGGCAGGTAGGACCGTCTGGATGTACCTTAATTAATAAGGTGTCGTTGTCACAGTCGTTTTGGATGCTTACGAGATTCAAGAAGTTGCCAGAAGTTTCCCCCTTGGTCCAAAGACAGTTGCGTGAGCGGCTCCAAAATGTAACTTTCTTGGTCTCTATCGTCTTATCGTATGCTTCCTTGTTCATGAATCCCAACATGAGGACGTTCTTGGTAATGGCGTCCTGGATGATGGCAGGAACAAGTCCGCCCATTTTCTCGAAATCTATTTCCATTTTATTGAATGTTTAATTATAGAGTGTCGAATTCTTCACCCTTCGTTCTTCACTTTTTATTTATATTCTAACATTAATTCCCTCTTCTCTCAAATATTGCTTGAGGTCGGGGATGGCAATCTCGCCGAAGTGGAATACACTGGCTGCAAGTGCCGCATCGGCTTTTCCTAGTGTGAAGGCATCACGGAAATGCTCCATCTTGCCTGCGCCCCCCGATGCGATGATGGGGATGCTCACTTCATCTGCCAAACGAGCCAAGGCTTCATTGGCAAATCCTTGCTTCACGCCGTCATGGTCCATGCTCGTAAAGAGAATCTCGCCAGCACCTCGGTCGGCCACTTCCTTTGCCCAGTCGAAGAGTCCAAGCTCCACTCTTTCTCTGCCACCCTTGACGTAGCAATGCCATCCATCGGCATCTAGTCGAGCATCGATGGCACAGACGCAAACTTGCGAGCCATAATGGTTGGCAATCTCACTGATGAGTTCGGGATGTCGGATAGCAGCACTGTTGATGCTTACTTTGTCGGCACCTGCATTGAGCAAGCGATCTACATCCTTCAACTCGTTGATGCCACCGCCCACCGTAAATGGGATATTGATTTCGGCAGCCACACGAGTTACCATGTCGGTAAAGGTTTTGCGCTCCTCAAAGCTAGCCGTGATGTCGAGAAAGACAAGTTCGTCGGCTCCTGCATCGCTATAGGCTTTACCCAGTTCCACAGGGTCGCCTGCGCTACGGAGGTTGACGAAGTTGGTGCCTTTCACCGTCTCGCCATTCTTCACGTCGAGACAAGGAACGATTCGCTTTGCCAAGCCTTTGCTTCTATTTAATTCTTTCATTTTACTTTCTTATTAAAAAAGTTCTTCCACCTGAATCTTGCCCTCATAGAAAGCCTTGCCAAAGACTACAGCTGGGATGCCTGCAGCATCTAGTGCCTTGATGTCTTGGTTGCAAGATACGCCGCCTGATGCTATCAAGTGGAGGTGAGGGTAGGCTGCCATGATTTCTTTGTAAAGTTCGATGGCAGGACCTTGAAGCGTGCCGTCCTTGCTGATTTCTGTGCAGAGAACGTTCTTCACACCTTTATCTATATACTGTATCAAGAAAGGAAGAAGGTCTTCCGAAGAGTCCTCTTTCCAACCATTGATGGAGATCTTGCCATTTCTTACGTCTGCACCTAGAATCAATTTGTCGGCTCCGTATTTGTCCATCCATTGCATGAACAATTCGGGATGGGTAACAGCGATGCTGCCCACGGTAACCATTGATGCACCTGCGGCAAATGCCTTCTCGATGTCTTCCTCTGTCTTGATGCCGCCACCGAAATCCACCACAAGCGATGTCTCTGTGGTAATCGCTTTCAATACAGCATCATTGACGATATGCTTAGACTTTGCACCATCAAGATCGACTACATGGAGTCGCTTAAAGCCCAGTTGCTCAAACTGTTTGGCTACTTCGGCAGGATTGTCGTTATAGACCTTCTTCTGGTCGTAGTCGCCTTTGGTGAGGCGAACGCACTGACCATTGATGAGGTCGATGGCTGGTATGAGTTCTATTTTCATTGATCTAATTTTCTGTTGGTTGTGTTATAAGTCCAAGAAATTTCTCAAGATTTGTTCCCCTACCTTTCCGCTTTTTTCTGGGTGGAATTGGCAAGTATAGAAATTGTCTTTGTGTAAAGATGCACTGTAAGGGAGGATATAGTCGGCTGTAGCGATTGTCTCCTCGCAGAGTGGCACATAATAACTATGCACGAAGTAAGAGTAGGGATGAGATAAGCCCTTGTACAAGTCTGTTTTCAAGTCGTAAAGTTCGTTCCATCCCATGGCAGGCACCTTGTCTTCATGCTTCTGTGGCTTGAAACGTTTTACGTCAACATCAAAGATGCCAATGCAGTCGACATCGCCTTCCTCTGAATGTCGGCAGAGCAACTGCTGTCCTACGCAAATGCCTAGGACTGGCTGAGTAAGATTTTTGATGACTTGGTCTAGTTGATGTGCCTTCAGGTATTCCATAGCTTCCTTTGCCTGCCCTTGTCCAGGGAAGAGCACACGATCAGCTTTCTGAAGCATTTCGGCATCATCGGTAAGAATAGGATTAATGCCCAAACGCTTCATGGCGTTCACTACAGAATAGATATTTCCTGCATTGTATTTTACGATTGCTACATCCATAACCTAACGTATTTCTAGTTTACAGATGCAAAGGTACGTATTTTCTTTCAATCAAAAGAAAATATTAGCAAAAAGATTACGAAATATGTGATATTTCTTTCAGATAGTAAGCGAAAATCGTATAAATATTCGCCTTTATCATCAGTAATGGCTTATTTTTCTTTATCTTCGCCATCGGCAGTCCTCAAAATGATGGAGGTCGCACCAATGGTGAAGAGTGTACCATCCTCGATGACACGCTTCTCTTTGTCGCCCAAAATCTCGTTATCGACAAAGGTTCCTGTATAGCTTGGACCATCACGAAGCACATACTTCAACTTGCCTTTCTTGTCACGGCTCACGTTGATGACGCAATGGTTCATATCGACACTTGGGTCAACGGTCTCGATAGGACAGTTGATGCCGCTGTTCTTCATGTATCGACCGATGATGTTGTCACCCATCTGGAGAGGGATGACCTGCTTGTATGCGAATACGTTCTCTATTACAACGATGGAGCCATAACCGTTCTCGTTGGCATTCTCGTCCAAGACCTCTTCCTTGCGGGTCTCACGAAGCTTGGATACACCCATACGAATGCCAAACTGCTTGTTGCAGTTAGGACACACAAATACGAGACTTTGACCAGCCTCGTATTTCTTCTCATCGAAAGTGATGTAATTATCACACTTAGGACAACGTACTCTTTTCATGCTTAATCTTTAACTTTGGTAATCCAACTGTCAGCGAAAACTTCGTTGTTTCTGAGCTTGTTGAGTGCCTTATGAGCCTCATTCTCAGAACTATAGGAGCCGTAAACGACTTTCACGTTGGTAGGAGTAATCACTACCTTGGCATCTTTCAGACCCTTGGCTTGCAAGTCCTCTACGTAGCTGGCAGCGTTGCGCTTGGTAACACGGCTTGCCAAAACAATGCTATAATAAGGTTGGGCATTCTTTAGCTCGATCTGCTCCTTCAAGTCGTCTTTCTTCTCAGTGTTAACCTTGATGGCGTTGTTGCTCAGAGCCTCAGAAGAGAGACTGTTGGCGTTCTCGCCCTGGGTTACCATCTCCTTAGGCATGATTTTGGTCAACATGCCTGTGTCGATTCCGCTCGTCTGAACGTTTGGAGTCTTCAATGGGGTAGAGAGTGCGAAGAAGGCAATGAGGGCGATGCAGGCAGCAGCCAGATTGCGCAACCAGCTCTTCTTGATGAGGATAAACTCGGAGTTCTCCTCCTCGTTCTCATCGGTTATCTCTGCATCAAACACGGAGTTGACAGCGGTAGATGGTGTTTCTACCTGAGCAGTCTCTAGAGGCATCATAGGAGTGGTCTCGATAGATACTGTGTTGTTCTCCAAAGGAGCCAAAGTGCTGAGAGGAAGCATATTGACACCACCCAAACCATAGTAGTCTGGGGTCAAGATACCTGCCTCGCAAGGCTCGAAAGTGTAGTTGCCATCTTCGTTGAGAAACAAAGTTCCGATATTGTTGATTTCGTACTTTCCGTCGTTTTCAAGGTGCTGACGAATCTCAGCCACTTCTTCTGCGATGCGGTTGATAGCTTCTGGATAACTGATGTCGTAGGCCTCTACATAGGACAATGCCAAGAGGGAATCGTTCAACTTCAACTGTGGATTGAAGCCAACGGTTCTCAATGGTGGCAAAAACATACTGTCTCTGTCATCATAACGGGCATCTACCTGATGAGCCATGAAGCCACCAAAGTCTGGTACTATCACGCAGTCGTTGCTCAGAAGTAGGATTTCTATATGTCTTTCTAGTTCATTCACGAGTGCAAAGGTAGTGAAAATTCTGCAATCAGCCAATTATTTTAAGGAAAAAAAATACTTGAACCGATAAATAATTGAAAAAGTTTTGTCGTATAAGAGAAAAGTGCTATCTTTGCAGTAGAGAAAGTCGCACATCTTGCTAAATGGCTCCGTGGACTAGCTCTATATATAAATAATGTATAACAATATGATAAGCAAATTTTCAGATATTCTTGGGATGATCGGAGGATGTAGGAAGTATGCCTGGATGTTGTTGATGATTGGCACGCTCACCTTTGTCGTGGGATGTGGCAAGAAGACACAAGCCGCCGATGCTCCTCAAGAAGACAAGCATGCTAAGCAACTGTTGCAAGGCATCTGGCTGAACGAAGATGACGAGGATGTCGCTTTCAGAGTCTTGGGTGATACCATTTATTATCCTGATTCTTCTAGCCAACCGGTCGCTTTTGCCGTCTATGCCGATACCTTGGTGATGAGGGGCGCAAGCGATGTGAGGTATTCCATCGTCAAGTTGGCTGCCCATCTCTTCGAGTTCAAGAACCAAAGTGGGGATCTCATCAAGTTGGTCAAGACTGCGGATAAGTCTTACTTGCGCTCTTTTGAGCACCAAAAGAATGTGGAGTTGAACCAGAAGACTCTCATCAAGCGTGATACGATCGTCAACCATGGCGATGACAAGTACCATCTGTATGTTCAGGTGAATCCTACTTCCTATAAGGTGTATCTGAGTTCGATGAACGATGATGGGGTTCAGGTGGATGAGGTCTATTATGACAATATCGTCAACTTGAATGTGTTCCATGGCGCACAGAAACTCTTCTCCAGGGATTTCAAGAAGCAAGACTTCAGCAAGAACGTTCCTGCGGCATTCTTGGAGCAGGCGGTGTTCAGCGACTTGGTCTTTGAGGAGATTGATTCGGCTGGCATCCATTATTTGGCAATCTTGGCTCAACCGAATAGTTCCATCAGTTATCAGGTGAGAGTAACCATCTCCTTTGCGGGTCACTTGAAGATTGAGACAGTAGGAGAATAGAATGAATTTCAAGAAATATATGAGTCATTCGATGGTGTGATGATTCCATAAAAAACCTCGTGAGGCAAATGAGCTTCACGAGGTTTTTTGTTATCTATGGGTGTCTCTTTCGAGAAGTGGTTGCCCTCAATCGTTTAGTTGAGGAAGCCCAGCAAGGCTCCTGCTGCTACTGCCGATCCGATGACTCCAGCCACGTTCGGTCCCATGGCGTGCATGAGGAGGAAGTTATGGCGGTCGTATTCCAAACCTAGGTTGTTGGAGATACGGGCACTCATAGGCACGGCACTTACACCGGCGTTTCCAATGAGCGGGTTGAGTTTCTTTCCCTTAGGCAAGAAGAGGTTCATCAACTTGACGAAGAGAATGCCGCTGGCTGAGGCAATGACGAATGCCAAGGCTCCAAGGGCGAATATCTTGATGGTGTTGAGGGTCAAGAACTCTGATGCCTGTGTAGAGCAACCTACGGTCAAACCGAGCAGCATCACCACGATGTCGTTCAGGCTGCTGCCTGCTGTCTTGGCAAGTCGGGTGGTCTTTCCACTTTCCTTCAGAAGGTTGCCAAAGAAGAGCATACCAAGCAATGGCAAACCAGATGGCACGATGAAGGTGGTGAGCAACAAGCCGATGATAGGGAAGAGAATCTTCTCGGTCTGTGATACTTGGCGTGCTGGCTTCATCTTGATGACACGCTCCTTCTTGGTGGTCAAGAGACGCATCAATGGTGGTTGAATCACTGGTACCAATGCCATGTAGGAGTAGGCACAAACGGCGATGGCTCCCATCAGGTTAGGGCTCAACTTGCTACTGAGGAAGATGGCGGTAGGACCATCGGCACCACCGATGATGGCGATACCAGCTGCCTGGTTCGGCTCAAAGCCCAAGGCTAGGGCAATCATGTAAGCTCCGAAGATACCAAACTGGGCTGCGGCTCCGATGAGAATCAACTTCGGGTTGCTGATGAGTGCCGAGAAGTCGGTCATCGCACCGATTCCGAGAAAGACAAGTGGGGGATACCAACCTTGTTTCACGCCTTGGTAGAAGATGTTGAGCACGGAGTTGTCTTCGTAAAGACCGATTTCCAGTCCTGCGTCGGCACGGAAGGGGATGTTGCCAAGGATGATTCCCAGTCCGATAGGCACCAAGAGGAGCGGTTCGAAGTCTTTCTTGATGGCGAGCCAGATGAAGATGCCTCCCACCAATATCATGATGAGGTTTCCTGCCGTGGCGTTGGCGAAGCCCGTATAGGTCAGGAACTCATAGAAGTTCTGTATGATGAAATCCATAAGCTTGATTATTTAATGGTTACTAAGGTGTCGCCCTCCAATACGGCATCACCCTTGTTTACATTGATGCTGGCGATGGTTCCGGCACTCTCTGCCTCGATGTTGTTTTGCATCTTCATGGCTTCGAGGATAACGACCGTGTCACCTACGTTCACCTTGTCGCCCACCTTTACCTTGATGTCATTGATGGTGCCAGGCAGTGGGGCAACGACAGGCTTGCCACTAGCGGCAGGTGCGCTCTTTGGAGCGGCATCGGCAGCAGGTGCAGAGGTAGAGCTATTGAATTCTTCACTCTTCACTCTTCGTTCTTCACTTCCTACTCCTCCTAGCTTCACCTTCTGTTTGCCAGCCTTGACAGGTTGTTTCATTTCTACCTCGAATGGGATGCCATTCACGGTCACGTTGGCGATATTGCCTTCTATATCTTGTATTTCGACCTCGTAATCGACGCCTTTTACTTTGTATTCGTACTTCATGATAAATTATAAATTATAAATGATAAATGGGCTTTCGCCCTTCATGCTATTGAGTGCTTCACTTTTCACTCTTCGTTCTTCACTTAACATTGTTGAATCTCGGAGCGTTCCATCTCGTCTGCTTAGGCTTGATGGTGATGATGCCTGGTTCGATGTCGTGTACATCCTCCAGGTATTCTTTCAGGGCGAGCGAGATAACAGCCATGTAGATTTCCTTGTCGATACCCTTGGTGGTCAAGCCGTCCTTGAGCATCACGTTGGTCTTGTGTCCCAGTTCGGTTGTCACCTCTATCGTCTTTTTGCCCGTCCTATATAATAAGGTGGCGTGCTTCTCCGTGGCAGCAGCGATGCGTTGCTTGTGCTTCATGTAGGCACCGAAGAGCCAGAAGAAGATGAAGAGGAGGGCAAGACAAGAGAAGACGATCCCCATGGAGAGGATGGCGATGCCATAGCCGTGAGGGTCGGTCTTCTTGAGTATCTGTGGCTTGCTGAGTCCGGTGGCTTGTGGAAGATAGCCTGGGGTGACATCTGTCTCATCACAAATGCTCCAAGTCTTGAGGTCACGGTTGAGAGCGTATGATTGGTCAGCCTTCAACCATGGGATGCTGATGGAGTCGATGAGGTCAACGGCATTACCATCGTAGAGGGCTATCCAGTTTCTTGGGGCGTGATAGGAATCTGCCACTTCCTTGGAGGGCCAAAGGCTGAGTGTGAATTGCAAAGGTCCAGTCTCAGCACTTAAGATTTGGCTATATGCCCTTCCGTGGTTCGTACAGTCGTCTCTGCCTTTCGTCCAATAATAGCGATCATATATAATGAGACTTTTCTTGCCGGCTAGGGTCGTGCGAACATCATTGTTGGGAAGGGGAGACATCAGCTTGCGGCGTTCCTCGGGCGACATCTTCTTGTCGAGCACTCTGCGGTCGGTGGTGAGAAACATGCCACGAACGTTGTAGGTGGTAAAGGAAGTGTTCGACAATTCCACCCAAGCCTTGTGCATTCCAAACTCATCCACGATACTTTTCTGGTTGTTTGTCATCACTTCCGTAATGCGGATGCTTTTGGCCCCTTGTGCCCAAGTGGACAAGGAGGCGACGACAAACAAGCTAAGTATAATTCCAAATTTCTTCATAAGCATACTTATTAATTAGGTTTGTAATATTCAGGTTGCTTTATGCAAAGATATGAAGAATTTTGAAATATTCCATCAAAAAAATGTGCAAAAAATCTTATATGTTCCACATTTTTATAGTTTTCAATATATTTTGGCTAAAAGTTAATAGATTGAAAGCAAAAAAAGTGTGCCATATCGGGATGACACACTTTCTTTTGATTTTCGGGAGGAGCATCCACTAAAATGAGATGCCTTTGCTGCTAGTACTCCTTGACGTTGCCGCCTTCCTCCGACCCAGTGCTGGAAGAACCGCCTCCTGTAGATGAGCTACCGCCAGGGTTGCTGCTTCCACCGCCGCTAGGGGTCGTAGGGGTTGTGCCGCTATCGGAGCCTCCTGTGCTAGGCTTTTCCTCTGCGCCAGTTGAGGTGGAGGCTTTCTTGGTGTTAGCCTTTCTCACGCTGGCAGCACTGTTGAGGTTGGCACTGTTCAAGGTACCCGTAGCACGTGCACGGAGCTTGACACCAGCGATGTTGGTGGCAGCGTTGAAAGCCTCCTCGGAGTCGGCGCCCTCCTTGTTCTTGATACCCACGGAGAAGATAGCCAAATTGTCGATCTTCACATTCTTGCCCTGAAGGAGCATCTCCTTGATGCACTTCACCATACCGGTCATCATACCCAGGCACATAGCCTCGGAGAATCCGGTGTTGTGCTCCTCCATGTGATGAGCGAGTGCTGCGAGATCTACGGTCTCATCTGCCACTGGATAAGCGAACCACTTGCCGCAGACAGAACTCTTCTTGTTCTTGTTCTGCAACAAAACAAATTTAATCATGACATTAAAAATTTTGAGTTAATTACTGCCGATTCCGCTCTCCGTCAAGACTTTCGCCTTTCAGAAATTCTCTTTCCGGCGGCTACCTTTTCGGGAGAGCTTCATCGTGTAACCCTTTTGGATTACACTGCAAAGATACTACATTTCAGAAGGCCGTTTATACGATACCGTACGATGCTTGCTATAGCGTACTTTTTGAGGACATTCCTTATCTTTTTCACCTTCTTCCTTGTAGATTTCAGTGGTTCTTCTTATCGTATTCAGTCTCTCTCCTTATGGATATCCGAGGTAATCGACGATGAGTTTCACCTCACGTGAGGTGAAATACTTGGCAGTCTTTCGATAGCCCAGTTTTTGCAGCCCCTCTATCACTTCAGGTATTCTCTTCACCCACGCCATCAGATGGTTGACTGCAGTATGGCTGCTGTTGGCAGTAGGGAAGTAGAGCAGTGCAAGTTCCGACTTGCCGTATGCTCTGATTTTGATATTTTCTATCATATTTTTTTGTTTAAGGATTTATAATTTATGATTTGATATTTATTATTTCGTTATAACTATGCTGCTTTCCCTCCGTAAGTATGGTACTTGGGAGGGGAAAGTAGGATAGTTAGACTCTGGGAGCAGATTTATAATATGCACCATGTCGCACAGGTGAGAGAATGCCGTATTGACTGCTGAACTTGCCTAGTATTCGATGGGCGGTTCGTTTTGAGACATTGAATGATTCCGCAATGCAGATAAAGTCCTTTGTCTTGATTTCACCAGCAGGTATCGCATTATAGAGTCGTAACTCTTCTGATGAGAGATTGATTCCCTTGTTGGCAAATGGATTCTCGCTTTCTTTGGCAAGAACTGAGTAAACACGTGCCGTGTGATTGACGAGGCAACCAACAATCTCCATGGCAATGTCGAAATCCTTGTCATCACAAACCAAGGCGTTCTCGTCATCGCTGAAGATGCCATCTTGCTTGTTCCACTCCGAGAGACGGCGTAGGGCAGTCAATATCATCGCATAGCGGAAGTTGGCGAGGGCAGTGCGGAAGATGAAAGCGTTCATGCCAATGCCATACATCTGAAATTGATCTACTAGAACTTCGCCGTATGTATCAAGAAATTTCTTCTGTTGAGCTTTGCTGAGTACAAATTGTATCGGATGTCCAACCCTCTGTTGCATGGCGTGGTAGAGTGGCAATAGTTCCTCGCCCATCTGCTTGTATGTATCCTCCAAAGGGTTGTCTGTCTGTGCGAAAACGTCATGGAACTCCACCTTTTCGTCGGGTAGCTCATAAAACTGGAATCTACTTCCTAGACCATTTTCGAATGTCGGAAACAGACTAGGCAGCTGTCCTGGTGTGCAGGTGATGCAGATGGATAGACGAGGAGACTCGATGTCGATGTGAATCTTGTCGCTTACTCTGTTCATCGATACTGGCTCATGATGGTATGCCTTGCGCATGAAGTCAGAATAGTTGCCGTAATCGGTGCCTGTCATTTGAGAAATGGTATCGGCTTCGGTCTCGTACATCATCCCCCAACCACCATTGGCATCGAGCGCACGATACACCGCGGCAGAGGAACTATTTCCTGGCATGAATGGGTCACGGAAGGCTGGCTCCTTGGGAGGAGTGCTGCGCTCACCTTTCTTCTTGCCCTTGTTATTGGCTTCGTAATCTGCCATTTCTTCCTCATATTTCGCTTTCTCGGCTTCATATTGTCGGCGCATCTCCATCTTTATCGGACGTGCCAACAACTTGCAGAAGGCTAGGTCGCCCTTGGCAGAGCCAGCCGTACCAAAGATAATGTTGAAGAGTGGGGCATAAACACGGCGACCATCATAGATGCCGTAAATGCCACTTTGCGCCTCTTCATTGCCATTGGCTCCACCCATCAATCCCGAGATCACGTTGAGTACGCCCAAAAGCATTTTGTCTCGACACACTACATCCTGGTGAACGTCAAAGATAGGAGAGAGAAACGTAGGCAAGTCTTCTATCTTGATCTTGTCTGAGAATGTGTAACCTGAGACTGGGCATGATGGAGAAGTGGAACCTTTTCCGTTATTTTGTGCCAAAAGTGCCAAAGTGCCACTTGGCATTTCATTATCCAAATTACCCAAAATAGTACTTTTTCCTATATTTTCTATACTTTTGGCACTTGGCAATATGGCATTATTGGCACTATTGTGGGAAAGAGACTGCTTCTGACTATGGTTGCTTTTAATCCTCTCCTTGGCGATTTCGCTGAGGTTGACACCTGCGTCTTTCGCCATCTTGAAGAATGTATTGATGGTGATTCCGTTGCCATTACCATTGCTGCTACCTTTGAGGCAACTGGTATATTTCTTGTCACACTCTGTGGCGTTGTAGTCTGCGTTCATCTGGCTCAGTTCGTGAAAGAATTCTCTTCCGTCTTCGCCTAGGCCATCAGCTAGGGAGAAACCGAGGCAGAGCCAGTTCTGGTAACCGCTCGTGATGTCGATGTGACGAGAGGCGATGATGTCGGCGATGCCTTTCACCTCTTTATATAGGTCACAGTCTGTCTCAATCGTTTGAGTATGGCTGGCCACATTCTGTCGGATCGCTTCGTACAGTTTCTCTGAATTCACATCCTTTGGCATGGCATGCATGTTGGCGAATCCCTCCAAGTCGAAGTTGCTCAAAGTTTTGTCCTCTATGTTACTATTGCTCATATTGTTATCCTCCTTATTTTGAGAATGAATGTTTATTTTTTGAATATATTTATTCATCTTCTTGTCAATTTAGAATAAATTAAACATCTTGTTAATAACTAAATTGGCATCCCAGCATAGAAAGCATGCAGATGCCACGTTGGCAGGAGCCTTGTCAGCCTCCAATCCATATTTTTGGTAGAGGTAGTTGCAGATGGCTCGATACCACATCTCGTGAGAACCACGGCTTAGGTCGATGTGAGTCACCCACTTCACGCCATCTCCACGAGGACTGGTAAACATAAGGAGAGTCTCAAACGTTGGGTCGTTCTCCAACGTCTCTCTCATCTTCCAAATGTTTTCCTTTCCTCCGAGGTGGTCGAAGTCGAGGCACACCATCTGGCTATGTCGGATGAGTCCCTTGGCATTGCGATATTCGAAAGTACCGCTGAATGTGGCGAAGGGTAGGTGCTCAGCCTTGAAAGCCTTCTGTCGTTTCTCGTCTTTGACGCCTCTGAGCTGCTCCGTGATTTCCTTCATCTTCATGGAGTTCATCCATCGATATACATCGTAGAGGTTGGCTTCCTTCAGATAAGGTCGTTGCCCTGTAGCCTTGTTGATGCCAGGGGCAAAGAGGCTGAACCGGGCGTTGAGTGGCGACCAAGTCGCTTCTTCAAGTATGTTATCCTTTGTCGTCTCCATGTTCGCACGATTTAAATGTTTTTTTACTGGCTCTACTCATTTCCATTTGCTTTCTCTTGCGATAGGCAATGGCGAGTGGAGTGTGACTGTGGAGAAGGTAGTCGCTGACGACTTCTCCGATTGCTAATACCTTATTCATATTTTTATAGGGTATTTTGCGTAGCCTTGCACTTCTGGATAATATAGCCTACTTATGTTATTCATTTCCAGTACGGAGCCCGTGCTCAGGTTTTTGGCTGCTGACAGATATATAAAATAAAAGCAGCAGAAACTCCGTGAAGAAATTTCTGCTGCAAAAGTACAATGAGATATAAATTTTACTCTAGTTTTCTTATGTTTTGTTCTGTTTATTCACCTGTAATCCACTAAAATGTAATAAAAGTGAATCAATTAGGTGAATTACACCACTAATTTTATTTTAAAAAGGTATTGATTGATTTACACCAATTGTTTAACTTAGCCGAATATAGGTTATTATTATGTAGTATCTCCCAAAGAGGTTTTTTGCATGATAAATCTGATAGCAGTTTCTTGTTAACAAATTCTGCTGCTATTCTTGTAGTCTCAGTATTTGTATTTGTTGACTTTATTTTCTCAACAAAAGAATTAGTGACGATAATGTTGTTGTAAAATAGTGGACACATTTTTTTGACAAGTTCTACGTTCGCACTATTTATTTCCTCTTTGGAAGTAGCAAAATCTTTCATCTTTTCATCATCAAAGAATTGCGCAAATGCATAAATGATTTGTTTGTCGTTAAATGGATTGCCATTCTGATCTTTGAAATGGCCAAAGTGGTTGGCTGTGATGATGTCCTCAATAATTTGCTTACGATGTTCTTCATTGATTTTAATGCAAGGGCGGCTCACAATGTTTTCTTTTGGCATAGTTGTAGTGTTGGCATATTCGCTGCTACTTACATTATTTGTTTTGTCGTTTGATGTGATTTCATAAGCCAAATCTTTGTCAATTTGGGTTAGAAATCTATTGCCCAATGGTGTTATAACAATAGAATTAATAGCGCGTTCAAGCTTGAGGTAACCTCGTCCAATTAGAGGTGACCAAATTTGTTTTTTGTATACATCATTTGTTATGCCGAAAACATTCTTTGCTCCATTATTGTCTCTTGCAACTTTTAGAAGTAAGAACTGATCGTCAGTTATATTCTCTTTTTTGATTAATTTGCGAATAATGTAGTTGGCTTCGTCAGATAAGTCATCTAATATGGCTTTTCCGTTAGTTTTGATTTGTGCGGCATAGACTTCGCCTCCTTCAACGAAAGCTGCATATACCATATCTTTGTCTTTAAGTGACTTTAGTGCAGAATAGTATTGGGCATCAGTTAAACTATCGGGAGACTTTTCATGATCTTTGCCATCTGCAAGGTGTTGCAAGGTGAGATATTCTTTTGGAGTTAGTTGTTCTGTCATATTCTATTAAGTTTAATGTTTATGAATATCCTCTGCTGCCATGGTAACTTTTTGTTCTTCTGGCAGTTTGTAGGGATGCACACTTGTGGTAGTGGTAATGATGTCATCACCCAATACTGCTGCAATTTTTGCAATCGTAGCAATCGTAAGATTGTGAGTACCGCTCAACCATCTGCTTACCTCTGTCTCTGTTTTCCCAAGCGCCTTAGCCAGGTCTCGTTGCTTCATACCCTGTTCTGCCATCACGTCAAATATTCTGTTGGCAATAGCTACGCAGAAATCCACTTGCTTGTTGGTTTCTGTGGGGGTTGTGTTGCGGATGGAGTCTATTATTTTGTTGGTTTTCATATTAGTCTTCCTCCTAATTATCTGTGTTTATTGAAAGTTCAAGTGGACCATTAAGATTTGTTCCCGAAATAGTTATCACTTGTTTGTTTTCCAATTGTTTTATTTTAATATCAATTCTCTGCAATGTTTGTACGGCTTTATGAAGTGTCGGGTCTTCTTGGTAGGTTTGCGAGTTCTTTAAACCACCATTTCCTAATATCAAAATCTTGTGATTGATATTGAGACAATACAATCGCAAGTTGCTTGTGTCAAAATGGGAGGGTAGAGCCATCACTCTATCTTTTCTTCTGCCTTCATATCTGAAGAATCTGTCTTCTGCTCCGTTTGCCTTGATGATGTCGATACGTCGGACAAGAATGTGAATGTCTTGAAGATAGTTTTCCTTGTAAGTAAGGAGAAACTTTTCAAATTCGGTATATTCTTCTCCCTCGAATCTTGGAGAGTAAAGGCTAACTTTCTCTCCACTTTCAAGCAACTCTATGAATATTTTTTTGTTCCATTAGCAATTGTTTTTTGCAAAAATAATCATAAAAGTTGAATGTTCCAAGAAAAATACCCGAAAACTTTACTTTTATGTTGAATTTTCTTTCTTTTCCATCATTTTTCATGGCAAAGTACAGTTTTCTCTTCATTTCTTTGCCCATTCCGATTCTTTTTGTTACTTTTGCAGAGTGGATGTCTGACTTTCGGGTTGGGCTTCACAAGACATTGTGGGTAAAACAAAAAGCATTCGCTATTATTTCGCGTTTAGCCAAGAGCCTCGGAAACTCTATTTGGAATAAAAAGCACGATAATAATATGTGACAGGTGGCTCGTATAGTAGCCTCTGGTATCATAAATTAGCAATGTACACGCATAGGCGTGGTGCATTCTTGTTATGATACCGGGGTTCCATCCGAGGTCGCCCCGTGCTAAACGCGATAAGAATAGCATCACGCTTTCTTTGTGGCTATTCCCTTCGTGTTTGCGGATTGATAGTTGGGTGCAACAAACAACTATCAATATTATGGCTAATAGTACATTATCTAATGCAAAGGCTGCCAAGAAGGATGAATTCTATACCATGTTTTATGATATAGAGACCGAAATGGAAGCCTATCTTGATTACAATCCTGATGTGTTTCGTGGCAAGACCGTATTGTTGCCTTGCGATGATCCCGAATGGAGCAACTTTACTCGTTATTTTGCACAGAACTTTGAGGAGTTGGGTTTGAAGAAACTTATCTCTACCAGCTATGCGATTGAAAGCAAAGTCTATAAGACTGGTATTCAATTGTCTTTCCTCGAAACGGAATCTCCTAAGTTTGACAAGAGCAAAACCAATACTCATGGCAAGATTTTCGTGTTAGAACACGACACGACAGGCGATGGAAAAATCAATCTCGATGATTTGGAATGGGACTATCTTGAAGGGGATGGAGATTTCAGAAGTGATGAGGTGAAGAAGTTGAGAGATGAGGCTGATATTATTGTGACGAATCCGCCATTCTCTTTGTTTAGGGAATTTATGGCTTGGATATTGGAAGCAGATAAGAAATTTATTATTCTAGGTAATATTAATTCAATTTCTTACAAGGAAGTGTTCCCAAGAATGAAAGATAATCAAGTTTGGAACGGTGTGACCAACTTTAACAAAGGTATGTATTTTCGGGTACCAGAAGACTTTGAGTATGCTCCAACATATAAGTTCGAAAGAGAGATGGATGGAATGAAGGTGAATCGAGTGCCTGGTATTTGTTGGTACACCAATATTGAACATGGTAGGCGTCATCGTCCTTTGTGTCTTATGACGGAAGCTGATAATATCAAATATAGTAAGCATAAAGAAATTAAAGGCGTAGGTTATAAACATTATGACAATTTTGATGCAATTGAAGTGAACTACTTTGATGCTATTCCGACTGATTATGACGGGATGATGGGTGTGTCTTTAACTTATATGGATAAGTATTGCCCAGAGCAATTTGAGATTGTGGGCATAACCCAGAGTTGGTTCAAAATGGCAAGCAAAATCTATCCGAAGCAAATCCAAGTAAGTAAGACAGGTAAGCAAACCGTTGTGACAAAATTGAACGATGGAGCAGCCATAGAAGTGGAAGGACCACTAGATGGTGAGGTTTATTACATTGTAGATGGCAAGTATTATTCTAAGGCTTATGCCCGAATATTAATCCGTAAAAAGCAAGCATAATATGGAAGCAACATTACAAGAATATACAGTGAAGGAGTTATGTGAGGGATTCACTTATAGCAACTTGGATGGCAAAGGTCTTTATGGCTTGGCTGGTCAACTGACCATTCAGCCAGAGTATCAGCGTAACTATCTCTATAGTGAGAATAAAGGTCAGGCGGAGATTGCTGTCGTTGATTCTGTCTTAAAAAAATATCCTTTGGGCTTGTTGTATTTCAATAAATTGCCTGATGGACGTTTGGAGGTGCTTGATGGTCAGCAACGTATCACGAGCCTTGGTAGATATTTGATAGGTAAATTCTCTGTGATGATAGATGGTGTACCTTTTAAGTTTAAGGCTCTTCCTGAAGATAAGAAAAAACTGATAGAGGAAACTAAGCTCTTGGCTTATATCTGCGAAGGCACAGAGTCTGAAATCAAGGAATGGTTTGAAATCATCAATATTGGTGGTGTAAAACTGAATGAGCAAGAAAAGCTGAACGCTATCTATTCTGGGCCTTTTGTCAGTGCTGCTCGCCAAGAGTTCAGTAATAAGGCAGATACACGTGCTCAGAAATGGGGATGGTATATCTCTGGTTCTGTTATTCGCCAAGATTTCTTGCAGACAGCTCTTGATTGGGTGAGCCGTGGACATGTCAAGGAGTATATGCAGGAGCATCGATTTGACACGAACATCGATGAAATGAAGTTGTATTTCAATGATGTCATAACTTGGATAGAGAATGTCTTCCATGATTATTATCCAAAGATGAAAGGATTGAAGTGGGGTGAGTTGTATGACAAGTACCACACGAAACCTTATAATCATACTGAGGTATCAAAAATGGTGAAGAAACTCTATGATGATCCTTGTGTAACAGATAATAAGAATGTATTTGAGTATGTGCTTGGTGGATGCCAAGATCCCAAGTTGCTCAACATTCGTGTCTTCGATGATAATGTCAAAGGTAGGGTGTATCGAGCTCAGACGACAGAGGCTAAAGCTAACCATGTAAGCAACTGTCCTCTTTGTGCTCTCGGACATGATGCTAATAGTACTAGGATTTGGACGTTGAAAGAAATGGATGCCGACCATGTGCTGGCTTGGAGCCATGGTGGTGCTACTGATGAAAGCAACTGCCAGATGCTATGCAAAACCCATAATAGGGCAAAAGGTAATCGCTAAAATCTATAAGTTTAAGCAAATGAAAAAAGGACATCGGGTTTCTTGCCCAATGTCCTTTTTTCATTTATAACATATCTTGTTGTCAAATCTCTATCATCCGCAGAAGAATAGCACGACAATCTGTGCCGAGAATATTCTGAGGAACATGCTCAATGGATATACCGTGGAGTAACCTACGGCTGGAGCCTCCTTAGAGCATGAGGCGTTGGCGTATGCCAATGCTGGTGGGTCGGTATAGGTACCGGCTATCATACCCATAATGGTGAAGTAATTGAACTTATACTTCAAGCGAGCTATCGTTCCGATGATGAGGATAGGGATGATGGTGATGAGGAAACCCGTATATACGTACTTGATTCCATCGCCTTGTGCCACCGTCTCCCAGAACCCGGCACCAGCCTTGATTCCCACACTCGCCAGGAAGAGCACCAGTCCTATCTCTCGCAACATCATGTTGGCGGAAGTTGTCGTATAGGTGACCAACTTGAAGTGGTAGCCGAAGCGACCTATCAGGATGGCGATGATCAATGGACCACCAGCGATACCCAACTTCAATGGCACTGGCATGCCTGGGATGGCGAAGGGAAGGCTACCGAAGATGATACCTACCATGATGCCGATGAAGATGGTGGCGATGTTTGGTGCATCCAAACGCTTGATGGAGTTACCCATCATCTCTGCCACACGATTTACGTTCTCCTCAGGACCTACTACCAAGATTCTATCACCTACATGGAAGTGGTGGTTTCTGCCTGCGAAGATGTCCATGCCCTGTCGAGAGATGCGAGTTACATTGACGCCATACACGCTGGAGAAGTGCATCTTGCCCAAGGTCTTACCGTTCATCTCTGGTCGAGTAACGATGATTCGCTTGCTCACGAAGTGCTGAACCTCGTCTTTCTCACGATCCCATTCAGCCTCTATCTCAGGACCGATGAAGGCCTTGATAGCCTCTGCGTCGGCTTCTGCACATACCACCAAGAGCTCGTCGCCTACCTCGAAGGTGGTCTTGCTGTTAGGAATGCTCACCTCGCCCTTGTGGAGGAGTCGGGAGCAAACGATGTCACGGTTCAAGAACTCTGAAACCTCACGCAAGGTTCTGCCAGCGATATAGGCATTCTCCACACGAAGGTGCATGTTGTGAGCCTTGGCATGTGGGTTGGCTGCGTCTTCCTCGTTCAACTTCTCTTCCTCCTCGGCAGTGTTCACCTTGCAGATGTACTTGATGAGGATGGTGGCACCGATGATGCCAACCACACCGAGAGGGTAGGCGCAAGCATAACCATTGGCGATGCTAGGAGCACCATTGGGGAATACACTGAGTAAAGCCTCATTGGCAGCACCAAGACCTGGGGTGTTGGTGACGGCACCATAGAGAGTACCCACCATCATTGGAAGGTTGTTGGGGTTGCTTGTGTCGAAGAAGAGGTAGTAGCATGCGAACATCACGCACACGTTGAGGAAGATGGCTGCCGTAGAGAGCAAGTTGAGCGTTACGCCGCCCTTCTTGAAACTCTCGAAGAAGCCTGGTCCTACCTGAAGACCAATCATGAAGACAAACAGAATCAATCCGAAGTCTTGCACAAAGGTCAGAATTTCTTTAGGAGCAGTAAACCCTACGTGTCCCGCGAGGATTCCTGCAAAAAGTACGAAGGTAACTCCCAGGGAGATGCCTCCGATTTTGATTTTACCCAAATACACACCCACGGCTATCACGATCGCATAGAGTAGGGCGATGTGTGCCACCGATTCTGTATTGGTAAAAAGGTTGATAATCCAATCCATTAATATTGTAGTTAAGTTGTAGATTTTTAGGGTGTAGATATAACTGAAAATTCGAGGACATCACCAAGAGGATGCCCTCGAACTTCCTATTTTGTTCTTATCTCCATATCTTCCTGAGAAGCTGGAGATAAGTTTTCAGTCATCTCGATTACTTCTCGATAGCTGCTACACCTGGCAATACCTTACCCTCGATAGCCTCAAGAAGAGCACCACCACCTGTAGAGATGTAAGATACCTGGTCTGCCAAGCCGAACTTGTTGATACAAGCTACAGAGTCACCACCACCGATGAGTGAGAATGCACCCTCCTTAGTAGCCTCTGCGATAGCATCAGCGATAGCCTTAGAACCACCAGCGAAGTTGTCGAACTCGAATACACCTGCAGGACCGTTCCAGAGGATAGTCTTTGCACCCTTGATGGCTGCTGCGAATGCCTTGCGAGTGTCAGGACCTGCGTCCATACCTTCCCAACCCTCTGGGATGTCGTTAGATGGGCAAACCTGAGTGTTAGCGTCGTTCTTGAAGTCGTCAGCGCAAACAGAGTCTGTACCGAGTACGAGGTTTACGTTGTTCTCCTTAGCCTTCTTGATGACGTCGAGAGCTACATCGAGCTTGTCATCCTCGCAGATAGACTTACCGATCTTGCCACCCAATGCCTTAGCGAATGTATAGGTCATACCACCGCAGAGAATCAGGTTGTCAACCTTAGTCAAGAGGTTCTCGATGATACCAATCTTGGTAGAAACCTTAGAGCCACCCATGATAGCTGTGAATGGGCGCTTGATGTTGCCGAGTACAGCGTCAACAGCCTTTACCTCTTTCTCCATCAAGAAGCCGAGCATCTTGTGATCCTTGTCGAATGAATCAGCGATGACAGCTGTAGAAGCGTGCTTGCGGTGAGCTGTACCGAATGCGTCCATTACATATACATCTGCGTAAGAAGCCAACTTTGCTGCGAACTTCTTCTGGCGTTCCTTCATCTCAGCCTTAGCTGCGTCGTACTCTGGAGTACCCTTCTCTACACCTACTGGCTTGCCTTCCTCTTCTGGATAGAAACGGAGGTTTTCGAGCAAGAGAGCCTCACCAGCCTTCAAGGCAGCAGCCTCTGCATCAGCATTACCGCAATCCTTAGCGAACTTAACCTCTACGCCGAGAGCGTCAGAAACGTTCTTTACAATCTGAGAAAGAGAAAGCTCTGGTTTAACCTTGCCCTTTGGCTTACCCATGTGGCTCATCATGATAAGAGCACCACCGTCAGCGAGTACCTTCTTCAAAGTAGGGAGGGCACCACGAATACGAGTGTCGTCAGTTACATTACCATTCTCATCCAATGGCACGTTGAAATCAACGCGTACGATTGCCTTGTGACCGGCAAAGTTAAAATCTTCAATTTTCATTTTACCTAAATTTTATTTTAGTTGTTATTACTTATATTCCCTATTGCTAAGATACTGCACAACTTCGCTTCGGATGGGCTTTAGGGGAGCTTGCCTCGGCTGGTTATGATTGTCCTGCTGAAACTGTAGGCAAAAATAGCAATTTTATTTGATACTGCCAAATTATTGCATACGTTTTATCAAAATTTTGCGCTATTCGTTATCAATCTGTAATATCGAGTTTGCAATTCTGTGAATGAAGTGCTGTTATTCGACTTATGTTTGCCGATTATTTGTACTTTTTCAGATATTCGTCTGCTCTCGTGTCTCCCAGCTCCTTGGCTTTCTCCAAGTTCTTCTTGCCTTCTGCCTTGTTGTTAGACTCGCATTGCATGATGCCGAGCAAGAGATAGCCATCGGCATACTCTGGGGCGAGGGTGATGCAAGCTTGTGCAGCCTTCATACCTTCTTCGTATCGCTTGACACGAAGGTCGAGACTTGCCCATTCGGCAAAATAGGTAGGCTCCTTAGGGTTCAGGTAGCAGGCACGGGCGATGTCGAGCAAAGCCTGTTGCCATTGGCGTACCTTCATCTCGCACTGATAGCGAGTGTAGAAGAAGGTAGGGGCGACAGGGCGTGCGATGCTGTCATACTGGTTGTAGTCGGCGATAGCCTCACGATACTTGGCTTGCGACTCTAGGAAACGGGCACGTGCCAATAGGTAAGGTGCCGCATTGTTGGTTTTTGTGCCTACCGATACGGCACTGTCGAGGAGTACCTTGATTTCGGTCTCAGGTGCCTTCAACTGTACCTTGGATTGTGCTGCCTCAAACCATACCTCTCCACTGTTCATCGGGGTCTTGGTTAAGCCCATGAAGAGATCGTAAGCCTTCTGGTAGTCTTTCTTCAGGTAGAAGCTCTGTGCCTCCTGGTGCTTGTAGAGTGGCTCTGCCTTGATGGCGTAAGCGGCTTGTGATTCTGCTATCGCCTTACCGACGTTCCATGCAGGATAGATGGAGTCGCCTTGGTATATCACCTTCTGGTAGATGATGTCGGCATAGTTGGAGTGAGCCTCGTCCTTGGCTGTTGACTTCTTGATGGATTCTTGCATCAGTTGGTCTGCCTCTGCATATTGCTGCTTGTTGGCGAGGAGGAATGCTTTCTCCTTGTAACCAAAGGCGGAGGTAGGGAACTTACCGATAAACTCGTTAGCATACTTCATGTATTCGTCGCCTGTCTTCTGTCCCTTGTTCAGTGTCATCATCGTGATGGCATCCGTCTCCTTGTCAGGCAAGGCGGTGCGGATTCCACTCTCACGGAGTGCTGCATCGAGGGAAGAGAGTCCTGTGACTTTGAGCTGATTGGCGAAGTTGGCGTCAATGGCGGTCACGGAACCATTGTTGTGCATCAAGGCGATGACTTGTCCGTCCTTGTTGACGAAAGGGCAACCTACGGCGTTGTCAGGGGCGGAGTTTGAGAAGATGTAGTAGTTGTAGGAGGTGTTGAACTTCTCTACGCTGCTGATTTCTTCTTCCTGGTAGGCTGGCTTCTTAATAGAATAAGGTACGAGCCAAACTTTGCTTCCTGCTGCGCTCTCCTTGTTGGCGATAGGTGCTGCGATGGTCTTGCTATCGACTCTAAACTTGGCTACGTCGTATAGCTCGTCAGCTCCCATGATGGCATCTACTTCCATCGATTTGCCGGTGGCATCTACCACGGTAGCCTTCACGGCACCGATGAATGGTTTGAAGGTGCTGATGGCGGTACCCTTGTTGTCGATAAACACGCCTTGTGTAGCGGCGATGATGCCTCCCTCTTTATTGAAAGTGGTGAGCGTGAATACACTTTTGGCAACCTTCTGTACGGGGCTTGGTTGCGCAAGGATGGATGATACACCGATCATCAATCCCGTCATTGTTATATATAACTTTTTCATATTCCTCTTGTTAGAGGGCATTATTTTTGCCCTATTTGTTCTTGAGCAATTCCTTGGCATTGGCAAGTGCTGCATCGGTGACATCGCTTCCACTCAGCATCTGTGCGATTTCCTGTACTCGCTCTTCTGGTGTCAGTTCCGTCATACGGCTGATGGTTCCTTCTTCCGTCTCTTCCTTGAGCACCTTGTAGTGATGGCTACCCAGTGCGGCGATCTGAGGAAGGTGGGTGATGGAGAGCACTTGGCGCTCGTGGTTGCCCATTTCTACCATGATGTTCGCCATCTTCTCGGCTATCTTTCCACTTACACCTGTGTCGATCTCATCGAAGATGATGGTAGGCAACTTGACGGCTCCGCTGATCATGGCTTTCAATGAGAGCATGACACGAGCAATCTCTCCTCCTGATGCCACTTGGGTGATAGGTTGGAGTGGGGTGCTCTTGTTGGCACTAAAGAGGAAACTTACCTTGTCGGCTCCATCGTGGCTCAGAGATTTCTGAGTCAAGTCGATGCTGAAACGTACATTTGGTATGCCGAGTGGAACCAGGCGTTGCTTCATCTCTTCTTCTACTTTCTTGGCTGACTTCTCACGAATCGTTGTCAATGTATGTGCTTCTTTTTCTGCTTGTTGACGTAATTCGTTCACTTTCTGCTCCAACTCTTCTACGTCCTCATCGCTATTGTCTATGTGGGAGAGTTGCTCTTCCAACTTCTCTCGGATGCCGATGAGTTCCTCTAGGTTTTGGACGTGGAACTTTTGTTGAAGTGAGTTGAGCGTGTCGAGTCGGGAATTGATTTCATCGAGTCGGGCAGGATCGAAATCTACATGATCTACGAGTCCATTTATCTCTTGGGCAATGTCCTTGAGTTCGATGTAGCTGGAGTGCATTCTCTCGGTTAGCTCGTTGACTTCCGGATATACTTCTTGGATGTCTTGAAGTTGCTCGGCAGCCTCCTTCAATTTCTCCAAGATACTTCCCTCGTCTCCCGACAAGTTGTTGTCTGCTTGGTATAGGACAGTCTTGATGTCTTCGGAGTGGCTGAGTGTCTCATACTCTTGCTCCAACTGCTCCTGTTCGCCTTCCACAAGCTTCGCCTCCTCTAGCTCCTTGAACTGGAAGCGAAGGAAATCCTCGTTCTCACGATTCTTCTCGATTTCTTCCTTGAGCTTTGCAAGTTGCTCATGGGCTTTCTTGTAGGCTTGGTAGGCGGCTTGGTAAGATTTGAGTTGCTTGCTGTCGCCTGCTATGATATCTACCACGTTGAGTTGGAAGTCTTCTTTCTGCAAAAGAAGATTTTTGTGCTGGGAGTGGATATCTACAAGTTGTTCGCCTAGCTCTCTCATCTTGGTCAATGAGACGGGCGTGTCGTTGATGAAGGCACGGCTCTTGCCTGATGCCGTCAACTCTCTTCGGATGATGGTGTCAGGCAAATCTTCGTCGATGTCATTGTCGATGAAGAACTGCTGCATATCATATCGAGATAAGTCGAAATGCGCCTCGATGACACATCTGTCTCTGTCCATCTTGATGGATTTGCTATCGGCACGATTGCCTAGCAGCAAACCGATGGCACCCAGGATGATGCTCTTACCGGCTCCCGTCTCACCCGTGATGACGGAGAAACCTGGATACATCTTGATGTTTAACTCGTCGATGAGCGTGAAGTTCTTGATATATAGTTGCTTGAGCATGATTGTTTCAATTATTACTTTGATTCGAAATGCGTCTTTCGGGGAGAGGTTTCCTTGGAAAGAAGCCTTTCTACTCCTTGATCTTATCCCATGCGTTGTTTTGGGATGGATTGATGGAGAAGAGGAGTTCGTAAATGGTCTCTTTCTCCTTTTGTGTGCCTTTTCCCTTGTAGATGTTGGCTAGCTCGTCTTTCTTGTAGTCGGTCCAAATCTGTGGCAAGAGGCTGAGCGGTTTGTTCTCCCTCGCTTTCTTGAGGTTTTCCTCCAGGGTGGTTGTAATCTCCGTCCTGCCACGCTCGGCATTGTTTGCCATCTCGTCAAGTCCTTTGCGGTAATAATCGTATTGGAGTTGGCGGAAGGGTTGCATGGCTCCGTCCAGATAGTCGGCTATCAGCGCATATCGGTTGCGGTTGTTGTCGAAGGCTTTCCATCCGGGAAAGTCCAGGTTCTGGGCATTGTTGGTGAGGTTCATGCAACGTTGCAAGACATCTTCGCCTCCCATGGGGGAGAACGTGTCCAAGTCTATGCCGATGATGAGATAGGCATAGTAGGCGAAGAGGGCAGCAAGCTGGTTGTCTAACGTCTCCTCGTTGAACTCCAGTTGGTCGAATTGAGCGAACTTGAAAGTGAAACTTTCGTCCACATTATTATATATAGTGGTCGTATAGGCCGAATTATATACCGGGCGGTTGGCTTGGATGAGTGCTTTGCAAGTGAAGATGTTCTGGTCTTTGTCATACTTGCCCACGGTCAAGTTGAAGTTGCAGTTGATGCGCTCGTTCTTCTGAAAGTGCAAGCTGGTCCATTGTCTTTCGTTGACAAATCGCTCCAAGGTCTGCTGCAGGTTTTCGAACACGGAGTTGTCCGTGCCCGAAATCTGAGCATGGTTGATGGTAATCTTTGCTTGCAACTCTTGTGCTGCGAGAGGATTACCACAGACGAGCCAACTCGTCAATGATATCACGAGCCACTTCTGTCTTTGGCTTCTTTTCATATTCTTTCTTTCCGTTTTCCGAAATGATAGTAATCTTGTTCTCATCGGTACCGAAAGTGGTGCCAGGGTTGCGTGTGGAGTTGAGCACGATGAAGTTGGCATTCTTCTTCTTACGCTTCTTCTCGGCGTTCTTCTCCTCGTCATTGGTCTCTAAGGCGAAGGCAACGATGCGTTGGTCTTCCATCTTGGCTTTGCCAAGGGCGGCGGCGATGTCGTGGGTAGGGACGAGGCGAAGTTCCAAGTCATCCTTCTCACGCTTGATTTTTTTATCGGCTACACTCGCTGGACGGAAGTCGGCAACGGCTGCACAAAGGATGGCTGCGTCCATCTTCTGGCTCGATGTTTGGCTTTCACTATTCGTGTCGCTTTCGCCATTCACCTCGCTTTTGCCATTCACCTCACTTTCGTTAACGCCTTTCCCCGTAAATGCTTGTACGGCAGCTTGGTACATCTCCTCACAACTTTCCACGTCAATGCGGTGGATGCCATTGCTGCAAGTGAGTGATACCGGACCAGCGATAAGAGTCACCTCGGCACCACGGCGATAGCATTCCTCGGCGAGGGCAAAGCCCATCTTGCCTGAAGAATAATTGCCGATGAAGCGCACTGGGTCTATCTTCTCGTAGGTAGGGCCAGCCGTAACGAGTATCTTCTTGCCCGTCAAGTCTTTTACTTCGAAGTATTTGTCGAGGTAATCGACGATGACCTCTGGTTCTTCCATGCGTCCCTTGCCCTCAAGTCCACTTGCCAAGAAGCCTGTAGCTGGTTCCACGATGAGATTGCCATACTCCTTCAACTTCGCCATATTGGCTTGTGTGGAAGGATGCTTATACATGTCGAGGTCCATGGCTGGTGCAATGAAGACTGGAGCCTTCATCGATAAGTAGGTGGTGATGAGCATATTGTCAGCGATGCCATTAGCCATCTTGCCCATCGTAGCGGCGGTGCAAGGGGCAATGAGCATAGCATCTGCCCATAGACCTAAATCCACATGAGAATTCCACGTGCCATCGCGCTGCGAGAAGAACTCGCTCACTACAGGCTTGTGGGTCAAGGCGGAGAGGGTGATAGGGGTAATGAACTCCTTTCCTGCTGGTGTGATAACCACCTGCACCTCTGCGCCTCGCTTGATGAGTCCTCGTATGATAAGGCATGCCTTGTAGGCGGCAATGGAGCCGGTGATGCCCAATACGATTTTCTTTCCTTTTAACATGATAGTCGTTTCGTTGTCTTATAAAACTCCTAACTTATAATATGGTTCGTTCGAATGGATATGTTCGAACGAACTTACTTTCCCATTCGCTTGTTGAACTCACGGAGACGGATGCGAGTGAGCACTTGCTTGGTGTTGTTGGTGAAGTCGCTGCCCAATACCCATGTAAAGTAACCAGGGTCCTTGGTCAAGATTTCTGCCACGTCCCAACCTTTATATTTACCGAAGTTGAACACTTCGTGCTTGCGTGGTTCGCCTTTCTCGTCGAGGAGTACATTGCCTTGCGCATCCTTCATCTCTTGCCAAACGATGCGACCTGCGAAATCCACGTTGTCGTTCTGCTTGGAGAAAGCAGCCAACTCGTCCATGTCGTTGTGGAGCACACGATCTGGCTCTTCCTGTACGCCTGGGGCATACTTGTCGAGCTCGCCCATCAATACACGATAGGTAGCCTCGGTGTCTTGGTCGGCACGGTGAGCCTCGAAGTCTTCCTCCATCTTTCTGCCACAGAAGAACTTATAGGCTGCGGCAAGGTTGCGGCGCTCCATCTTCATGAAGATGGTCTGCGCATCGATGAGACGACATTTTGAGAAGTCGAAGTCGATGCCGGCACGGAGAAATTCCTCGGCAAGCATAGGTACGTCGAAGTGATTGGAGTTATAACCGGCAAAGTCGCAACCCGAAAAATCTTGGTTGAGGGTAGGGGCCAGTTCCTTGAATGTAGGAGCATCCTTCACGTCCTCATTGCTGATGCCCGTCAACTCTACCACCTCTTGTGGGATAGTCTTGCCAGGGTTGACGTAAAGGTTCTTGCGAACTTCTGATCCGTCTGTGTTTACCTTGATGTATGACATCTGTATGATGCGGTCTTTTACAAGGTCAAGACCTGTTGTCTCTAGGTCGAAGACGATCAGAGGCTTCTTGAGATTCAATTTCATTCTAGTTGGTTTTGGGGAGATGTTTCCGAGCATCTTTGGAGAGACTCGGAAACATCTATGTTATAATCTTTAGTCGTTGAGCAACATAGGCATGAGCAACATCAGTACATCCTCGTTCTCTGGCTGCTCGGCAGGGATGATGACACCAGCACGGCTAGGGTCGGCGAGCTGGAATACCACCTGGTCGCTTGTCAAGTTGTTGAGAATCTCCTGCAAGCTGCTTCCCTTGAAACCGATGCTCATGTTGGTACCTGCATTCTCGCAGATGAGTTGCTCCTTGGCAGATGTAGCGAAGTCCACATCCTCAGAAGATACCTCCATATGGCTTCCGTCGATGCGGAGGCGTACCAACTGGCTGCTCTCGCTAGCGAATGGCATCACACGGCGAAGGGCGCTCAAGAGTGCCTTTCTATCTACGGTCACTTCGTTAGGGTTGCTAGGGATGACGGAGTTGTAGTTAGGGTAACGTCCCTCGTAAAGTACGCAACGCAAGGTGCCATCGGCAAAGAGAATCTCGGCGCTCTTGTCATCAAACTTGATGGTGACATCGCCTTCCTCTCTAGAGAGGATGTTCTTCAAGAGGGTAGCTGGCTTCTTTGGAAGGTCGAAGGCAGCTGGGGTGTCGCTCTTGATGGAGAAGTTCTTGTTGCGTACCAACTTATGTCCATCGCTGGCTACGATGTTGAGTGCATCGGCAGTCAAGTCGAAGTAGATGCCGTTCATCACTGGACGCAACTGGTCGTTAGCGGTAGCGAAGATGGAGCGAGAGATGTTGTCGATGAGAATGGCAGCATCGATGGTTACCGTGTGGGCAGCATCGTTAACTCCCTGTGCGTGAGGATATTCCTCTGCGCTCTGTGCAGTGAAGTTGTAGAGACCGTTCTGGTAAGAAATCTTGATGGCGAAAGTATCGTCGGTATCGATGTCGAAGCTAAGTGGTTGCTCAGGCAATTCCTTCAAAGCATCGAGGATGACGCGGTTAGGGATGCAGAACTCGCCCTCGCCCTCGTTCTCTGTGAGTTCGACACTAGACTTGATGATGTTGTCGCTATCGCTGGCTGTGATAGTCATCTCACCATTGGCAACTTGGAATAGGAAGCAGTCGAGGATAGGCAGTGAGTTCTTTCCGCCGATAACCTTGGCAAGCATGTTGAGTTTACTGCTAAGTGCAGTAGATGATACTGTAAATCTCATGAGTATTTCTTTTTAAATTATTATCTGTCTGTTTCTTGTTTTCTGGTTCATTGTGAAGCACAAGTGCGCAAATTGAATTGGCATTTGGCCGATTATGAGTACAAAAATACAAAAAAACTTGCTTACAGACAAAAAAATCAGAGAAATGTTTTAGTTTTTGAACTATTTTTAGTAATTTCGCAGTCGGAAAGGACAAAATACTTCTTTTTTCCGTTGCTACATTTCCTTCGGGAAATGTTTTCGGATGGGGTCGTGTTATGGGAAAGTCCTATTTGTCCTATTCACATGAATCAATCATACAGCAACATCTTTTTAAATAGAAATATATGGAATTACAAGGAAAGGTAATTGCCGTTTTACCTGAAAGAAGCGGTGTCTCTGCTAGAGGCGAGTGGAAAGCTCAGTCGTTCGTTATCGAAACACATGAGCAGTATCCTAAGAAGTTATGTTTTGATGTGTTTGGTGCTGACCGTCTGGCTCAGTTCAACATACAGAGTGGTGAAGAAATTTTGGTGTCTTTCGACCTTGACGCTCATGAGTACAATGGTCGTTGGTTCAACAGTGTTCGTGCTTGGAATATCCAGCGTGTAGATCCTAACGCCGTAGCTGGTGCTATGGGTGGTATGCAGCCTGGTTCTCCATTCCCTCCAATGGGTGCTCCTGTAGCTGGTTCCGCTCCTGCTCAGCCTGCCGCTCCTGCTGGTGGTGCTACAGCTCCATTCCCTCCTGCTCAGCCTGCTGGTGCAGCTCCTGCCGCTGAGGGTGGTAGTGCGGATGACTTACCATTCTAAGTTTTTTAAGGAAGGTTTTCCTTAAGAACTTTCTTTTCGAGAAATGAATTTTGGTTGTGGCTAGTGATAAGCTTTGGCTTTTCACTAGCCATTTTTTCTTGCTTCGAAGAATCTTTTACCTGCTACGAAGAAGAGGATGACGCTGCACGCATTCTCTATCGCCACCATCCAGAAGGTGGCATTGTAGTCGAAGTGCTCGGCTACCACTCCGCCCAACAAGCATCCGATGCCGAATCCTAGGTCCCATCCCGTCAAGATGCTGCTATTGGCGGTGCCTCGCTGGTCGTGGCGAGCCACATTGATAAACATGTTGAGGAAGGCTGGGTAGAGGTGTCCGTTCCCTAATCCGATGCAGGCTGCCGAGAGATAGTAGGCTATCGGATGATGCCATGCCACAAAGAGGATGAATCCTACCAAGGATAGGCACATTCCTTCGGCTGCATTCTGCGTCAACTTACCTTCTTTCAGTGCTTTACGTCCTTGCAAGCGAGATGTGAAGAGTCCGATGGAGAGGATGGCGAAGTAGGTGCCCGTGCCTCCCATGATGCCTAGCTCCTCCTTGCTATAGATGGCGAGATAGTTGCTCAATACGCCCCAGCAGAAGCCGAACATGGCGATGTTGATGGCGAGCAACCATGCCCTGGTTAAGAAGAAGCGGTCGAGAGAGATTTTCTCCTTGTTCTTGATGATTTCCTTCTCAGGCAAACGGATGGTGCTGGCGATGATCACCGAGGCGATGGCAACGATGAAGGCTATCCAGAAGAGCACCATATAACTGCCCACGATGTCGTGTAGGTAGATGCCGATGGAAGGGGCGATCGCCATGGCGAAGTTGTTGCTTAGACCATAGAGCCCCACACCCTCGTTGCGGTGACTAGAGGGGAGCACGTCGATGGCACAAGTGCTGTTGGCTACCGTCACCGCCCCGAAGGGACCACCATGCAGGGTGCGGCAGATGGCAAACATCAGGATGGTGCTGGCGGCGATGTATCCCGCGAAGAAGATAGCGAAACCACATAGGCAAACCATTAATACCTTCTTGCGTGAGAAACTATCCACCACATAGCCGCTGAATGGACGGATGATGAGGGCTGCCACCGTATAACCGCTCAACACGATGCCGATGGTATCCTTTGTCGCCCCGAAAGTCTCGCTCAGATAGAGTGGGAGGAGTGGGGTGAGGAGGTAGAAGGCGAAGTACAACAAGAAGTTGGTGGTCATCACCTTCACATAGTTTGCATTCCAAAGTTTCTCTTGGTTCTCTGACATTGCTTAATAGTTTTTATTTTTCTCCTTCGAGCCAAGCGTCAATCAATCTTCTGGCGATGGATAGCTTTTCGGGAAGGATAGGGAGATTGTCCTTGCTGAACCATTTGCCACGTGACAATTCTTCTTTCTGTAGATGAATCTCGCCATCCACATAGTCGGCGGTGAAGCCGATCATCAAGCCACTTGGATAAGGCCAAGGCTGTGAGCCAAAGTATTTCAAGTTGGTGATGGTTAGACCGGTCTCTTCCATCACCTCACGGTGTACGGCTTCCTCCAAACTCTCGCCAGTCTCCACGAATCCTGCCACCAAGCTATCGAAGTTGCCCTTGAAGTTGCGGGCGTGGACGAGCAATACCTCATCGCCCTTATGGATGAGCACGATGATGGCGGTGGCGAGGGATGGCCATACCGACTTGCCGCAGTTGGTGCATTTCTTGCTGATGTCGGTTGACATCTCCATCGGAGCGCCACATACACCACAGAAGTGGGTGTTCTGGTCCCAGTAGTTCAGCTCCTGGCACTTACCGGCCTTCTGGTAAAGTTCGGGTGTGAGCTTATAATAGCTAGGGCGCAGACCGCACATCTCATACTTAGGGTTGCCGGTGACGGGTTGGGGGATGGTGAAGGTTTTCACCTCCGTGCTGTCTTCCATCGGAGTGATGTTGAGGATATGGGTCCAAGGCTTGGTCTCGATGGGGCATTCCTCGCTACATGGAATCGTATAGGTTCCGTCTTCTTTCTTTTCTAGCAAGAGGTCGGTCTTGCAAAATATAAACCAGTATTTCATTTCTCTGAGAATTAGTCATTACTTACTTCTTCGTGGCATTCTTGAAGAGGAGTTGGAAGTCTCTCTCAGCCGCAGGCTCCACCCATTCCTCAGGAACAAACTTCCAGTTGTTGTTGGCTTTCGCCTCGACGGTCCCCATTTTCTCAATCTCCTCCATGAGATAATATCTTTGGTCTTTCTCACTTCGATAGATGATTCTGCTTTCGAGACTATCCTTTGGAATGCCGGCACCACGAGTGAGCAACTCGCCACCGCCATTGCCACGATAACTATTCACCGCCACGGTGTACCACTTCTTCTCATCGAAAGGCGCTCCATTGCTCATGCGTAAAATCTTTACCTTCTCGCCATTGGGCTTGGTGACATCCACCTCATAGTCGATGCCAGCGGCACTATCAAAGTTGAAGGAGAAGTTCTTGAAGCCCAAGCGCTGCTGGTCGCCGTAGGTCTTCTCGTCGAGTAACAAGAGATGGTCGTCAGCACTCTTCATCGTGTTCGCCCAGAGGTCGTAGCTCATCTCCAGGTGCTTGCGGATTTCCTCGCCCGTGAGTCGCATCACGTAGAGACCATTCTCATATTTGTAGAGGTTGAACATGTCGCTCACACGGATAGGACCCTCCTTGATGACGGCATCCATCTGCAATGGGGCATTGAAGGCAATGTCGGCATGGGTGATCTGAAGCATCAAGTTGAGGATGAAGTCGTTGAAGGCGCTGCTGCCGAAGAATGACTCACGGCTGTAGATGGTGTTCTTGAAGGTGCCTATCTGCTTGCTCACGTACTGATCGACCTCGTCCATCTGAGGCTTGAAGGTAGCTATGAACTTCTCGTCTATCGGACAATCTGTCACATCGGCTATCTTGCCATGTACCGACTTGTGCTGTACGATGTGGGCGGTCTTGCCGTTCACCTTGTGCTCGTCGATAGTGATGGTAATCTCTGCGTCTGCCACGCTGATGGCATTGTTGGCAGGGTCGAGGCATACCACCTGCTGACCCGCTTCATTGGTGAGGGTATCGCTATGGCGAGTGTGATCGTGTCCGAAGAGCACCAAGTCGAAGCCTGGCACTTCCTTTGCCACACGCTCCGATGCATCCTCCTCATACTCAGCGGTTTTGATGCCGCCATCCTTGCCGCTATGGAAGAGACCGATGATCACGTCTGGGTCTTCGTTGTCCTTGATGTATTTCACCCATTTCTTGGCACTCGTCACCATGTTCTCGAAGCTCAATCCGCTCCAAAGGTTCTGTGTCAACCAGTTGGGGATGGCTGGGGTCAGCATGCCGAGCACTGCCACCTTCACGCCCTCACGCTCCAGGATGATGTAAGGTTTCACGTAAGGCTTGCCGGTCTTCGTTTCGATGATGTTGGCACCGAGCACCGGACAGTTGAGTTCCTTGACCCATTTGTCGTAAACGGCATGTCCCGTTTCAACATCGTGATTACCAAAGGTTTGTGCGTCATACTTCAAGTAGTTGACCACATCTGCCGCCACGTTGCGTTTGTCGGTGGCGATGTAGTTGTAATAGTAGCAAGTTGGCTGACCTTGCAGGATGTCGCCGTTCTCCAACAAGATCAGGTTGTCCTTGTAGCTCAGTCTGAGGGAGTCCACATAGGAGGACACACGAGCTAGGGAGCCAGCCTTTGGCTTGCGGTTGATGAAGTCGTAAGGGAAGAACGAACCGTGTACGTCGCTCGTCTCGATGACTCTCAACTTGACAGTTTTTTGTTTTGCTATCATTGCGTTAGGGTTTAGAGAAAGCGCAAGAAGGAGCGCTGCCATCATTTGTTTCATGTTTTATTTCCTTTCTATTATATGATTTGAGTTTCGCGTGTACGAGAAGTTAAGGAGTTAATGGGAGTTACCGCTCCCTATGACTTCAAACACTTGCGAAGTTCAGTTAAATTTTATTCTTTATATATATAATAAGGTGTGACGCCATCTTTCGATGAGGCGTGTCTCATCTTTGTCAGCCTTCGGAAAAGTCATCTCTTCTTATGCTTCATTTTTGTCAGCCTAGGACGAAGTTGCGCCTTTCGAATGCAAAATTACAAAAAAGAAATGAATACGGCATACTTTTTGTTGGAGAAATATCAAAAACAATAAAAAATGGAGGACAAATACTATGGCATTTGTAGATTATTACAAAATTCTCGGTGTTGACAAGAACATCCCTCAGAAGGATGTGAGAGCTGCTTACCGTAAGCGTGCAAAGCAGTTCCATCCCGACTTGCATCCTAACGACCCGAAAGCGAAGGCGAAGTTCCAAGCCCTCAACGAGGCGTATGATGTGATTTCCGACCCGGACAAGAGAGCTAAATACGACCAGTATGGTGAACAGTGGAAGAATGCCCAGGCTTACGAACAGGCGGGCGGTGGCTTTGGCGGTTTCGGTGGTGCTGGCGGAGGTGGGGGCCTGTCTCTTCTTCACATCTGACGCTGCCGCCGACTCGTCGAGTGGAGATGTCGGTGGTCGCCGGA
>ERZ1023654.18-NODE-18-length-81230-cov-20.997770_pt1 | contig 81230 bp, 72 predicted proteins | sample MGYA00380338_ERZ1023654 | MGnify/ENA primary metagenome ERZ1023654 (study PRJEB33179, sample SAMN07448980) | human gut metagenome | biome: Human-gut; feature: Human associated habitat; material: Faeces | host: Homo sapiens | place: India: Bhopal | collected...
ATATCCAGCGCCTTTGTCCTATCGACATCATGCCTGTGTTCATCAAGGCTGGTACAATCCTGCCATTCGGTCCTGATGTTCAGTATAGTTCAGAGAAACCTTGGGATGAGCTGGAAATCCGTGTTTATCCAGGTGCAGACGGATCGTTTACACTCTATGAGGACGAGGGCGACAACTACAACTATGAGAAGGGAAAATTCTCTGAAATCCAGTTTGTATGGAATGAAGCAGACAGAACCCTGACCATCGCGCCACGTAAGGGCAGTTATAAGGGTATGCTCCTGCATCGCAGATTTCACATCGTATTGGTGGGTGCTGATAGCGGAATAGGCAATCAGCCTATGCAGGCAAGCAAGAGCGTGGAATATGACGGAAAGGCCGTAAAGATACAGCTGTAAGGTTGAAAATGCTGATGCGCCTACGGGAAATGGCGGCGGTTACTATCCTGCTGGCATTGGCTGGTATCGCAAAACTTTCAAGGACACTGACCTCAAGACGGGGAAGGGAGAGACGCTTTGGCTCCACTTCGAGGGAGTTTACCAAAACTCGCAGGTCTATGTCAATGGAACTTTGGTGGGGACCCATTTCTATGGCTATACCCCTTTCAAACTCAATATCTCTCCTTACATCAAGAAGGGAGTGAACACCGTGGCTGTGAGAGTGGATAACTCTCGGCAACCTAACTGCTGATGGTATAGCGGTTCGGGAATCTATCGCCATGTGTGGTTGGAGAAATACAACGAAAACAAGATGGATGACCCTGAGAAACTTTTTGTGCGTACGGAGAATATATATGGAATGTCAGCAGATGGAACGCATGCCGACTCTGCTGCCATTCACATTACTTACGCCAATCAGCTCGATGAGACGAGAATGCTCAAAAACGTGGAATTGTGGTCTCCTCAGCAGCCTAAGCTCTATCCTATCAAGGTAGGAGAACTCACCGTAAAGCATGGTGTTCGTTCCTTCAGTTATGATGCTAAAAGAGGCTTTTTGCTCAATGGTCAGCCTACGCTTATCAATGGTGCCTGTGTGCATCACGACAATGGGGGCATAGACGAGTCTTTTGATGGTTGGTATGCCGAGAAGAGCAAGTATGATTATCACGTGGTGATAGACTCTTGCTATCAACAGGATATTGCCGCCATGGTCTTGCGCGGCCTTAGGTAAGCAAAGTTCCAGTGCAAGAATCATGTACTGGAGCTTTTACTTGTTTTTTATCTCAGAGCGAGAACCCTATTTAATATCAGTTTCTTGTATTCCTTCTTCATGTTATCTGATAGGAATGAGATGTCGATGAGGTCTAGCCATTTTACGATAGAACGGCGGAATTTCTTGGCAATGTTTTCTATCACTTTATCGCTCAGCCCCGATGCCTTCATCACCTTTACAAAATCACTCTTCTGTATCTTGCGCTTTTTACCATTCAGAGTCAATGCCAATTCCTCTGTATCCTCTGGCATCACAATCTTGGTAGAGAGTAGGTCATAGGCTGGAGTCAAGGCATATCCCATTTTGCGGTTATTATACAGCGAGAAGTTCTTGAGGTGCATATCGGCATTGCCGGTAATCCAAGAGAAGATGACCACCTCCCAAAAGTTTACCAAGTCGAGTTGTGAGAAAGCTGAGTATTTCTTAATCAACTTAGCTATCTGTTCGTATGAACCTTTGTACTTGTATTCGGTTAATCGCTCAGAGAGTTGACACATGTCTTCCATTGGAACCTTGGCACCATCGTCCAAACGATCGATGCGACGAGTGATATAGCATATTTCGCCATCGGCAAATCGAATCAGTCCATGTGGAACGACAGCTATCTTTGCAGCCTCAGCCAAGTGCATGGTTAGGTCTTCTATCTCAGGTAGCAGGTGATAACGGTCGGTCTGTGGCTTCAGGATATATCTTCCCCATAGACCGACGATAGTGAATCTGGCAGGTTCGTTCTTACCCCCACGATTCACATCCAATGAGAGCTTTGCTTGTACACCAGTCAGGGTAGTTTGGCTTCTTACCACTTGCCTCGCCAAGTCACCAATCTCACTGCGAACGTATGGCAAGGTTGGAGCTTGCTTGGTACCAAATAGCTTTCGGGCGCAAGCAGGATGATAATCCACTTGCCCCTCTTTCAATGGTTTGTAGCAACATAAACATCTATCCATGTCTATTCCCCTTTCTCTTCTTTAGGTACAACACTTACGGCTCCGATGCAGTCCTTGCAACAAGCCAATAGCAATGACATTCTGTCTCGCTGATTGATTTTCCAACTGTTCTCTGCTATGTTGAGCAGCCATCCCTCTGGTATGAGACCATCAAAAAGGGGAAACAGTACTGTATCGTGATAAGGCTCTTCTTGCAGAGGAAGCGTAAGACTGATGGCCTCTGCTTCTTTCGATGCTAAGTAATCAGCGTCGTAAGCAAAAGTAAAGCCACTTTCATCCTCTGTCAGCAATCCTACATACTGGTCGTATAGAAAAATCTTTCCCTGTTTCATATTATGCCTCCTCTCGCTTGATAGGTACTGGTCCTACCTCATGTCCAAACAGCATCAGCACTTGGTTCACCTTGTCGAGACGGAGCGTCTCTTTCCCTTGCTCCAATTCTCGTAGGAACCTTAGCCCTACCCCTGATTTAGCAGCCAAATCTACTTGGGTGAGACCAAATTGTCGGCGCATTTCCTTGACGTATGTAGATAAATTATTGCTCATATTCTTCTTTATTAATATATTTGAATAGTATAATTATACCCTATCGGTTGCAAATATACGAAGAAAACATGAAATTACCCCCGAAATGGTATAATTTATGTGATAAATTAACATATTATACCTTTTCGGGGGTAATCTATAGTTTTCTTTACAGAAAAGTGTTGCATGGTTGTTTACTCATCATCCATTGTCACAATATCAAAGTCTTCTGCAAGTTTTAGAAGCTTTATCCTTATTCTCTCTGCAAGAGTTAACTTCTTAGGAGACTGTATAACAGGTTCTTTGACAGTATCATGACCAGGCTCAGGATTTTTCTTGTCTGGATTTTCTGCAGTAGAATTATTCAAAGGCTTGTCATCAGAAATAGAGATGTTAGAATCGTCTTCCTCCATACTATTAGATTCGGATTCTAGTTCTGTCTTATTTCCGATTTCTGCATTAGGAGCATTTTTTGTGGCAACTTGAGAGGTTGGGTTGATTCTATCCCTAATAGGATGGTAAAGTTGCTCGATGATAGTGTCATAGTCATCTTCTTCCTTGTTCTTATGGGCATTGTCAGGGATTTCATTAGCCAATTCGTTGTTGAGACCAGTGGCAAGGATGGTTACCTTGGCATCCTCATCTAATGTATCATCATCAGACAGACCCCAAATCACCTTGATGTCAGGGTTCAGTTCATCGAAGAAAGCATCAATCTCTCTCATCTCTTTCACAAAGATAGGGTGTTTGCTGCTGGTATAAATGTTGAAAAGAATGCGTTGGGCATTGCTGATGTCGCTGCCGTAGAGGAGAGGAGAATCCAATGCATTGAGAATGGCATTTTGTACTCTGCCTTCGCCACTTGCTCTGCCCATTGCCATGATAGCACCTCCGCCACTCTTGATGGTGGTCTCGATATCACGGAAGTCGAGATTGATGGTTCCCTCTACTGTGATAAGTTCGGAGATGCTCTTGGTTGCGTCGCTCAAAACCTTGTCTGCCAGTTTGAAAGCATCTTTTACTGTGATTTCTGAGTCGGCATAGACATCGCACAAACGTTCGTTGTTGACGATGAGCAAGGCATCCACATTCTTTCGCATTTCCTCTACGCCTTGCAAGGCCTTCACTATTTTCTTTTTCTTCTCAAAATAGAAAGGTATGGTGACGATGCCTACGGTCAGTATGCCCATGCTCTTGGCTATTCCTGCGATAACAGGAGCAGCACCGGTGCCTGTGCCTCCACCCATTCCTGCGGTGACAAATACCATCTTTGTTCCGTCATCAAGCAATCTTTTGATATCTTCTTGTGTGTTTTGAGCCTCGGCACGTCCTACTTCTGGATTGGCACCAGCACCCAGTCCACTCTTACCCAACATGATTTTTACAGGTATTGGTGATTTGGATAGCGACTGACTATCCGTATTGCAAACGGCAAAGCTCACGTTGATGATGCCCTCTGCATACATGTTTTTAACGGCGTTGCATCCACCGCCACCTACGCCAATCACCTTGATGATATTTTTTGTGGTATCTTCTGCCTGTCCAAAATCTAAAGGAGTCCAATTGTCTGCCATATTCTTTCTAATTAAATTTTGGCGCAAAGGTATATGAAAAGAATCAAATTACCAAGCAAATATCGTTTGCAAGGCTTGCAAAATATGATTTTTATAAGTGGTATGCTGATTTTACGTATTCTTTTGTTACTTTTGCAGATGATATTGTGTAGTAGCAAACAGCATAAACTTGTAAAAAAAAATGGAGCAGAATTTTCAGAACTCATCATTAGAGGAAAAGGCAGCGTTAATCAAGAGCCTTTCATCCGATATTTTGGCAGAGGGTAGGACTGATCTTTTGCTGAAAGCTATTGGTGTGCCTGTTCTGGAGCAACTTCGCATAGAGGCAGCAAGGGCTACGTTGAGTCGCTTGGTTATTACTGAAGATTGTCGTTTTCTGCTTCCCGATTATCACAAAGAGGTGTCTTTAACTCCCATCCACAAAGCCCTCTATATGCTTTTTTTGAATCATCCAGAAGGCATTGAGTTCAAAAATCTCATAGACCATCGTGAGGAACTGTTGACTATCTATGAGCGGATGGGAAGCCGAATGGAGCAAAGCAAAATCGAGGAGACTGTTAATCGCTTGGTGAATCCCCTCGATAACGCCATCAATGAGAAATGCTCACGCATCAAGGCTGCTTTCCTTGACTTGATGGATGAATATCAAGCTGATTATTACATCATTAATAGTCATGTAAAGCGTCATCAAGGTACATCATTCACTAAGATTTGGTTTGAGCGATTGAAAATAGTCAATCTTCCAAGAGAGTTGGTTGTCAACCGATTTGCTTTGTAGATGCCGCAAAAGGGAGTTCGTCCTACCCATCCCTACACCTTTACTATTGTATACCCTTTATCACTTTCTCCATTTCTTCCTTCTCCATCATTCCCATTTGTGCTGTTGGCTTGCCCTTCATGGGTATGAAGAGGAAGGTAGGGATGCTTTGGATGCCGAAGACGGAGGCAAGCTCTGGTTCTTGGTCGATGTCAACCTTGTAGAAATCTACTTTGCCTGCATTTTGTTTGGCTAATTGCTCTACGATAGGTGACATCATCTTGCAGGGACGACACCAGGTGGCATAGAAGTCTATCACTACAGGACGATGCCCGGCAAATACCCATTCTTGAGGGTGAGTCTCGTAATCCATCACCTTTTGCTTGAAATCGGCAGTGGTGAGATATGTTACCTTGCCATTTGTGGAGCTCTTATCTGTTGATGTGGTAGCCTCTATTTGCTTCAGGGCTTTCTGTTCTTGGTGTGATACATTCTGTTCTTGTTTAGGAACATTCTGCTCTTGTTGAGAAGTTTTTTTCTCTTGTGATGAACAACCTACGATTGTTAGGGCTGTCACCAAATATAATATGATTTTCTTTTTCATGTCAGTCTTTTTTTGTTCCATATTTCTCTTTACATATACCTTGCTGGTACCTCTGCCAAATGTGCTAATCTGGCTATCTGGGAGGTCGTAATACTCACGTAGTTCTCTTGAAGCCACGGAGCGAGATACGCCAGTTAGTCGAACATAGTCGTCGAGTCGCATCACCGGGTGGGCTGGGTCGGAGAGATACTCCACAGCTTTTTGCCATCTTTGCTCCTTGGTGTATGGCGAGCGATGGAGCTAACGCTTGCCACCACGGGATAGGCTGCATTTGCAGGCAGTGTCTTTGATGAGCTACTTGTCTGCCTTGAAGTTGACGCCAGTGATGGTCATGGTTCGGGCGGTGCGATTGGTATCTATGGTATCCATTTCCTCGCTCTTGCTCCATCTGTCGAGTCCTACGGCAGCGGTGAATGTGCCCAAGCCATCGATGGTTACAACGCATCAGAACCTTAATTATTGTATAATTGCGTGTTTGAAAATGGTTATTTGTAGTCATTAGATAGTTATTTCGTGCCGTGAAATAAGTATTAAATGGCAAGCAATGATGTAATTAGCTTATTTCCTAACGGGTATTTATTGTAATCATAAGCGATTTATTTGTCGTAGAAGGCAGCCTTCATGTCATAAAAGAGGCAAATGATGTCGTAAAAGAGACTGGTGATGTCGTAAAAGGAAAAGCAAGTGGGATATGTGTTGAAGGTAGTTTCTTAAGGAATGCAAAAGGAAGATAAAATATGCTTGGTAGTTTTGTGATTTCCCCAAAAGGTTTTAACTTTGCTCTCGTAAAAGGATAAATACGTGTTTAGACAGCATTTCGCTCATAAAAGATTCAGAATAGCTTGGCTCTTGTTGTTGGTATATGTGCCAATGATGATAGCGGTTACGTTTCACCACCATGGGGAAGCGCAGAGGGCTGATGCTGCCATTCATTGTCAGGATTGCGAGCATCATGTTCATCACGATGGGCATCTCTTGGCTCTCCAACATACTATGCACGATTGCGTGCTCTGCCAGTTGCAAAGCACACCTTATCTCTCGCCAACCCTTTTGACGTTGGTGGCATTCATCGTGCTTCATCGCATCATTCGCCAATCCGTTTGCGCCCAATGCCAGTTGAGGGCGAATGATGTCAAGAGTACTCGTGCCCCACCTTATCTTACTATCTTTTAGGGATATTGGAATATGAAAGGAATAATTGTATCTATTCCTTTCGTATCTGTATGTTAGTAATTTAAGGTAAATCAAAAACAATGAGAACAATATTGAACACAATATTGCTGATGAGCCTGTGCTCGTCGGCAAGAGGGCAAGAAGTGCCTGATTCTATCAAGCACAATCCTATCACCGAATCGGATGTAAAACTATCAGAAGTCGTAGTAACGGGACTTACGGGCAGCCAAAAGTTGAAGCAATCTCCATCTCCCGTTTCCATCATATCGCCTCGCCAGTTGGAGGCGCAACCATCCACCAATATCATTGATGCTATCGCCCATCAGCCCGGCATCTCACAAGTTACCACGGGCAGCGGTATTTCCAAACCTGTGATTCGTGGATTGGGATATAACCGAGTGGTCGTGGTGAATGATGGTATCCGACAGGAAGGTCAGCAGTGGGGCGATGAACATGGCATAGAGGTGGATCCTAATTCCGTCCATTCCGTGGAGATACTGAAAGGTCCGGCAAGCTTGATGTATGGCTCGGATGCGATGGCGGGTGTCATTATCTTCCATCCGTCACCAACTCTTCCTATGGGAGATATGAGGGCGAATGTTTCCACGGGCTATCAGACCAACAACGGTCTTTTCGATTATTCGCTCAACTTTGCAGGCAACAAGGCTAGCTTTATTTGGAACTCCCGATATAGTGGCAAGATGGCGCATGCCTACAAGAATAAATATGATGGTTATGTCTTTGGCTCGTCTTATCGTGAGCAAGCCTTCTCGCAGTTGTTGGGCTATAACTATCGCTTGGGACATACGCATCTTACGCTCGATTATTATCATCTTACCCCAGGACTTGTGGAGGGTGAGCGAGATGAGAAAACGGGTGAACTCTTGGTGCCCGATGGCTATGACTTGAAAGGCTATGGCAAGCCGATGCCTTATCAGCAGATACACCATTACAAGGCGGTGCTTGATAACTCCTGGTACTTGGGCGATGGAAATCTGAAACTCTTGTTGGGGTATCAGCAGAATCGCCGTCAAGAGTTTGAGGAGGAAGAACATCCCGATGAGTGTGGACTCGACTTCCTCTTGCATACCGTCAATTATGACTTGCATTATCTCTCGCCAGAGATGAACGGCTGGAAGTTTGCTGCGGGTATCAATGGTATGTGGCAGCAATCCATCAACAAGGGTACAGAATACCTGGTGCCAGCTTATCGCCTTTTCGATTATGGTCTCTTCGCCACGATGAGCAAGGAGATAGGCAGACTGAACATCAGCGGCGGTTTGCGTTTCGACCATCGCCATCTGCATAGTGAGGCTTTGGAGGAGGAAGGTGAACTTCGCTTCCAAGACTTCAAGCGCAATTTCAATGCCTTGACGGGTAGCATCGGTATGACATACGAACTGAATAGCAATTGGAATGCGAAACTGAATCTGTCTCGTGGCTTCCGTGCGCCAAATATCAGCGAATTGGGCTCGAATGGAGTGCATGAGGGAACCATGCGCTATGAGATGGGCAATCGAGACTTGGATGCCGAGCATAGTTGGCAGGTGGATTTAGGACTGGACTATAGTTCACCTATTGTTTCGGCGCAGTTGGCATTGTTTGCCAATCGCATCGACAACTATGTCTTTATCCAGAAGATGGCGGATGCTGATGGGCAAGAGATTATCATGGATGGTACACCTGCCTATCAGTTTGCGGTCTCTGACGCTCGCCTTTGGGGTGGCGAGGCAAGGGTGGATGTGCATCCGTTGCCTCATCTGCATATCGGCAATAGTTTCTCGTATGTCAATGCCGTGCAACTTCATCAGCCTTCAGAATCGAAGTATCTGCCCTTGACTCCGTCTCCGAGATGGAATGGTGATGTGAAGTACGAGTTTATTTGTGGCGGTCGCACCTTCGACAATCTCTTCTTGAAGTTTGCCGTGGATTGCAATCTCCGTCAGAGTCACTTCTATGCGGCAAATGATACCGAGACGGCTACTCCATCTTATACCTTGCTGAATCTGTATGCGGGTACTGACATCAAGAGCCATGGCAAGCGCCTTCTCTCGATTTATCTCTCAGGAGAAAACCTGACCAATCGTGCCTACCAAAGCCATCTGAGTAGATTGAAATACTTGGATCAGAATATGGTTACGGGAAGAACGGGTGTGTATAATATGGGAAGGAATTTTAGTGTGAAGGTGGTAGTGCCGATCTTTCTGAATGAGTGATTTCTTTGCTGAGTATTCATTCTGAATGAATGAAAATGATTAAAAACGTTCATTCGGAATGAATAAAAAGAGAAAATTCTTGGCGATTTTCATAAAATATCGTATCTTTGCAAGCGATTAAATGTTTGAACATGAAAGAGTTATGTCGTGGATATGATGTCTTCTATCATGCCGATAAGAAAGAATGTGACTTTGTAGTGAGGGAGGGCATGAGAATCAATGCGGCATACCAGGTAACGATTGCGATGAATGATGAGAAGACTCGCAAGCGAGAAATCGAAGGATTGTTGGAAGCCCTAAATGCTTATGGCTTGACAGAGGGCTATATCCTCACGATGGAGGAGAAAGAAGATGTAGAGATTGATGGCAAGCAGATTCATATTCTTCCTACATGGGAATGGATGTATCGAAGGCTGACTTGATGGAGTAAAGGGAGATTAACAGCCAACTGGCTTGATGAAAAATCGCCAACTGACTTGATGAAAATCGACCAACTGACTTGATAAAAATCGGCCAACTGGATAGTATTTTAGTTAAAGATACTAAATAAGCTCTTGTGTTTCAATCGTTATGATAGTCTTGCCAGGTAGTCGTAATGCTCTCCCTCGGCTATCAACTCTCCTTCCAAACCACAACTCTCTGCAATGCTTTTGAGCAATGGAAAGTCAACATATAGCCAGTCGAAAGGCTCACCTTCCGTTTTTTCATATACCATTTGGTAATCTACTTCGCCATAGTACGGACCATTGAGGTCGATGTCAAAACTGCCGTTTTCGTTCTCGTAGATGTATTTGAGGTCGGAAGAGTCGATGAGAATCTGACCGTTCGGATTGAGCAACGATTTCAAGCGATGGAAGAGGGTAGGGAGATTGGCTATCTTGCCAGCGATGCCAGTGCCATTCATCAGGAGGAGAATCGTATCGAAGCCATCATCATTTCCCAACTGAGGATTAAAGAGGTTGATGCACTCTATATCCTTGACACCTCGCAATTTCATAGCTTCGCAACTTAGAGGCGAAATGTCGATGGTTTTAATGGAGAAAATGTTGTTTTGAGCTTTTGAGCCTTTCTGCTGTTCTTGCTCCATCCTCTTTTGTAAGGCAAGGGAATGGCAACCTGCACCAGCTCCCACATCCAGCACCTTTCCTCTCGCCAAGTCGAGTGCCTTCTTTTCTAGTTTCGGCATGTCATGGTAACTTCTGAAAAGGTGTTTCACGGGCATCTCGTCCTCTTCAAACATGGAGGAGAGTACACGCAACTTACCAGCCTTGCCTGTCTTTTGATAATCAAGGATGGCTGTGCCCATTGGGTCTTTTTCGGGAGATAAAATATCGTAATTCATTGTCATTTGTATGAGGAAATTGATAGAAGTTAAGGGATGTCATTGCTCCTTTTGGTTCAAGACCATCAGAAATGTTTGCAGTGGATGGAAACTCCCCAGGAGCATGTTTCCTGACAGAAACTCCGCACTGCCAGCATAGACGGTGATTGCCAACAGCATGGGATACAAGAAGCTGAAACCCAACTCGTGCATGTAGATGCCGTAGGTGAGCCCCAAGAATCCATAGCCTGCCATGATGGGAATCGAGGCTTGGAAGGCGTGCTTCAAAGCGGTTCGTCTGATATGTGATTGGGGGAACATTGTGATTATTTGCTGGAACTGGCTTTCCATTCATCATAAATATTGCTGAAAATAGCAACTCCATCATTAATCTGTTTCCTAGCTAGTGACTTGTCTTTGTTCCACCATTCTAGTATGTATTCCTTCAGTCCGTTATATTCCTCTTGATCCTTGAATTGCTTGTCTAAGCTTCCCATCTTGTCTAAAGTGGCATTGTAGATGATAAATGCTCGTTTCTGTCCATTGGGCTTCAGGACATACCAGGTAGCCCAAGACGCGCCTGTATTGATGCCGTTGCCTGGCAGAAAAACGTGAGCCTTATAAACAGATGCATTTTTACCACGGTAAAGAAGTTCCAAGAGGCGATCTTGCATAACCGACTTTATCGTACTACGGGACATAGCTTGACAATGTTCCCATACCATGCCTTCAGGATGCTCTTCTGTAGGGGTTAGCCACTCCATCTTGGTTAGGTTCTCGGCATCATACTTTTTGGCTTTTTTACCATCGGGATTGTCGGAAAGTTTCACTTGATATTCCAAAAACCAACTCATGTGTTTTTTGGGAATGTAACCCTCTACTTGTGTGCCATCTGTCATCGTGAGGCGCACATGACGCATTTCTGGGTCATCGTTCTTACGTGCGTGTACGGCTATCGCCATCACCATTACTGCCAAAAGCAGCCAAATTTTCATTGCCTTCATAATGTGTCCTTTCTGTTAGTTGTTATTGTTTATCATCTAATATTTCTACTACTCGTTGTATCATGGAACTTCGGTTGGGCTCCCTTGATTTGATGAGTCTCTGCTCCCATTCTTGGGATAGACCTGCGCAGTGGCAAAGTTCACGGATAAAAGACTTGTCGCATTTCTTATAGGCATCACCTATGCATATAAGTTTACCATTAGGTTGCTTGATATAGAAATCGCATGCAGTCTTACTCGGAATGAGGAACATTGCAGCAACAGTGTTACCTTGATAAGCTTTCATGCCACCCATATCTGTTACAGAATAGCCTTGTGAGGCGTAGATATAAACTTGGATTTGCGGATGATTAACATACAGCCAACTCCAACCAACATTCTCCAATGGGACTAATATACGTGCGTACTGTTGTGATGTAGCTTTCCACACCACGACAGAATCAATGCTTGCTATCGGAATCATATCGCTCTGGCATTGGCGAGAAAAGAAATTTCGGTAAACTTGTACGTCTTTTTTCTTTCGAGGAATTTCTATTCGGTCATTTCCAACATAGAGTTGCTGGGTATTATTTTTTAGGCATACACGTCCCTCGCAGGTCTGGGCTTGCATATTAACAGTTCCCATGCAATAAATCAAAGCGCACATTAAGAGGGAAAATCTTACTAGTTTGTGTTTTATTCCTATAGGATATTTCATAAAAGAATTTTATTTTAGATTATCGAAAAGATCTTTGAAATATAGGCCAAACCATAATGCAGGAGGCTCTGTTACACTTTTTATCTCACGGATGGTTTTGCCATTGGAAAGATGCCAACCTTCTATTTCTTCATATTTACCCATGAGCAATTCTTGTCTTTGATGTTCGGCTGCAAAATTACAAGGAAATTTTCTAATAACCAAATGTTTTAGTCTTTTTCTTTATGAACAGATTTTCGGCAAACAAAAAAACTCGCAAGTTCTTGAGAGAACCTGCGAGTTTTTTTGTATCGGGTGGAGCTGGAGGGAATCGAACCCTCGTCCGCACAAGGAAACCATACGCTTTCTACACGCTTATTCCAGACTGCGATTTTCGAAGTATGACAAGACCTGGACCACCAATCATACCCTTATCCTCTAAAATTTCACCCATGCAGCGAGGCATACATGAGCTATTTCCGATTTGCCTGCACCGCTTGACCAACAAGATTCGGAACTACATCCGTTGAGCGATGTCCCGTTCCATCACCTAGTGACGGAATAAAGTTAATCTACTGTACTTCGATTAAGCAGCGAGAGCGTAGTTATTTTCGCCAATTAATTTTTTGTTCACTAAGATTTAGGAGGTAGCCAACGAGCCTCCGCGTGCTTACGTACCATCTCATCTCGCCGTCAAATCCAGTCAACCCCGAATCCTTACAACTTTCTCTTGATGAGAAAATACATCCCAAAAACCACGTTTCCGTGATAATTGGGATGCAAAGATAAGACGTTTATTTGAAATCTCCAAATATTTTCTCAATTTTCTGCTCTTTTAAGCGAAAATTACTTCTTTAACGCTGTTTTTGGCAGATGGAAGCGATAGCTGATGCTATGGTTGACGGTGAGCGCCTTGCCTCTTTCCGTGCCAGGTGTCCACTTGATGGCAGACAACTTCTGTAGAGCTTGGAGAGCGGTTTGTGAGAAGGCGGTCTTTACGGCAATCTCTGCATCTTGCTTCTCTTGGTAGGATAGCTTGTCGTAGGCGGCTCCTGAGAGGCGATTGCCCTCGTAGTTCTTCACCTCGATGTTCTGCATGTTGCCTTCCTTGTCTATCTGGAATGAAATCTTGATCTTGGCTTCAGCCTGATACTTGGAGGCTATCTCTGGATAACTGATACTCTCGTCCATCGCCTTGGTCCATGCTTTCATGCCACCAGGAAACTCTGGCTTTTTCATGTATTCTGCAAGTTTGCCTGCGGCATCTAGCTCTGCCAGTTTCTTTACCATGTTCTCGGCAACCACGGTTGTATAGGCTACCTTGCCTTCAGGGTCGATGAGATACATAGTAGGAATCCACTGGATGTTGTAAGCCTTCGAAATGTTGGTTTCCTTCCACTTCTTTCCCTCGCAATACATCGTCCACTTGATCTCGTTGCTATTGCGGAACTCCTTCAACTTGTCCTTATCGGTATCGAAAGACACGCCGATGAGCTTCACCTTGTTTTTGTAGTTCTTGTAGATTTCCTTTACTGTAGGTATCTCCTTGCGACAGTCAGGACACCAAGTTGCCCAAAAGTCGAGGAGAACGTAGCAACCCGGACGTTGGAGTGAACCCTCTTGATGGGTGCGATAGTCGGATAGGGAAAGGGCTGGCTGATTTTCCTTGGCTTTCTTGATGACGAAGTCGGGAGCAGTGGTTCCTACTGGCAACAATCCCTTGGTGTATTTGGCATCGAGGTCTTCTGTACCTTGTGCCTGTGCTCCTAGCAATCCAACGGCTAGGAGCATCAATGACAATATGGTTCTTTTCATCTTTCTATAAAATTAAGTTTTTGTCTTCCCTTATATATGATAAGGTGTAAATGCTATTTCTTGGTGGCTCTCACGAAGAAACCAATCAAGAGAATGTAGGCGATGAGCGAGCAAACCTCCGACATTGGGTTAGCCCACCAACTATTGGCGATAGACGCCTCGATGCCACCAAACTTGAGCAGTGCGCTGACTACGCCCATCAAGGCTCCACCGGCAATGAAACCACTGGCGATGAGTGTACCCTTCTCGCCACGTTCGCTGTTCACCTTGGCATCCTTGCTGCGAGAGGTGACATACCAGTTGACGGCACCACCGACCAAGAGAGGAACGTTCAACTCCAATGGGATGAACATACCCAGGGCGAATGCCAGGGCTGGAATCTTGAAGTAGGTGAGCACGATGGCGATGATGGCACCGATGCCGTAGAGAATCCAAGGGGCTCCCACACCGTTCATCAATGGGTCGATGACCGCAGCCATCGCGTTCGCCTGAGGAGCAGCCAAGGAACCAGAAGCAAATCCGTAAGTCTCGTTCAAGAGCATCATCACGCCGCCTACGGTAGCAGCACTGACCAAGGTGCCGAGGAACTTCCATCCCTCTTGCTTCTTAGGGGTAGTACCGAGCCAGTAACCTATCTTGAGGTCGGTGATGAAAGAGCCTGCCACAGACAGAGCCGTACAAACGACACCACCCATGATCAAGGCTGCCAACATACCGCCTGAGCCTTTCAGACCTACAGCCACCATCACGACGGAAGCGAAGATGAGGGTCATCAGCGTCATGCCCGATACAGGGTTGCTGCCCACGATGGCAATGGCATTGGCTGCCACTGTGGTGAAGAGGAAGGCGATAGCTGCCACGAGCAAGATGGCGATGATGGCGAAGAGAAGGTTGCCATCCATCACACCAAACCAGAAGAAAAGGAAGGTGACGAGGATGCAAACCAATGAACCGATGGCGATAATCTTGAAAGAGATGTCACGCTGCGTGCGCTTTACGTTCTCATCGACAGCACTCTTGCCCTTCAACTCCTTGGCAGCCAAGCCTACGGCACTCTTGATGATGCCCCAGCTCTTGATGATACCGATGATACCAGCCATGGCGATACCACCGATACCGATGCTGCGAGCGTAAGCCTTGAAGATTTCCTCTGGTGCCATCGCTCCCACGGTAGCCGTGATGCTAGGATCCCAAGCATTGAGTACGGAGTCGTGGAAGATGATGCTCATACCCGGTACAATCAACCACCATACGACGAGAGAACCCAAGCAGGTGTAGAAGGCATATTTCAAGCCGATGATATAGCCCAGACCAAGTACGGCGGCACCCGTGTTCACCTTGAAGACGAGCTTTGCCTTGTCAGCCAAGTCACATCCCCAACCGACAACACGGCTCGTGAAGTTCTCGTTCCACCAACCGAGGCTCGCCACGATGAAGTCGTAGAGACCACCCACCAGTCCGGCGATGAGCAAAGGTTTGGCTTGGTCGCCACCCTTGGCACCGCTCACGAGCACTTGTGTGGTGGCAGTAGCCTCAGGGAACGGATACTTGCCGTGCATGTCGCTCACGAAATATTTGCGGAATGGAATCAGAAAGAGAATGCCAAGCACACCACCGAGAGCCGATGCCATGAATATCTTGATGAAAGAGGTCGTCATCTCTGGATACTTTGCCTGAAGGATGTAGATGGCTGGCAAGGTGAAGATGGCTCCTGCTACCACGGCACCTGAACAAGCACCGATGCTCTGAATAATGACATTCTCGCCCAACGCCTTGTTGCGCTTGGTGGCAGTGCTCACTCCTACGGCGATGATGGCGATAGGGATGGCTGCCTCGAATACCTGTCCTACTTTCAAGCCGAGATAGGCGGCTGCGGCAGAGAAGATGACTGCCATCACGATACCCCAGGTCACTGACCAGAAGTTAACCTCCGGATACACCTTGTCGGGTGACATCAGAGGCTTGTACTCCTCGCCGTCCTTTAGTTCACGGAAGGCGTTCTCTGGGAGTTGCAAGTTTTCTTTTTCGTTATTTTCCATTCTTTAGTCTTTTGTATGTTTGATGTTATGACTTATTTCTCGATGCGAATGATGTACTCACTCATGAAGCTAGCCCCTGGTTGCAAGCGATTCATCAAGTACTTGTCCTTGAACTCGCCGTCAAACTCAGCCCAATCGCTGATGCCATACCAAGGTTCGATGCAGATGAATGGGGCGTGCTTGCCTGTTGGGTTCCAAATGCCGACACAAGGGGTCTTGAATTCCAATGTGACGTGTGGCTCGCCCTTTTCGTTGAGGAGTGTCACTTGCTTCACCTGACTCTTGTCGAAGATGACAGCATCGTCGGCGAAGGTCTGCTCGTCAACTTCCCAGATGCCCTTGTCTGTCTCCACGGTCTCCTTGGCCTGGCGGTCGATGCAACCACCCACGTTGCCGAAGAGGCGAACAGGAGCCTCGTTGTCGAGCTTCAGTGTCGCCTTCATCTCCTCGCCCTTCTTGCAACCTGGTACGATGAATGCTGGGTGACCACCTACCTGGAAGAAGATTTCCTTGTCATCGGTGTTCTCCACGTGCCAGATGACGTGAATCTCATTGCCTTCCAAACGATAGGAAACGGCAAGATTGAAGTGATATGGATAGTTCTTCAAGGTCTCCTCGTTGTCGATGAGGGCAAAGGTGAGACGGTCGGCAGTCTTGCCTACCAACTGGAACTCGGTGTCGCGGGCGAAGCCGTGGCGAGAGAGGTGATATTCGGTTCCGTCGATGCGATAGGTGTCGTTCCACACACCGCAAACGATAGGGAAAAGGATAGGAGAGTGGCGGTTCCAGTATTGCTCGTCACCATCCCAAAGATATTCATTACCATTGGCATCCTTGATGCTCTGAAGTTCTGCTCCCAGTGAAGAAATCTCCAAGGTGAGCTGGTCGTTTTTGATTAGTTCCATTGTTTTTGTCTTTTGTTTTAAGTTATAATAAAACCCTTGAAAATGTCATTTTGACATTATCAAGGGCAAAGGTACTACTTTTTTCTTAAATACGGCGAAAAAAGTTGATTATTTTTCAAATCCGCAGTCGGCTTGTGGTATCGCCTCGTCGTGGTCGTTGAGATAGAGCAGAGGCTCTTCCTTGTATCTATCGCTAGCCAACGATTGATGGTCGTTGCGATAGCGAGTATTGATGCCACCGATGCCGAGCATGGTGTGGAAGGCAGAGCGGCTGCTTTGTACATTCTTGTGCTGATTGACGCTCAGTGCGTTCTTCCTTGTAGGGAACGTCTGGTCGTATCTCTTGGAAGTCCAAATCAAGAATGGTACTTCTAGCTCGTATCTCGATGCTCGTGGCGAGGCATGGAGGAAGAGTTTGCGACTGTCATCAAAGATGTTCTCGCCGTGGTCGCTCGTATAGAGCATCGCACTCAGTCCACCTTGCTTTTGGAGTCTCTCTATCACACTGTGCAATACGTAGTCGGTATAGCGGATGGTATTGTCATAGGCATTGACAAGGTCTCGGCGATTCTCCACCTTGGCATCGCTGTGGGTGTCAGGCTTGAAGTAAGCCATCTCCCTAGGGTAACGCTCCATATAGTTGAAGTGGGAACCATAGGTGTGGAGCACGACGAAGAGTTTCTTGTATTTCTTGCTCAATACCTTGTCGAGGATAGGGAGCAATTCGGCATCATAGATGTTGCCATTCTTGTCTGCCTTCACTTGGAGGGTCTTACTTCCGTAAGCCTTGGTGAAAGCCTCGTTGCAATCTCCAGTCTTGATGAATGCCCACTCGTTGGCTTGCTCGCCTAGGAAGTCGATGAACGAGTGGTTGGGCAATTGGTTGCTGACGAAGACGGTATGGAATCCTGCCTCTCGGAAGGCGGCGAGGATACCTTTCTCATGGAAGAGATTCTCGAAATTGTCGGCTGATACTTGCGATAGAAGCATCGGCACACTCTTGTGAGTGGTGTTCGACTGGGTAGTTGCCTTGTCAAAGGCCATCAGTCCTTCGGTCTTGCTAAGCAACGGATTGGTGTCTCGCTTATAGCCGTAGAGGCTGAAGTTGTGTGCTCTCGCCGTCTCGCCGATCACCATCACATAGATTTCGGTGGAGTCGGCTAAATGGCTATCAGAAGTAGCATCCTGATAGCTTGGCTTGGCATCAAACTTGAAGTTCTTGCTCGCCTCCTGGTAGTTGATGCTGGCATTGTTGCGCTGCACAGCTAAGCAGAGGTTGTAACATACATTGACAGGGTAGAGTTGGTCTCTCATCTTGTAGTTCTCCACCTGAATATAGGAGAGGATGAGGCTGAACAAGCCCAAGATGGCGAAGCCCACGCCCCACTTGCGTGAAGTCTTTTTCCAAGCATCGGAGAGTAATGGGTATTTCTTGCCACGGATGGACACGATGCCCAAGATGAGCAGAGGAAGATAGACGATGAACACGCCTGCTACAGCTGGCACGAGATTGTCGAGCAATTCCATCGCCTCACCAGGGTTGGTGGTGACGAGATTGAGAAACATATCTACAGCGATTACTCCCTTGCCAAAAAGATACAGCAAGACGAGCTGGAAGGCTGCAAAGAAGATGAGAATGAAACACCACCACACCATCTTGCCTGTCTTCTTGCAGAGCGACATCAAGAGTGCATAGATGCCGAGTGGCAAGAGGATGTTGGCAGCTGATGCCCAAAGAGAAAGATGCTCCGTGAAGCAAAGGGCTATGTTGGGTAGCATCAAGGCTATCACCGCATAGACGTAGAGAATGTTGTTGAAATTCTTTTTGATATTATTGAAGTTCATTCTTTATGATTTATGATAATAGCATTAGCCCGATTCCATATAGTTTCGGCATCAGCCTTATTCTAGCTTAAAAGCGCTAGGCAAATTATTAATTCTTAATTAATTAAAACGCTTCGTTGATACTGAAGAGGAATCCTGTTTGTCCCGCCTTGCCAAATCCATAGTCGAGTCTGACGTTGACATTCTTCTTGAATTCCCAGCGATAGCCGATACCGAAATTAGGTAGGATGTGTCGGCTTCTCATCTCGCTGAATTTGTGGAAGACGGTGCCAGCACCTACCCAAGTGGTGAGGCTGTTTCGCTTCCATACGTGCTGGCGAAGTTCCACTTGCGCCTCCATCTTGTGCTTGTCTCGATAGCGTCCCTCATAGTAGCCTCGCATGGAGTTGCTATTGCCGAGCAGTGCCATCATGCCCCAAGAGGGATTGCCGAAGTTGAGCATCGTTCGGAAGTCTTCTGCCAAGATGGCTCCTTTCCATACTCGCTGGTAGGCATCCACCTGTAGTTCGGTGGTGCTGAAGGCGTAGTCGTTGCCCATAAACCTCGGACGGAAACACTGACTGAGGTTGATATAAAATCCTCGATGGGGATAGGTGAGCACATCACGGGTATCATAGACGGCAGAGAAGCCGGCACCAATGTTCCAAGTGTGCTGGTCCATGCCGTTGAGCAGTTCGGGACGCTCGATGCGTCTGCCAATCACGTAGTCGTAGCTCACCATCGGACCGAGGTAGAGGTTGTCGCCCAAGTGGAAGAGGAAACTCGCCTTGAAGCGTGCCTGCCATCGTTTCATGTCGCTCTTGTTGCTGTCGTCATCGCCCATGTCATATCCCATGCCCCAGAACTTGCAGGGGAAGGAATAGAAATAGATGGTGTAGTCGGCACGATACTTGTCTTGTGGAAAAATGTGCGTGCCTCGGATGCCCAGCATATAGAAACCTACGGTGCTGACATCGCCAAAGAGGGATACATTGGATGGAGGAAGAAGCGTGTCATTGGCGTTGGCACGGTAAAGACCGGCTGCCACGAGTCCAATGCCCAACTTGGTGTCGGTGCTGTAGTGTGGACCGCCAATGATACTGAAGTCGAATTTCTTGTGCTCTTTATTCTTGTTGGCATCATTGAAGTAGTCCAAGAATCTCGTCAGAAGCGACTTTTTCTTGGTCAAAGTATCTTGCTTTGTGGCGGATTCGTTCACCCACGAAGAGTCTGCCTCCATATCGCTAGACGGAACGGGGACATAACAGAGTTTGGGCTCGCTTGCTTCTACGGCTAGATAGACCATGAAGCATAGGAACATGGCAAGTAAGTACTTCATAATGATACCAGTTGATCAATAAGTGCCTTGGGAGGCGTTTTATATATAATAGAGATGGGATGGTTAGTAAACCAATCCCACGTTGTCAATCCAGAATGTGTTGCCTGGTGTTCCGATAAACGCACCGCCGTGTGATGAAGAGAACTGGAGCACGAGGTGAGACGGAGTCTCATTGGCTGAAGCCCAACCGATTTCCTTGACAGGTACGCTCTTGCCCTTGCTGTTGCGGGCATAGTCGGTAGAACGCAATCCCATGAGGGAGGCATTGTAACCTGCCATGTGACGGATGTCGCCATAGTGGATTTCATAGGTGGCACCCTCTACCCATCCGCTGGTACTCTTGCCATATTTCACTACCACAGTGCCCACACGCTTAGCCGTGATGTTGCCCTTGGCATCCTCATAACGCTTCTGGAGGAAGAGGAGGGTGACGGCGTAGTCGTGACCTTGCACGGTAGAGGCGCTACTGAATCCGGTCTGCTTGATACGGGTAGGACTCGTGCTGAGCTGAGTCTTGTAGTCGTATCTCAAAGCCTTAGGACGGGCGGTGAAAGGAATACCCCAGTTGATAGCCTTCGGACCATCCTTGGTACCTGTGATTGGTTCGCGAACATCACCGAGGAAGAGGGAGCCTGCTGCCAACACCTTGATGTTGATGAGTCCCAATACCTTTACTTTCTCGATATGGGTCACGAGCTTGGCGCAATGTCCGTGTCCAGCGTGAGTGTCACGATAAACGGAGCAGTTGGTCTTGTAGATGCCAGAAACGTGAGCCATCACATTGGAAGTTCCCCATGGAGAACCGCCCTTGTTGGTATAAGGAGTGGTACCGCTGAGTGTCATCGAAGGACCTACCTCGTAGAGTGTCTTTTGGTTACCACCGATAATTCCTGATTCCTTTACATTTCTAATTACCCAATGGTCCATGTTACCATACTTGAATGGAACAAACTTGCCACTCTGTGCTGCCATTGACATGGTTGAGCTGAGTGTCAAAACCGAAACTAATACTTTTAATTTCATTACTGTAACTTTTATTTCTTTTCTGTTTCTTTTCTATTTCTTTTTAATTTCGGGTGCAAAGTTAGGAAAATATTTTGGTATTGCGAGTTTTTTAGAGAGAAAATTGCAAAAAAGCAAGAAGATATTAGCTATTCTGTTGATTTTTAGGAGGAATAGAACAAAAAAGACGGACTCCCAGGAGGAAATCCGTCTGCTCTATTGTATTCTTAGTATGTGCCTAGGCTTTTCCAAAAAAGTCCCGAGGTTTTTGGAAAAATGTCCCGAGGGAATCTGAAAAACGTCCCGATGTTTTTTATAATACGTGCCTATGTTCTTCTGTGGATGTGTCGATATCCTTCGGAATGTGTGGCGATTAAGGGAACTTTGGGTAATCGTCGAAGTTTGGCTTTCGCTTCTCCAAGAAAGCCTTGCCGCCTTCTTGCGCCTCGTCCATCGTGTAATAGAGCATCGTGGCATCACCTGCCAATTCCTGGATACCAGCCTGACCATCCAGTTCGGCATTGAGACCTGCCTTGATCATGCGGAGGGCGAGTGGGGAGCGCTCCATCATGATCTCAGCCCATTCCACGCAAGTGTCTTCGAGCTTGTCGAAAGGAACCACCTTGTTTACCATGCCCATCTCCTCGGCTTCTTTTGCCGTGTATTGCTTGCAGAGGAACCAAATCTCTCTTGCCTTCTTCTGCCCCACCATTCTGGCGAGATAGGAGGCACCGAAGCCTGCGTCGAAGCTACCTACCTTAGGACCGGTCTGTCCGAAGATGGCATTTTCGGAGGCAATGGTGAGGTCGCACATCACGTGAAGCACGTGACCGCCACCGATGGCATAGCCGTTGACCATGGCGATGACTGGCTTGGGCAAGCGACGAATCTGCATCTGCACGTCGAGCACGTTGAGACGAGGCACACCATCAGTGCCCACGTAGCCGCCACGACCTTTCACGTGCATATCGCCACCTGAGCAGAACGCCTTGTCGCCAGCTCCCGTCAAGATGACCACACGGATGTCTTGGCACTCTCGGCAGTAGCTGAAAGCCTGCGACATCTCCCAGGTGGTGAGTGGGGTGAAGGCGTTGCGATAACGCTCTCGATTGATCGTAATCTTTGCGATGTGGTTATACTCTTCGAAGATGATTTCCTTGAAATCAAATCCTTCTATTTTCTTCCATTCTCTCATTGTATATTTTTGTTTGTTTCTACTTCCCTTCTTTTAAAATCCCCCTTATTCTAGCTTGTGCTCGTTCAAACATCTCTCGACTGCTCAACAGTTCCAAGGTGTCGTAGTATTCCTTCAAGACCCGGTTGTCTGTCTCGATGTCGGTGAAGACTTCAAGGAGCATCGGACGGTCGGAATCTGCATGGATAAGTTGGTCGATGCCGTACTTCAGCGATTTCATGTCATCGGCTCCCATATAGACGATGTTGTTTGCCTGACATGCGTTCACGGCTGAGGTGTGGTGCTCAGCCATCACGAGCCGTTCACGGGCATCGCTCTGCTTCAGTCCTTCAAACTTGCCGAAGATGGCACCGCCGCCATTGTTGAGTACGATGATGCGAAGGCTGCCATCCAGGTTTTGGTTCCAAAGGGCGTTCTGGTCATAGAAGAAGCTCAGGTCGCCAAGCACGCAGAACACCTTGTTGTTGGATTGACTTCTCAGTCGCACGCTCTCTGACAGATATTTCGACAGACCGGCTGCCGCTGAGAGCGTACCCTCGATGCCATTCACGCCTCGCAGACAGTGAACATACATCTTGGCATAGATGCAAGCCAGTCGGATAGCCATGCTGTTGCCATAGAAGAGGCGGCACTCATCGGTATCTCCGTTCCGGTTGGCGAGAAATTCCTCTTGGAAGTATTTCACGGCTGCCATGCTGCTGAACGCTGGGTCGTAGTCTCTTGCGTGGTGATCAGCCGATTTCAAGGCGTCATTCCACTTCTTTATGTATTCCTTGACCTCGTCCTCATAGGCTTGCTCGTTGTCCCTCATGCTCTCTGCCAGTGTGTTGGAATCTGCCGCAAAGATGCGGTCGAGGTGCATGAAGGTATCGACACCATCGCCGTCCTTGCTCACTCGCCATACCTTGGCATCCTTGCAACTGCGCAAGAACTGCTTGAGTCGCTTGCTCACAAGGCAACCGCCCACATAGAGGATGAAGTCGGGCTTGTAGGCTTCGATTTCTTGCAATGCTTTCTCGTCACCGCTTTCTCTTGCAGCCTTCTCCTTTCGTTCCAGTGCTGCCAGCACATCGTCAAAGTGATGAACACCTTGAGCCAGTCCTCCACAACCGTGATGACCGAGAGCGGTAGGTTCGCAGAGCACCACTGCCCACGAAGCCATGTCCTTGATGCCATATACTTGAGTGGTAGGATAATCTTGTCCCACGACAATCATCGGACGCTTGGCTTGCAGGAAGTCTCTGATGTCGTAAGCATCAAGGCTCTCGTAACGGCGAGGGGTTACATGTCTTGTGCATCTTGCTTCTGGCAATTGCTTCTCCGTAAACTCGTAGAGAGGTTCTTGTATCTGAATATTGATATGAACGGGTCCCATCTTGCGATGCACGCAGTCGATGATGGCTTCGTTGGCTTCTCGCTCGCACATCCAATGTTGTTCTTCGTTCACGATGACAGGTAGGTTGACGCTTCGGTTGACCAACGACCCGAACACGTTGGCTTGTGGCAAGGTCTGTCCATCCTGCTGTCCAATCCATGCTTCAGGGCGGTCGGCAGAGATGAAGATGATAGGCAACTTCTGGTAGTATGCCTCTGCCACGGCAGGGTGGAGGTTGAGCAGTGCCGAACCAGATGTGACGCAGACGGCGACTGGTTCGGGGCACTGTGATGAAGGATTGCCCAAAGCCAAGCCGATGGCGAAGAATCCTGCGCTTCGCTCATCCGTCACGGGATAGCACCGGATGCCCTCCAGCTTATTGAGGTTGTGTACGATAGGCGCATTTCTGCTGCCCGGACAAACCACCACTCTTCTGCAACAGTGACTCTTCAAGACACTGGTCAGGATATTCACATTCTCAATATTGCTAAACACGGGAATAAATGATAATGTATAATTAATAATGTATAAATAGGCTTGCGCCCTTCTAAGCTATTGAATTCTTCACTTCCCCACAACTTTCCTCATCGTTTGCATCTTCGCCTCGGTCTCTAGCCATTCCTTCTCCATCTCGCTCTCGGCGAGGAGACCGCCACCGGCATAGAGGTCGAACTTGCCACCTTGGTGGATGTTCATGCAGCGAAGGGATACATAGAGATGGGTTTCGCCATTCGGCATCAGCGGACCGACAAAGCCACTGTAGTACTTGCGGTCGATGCTCTCGTTGTCGAGGATAAACTGGCGTGTCTCTTCCTTCGGAATACCGCAGATGGCTGGGGTAGGGAATAGCTCGTCGAGCACATCGCCTAGACAGTCGATGTCGTCAAGACGGAAGAGGAAGTCGGTGCGCAGGTGATAGAGCTGGGCGGCCATCGTCGTGAAAGGTCCCTTCTTGGTATAGTGTTGCGAGAACTCTGAGATGACATCCTCGATGTAATCGGTGACGTATTGTTGCTCCATTTGGTCCTTCTCTTGCCATTCCACTCCCTCGATAGGTTTATCTGAGACGATTGTGGAGGCGGGAGCTGGTTGGGTGCCAGCCAAAGCCATGGTCTTAAACTCGCATCCGTTGCCACTCAAGAGAATCTCCGGGGTTGCCATCAGCCAAGTGCCCGACTGGGTGGTGGAGACGAGGGCGATGAAGAGACGAGGATACATCTGGCAGGCTTTCAGGAAGAGTTCCTTCGCCAGGATGTGGGTGCAGGCTTGACTTCTCATCTTCGAGCATCTCGCCAAGACAATCTTGTCGAACTTGCCTTTTTCGAGTTGCTCATGGAAAGTCTCGAAGTCTTGGGCGTATGCTTGTTTCTCCTTTTTGCTGGAAAGAGATACCTCAGCCTCTTGGATTGTCATTTCGGCTTTCAACTTGATATGCTTCACTACGTCGGGGCGCATCAGGAGAATCGGACACTCTTCTGAAGGCATGAAGGGAGCGATGACAAAGCCCGACTTCCCGTTCAGCTCATCCACGGATGAGAGCTTTTCGGGGTCATCGTCGTTTTGCATCACGAGCGTATAGCTGTCCTTGTAGGGCAGACGATAAAATGCAAATGCTGCCATTGCCGTCTAGCCCTCCTTGCCTAATGGTTTGTCCTCGGCCTCTTCCAGGTTCACCTTCTTGTCGGTGTTGTCCTTCTTGGGTGTGAAGACGTAATTGGTGACTTGCACGGTGCAAATCAAGTCGCCATTGGAGTTCTTGATATCCACTTGCCAAGTGTGCAGGGTTCTTCCTTTGTGGATGAGTTTGCCATACGCTGTCACGGTGTTGCCTTCCAAAACGGCGAGCACGTGGGTACCGCTCACGTTGATGCCCACGGCTATCTTTCCAGGACAAGCGGCAAGAGAGCCTACGCCAGCCAAGTTCTCAGCCAATGCGAGTGAGGCACCGCCACTGAGAAAACCGAAGGGCTGCTTGTTGCGCCCATCCACTTTCATGGATGCTTGTAGGGTGTCAGGTTCTGGAGTTGATATAAAGTGCATTCCGAGGGTCTTGGAGAGGCCATCGGATTTCTCTATTCTTTCGATTAAATGTTCGATGTTCATAGTTATTTCCTTTCTTTGTTTTTCTTCGGCAGATACGCCTATGTGGTGCAAAGATAGATAATATTCGGGAAACAACCAAAAAAAAGAGACAATCTTTTTAAGGGATTGTCTCTTTTTATGATATGATAGCTGATGTTATTGATCGTTATACTTGATTTCCACCTCGTGCAAATCCACAAACTCGCCGTTCTTTCTCTTTCTCTCCACCAGCATGTTGAAGAGCTTGCGCTTGCGGCTGCCCTCGATGAAGCGGCGGAAGAACACGTTAGGAATCGCTACACCCAGGGCGATGCAGATGATGGCGAGCGATGCCTTGATGGCATTGTTCATACCTACGGTGACCTCGCCTACCACGCCGTGCATGTCGATGAAGGCAAACAGGGCACGATACATCAATACTCCAGGCACCATTGGGATGACACTCGGAATGGTGATGCACTGGTGTGGGGTGTGGAACCAGTGACGAGCCTTGATGACGATGACGCTGATCAAGGCTGAACCTGCCAAGGAACCGATGCTCAAGCCCATGTCCAAGCCGATGTTGCCATTGCTAGGACCCAAGTTGACGAAGTTGCGGAAGCAAACGGCTATGATACCTCCCATTGCCACAACTGGCAAGAGTCTTCTTGGAATGCTGAAGATGGTGGAGAAGCCCATGGCTGATACTGCTGCTGCGATGGCAAACTCCCAGTACTCGTGGTGAGGTGTCATGGTGAGGTCCTTGACGAAGTTGTCGATGTGGCATACTTGGATGGCGAATGCGATACCGAATGCCATCGCCAAGACCATCAACAGGGTGTTCAGCGCTCGTACCATTCCCACCTCTATGTATCCATCAAGCATATCGTTGACGAAGTTGATGAGTGGCACTCCCGGCACGATGAAGAGGGCACAAGCCATCAATGGATGCCATGGGGTATCGGAGTGCATGAAGCCTGGCAGACTGGATGCGATGGCTGGGTCTAATGACAAGAAGGAGGTCAACCAAGCAATCAGGGTGGCTACGAAAGCCGAGATGCCGATTGCCACATAGTTGTTGCAGCCCTTGGTAGGCAAGTACATGCGAAGGCGGAAGCCCAGGATGGCTGCCAATGAACAGAAGAAGAAGGCTGGCCAGTCGCAACCGAACTGGATGCAGAAGCCGCCACAGGCGAAACCTCCACCGATGGCTACCTGCCATGGGGTGAAACTTCTTGGTGTCGCCTCCACATCGTTGAGCGACTGCTCATATTGATCGAGCGAATAGTCTTCCTTGATGGCACGCCATGAGAGCTTGCTGATCAGGGAGATGGAGGTGAGGTTGATGCCGTGCTTCACGCAGCGCTGGAACTTGGTGAAGGAGTGCTCCTCGTCACTGTAGTTCACCATCAGCACATTCCAGTTTACGTAGAGGTGCATGTATCTCTCGTCTAGTCCGAGGAAGGCGGCGGTACGTTTCATGGTTCGCATGATGCGAGATGTGTCGGCGGCACTCTCCACCAAGATTTTGCCGGTGCGGAGCAGAAGGTCGAGCTTGCGGCGAAGCTCTGCCTCGGAAATCTCCTGGCACTTGCAGTTGTCATGGTCGTTGCCACACTTACAGGTTCCTTGCTTTTCACTGTTGGCTAAGATAGCCCCTAATTCATTCTCCTTTTCCATGAATGTCTGTTTATCCTTGTTTTTATCTGATGTTTTTGAATGTTTTTATATTGAAGAGGGTGTTCGGGAGTGGATTACCCGAACACGAAGATGATAATCTGGATGGTGACGATGCGCAAGAACATGGCGAATGGATATACGTTCGCATAGCCCACGGTAGGCGCATCTGCCGATGTCTGGTCTCTTACGTAGGCCAGGGCTGAAGGGTTGGTGTTGGCACCTGCCAATACACCGAGCAGCGTGAAGTAGTTGATGTGGAAGACGAATCTGCCGATGATGCCACCCAAGATGATAGGTATCATCGTGATGGCGATACCATACACAATCCATATCATTCCCTTCTCCGTAGCCACAGTCTCGATGAATTGCTCACCCGTGCCCAGTCCCACACATGCCAGGAAGATACAGATGCCGATTTCTCGTAGCATCAGGTTGGCTGAGATGGTATTGTAGGTGACGAGGTTGTACTTCGGACCGAAGTAGCCGATGAGGATGGCTACGACCAATGGACCACCGGTCAATCCGAGGCGCAAGTTCTCATTGATGCCTGGGATGAAGAATGGGATGTTGGCTACGATACAACCGAGCATGATGCCCAGGAAGATAGGAATCAAGTTAGGGTAGTTGAGGCGCTTCATCTGGTTACCCAACACCTTCTCTGTATGACTGATGGCAAGCTCGGTGCCCACTACGGTGACACGGTCGCCCAACTGCAATTTCAAGTCTGGTGTGGCAATCAGATCGACACCGGCACGGTTTACACGGGTGATGTTGGTGCCGAGGTTAGAGCGAATCTGCAACTGGGAGATAGACTTGCCGTTGATGCCCGGTTTGGTGATGAGGATGCGGCGAGTAATCAACTCGTTTCCGAACTCCTCCCAAGCCATCTCCACCTTCTCGCCGAGCAGGGCAATCAATGGCTCCTGTACGGAAGGATGGGCTACCACATACACGATGTCGCCCTCGTTGAGGATGGTCTGTCCGTTTACCATCTCCTTGGTGCTAGTACCTTCGGAGCGATGTATCTGGGAAATCATGAAGTCGCGGTTCAAGATATGGCGCACCTCCTTGACGGTGTCTCCGAAGATCATCTTGTTGGTAATCTTCACGGAGAATGTGTTGAGGGTCATCGCCTCCAAGTGTCCGAATCCACGCTTGGCCTGTGCTTCCTCCTCGCCCTTGTTGATGCGGAGGGCATAGCGCAAGACGATGAAGGAGAGGATGACGCCGAGCACACCCATAGGGTAGGCGATGGCATAACCAGCAGCTATGGAAGGAGCATCGATGTGGCGCAGGTCACTGTAAGCCTGCTGGGCAGCACCCAGTCCAGGGGTGTTGGTGACGGCACCCGACAAGATACCAGTCATCGAGGTGATGGAGGTATTGGAGAAAGAGTAGATGACGAGGGTGGTGATGATGCTCAGTGCTACCACGATGATGCTGAGCAGGTTGAGGCTCTTTCCACCGTTCTTGAACGAGGAGAAGAAGCTAGGACCTACCTCCAAGCCAATGGAATAGACGAAGAGTATCAAGCCGAACTCCTTGAGGAAGTGGAGCAGGTGCTCGTCGAGGTTGAGAGAGAAATGGCCGAAGATAAGACCGATAAATAGAATCCATGCCAAACCGAGCGAAACACCTTTCACCCTGATTTTGCCTAGAGATAAACCCAGTGTGATGACCAATGCCAGGATCATGACAGAGTGGGCTACGCCACCTCCCCAAAGGTCAGGGAAGCCGTAAAACAAGTTTCTAATGATGTCCATAACTACTAGTAATTTTGAAATTTCGGGTGCAAAGGTACTAATTTTTATTCATTTATGATTCTGTATCAGCCTTTTTTTGTAATTTTGCAAGCAAGAATTTGACTTAAATAATAGAATAAGGTATAGAATATTGCCAAAAATGGAAAAAATACTAGAGAATAGAGACAAGCAGCTTCTGGCTGAAATCAAGGATAAGCGCATCGCTGTCTTGCTGTCGGGCGGTGTCGATAGTTCGGTGGTCGTGTGGGAGTTCGCCCGACTGGGCTTGCATCCCGACTGCTTCTACATCAAGATAGGTCCTGAGGAGAAGGAGGAGTGGGATTGCTCCTCCGAGGAGGATTTGGAGATGGCTACGGCTGTGGCTCACAAGTATGGCTGCAAACTTCAGGTGGTGGATTGCCACAAGGAGTACTGGAGCGAGGTGACTCGCTATACGATGGACAAGGTGAAGGCTGGCTTCACCCCCAACCCCGACGTGATGTGCAACCGCCTCATCAAGTTTGGTGCCTTCGACGAGAAGATGGGGCACGACTACGACCTTATCGCCACCGGTCATTATGCTCAGACCGAGACGGATGAGAATGGTGACAAGTGGCTCGTCACGAGTCCCGACCCTGTGAAAGACCAGACCGACTTCTTGGCTCAGATAGAGTCGTGGCAGTTGAGAAAGGCGATATTCCCAATCGGTCATCACATCAAGAACGAGGTGAGAGAGATTGCCGAGGAGGAGCATCTCATCAATGCCAAGCGCAAGGACAGCCAGGGCATCTGCTTCCTAGGACAGATCAACTACAATGATTATATCCGTCGCTATCTAGGCGAGCATCCGGGCGATGTCATCGAGATGGAGACGGGCAAGAAGATAGGCGAGCACAAGGGCTTGTGGTTCCATACCATCGGACAGCGCAAGGGCTTGGGCTTTGGCGGTGGTCCTTGGTTTGTTATCAAGAAGGACGTGGAGCACAATATCCTCTACGTGAGTCACGGCTATGACCCTCAGACAGCCTACAAGAAGGACTTCCCCCTGCACGATTTCCACTTCCTCACTCGTGAGGTACCGATGCAGAAGGTCACTTTCAAGATACGCCATACACCGGAGTATCATCCAGCCACCATCGAGAAGTTGGAGGATGGCAGATGGATGATTCATTCAGAGGAAGCCATACATGGAGTCGCTCCCGGACAGTTCTGTGTGGTGTATGATGAGAACCACCATCGCTGCTATGGTTCGGGCGAGATAACGGTGTAAGCGATTGATATGGCACTTCTAAGCATTCATGAGGCAGAATGCTTAGAAGTGCCATTTGATATCCACTCCCATTTGGAAGGGATTGCCGCGCTGAGCGAAATATTCCTTCTTGCCAGTGGCGGCATTATCGACAGCGAAGGTGTTGTAATGGGTGTCGGTGAGATTCCTGCCCCAAAGACTGATGAGCATGCCGCCCAAGTCGAGGTCGAGGTGAGCGCCTAGCACCGCATACATCTTCTGGGCATAAGAATTGGCGTTGTCCCAATAAGTCTTGCCCTGTGCATGAACATTGGCTCCTATGGTGAGCGACTTCATCGACAACCAAGCGTGGGATGGCGATGCCGACTGGAGGTCGAGTCGATAATCCACCATGGCAGCCAAAGTGTTCTGTGGTACATAAGGCACCGTCTTGCCCTTGTAGCTCACCGCTTTGCCATTCGCTTGTCCGTTGCCATCGTCACTTCCATCTCCATTTCCGTCTTCATATTCGTCAAATTGGGCACGGGTGAGTCCATAGCTCACTGCCCAATCCAATTTTCCATTCACAGCCTGCCCCTTCAGTGCAGCCTCGACGCCGCAACTGTGACTCTTGCCTGCATTTACCATCATGCGACCAAAACCATAGTTGCCTGCCATCACGGAGAGCTGCTGATTGCGCACTTGCATGTAATAGGTACTGAGGTCGAGGTGCATCATGTGGTCGAAGAGATTGAGATGAGCACCCAACTCATAGTTCCATGAAGTCTCAGGCTTGAAGGCGATGGTCTTGTTCACCTTGTCATAGTCCTCTTCGGAATGCGGCACGTCGTAATTGCCACGCATCGCTTGCTGACGGTTGGCATTCAATTCGGTTTGCAAGATGTCGCTAAACATCTGTATGTTGTATCCACCAGCTCGATAGCCCTTGCTCACGATGGCATACACGTTGCTGCCCTGTGCGTCTATCTTCCAGTTGATACCTATCTTTGGGAGCAACTGATGATAGTTGTCGCTAGTCTCGTGGTCGAGCACCGAACGGAGCGTGTTGGTAGCCACTTGTCCCATCACGTTGGCAGTCATCGCCATGTAGGCGGAAGAGGCATAGTGGATGGCAGTGTGCATGAAGTCGTATCGCAAGCCGATGGTGGCGGTCAGTCGATCAGTGAGTTCCAAGTTGCTCTCATGGAAAATACCAAGGTTCCATTGTGGGGTGTGGAAGAGTCCTGGCGCCCCCATCGTCACGTCCATCTTCACGCCGCCCGCTCTCTCTATCGCTGCTGCCGCAGCTGCTTGTGCCTGTGCCTCGCTCATCCCCTGGGCGATGAATCGCTTCGCCATGGAGGTGACCATCGATGTGTACATCTGGCTTTGGATGGCATTGCCGATAGGACGGGTCATCCCCTCGTTGAAATAGACCGGACCATTGGTCTTCAGCCAGTTGTAGGAGAAGAAGGCTCCAGCTGTCCAATTCCAGATGTCACCTACGGGCTTGCGACTCTTGAAGGTCAACTCCTGGGTGATGGCGTTCTGCAACTGCTCTTGCAAAATGCTCATATAGTCGGTGGGCAGATAGTCTTGGTCCATCAGCATACGGTCTTTGAGATATTGGTAGCTGGTGGTGGAAGAGAAGGAAAAATCTCGTCCTTGGTGCTGGATGTCGAGGCCCGTGATGAGGGTGTTGCGTCGGTAGTTTCCGGCAAAGGTGGAGGCAGGGAGTTCGGTCTTGCCTGTCTCCAAGTCGAGTTTGCCGTATGGGAAACCGTTCTGATCTACATACTGATAGTTGGCGAGCCAGTCGATGCTCCATCCTTTGTTCCACTTGGTTTTCAACTGCAGTTTGCCACCTGCCTCATCATATTTGTCGGCTCTCTCGCCAGTGTGTGTGTTGCGAAAGAATCCCTTCTGTCCCTCATAGAATCCGGCTGCGGAGAGGGCGACGTGGGTGCCCAACTTCTGATAGTGAGCCGCCTCTATATTGCGGTAATAGCGTGAACCGTATGAGAGTTTGATGTCGGTACCTTCGTATTCGAATGGGTTGCGAGAGAAGATGCGCACGAGACCTCCCTCCGAGTTTTGACCGTAGAGCGTGCCTTGTGGACCACGGAGCACATCCACACGACTGGTCTGATAGTTGTGCAGATTGAATGCAGCCTTGCTCATCAGGGGAATGCCGTCCTGGTAGATGCCCACGGCAGGACTGTTGACACGGCTTCCGATGCCACGCACATACATGGCGCTGGAAAGACGCGAACCATAGTTGGGCATCGTGAAGTTGGGGATATAAGAAGACAGTTCGCGCAAGTCGTGAACTCCCAGTTTCTGTATTTGAAAACTGCCGAGCGAGGTACTGCTCAGCGATTGTTGGCGAAGACGGTAGGTTTCCTTGGGTTGTGAGGCCACGACCACCTCGTCGATGTCAAACACCTTGCTGCTGTCGGCGAGCAAGGAAATGGCGGAGTTATCCGTAATACCATAGGCTGTGTGTGCCTCGGTCATAGTGGGCAGTCCTGCTGCAACCATGGCGAGGACTATCATCTTGTGATTCATTTGATTTTTTTTTTGTTTATGATTGAATTCTTTTTACTTCTAAATGATTTCGGCTGCAAAGGTACTGCCAATTCTCGCTAGATGTTATCCTTATTTATAATGATTGTCACCTCTTATGAAACAGAAAAAGGTAGATTCCAAATGTTTGGAATCTACCTTTTTTACTAACTAACTAACCTATGAATGTACTCTATCTATTCACCAATCTAATCAAATGTGTGGTATTCAAAGCATTGGGGTGATGTTACTTCACCTCAATGTTCTTGGTTGTCTTAGCCTCTTCCTTTGGAGTCAACTTAGGAATCTCGACCTCAAGTATGCCATCGGCAACCTTGGCTGAAATTTTCTCACGGTCGGCATCCTCTGGCAGTGTGTAGCACTGCTGGTAGTTGCTGTAAGAGAACTCACGGCGCAAGTAGTGCTCGTGCTTATCCTCATTCTTGTGCTCCATCTTGTTCTCGATGGCGATGCAGAGATTGCCATCGTTGTCAAGATTGATGCGAACCCACTCTTTCTTCAAACCTGGAGCAGCAACCTCCATGGTGTAAGCCTTCTCGTTCTCCTTGATGTTTGTAGCAGGAGCGGTAGAGCTGGTACGTGGCATCAAGTCTGTATCAAAGAAATTGTCCTCAAACCAATTTGTCAACCAATCTGAATTATTATTTCTACGAGCTAATAACATAATTAAAACCTCCTATTTTTAAATTTAACTTTCACCCTCCCCATTTGCAACTCTTGTGCCATTGGCAGCTGGCTGATGATAGGCGTTTCTTCTTTGCCAGAAATGGCAAGACTAGCTGAAATAATGACACGAAAGTATAAATTATTTAAGTTTTGCTGACAAAATCGATGGAGGAAGAGTGATAACTACACTTCTTATGTGTTGCTAAGGAAAACTATAGGCGGGGATGGTGGAAAAAATGACTTTTCTTGCATTAAAAGGTAAAAATTGACAGTTTAGGCGAAAAAAGAACAATTATTTTACAAGACTTACAGAATTTATCGCTACATTTGCAGAAGTTATGATTTACATGATTATCAAATCAACCGGCAATCGGTAGGAATCATCTATTACTTATTATTATTTATCAAATCAAAAATAGGACTATGAAGAGAAAACAAAAGAGAGTGACACTGCTCCTTGCTTCATTGCTCGTGGGCGGGTTCTTGGTAACCGGGTGTACTAACAGTGACTATGATTTCAATGAGATTGATGCTACGATGGGCTTCGGTGGGGATGGATTGGAACTTCCTGCCAGTTCTACCATGGACATACCTTTGAAGGACGTTTTGGACTTGGAGGAGAATGGTAGTGTAAAGCTGGATGATGAAGGCAACTATCTCTTCCAACTGACAGGTAGCGGCTCCTCTGAAGCAAATCCAAAGATAGAACCTATCCGTTTGGAGGGTAGATCCTATAATGCCAATATTCCGATATCTTTGTCCGCTTCTGCTAAGGCGACCAGATCGCTGACTGCGTCTTCGGGGATTCCTGAGGTAAAGGAAAAAATGTTCGAGTATCATGGCGTTGACAAGAGTGTGAAGAGTTTGACGAAGGCAAACATGAAACCTGTTACGATGAAGTTGACCTTAGGTTTCTCTGGCATCTCCTCTGCCATCTCCCTGATCAAGAAAGCCACACTCACCCTGCCTGGGTATCTCTGTCTGAAGAGAGTGGAGGGTAATGGAAATGGTGTGCCTACAGTCAATGGTTCTAAAATCGTCATAGACAATGTATCTACAGGCAAAAATCTCGAATTGACCATTACTTCTAATGAACTCCTTTTCTCTGAGCAAGATGCTTACGGAACACTATCCATCGCAAAGGATGGTAAGATAGACATGGATGGCTATTTCGGACTGAAAATAGATGACTTCGAGTTGAAGACGGGCACTTCTTCTACTGCCAATATGAGCATTGCAGCCAAAGTGAAAGTGGAAGACATCGAGTTGACGAGTGCCACGGGTATCTTCGACCCAGAGGTGAACTTCGGTACTTTGGGTGAGGTGGATGTCACCGGTGTCCCTGATTTCTTATCAGATGACAATGTGGTGGCAGACTTGGCTAATCCGCAAATCTTGCTGACTATCAACAACGAAATGAATGTAGCAGCCACCGTCAAGGCGACTGTCTATAATCCGCAAAACGAAATGTTCGCGGAGCGCAAAACGAAATGATATTTTCGCAAAACGAAACGTATATGTTTTTAGTTCCCTCTAGGGATAAAAGAAAGCGGTTATAATGGCTTTGGAATTGCATTATAATCGCTTTCTTTTTACTTTTACTCTATGGGGGAGTTTTATACCCCCCTTACATTGAGTGGTGGCTACCAAATTACTTACTAGATATTTCAGCTTTGGGGTATCGTGGCTTTTTCTATCACCTCGTTCACCGCCACGATGACGGCAGGGATGAAGTTCTTCTCCACGAAGTCCTTGATGGCGGAAACCTCCTCATCGGTGTAGTCGGTATCATTGCTGCCGTTCCACATCTTCGTGGAGAGTGCCACGTCCGCCAAGCCCCTTCTGCCAGTCTTGTAGATTGCATTGGCGATTTCCTTTCTCAGTTCCATCTGCGTGCGCTGCTCGCTATCCAAGGAGAGGCGCACCATTACATTGTCTAATTGTAGTTTCATAAATTTTATGATGTTTTAAAACGTTATTTACCGACGATTTCTCTGAACCAGTTTACTCTCCAGTGGTCGCCTAACCAGATCATCTCCGTCGTCTGATTGTAGGAGGCACTGTTGAAATCATTCGTTACGCCATTTATATTATTATAGATATTCTTGCTCGATGATTTGATATGAAAACTTCCAGCACCTTGTATGAACTTGTAGTACTGACCTCTCTGTGGATTATCTGGCAGAATAAGGTAAACACCTGTTACAGAAACATATATTACACAATCCATGTCAGTAAGTTGACAATTCTCTATAGCAAAGCGAACGGCAGGGCGGAAACCAGCATAAGCTCCTTTTTTGGCGTATATGGCGAAGTTGCCCATGAGGTCTCCCTTATAATCCGTGTCTTCACCAGTATAACCCTCGGCGCTAAGAAAAAGGCAAGCCTTAGATTGGGTTGGTGTACTTACTCTTTCATCTATCCAAATATCCGACAATAAGCCAACGGTACCAGTGCTACTTTCTGAAAAGTTTGTCCTTCCAACCCATACGATAGCATCGTTGCTCTTGTGGTCTCTTGTTGTATGTGTGAAATACAGTGCCTCCTTGGATAGACCGAAAGGGCGGCGGGCGACGTCTGTGTAACCATCATCATACATAAGTTCTCCATTTGGACTAATTGTGAAGTAGCCTATCTTTCCACTCGTTGCGTGCATCGCTCCCTTGCTCGTCACATAGAAAGGCGACTCCTTCGCCGTAGCCCCACCGATGAAGAGAGGCGCAACCGTATAGTCGCCTATCTTGCAAGCATCTTCCTCCGTATTACCAAAGTAGCCCACCTTGCTCGCTCCGTCATTACTCTTCGCCCAAAGGTGCTTCACCTCGATTTGGTCAGCGTCAATGAGCGAGGCGTTAATCTTTCCGTTAGCGAGGAGGGCGATGGTGGTGCCATTGTTGTCGCGGAAGATGGTGTTGTTGGCGGTGATGGCGATTTTGCCATTTGTGATGTCGATGCCTGTGGCGAGCAAGGCTTGCCTGTCCACCATGTCGGTTCGCTTCTCAGTCCAGTCGGTGACGGTCGCGCCTTCCTCAATTTTAGGCTGGGTGAAATACACCGTCATGGCAGAACTTCCCGATGACCAGTCTCCTCGGTATTGTCGGAATGCGATAACGGAACAAGAACCTTTTATCAGTTTTACGTGCATCCAAAACCGCTTCCATTGTGTTGTCAAAAAGAAAAGATTCTCTCCGTAGGTAGATTGGTCTATGCCACCATCACTGTACTCGCTGTACACGGTCTTCCCTACGCCTGCGGCATAAGCACCAAACAAACCCTTTCCTTCGCATTTTGCGTACCAAGAGATAATGTAGTCCTTATTCAGTTCGAGATTCAGATTAACCGACATTATATCTTGATGCAAGGATTCGTTTGTCTTCTGCCATCCGTTATAGTGGCTATCATCGGACAATGAATTTCCGTTATACTGCCATACCGACCAATCACTATCAAGTGCGTATCTCGTTCCGCTCGATGCGGATGATGGCAAAGAATACTTGGATGGCACCGAACCTGCCAAGGCTTCCATCCTCGCCTTAAACACGGACGATTCGCTGTTATAACCATTTGCGATAACAGAGCCGTATTTTGTATATACGTTGCAATTACCACCACTTGCAAAAGTACGAGAGTTATCTATCAAGTTGCCTCCAATATAGTCATAATCCAATTTGGATAGCGTCCAGCCGTTGTACTCCTCGGCTTCCTCAAACATCGGATGACAGAAACAGGCTGTGGCGGTTACTCCGTTTATCTTATGTGATACCCAAAAATTGACCTCCATATAATTGAAACTTCCATCTGTAGTTACGATGCAAGATATGAGTTGCCAAGTATTAGCCTTACTGACTTGGAAGTTGTTTGTCGTAGTAGATGGTCTTCCTTGTCTTGTCGTGGTAGTCTCGGATGCTTTATAGATGGTTTCGAGCGAAATGGTCACGTCCGTTCGGTCGCACTTTACCCAACAGGACAAGGCGTATTTCTTGTTGGCTTGCACCTTGATGTTTTTAGACGCACCGCCTCCTCGCCAAAAAAGACCAGCATATTGCAGTTCCGAGCCATCATAGTATGACTTGACTCGAAAAAAGTTAGAACCGCTAACACCGCCATTCATGAAGATTCCTTGATTTCCACGATAACCTTTTGTGTATGTGCTACCGTCGAAATCTCCGTGGATACTCATCTCAAAACCATCATCACCCTTTCTAAAAGCACTTCCTGGCAGCATGTTCCGTCTGCCCATCGCCTTCTCGCTAACGGTGAGGGAAATTTCTCTTGCCGTTTGTTTGAAATCCGACTCAGCCTTTTTCAGATCATCCTTGGTTGCAGTATCTTTAAGTCTATTTGTCACCTCTTCAAACTGCGACTTATAACCATTATTGTCGAATGCTACGACACCAGTAAACTTAGCAACGTTAACAGAGAAAGGAACCTGTGCAAAATAAGTAACCCCATCGTAAGCAGCCTGCGCAACCGCATATCCTGATGTTGCAGAAACCTTACCGTGGCTTACGCCGTCAACAATCACGTCGTTCTTTGTGATATTGTTGCTTGATATAGATACGCTGATGTATCCATTCTCCTGCGTAACACCACATTTACAATTTACGCACATATCATCCCTCGAATACACATCGCTGCACTCGTCTGAAACGTTCCTGTTTCCCCTCATTATCTTTACCTTCGCAATCTTTGATATGTCAGGAGACACGATTCCATCATCATTTGTGTCAAAGACAAGCGGAGCGTTCTCGACAAGGACTGAGACTGCATCTTTACCGTCAGTTCCGTCAACTCCATCTTCTCCCTTGTCGCCTTGGTCACCCTTCTGTCCATCCTTACCGTTCCGAATGATAGGTATGTCACAGGTAGCGAGAATTTTGTTTGTATTATAATCGCTTCCCTCGCACATATCAACTCTTACCGAATTTAGCCCCGAATTACTTATCTCTTGCAACATGCTGTAATAGCTATCCTCATACTTAGGCTCGAAGTCGATGGAAACAGAATCGCCGTCAGATGGAGTATATTCGTGATACGCACTTCCGTCGTTAATGGTGAGTCGTAAGGTAATTGGACGCGCTTCCGTTGAAAAGCGATTGTCTCTCACGCCTTTCGCCACCTTATAGCCTCTAACTACAAGATATTTGTCGCTCTCATATTCATCGCCCTTGTCGATATATCCATTCGTGTAGTCGATACTTCCATCAGAATTAAGCCTGATATAGCTCGGGGACGCCTCAAGGGTGTAGATAACGGCATCATCACCCTTCTCGCCTTTACCTCCATAGAGGACTTTTTTCCATTGGGTCGAGCTATCGGAAGGTTCTGCTATCACGCTCTCCTCAGAGTTAGCGACACATACCCATACGGCGTTGTTGTGATTCACTTGGTCGTTCTTATGATAAGTATTTCCTTTTACCCAGTCACCTCTATAATTGATGATATTGATAGTGCTGCCATCATTAGAAATCCACTCAAAACGTGAAGAGTTGATTTTTGTTCCTCCCTTTGGAGAGGTCTCAAATACAGACAGAGACACCTCTTTATCCTCGCCATTCACGCTTTTTGTGATAGTATGCTTATACTCAGAGATATTGGCATAACAAGCGATACGAGGAGCATATTCGCCTGTCGTTTCGAGGACAATCACATTCTGCCTGTCGGTCTTATCATACTCGCCGTGTTCATTACGATGTCTGTTACCATCAAGCACGATTGTGTCGCCATCAGCAGGGATGCCTCTCGTCTCGGTAGGCGCACTATCCTCATCAGTATATCCATCTAAATCTTCGGAATGCTTGCCAACGACAATCCAAGCAAACGACTGACCGCCATACAATTCCACCTGTACTTCTCTCGTCTGCTCCTTGCCAGCTTCGTCAAGGTAAGTTTCCGTCATTGTGCCATAAATCTTCTCATTCTGTGTAGATACGCCACCGTTGGGAATAGTACGCCAGTAACTCTTGTTACTTGCATCCTGATATGTTCCTCCAGCCGTAATCTCGCCAATGGTCTGACAGCGCACTTGGTCGCCCTCCTGCCAGTAGTTCATTGTGGCAGTAGTGCCATTATCAGCTAAGAGATAGCATTTCCAGCCGACACATTCTGTATCATCCGCAGTTGTTTCTACCCAAGACGTCACACCATCAGATACCGATTTCTTTACAGGTATAACCTTGACAAGCTTACTTCCTGCCCCCGACAGATAGATGTTGCCTCCCGAATAAGACAACTTGCGTACTTCTAATTCGTGGAATATCGCCTTGCCCCAGATGGTGAGGTTGGTAACGAACGCATGGTACTTTCCGTTCTTCTCCTTCTCAACAGAGAATCCTTGCTCTGCAGCGTTGTTGTACTCCAGCGACTTGATGGTGTTCAGTATCATATCGCCGTACTCATCTATCCGAAATTGGCCAGCGATGGTGAATCCCTTCAGGAAGGCGGCAAGCTCATGGGCGGTGAATCCCTTGAGCATGTCCGCCGCCTCCTTGAAGACGGCGGATTGCTCGAAAGTGGCAGCCTTCTTGAAGTCCACCTTGCGGCGCACTTCCTCTGCCACGTTTTCCTCTCCCTCGGCAGGATCATCCTTTCGGAGGAACTTCTGCAGGGTTTCGCTCTCGATGTCCACTTCTCCAGCCTTCGAGGCATAGTTGGCGGTCTGTGCAGAGGTGGCACGGTTAGCCACGTTGGCTTGCTCGGCTACCTCAGCCTTCTTTGCCTTGTCGGCACGTGTGGCGTGGTCAGCCTCCGAGGCGATGCCCGATATGTAGGTGACGGATGACGAACTGCCGCCCGAACCATTGCCCGATTTCTTGGGCTTTGAAAAACTCTTGATGTCGATCATCGTAATATCTTTTTTATAATATTGTTGTCATGCCATTTGAATATCATTATAAAGCCGTTGGAATGCCATCAGGGCACTTCCTTCAGCGTCACTCTTGCGGTGCCGTCGGCGAGGTTTCGGTCCACGCCTTGCACGATGAAGTCCTTCCCGAGGCTCGGCATGGTGTATCTTCCGAACACTTTCACGTCCGCCCCACGGAGGAATCCCTGCTCCAAGATGATTCTCGGCTTGTGCCACTCTCTCCAGACAGCGTCCACGTACAACTCCTCTGGCTTTCCTGTGCTGGTCGTCAAGCCGGTCGCATAGTTCCTGATGCTCACCAGGGCACTTTTATCGAAGAGTGGCGAGGAGAGCTTCACGGCGTTGTTGACACCCATCCGCTTGCACTCCTCAGAGGTGAGGGCGGTGGTGATTTTGAACTCCAGGTCGTCCTTCTTGTTGACGAAGTCTTCCTGCGTGTCGCTCATATACACAATGTCGCTTTCATCGCTCACGGCTCCCATCTTGCCGTTGTCGCTCACCACCTCCACCTTAAAATCCTTCATGAAGATAGCGTTGGTCTTCTGCAGGAGCAACACGCTGTCCTGATACCACTTGGTATGGCGGAAGAAAGTGGGATGTCGGCGTGTGATGTTGTTCCACTCGGCGTTGACAGGTCCGAGAATCTTGAATTGCACCTTGCCGCTCACATGGTCTCCCATCTTGATGGGGATGGCGGTGCCTTCCGCCGTGATACCCTTGGTGTAGGGTGCGTTCTTCTGTATGTCGAACTCCGTGCCCAATATCTTGTCGCCCAGCTTCGGGTCAATGCCGATGGTAAAGCTTTGCTGGTAGTACTCATCATCGCTCTGGCACTCGCTCCGCTCCTTGTAGGTCATCCATACGTAGTCCTCGCACTCGCCCTCGCCAGTACCCGGCACGCCCGTGCCCAGGTCCTCGCCCTTCTGTTTCTCCACCACGCACTTGTCGCCGATGATGAGCATGCATGCCACGAGACCCAGTTTCTTGATGGTATCGGTCTCTGCGCCCACGGCACTGTACTTATATTCGTAGCTCTGCTGACTGGTGTCGGTGTATGGATAGAAGAGGTTGTGATAGTCCAGGGCGTTGGTCTCGTCGTCGGCAGAAGGCTCGTCATTCCATTTCGTCGCCTTCCAGTACTTGCGTGTATAGAAGATTTGCTGTCCGTCTCGCTTAGTCACAGTCTTTGGCGCAATGCCTATGTATTTGCCATCACGCAAGTTCGCCGCCCATTTCAGTTCCTCGATATAGCAGCCAGAGTGTGGCATTACGGGGCTGAGCGCCACCTTTCCGCTGATGACGATGTAGTTGACGGTTGCGCCATCGGATGGGCTAAAGGCACCTCCACTCTTGTTGCCCACGTACTCAGCCACGGGGCAATTCGCCAGGAGGGTTGTGTCGGTGGGTCGTGTTCCATCCTTTCCCATCGTGGAGATCACCAGGTAGTCGTCCATGCTGACCGTTGTCACTATCTGTGCGTCGTTGTTCTTTTTCTCGATCTTACCAAAGGCGCACACGCAAGCACCGACACCAGCAGTCAGTCCCTTGTTGAGAATGTCTTCCTGCTTGGTTCCATCGGCTGGATACTTGGAGTAGATGTCGGTGGTGTGGTCGCCATCTCCGTAAAATTTCCAGTTCTTCACCGCCTTTGGCCAGCAGAACCAGTCCACCATGGTGGTTTCCTCTCTCGTAGGCTTGTCATTCAGGAGGAAGTCAACATATCGCATGGTGGCCCAGGTGCTTCTCTTGGTCTCCATGATGTATTCCGTCATGTATTTCTGGTAGTTTCCTGCCACGATGAGCGAGTCGCTGTCGAGGGGGCTTTCTATCACGTTATCCACTTCTGTCACGTTGTCGGTGAGCAATACCTGGTTGTATGTCTCCGTGATGCTCAACTGCGTGTCGCAGTCCGACACAAGCGAGTTGGTGATGGTGGCGATGGCTTTTCGGTAGGTAAAAGCTTTGGGACCTCTTCCCGATATTTCGTAGAAGTAAAGGAAGGAGGTTTTAAATCTTCTGTAGTAATCCCAGTTGAAGATGTAGAAGTCCGTGCCCTCCTGTACGATGTGCAGGTTGAGGTATTTCAGCATTTCCGTCAGCACGTCCTCTTGTGTCCATACGTCATCCTCCTCTTCGCCCAGGAACAGCAGCTCCGAGATGTTGATTTTTCTCAATACGCCCCAGATGTTTAGGCTGCTATTGTTACAGCCGGTGATGGACTTGTCAACATAGATGCCGCATGTCTTGTCCTCGCTGATGCAGAGTGCTTGGCTCACGCCGCCGAGTATCTCCTTGATGATGTCGAGGAATGAGCGCTGGTCGGCGTTTGCCTTCACCCCTGTGTAGGTGATGCCTGCGGTGCCGATGCTGCGGTAGTTGGAGTATTGCAGCGCGGAGAGGCAGTCGATGCAGGTCAGCTCGATTTCGTCCAGTTCCTCGTTGTAATCTTGCGAGAAAGCCTGCGGCTCGATGAAGCCGGCGAAGTAGCATTTATCATCCACGAGGATGTTTACCACCGCCTCCCTGCAGGAGTTGCAGAAGAAGTCGGGCACGTAGTCACGGCAGAGCAGCCGGATGCTCGCCTGGTAGCAGAGCAGCACGTCGAGGGTGTCGTTCACCTGGGAGGTGATTTCCACGGGGTCGTCGGAGAAGAACAGTCCGTCCTCCTCCTTGCCGATTTCCTTCTCGGTGGTGCGGTCGTCCTTGGTCACGATCAGCACGGTCACCTTCTCGTCCTGCTTGTTGTAGAAAGATCCATGAATGTACATTGGTATATTAGTTTATAATGTATAATTTATAATGTATAATGGAGCTTGCGCCGTCATTATTTCAGGCGGATGTTGCTTCGCTTGCGGTTGGAGCGAGTCTCGTTGGCGATGGATGCCACGATGTCCCTGCCCCTGAGCCGCCATTCCACGGCTTGCGGCTGTTTGCCACCGCCGTCTGCCATGATGCCCTGCAGGTGGTCGGTCTGCACGCTCACCGATGGCAGTGCCACGCCCTGTGCGAAGTTGGCGGCTATCTGTGCGGATGCGCCATAGGCGGCGGTGCCGTCGGCGATGGCAAAGAGGCGTGCCTGCTGTGCGGCGTTGAGTATCATCTCGCCAGAGTTGACACGTGCCAGCAACTTGTCGCCCGAAGGCGAGTTGCCGCCCACCACGCCACCATCGGCGAAGGCACCGCTTATCATCGCAAGTGCGGCGACCACTGCTGCCACACCTGCCGCTATGGCTGCGATGTTGGCAGGGAAGGGAAGTTTTGCGCCGCTGGCTGTAACGTTGGTAATGGCCTCTCCGGCCTTGGCTGCGGTGTTGGTGGTAGTTACGGCCGTATTGGCGGCTGTCACTGCGGTGTCGGCTGTCGTTGCCGCACTCTTGGCTTGCGTGGCGGTGGTGAGCATGTTGACAAACTGCACGATGCCCTGTATGCCCTCGGCTACGGATATGAATCCATTGATGACACCGCTGAGGGCTTGCCATGCATTCTTGTTTCCATCGAGGGCATCCGTGATGCCTTGTATGCCGCCCCCGATACCTTGTATGCCTCCCCATCCATCCTTGATGTTGTCCATCACCTTCGAGAAGCCATCGGTCTTCACCATGGAGGAAGGGTCGAGCTTGATGGGTTTCACGCTCTTGCCCAACTTGGAGAGCTGATTGTTGAGGTCCTCTATCTGTTTCTCCGCCTCATCCTTTCCGATGATGCCTATCTCGAAGTCCTGCTGTATGCGGCTCGCCTTGGTCTGTGCGTTGGAGTAGCTCTTCCGCTTGTCGGCGATGCTCCCTTGCTCGATGTAGGAGGGGTCCACGTCGGCGGCGATGGTGAGCCTGCCCTTGGTCTCTGTGTCTATCTGCGCCTGCAGGTCGGCTAGCTTGGCACTTGCCTTCAGCTTCGCCTCGATGGTGGTGGCGTTGTCGAACTCCCTCTGAGCGTCTTGCAGCTGGCGTTGCAGTTCCTCGGTGTGGGTCTCCCAGTGTACCTCGATGGGTTTCAGCCCCAGTTCGGTGAGCTGCTTGTTGAGGTCGTCTATCTGCCGTTGTGCTTCACTCTTGTCAGCGATGATGCCGATGTCGTAGTCTTGTTTGATGCGGTCGATGCGCTGCTGCGCGTTGTTTCGGCTCAGCCGCTTGTCAGCGTCACTGCCTTGCACGATGTAGGAGGAATCAACCTGCGCCCCGATGGTCACCTTTCCCTTGGTGGCTTCATCGATCTCGCCCTGTATGTCCTTCACCTTGGCATCCGCCTTGATCTTTGCATCGATGGTGGTGGCGTTGCCCAGTTTCTCCTGTTCCTTTTTCAGCTGGTCTTGCAGCTTCTCGATATGGGTCTTGGGGGTGTTGTCGGTCTTGATTGTGGGAGAGGTTATGCCGCCTTTCTTTCCTCCACTAGATGAAGTTCCGGGCATGGTGACACTATATCCAGCTGTATGCGTGAAAGATATTTTGTTATTCTCCGCCACTATCTTCTGCATCTCTTTGCGAACATTCTGTTCTTGGCGATATAAGGAGGTTATCTTACGGTTTGCCTCGTCTAGCTGACTGGTTCCCTTTTTCTCTACGTTTTCGGTAGTGACGCTTGGGATGTTAGGGTCACTTCCCGACACATGGGTCACGGGTTTCGTTTTATTCGCTGCGCTGTATTTCTTTATAGTTCCATCTGCATTGTATTTGATATCGTGCTGTTGCTGCTTGAGGTTTGCCGCCAGGTTGGCGAGTTTCCGCAACCTTATCTCGTTGATCATTTGGTTGCAGTATGCCTTTGAGTTGGAGGTTAATGCGGTGTACCATTGTCCTACGGTTGAGTAATAGCCAATCGCCTCGCCGTATTTCGAGTTCATCTGCTGCACAAGGGATTTCTCTTGCTCCTTGTTGCCCTTGAAGTCTTTCAGCTTGGCGATGTTCAAGTCCATCTCGCTGCGTACCGATGCTATCTGTTGGGCGGTTTGCTGATGGGCAGCCTTGGCTTGCTCCTCCGCCTCTGAGAGCTTGCCGACACTATTTGTGGCATCATCACTCGAAGATGTGAGATAAGATATGGCTTCTCCTAAGGCAACAACAGCAAGTCCTACACCAGTAGATACTAGTAAACTTTTAACAGCAACCCCCAATGCTCTAGTGGCTACCGCCGCCGTAGTAGCTCCAATGGTTTCTCCATGATAACATGCGGAAAGTACCCTCGATATGGCAATAGCGGCAGTCTTCGTTTGGCTCAAAATCTGTGTAGAGGTTGTAAGTGTGTAAACAGCTTTCACTGATGCGTAAATAGATGTCGAGAGCTTTGCAACCCCAGTTCCTGCTATCGTAAGTTGAGATAACATAGTTATGGCTGGTGCTATACCTTGCACCATTTCCCCCAACTTCTCTTTTATATCTCCTAGCCAATTGCTTGTTTGCTTCCATTTTCCAGCATCAGTCTTGGCAAGTTCTGCATTCATGTTGCCCACATTGTCGGTGATGACTTGAGCGAGCATGGCGGCACGCTCGCTCTCATTACCAAATTGCAATACTTGCTTTTGAGCATCGGTAAAAGTGATTCCCACTCGCTGCAAAACCTCCACCTGTCCTTGCATTGCCTTTCCCATCATATTGCCGATACTCACCGCATCTTGGTTGGTGGCATTGAGTCCATTCTGCTGAGCTACGAGGTTGTTCATGGCTGGGATGAGCACATCCAAGCTCTGCTTGTTTTGCAAGAACGTCGCCATCTGTTGTGCGCCACTCAATTGCACCTCGTCACCGATAACACCCAGTTCCTGCTGGGCAGAGCAGAGATCCTTCACACTTTGGATTTCTGCGTCAGTAGCCCCCATACGTTGGCGCATGATGGTCTGCAGCTGTGTCTCAGCCACAAGCTGTACTTGATAGGCACTAGTTAAGTCAGAAACGACTCCCTGTAGTTCTCCTATTGTGTCTTGCAACACTCCTATGGCTTGCGATGCTTCCGACCATGTAAGCACGGCACGCTTCGCCTTTTCCGACTCATCCTGCACGCTTCGCACGGCTCTGCCTAGCTCTTCGGCATCTACGGTCACCTTCTTGAAGGTTCCCTTATCATCGAGTTTGATGACGAAACTAACTTCTTTTGGCATATTTATCTAGATTTATTTGGATAGTTCGATTATTTATATTATATTTGCAGCGTGTTTAGCAATGAACTGAGAATATGAAAGTAGAAGTTGTTATAAAGAAAAGACAGAAGCGTAGCTGGCTTCCAAAAGGAGCCACTAGGACAATGGGGATATTGTCTTTCGTATGTGCCATCGTATCATGCCAAGTTGTCTATTTACCACTGCATGGTGAACAACGACAAGCTGCAATTGTTGCATTTCTAGTTCTTTGCGGTCTATCTTTCATATTTCTAGTTCTAACATTCTTCTGCCTGGTCGAAAGAATCAACGGAAAGTGCCAATAGCCCGGCTCTCTTCGCCGCCTTCCTGTACCTCTCCATGACTTCCTCGTGGCTCAGTTCCTCTTGCACCTCTTGGCAAGGGGATTTTTTTTGCTCCTCTTCCCAAGGGAACCGCATCAGGTCCTCAGCCCTGAGCTTCTTGCTCGAGTAGGGCTGGAGGGAGCAGAGGCACTGCATCCTCATCCTCTCCCACGCACCACGCTCCAGCCTTTCCTGGCACTCGCCCCACGCCTCGTAGGCCTCGTTAAACTCAGAGGGGGTGCATCGGCAAAAGTCATCCATACTCATCCCCATGCACCCCATCGCTATGCCCAGCAGCCGCTCCACGGTGGGCGGCTCCTGGTTCTCGTCAGAGTCAGAACCTAGGGTTCCGGCTCGCTTTTTTTTTCATCGCCAGCGGCATTCATCACCTCGTTCCATCGGTTCACGTCCTGTGGCGTGATGTGGCAGGTGAACGTCTCGAAGTCCATCGTGAACTCCACGCCGTCTGCCTTGCAGGCACACACGATGCAGCACCACATCAGCATCAGCAGGTCCTCGATGTCCGAGGCATCCATCTGGCTCACGTCCTTGCCCGTGTTGCGCTTGAAGAGGAGCATCGCCCCCATGGTGAGACAGCAGGGATATGCCTTGCTGCCCACCTCGATCATGATCTTTCTCATCTTATCTATAATTATGGCTTACAATAAAACCCTGTTACTTGCTCACTGCCTGCTGGCCCGATGCGCTCTGCGTCACCGTGCCGTCCTGCAAGCCGGTGGTCAGCTTCTCCACCTTGCCACAGTTCTCGAGCTGGATGGAGTACTTGGCATCGTCGCCTGCCTGACCGTCGAGGTCGAGCGAGGTGATGATGAACTTGCCCTTGTAACCGCCAGCCGTCTTGCCGGTGCGCTTGCCTGGCTCGCGCACGTTGTAGGTAACGTCCACTGCCGTGCCCGCTATCTGGAGGTCCTTCAGCGTGTCGTAGGTAGGAGCGTCCTTGGCTGCGTCCACGCACACCACGCCGTCGGCGCTGATGCTCTCCGAGAAGCTCTTCACGTACTTCTCCTTCCACTTGCCTGCCGCTGCCTCCTTTGTCACGCGCTCGCCGGTCTCGGTCGAGGTGGTGATCTTGCATCCCGTGGAGAATGCCAGTGCACCGCCGTTCACGCTAAGGATGAGGTCGGTGCCGTCCAAAATATTTTCCATTGCCATTTTCTTATTGCTTTTTATACGTTATTACTAGATAGCTCACTCCGAAGGCTATGATGACGAACGCCACCTTGCCTGCCAGTTCCGTCAGCCCGTCTGGAGGCTTCCTCACCTCCGTCTTGCTCTCGTTAGAATGCCGTTCGGATGCCGTCCGAACCACGTTGGAAGAGTCGGTTCCGATGGTGCTCCGTGTGGAGCGTGCGCCCACCAGCAGCCTTCTCTCTCCCTTGCCCCTGACGATGATTCCACCGCCCCCGCTACTGTCGAGGGGCAGCAGCATCCACGCCTGCTCCCACGTCTCCATGGTCGCCAGGCTTTCCGCCGTCAGCGTCTCGCTTGCCTGCCTTCTGCTTGCGCTGCTGTCTAGACTTAGCTCTGTTCGAGCCTGGCTCATCGTCTCGCCCTGTGCCTTCCTCGCCGTTCTGCAGCTCACCGCTGACAGGGCAAGTAGCACGATGAGGGCAAAGCTGTATCGCCTCGATGGCACGGCTGAGCCGATTGAGCGCATTGCGTGTGCGAGTGTTCTCACGGTTGAGTTCCTCGATGGCGCTTGCGTTTTCCCTTGTGCTTTCATCCACTTTCCTTTGTAAGTTCAACAACTCACGGCTCACATCCTCGTACATCGACTTATAGGTGTCGTGTACCTGCTTGGCCTGCTCCGCCGCCTTTACCTTTCGGTTGGCTATCCAGGCGATGGCAGCACCTATGCCGCCCGATGGGATAGCCCACTGCAGTATGTTCATGATGATGTCTGTCATCGCCTTTCAAACCTTAAACCAATTAAACAATTATGAGTGATTATGCAACTTTCACAAAATGTTATCCTGAAAATACAGTCCCTATACCTGCCTGATGCCTATTGACTGGAGCCACTTCTGCACGTCGAACGATGGGCACGCCTTGCCGTGGTTCAGCTCGTTGTGTCCCACGATGCGTATCTGTGGAAACCGTCGGTGGAACTCCCTCACGTACTCGGTCATCGCCTTCAGCTGTGCCTGGGTTCGGGTGTCCTTGGCGGTCTTGCCGTCGCCGGCGAGTCCTCCGGCGTACACGATGTGCCGGCTGATGGCGTTGAAGCCTGCCGCACCGTTGGTGATCTCCCATGGATCGACCTCGGCATCCTCGTTGTTCCTCACCAGTCGCTCCACCTTGCCGTCGAGGTGAAAGAGGTCGGTGTAGCCCACCTGCCTCCATCCCCTGCCGCCCTTCGAGGGAGGGTCGCAGTGCCAGTGCCTGATGTCGGCGGCACTCACCTCCCTTCCCTCTGGCGTGGCGGTGCAGTGGAGCACCAGATATTTCATCCTAGCCATAGCCTTGATGCTTGATAGGGTGATTATACCTTGCCCGCGGCATTGTACTTGCTGTAGATGGCGGCGCAAGCGTCCATCTTCTGAGGCAATACGATGAAGTAGTGGCGATAGTCGATGAGGTTGCGCTGGTGCAATGGGTCGGTGTTGGCTTGGCTGTAGTACATCTTGGTGCTACCCGTAGCCTTGAATACACGACCGGTGTAGAAGGCGAAGGAGCCCTGGTACTCGTTGGCGGCTGCGGCTGACGATACAGCCTTCTTCTTGCCGGCTGTGGTGAACACAGGGTTCTCGGCATACTCGTAGATGTCGAAGCCATACTGGCGACCCACGGTGCCGTCGGTGCGGTTGATGTTGTACTGCTCCTTGAACACCTGGTCGGTCTCCAGGAGGTCGTTCACGTGGTCGTTGCAGAGCACGAGGCGGCGACCCTCCACAGGCACGTTCAACTTGTCGAGCGCCTTCTTCAGGCGGATGATGTCGTTCATGCAGAGCTTCACGCGACCCGTCTCCTTGTCGGTCTCGCCCGATGTGGAGAGCACAGGGGTGGAGGCGGTGTTCTCGTTAGGGGTGAGGGCGTGTGCCGACTTCGAGAACTTGGCCACGTTGATGGCTCTTGCGTGTGCGTCCTTCACACGGCTGATCTTGTCGTATGAGATGGCATAAAGCTCATCGTCGGTGATAGGGGTAGGCTTGGTCTGGAACTTGTCGAGCTTGATGGCGATGTCACCATCCTTCAGTTCCTGCACCGTCAGTGGATAGGTCGTGTTGTTGATGAGCACGTCTGGGTCGCCGCCCACATCGACCAGGTGGATCACGTCGTTGTCCACGATGCTGGAGTTGTCGGGGATGCCATCGAGGAAGGTGGCTTGCTCGGCACGCTCCAGCTGCTTCACGAGGTAGCCCGTCCAGAGTTCCTTCAGCACGCCCTCGCAGGCTGCGCCCTTGGGCATGAAGCCCCCGAGGGCTATCACTGTGAGGTTGGCCACCACTGCGCCCGCCATGGGGTCGTAGCCCATTGCGGCGGAGATTACCGCACCCATGATGCAGTTGAACAGGAGTGCGCTAAAAAGAGAAATGATTCGTTTCATGTGTCACTATGTTTCTTAAAAAATGATGATGATGTGTTGTTGATTGATGCTGCGCCATGGGACGTTAGTCGAAGTCTGGCGCGAATCCGAACTCAGCCTTGTAGAGGGCGATGTATTCCTCCCGGTTGTTGTCGCGGAGTTCCAGGAGCTCATCGGCAGGCACCTCGCTCAGCTTCTGGTACGAGCCAGTCTCCACACGGGTGAGTCGTCCGTCCTTGCCACGGTTCACCACGGTGCTCACCTTGCCCTGTGGTCGCATGGCTCCTAGGGTGAGCTTCAGGGAGTCGAGACCCACCTTCTTGCCAAGCTCCACGAAGTGATCCTTCATGCTGGCATCAAGTCGCTTCTCCTTGATGGCGTTCTCCACTGCGGCGGTCACGCTGGCGAGTGTCATCTCGTCTGCCTTCTTCTTGGCTTCGAGCTGCTCCTCCACGAGAGAGTCCACCTTCTTCTGAAGTTCGCCCACCTTGCCGGCTTGCAACTTCAACTCCTTCATCTTTGCGGTCACCTCAGCCTCCGTGGCTGTCTCCGCTAGCCCCATTGCCAGGGCGATCTGTTTCAATTCCATTTCATTCTTCTTTAAAGGGTTATTACTTGCGTTATTCAATAGCGGCAGGAGCGGCTTGCCGTCCTTGCCCCCTGCCAGGGATATTTCCTGTCCGCTCTGGTCGGAGAGCACCATGGCGTTGTCGTTGCCGCCAATATCCACTGCGCTCACCTCAAACAGCTCGCACCGTGTCACGGTCTCGAAGGTCTGACCCTCCTTCACCAGTTGCTTGTCGCCGCTGGTCTCCAGGATGCGGAAGTTGGCGCTCACCATGCGGAGGCTGCCAAACTGGTACTGCTTCTCCAGCTGCACGCTCAGGGGCGATGCCTTGTCGAAGCAGAGCTCGCCCAGCAGCTCGCCGTCCCTCACCTCCAGGTTCTTCACCAGTCCCACCACCTTGCCTCGCTCGTGCATGTAGAGCAGCACGGGGTTGCGCTGGTACTGGGTGAGGTCGATGCCGCTGGTGAGGATGCGTGTGCCGTAGCAGTTCACGCTCTCGTCGCTGATTCTTACTTTCTTTCCCATATTTTATACGGTATTACATTTTGATTCTTCACTCCTCACTCCTCGCTCATCACTCGGAATGACGGTGCAATATTACTAACTTTCCACCATTCCTCCAAAAAAGTGTGCAATGGTTGCGCACATCTCTGCAACCATTGCACACTTTTTTGGCAGACTGCCCAAATAATCGCACCTTTGCACTACATTTTTAATATTCACACATTATGACAAAAGCAGAACTAGAACGTAAGAAGGACCTCGCCCATACATTGTATATGGCAGGCAAGGAACAGGCAGAGATAGCCGAGCAGATAGAGGTGAGCCGTGTGACCGTGTCCAACTGGGCAACCAAGGGGGGATGGAAGGAGCAGCGTGCCGCCAAGACCGTGACACGACCCGAGATCGTGAACAAGCTCCTCCTCTCGATCGACGCACTCGTGAGCCAAGTGAACGAGAGCGAGGACCCGGAGAAGATGGCGGGACTCGGCGACAAGCTCGCCAAGATGGCGGCAGTGATCGAGAAGCTCGACAAGAAGGCGAACGTGGTGGATGCCATCGAGGTGTTCATGGCGTTCTCCAAGTGGATGAAGTTCAGGGCGCAGAGCGACCCCAACATCACGCCGGAGCTGCTGAAGACATTCAACTACTACCAGGACCTCTTCATCTCCGAGAAGATGAACAACGGGTTCTCGTGCGACCTCTAAGGCGCAAGCCCCATTTATTATTTATCATTTGTTATTTATCATTTAATCTATGGCAGTAAGTGCAGAGGCTAGGAAAGCCTACGAGAAGTGGAGGGAACTCTGCAAGGAGATACACTCCATGACCGACACCAGCATCATGCGACCGGAGGGCAAGGCGGAGAAGGAGGCACGCATCAGGCGACTGCAGCAGAACTACGCCGCCTTCTGCGAGTACTACTTCCCCCATTACCTGCAGCTCAAGGACAAGACCACGGGCAAGGTGCTGAAGACCATCCACAACGCCCCCTTCCACAACCAGGCGGCACGCAAGGTGCGCTCCACCCCCAACCTGAAGGCGGTGTTCATGTGGCCACGTGGCCATGCCAAGAGCACCCACATGGATGTGTTCCTGCCCCTGTGGCTCATGTTTCAGCCGCAGCGGCTCATCAACTTCATGGTCGTGGTGGGCAAGAGCGAGGATTCCGCCAAGCGACTGCTGGCCGACGTGCAGGCGGAGCTGGAGTACAACGACCGACTGATACGTGACTTCGGGCAGCAGAAGCCTGCCGGGGGCGACTGGACCGACGGCGAGTTCAAGGCGGCGTGCGGCGTGAAGTTCCTCGGCTGTGGTCGTGGGCAGTCGCCACGTGGTCTCCGAGACCGTGAGGCACGCCCCGACTACATCGTCATCGACGACCTCGACGATGATGAGCTTTGCAAGAACGAGAAGCGAGTGAGGGAGCTGACCCACTGGGTGAAGTCGGCACTCTTCGGAGCCTTGGACGTGGGTCGTGGCCGCTTCATCATGGTGGGCAACCTCATCGACAAGAACTCCGTGCTCTTCAACATCGCCCACACCAAGGGCGTGTTCCTCAGCAAGGTGTATGCCATCGACAAGGACGGCAACCCCACATGGAGGGAGAAGTGGACCCGTGAGGAGGTGGATGCCTACCGTGAGTTCGTGGGCTACCGCGACTGGGAGAAGGAGATGATGCACAACCCGATCAAGGACGGCACCATCTTCCGACACAACTGGATCCAATACAAGCGGATGCCAAGGCTCTCGAAGTACGAGTCGCTGGTGTGCTACACCGACCCCTCGTGGAAATCGACCACCTCCAACGACTACAAGGCATGCCGCCTCTGGGGGGCGATGGGCAGGGAGCTGCACCTCGTGGACTGCTTCGTGCGCCAGGCCACCACGGGCGAGATGGTACGCTGGCTGTACAACCTCTATGAGCGATCACTGGAGGAAGGGGCGAGCATCCAGTTCTACATGGAGTCGAACCTGATGCAGGACACCGCCCTCGACGAGTTTCAGGCGGAGGGCGACATCCGTGGCTACCAGCTGCCCATCATGCCCGACTACCGCAAGAAGCCCGACAAGCTGCAGCGCATCGAGAGCGTTGCTCCGTTCTGGGAGCGTGGGCAGGTGTACTACAACGAGGCGCTGAAGGACACCGACGACATGCAGGTGGGCATCGACCAGACGCTCTCATTGGAGCACGGCAGCCGTGCCCACGACGATGCGCCCGATGCCGACGAGGGAGCCATCTACATCCTGCAGAAGCAGGGCAGGCTGGAAGCCTTCGTGCCTCGCATCGGTGAGCGACAGAAGCCCCGAAACACGTGGTAAGCCCCCAAGGGCGCAGCCCATTTGTCATTTATTCATTATCATTTATCATTCATACAAAGATGTTTATCAGCACAGAAGATTTCAAGGTGGTGGCTAGCGAAGCCTCGCTGAAGGTCATCACACAAGCCGACCCCGACAACGTGGAGAACGCCATCGCCGAGGCCATCGAGGAGGTGGCGGGATACCTGCGCCCACGATACGACTGCGACAAGACATTCGCCGCCGAGGGCAACGACCGAAACCGCCAGCTGGTGATGTACACCGCCGACATCGCCCTCTACAACATGGCGGCATCCACTTCCGGACGCATGGGCATGGAGACGAGACAGGAGCGATACGAGCGAGCCATCAAGTGGCTGGAGGGCGTGCAAGCCGGAAAGATCGTGCCCGACCTGCCTGGGAGTACCGACGCACAAGGCAACGCCACGGGAGTGGGCGGCGTGCTCGCCTTCGGCAAGGGTCCCGACAACCACTCCTGGTAACACACACAACCATCAATTCATTCTAAAGCAAAGAAGACTATGGGAATTTTCAACAAGGCCATAGATGGCATATACGACCTCAGAAGAGCCATCAAGGGTGAGCCACGTGTGTGGCACACCGTGTTTGGCGACGTGCAGCTAGCCGGAAAGGGCGACCGCCGAAAGGTGGAGAGCATCCTGGCCAAGCTGCAGCGCACCACAGAGGCACTCACCAAGGGCGACATCATGAAGTGGCGGCGTGCATGGCAGCTAGCCATCGACGTGGACAGCCCCAACCGCCAGTGGCTCTACGACATCTACCGTGATGCCGACATCGACGCACACCTCTCCGGGTGCATCGGGCAGAGGATGGGCTTCGTGCTCGCCCGTTCCTTCAACATCGAGGACAAGGATGGCACGCCCCACGATGAGCTGAGGCACTTCCTGCAGCAGGAGTGGTTTGACGACTTCTGCCGACTGGTGCTCTCCACGCCCTACTGGGGGCACTCGCTCATCGAGATGGGCGACCTCACCACCGATGGTGACGGCTGCCTTGCCTACGACGGCATGCACCTCATCGACCGCAAGTACGTCATACCGGAGCACCACTGCTTCATCACCGACCTCGGGCAGGACTGGACCACCGGCATCGACTACCACGCCCCCGAATACTTCGGCAACCTGGTGGAGGTGGGCAAGCCCGACGACCTCGGACTCTACCTCAAGGCGGCACAACACACCATACCGAAGAAGAACGTGCTCGCCGCCTGGGACGTGTTCGGCGAGATCTTCGGCATACCCCTCCGTGTGGCGACCACCAGCTCGCGCAGCCAGAGCGAGACCGACAAGATAGAGGAGATGATGAAGCGCATGGGCTTGGCCAGCTACGCCGTGCTGCCTGAGGGTACCACCGTGCAACTGGTGGAGAACGCCAAGAGCGATGCCTTCAATGTGTATGACAAGCGTGTGGATAGAGCCAACTCGGAAATATCGAAGCTCATCATCGGGCAGACCATGACCATCGAGGACGGCAGCAGCCTCTCGCAGAGCCAGACCCACCTGGAGGTGTTCCAGAACATCGTGGAGAGCGATGCCAAGCTATTGGCGAACACCATCAACAACCAGCTCATCCCCCGGATGATCCAACATGGCTTCCCACTGCAGGGCATGCACTTCACCTGGGACAAGTCGATAGACTACACCCCGGAGCAGCAGATGGAGTACGAGAAGATGATCAGCGACCGCTACGAGGTGGATGGCAAGTACTTCGCCGACAAGTACAACATGCCTGTGGGCGAACGCTTGCAGCAAGCCAACCCATTCGGCATGCAGCAGCCATCAGGGGATGACAAGAAGGACGACAAATCTGCGTTATCCGCACCATCAGCGAGCCAACCTTTTTTCGACTAAGCCCCGACGACTACAAGGGGCTGCACCAACGATACAGACGATGGCTGGACGGCAACCACATACCCCTGGAGGGAACCAACGACGACTACAAGAAACGGAGCGAGTACAAGAACCTCTCGCACAAGTTCGACAAGATGATGAGGGCGCTCTACGGTCAGAGGGGCGCACAGCTCAACATCGACATCCTGGCATCCGACGAGGCGCAGAGCTTCATCAATGCCCATGCCGGCATCCTCGACTCCACCTTCAAGCAAGTGAGGATGACCGACAAGATGAGGGAGCGCCTTACTCGCTCCAACTACATCTTCTCCGGCATCAAGACCTTCCACGAGCTGAACGAGGCGTTCCCGTCATTGCTCGATGAGAACGGCGATAGAAAGCCGTTCGAACGCTTTTTGAACGACGTTCGCAAGATAGACGAGACCTACAACGCCAATTACCTCCACGCTGAGTACAACTTCGTGCAAGCCTCGGCAGAGATGGCGGCGAAGTGGGAGCAGTACAGCGAGGATGGCGACCGCTACCTCTTGCAGTACCGCACCGCCCATGACGACAAGGTGCGCCCGGAGCACGCCGCCCTCGACCGCATCACCCTGCCGATGAGTGACCCTTTCTGGGAGAGCTACTACCCGCCGAATGGCTGGAACTGCTTCGTGGCTGGCACTCCTGTGCTTACCATGGACGGATGGAAAGGTATTGAGAGCATCAAGAAAGGCGACTTAGTGATTGGTGGAAGTGGTAAGGTACGTAAGGTAATCGGAACGCACGCCCGTACGGTGGACGATGAACTTTTCAGTGTCATCACCAAAGGGGCGATGGCCACATGCACCCCAAATCACCGCTTCTGCACACCTCACGGATGGGTCGAGGCGAGAAGCCTTCACAAGGGCGACATAATCATCCAAGTCGGTGAAAACTCCACGCTTCACCTGGTTGTTCACGCAATAGCAAACACTCGCACCTTGTTGCGTTATGGCTTGATGGCGTGCGTAAGAAAGTGGAAAGCGATTGCGTCCCTGGCAGTCAATGACAAGGTTGATGTCGGAAATGAAAAAGTCAACGACGTAACCTCCAAGAAGCTTTCTCGTCTCGAATGGAAGGCCTATTGCCGTCAGGTGGTCTCTTATGATTTCCTCGCTTTTGCTCAATGGTGTACGGAGTGCGCTCATGCGCTCTGGGTGAAGCCTGCGAGTGGCAAGGGCATGTTGCAACGCCTTCGCCTTCACGTCAGGGCGAAGAAGGGAAGAGCACGATTTCAGCTTCTCAGCTATGCCACGAATGAGGTCGCTGTTGGCCTTGGTCTTACCTTGGCGTACATGGAGACCCTTGGCGGCAAGCTCATGGTTGGTTTGCGTAAGTCGCTCGCTCGTTTTCTTTCTTCTGTCGGGGTTGTCTATCCATTGAGTTCTGACCGCCTCACTACCATGTCGGATGGAAATGCCAAGGTCGGCAAGGAGGCGATGCACGGTTCTACCATTGATGTTCCAATGGGCACTAAGCCATCTGAAACTGCGCTTCTCCGTGATGTACCTGTGTTTTGCGGCATCAAGGATATTCATGCCTTCGATGGTTTCAACTCGTTCTTTGATTTCTTGAGAAATACCTTTTTTCATAATCGTTACGTATTGGTTGAGGGCAAAGTTACGAAAAAGAAACGAGAAACGACCGTTTATAACCTGTCTATTTTCAAGGATGAGTCGTACATTGTTCCTATAGGCATCACCCACAACTGCCGCTGCACCGTGGTACAGGTGCGCCGTGGCAAATATGAGGAGACGCCCCACAACGAGGCGATGAGCCGTGGCGAGGAAGTGTTGAACGGCGAGAAGCTGAGCATTTTCCGCTTCAACAGCGGCAAGCAGGGCAAGACCATGCCCGATTACAATCCCTACACCATCAAGCGTTGCACCGACTGCGATGTGGCAAAGGGAAAGCTAGGGCTGGTAAACGAAATCGTAGATAACCAACTCTGCGCTGCCTGTCGGTGTGTTTACAGCTGCCAAAGTAGAGGAAGCTACACCCTAGATGCTCAATTTGGAGAACGTCTGAAGATAAGCAACCTAGCAGACAAGACGGAGGTGGAAGAGAATACCCGTGCGGCTCATGCCCTCTTATCCTCATTCCCTAACATGAGTGTGCAGATAAGAAAGCATGTCTTTGAGGATGGAGTCAAGAACCCAGAATACCTGATTAACGAGAAAGTGGCAGATCGAAAAGGAATAGAATCGACCAATGGGATAGCGTCTGGTTTCAAGAAAGCTATCAAGCAAGGTTGCGAGGTAGTAGTACTCGACTTGGATATGCACCCTAAACGTTTTGAGAAGTTCCCTTCCATCAGATTATCCTCTGGCATCAATAACAGGTATGTAGATTTCAAATCTGGCATCATTAAGGAATGCTACGTCATCTATCGCAATAAAGCCGTGCTTATTGATGAAGGTTTCTTTACTGATGACATCAAGGCATCGAAAGAAAAGATCAAGAAAGAACTGGAAAAAATAAAGGGTGACTAATAGCCACCCAAGGTGTACAAAAGGAAAGCTTGAAGTTATCGCGCCGTATCTTCGACATTTGCACGCTGCAAAGATACAACAAACATTTTAAACCTGCAAGAAAATGGAAGAAAAAAATGACATCGTCTCAATAGAACTCGACAGTTTGGAGTGGGAAGTTAATGAAGACAAGAAAATCATGTGGCAAAAGACCACAAAAATACGAGGAGAGACAAAAGTAATAGTAATAGACCAAAAACCGAGCCTATGGGATAGGATAAAGTTCCAGTTATGTAACTTATTTGGTTCTCATCGGGCTTTTCTTCATAGTCAAGATCCTATCGGGTCGCTGCTTCGTAACAATCATTGCGGATTGCTGTCTGTTGCAGAAAATACAGACACATATAAGCCATACCCCCGAGAAGAATTGCGAATAATATCAAAACACCGAAAGTTGTCAGAAGAAGAGTACATCGGTCTTGTAATGACATATCACAAGGAGAAGCTTGTAAGTGAAGTAAAGTGGCATCTAGAGTTGTCAGATGACAAAGCTACAGTAAAAGTAGACGCTCCGCTTAAGATTGAACATCTACTAATTCGCTCAATGACGTGTTTTGATATTTACCGTTCTCTTCCGTCCATACTTACCGACTGAGCCTCGCCCCTACTACCGCCGAGCCTTCGTCCCTAGTAGCGCCTGAGCCTCGCCCCTAGTACCGACCGAGCCTCGCCCCTAGTAGGGACGAAACTGCGACAAAATTATAAGGGGGAAGCAACCGCCCGAGCGACGGAACAACCCCAAAGGGCGCAAGCCCAATTATTCATTCTTAATTATTCAAAGCAATGATCAACTACAGTATTGCAATGATGGGCAACCCAGCCAAGCCTGACGACCCAAAGAAAGCCTACGGTGTGGCACAGTACACCGAGAAGATGACGCTCGAGAAGTTCTCCGAGCACATCAGTGAGCACAACAACGTCTATGACGCTGAGGATGTGCAAGCCATCCTCGGCAAGGCGGTGAAGTGCCTCAGAGAAATGCTCCTGGCAGGAAAGAAGGTGGAGCTGGGCAAGCTCGGCGAGTTCTACGTCACCCTGCAGGGCAAGGGCACGGAGACTGCCAGCAAGTACAACCCCGACATCTGCGTGGAGAAGGTGAACGTGGTGTGGGTACCGGGCAAGAGCTTCGAGAACTTGAAGGAGAACGCCGTGTTCAACATCGTTGCCAACCGAGACGAGCAGCGTGCCGCCATCCGAAGAGCCAAGGCGCAAGGCGATGCCAACCCAGCCGACCCAGCCCCAGGTGATAGCGAGGGCAAGGGCGACAGCGGCAGCACCGGGCAGAAGCCTTCCGAGGGCGGCAGTGGTTCGCAGACCGGAAGCGGCGGCTCACAGGCTGGCGGCGGTTCTTCCTCCAGTGGAAGCGACTCCGGCGACGAGAACGTCAAGGAGTACTAAGGCATAGCGCCCATGGGCGCAACCTTACTACAATCTTACCACCAAGCAAAAACAAAGGGGCTGCGTCATCACGACGCAGCCCCTTCTCCATCGAACCCATCCCCATCGCCATGGGGCGGTGTCCTTGAAATAAACAAACTTAATGTCTCTAAAATCCATTAAAGCTATAGAAATATTAAAATACTCTTGTCTTAGTAGGGGATGTCCCTCCAGTACCTTGCGCCTATCACCTCGATGCTCTCCATCACCTCCTCGTGGTCGTGGTTGGTGAGCGTCTGTGAGGGGAAGCCCAACTGATAGTCGTCCACGCCCGGCATCTCCAGCAGTGCCTGGAACATCTTCTCGCTGAGCTGTATCGCCGTCACGCCATCCTCATGGGCGTGCCAGTCGGTGACAAGGTGAAGGCGAACCTCGCCCAGACCCTCCAGCCCCTTGCAGGTCTCCTTGTATTTCTGCGCCCACTGGATAGCCCCGAACTCGATGAACAGGGCGGGGCACTCGAAGGCGGTGTCTTCCTGCATAAACTCCACTTGGCGGTTCCAAAGGTCGAAGGTCTTGATCTCTGGCACCTTGCTCCTCATCGCCATCACGATGTCTGTATATAGTCTTAATCTTGCGTCCATAATCTTGTCATTTTGTATTGATGTTAAAGTCGTGCTCGAAGTATTGCGTGAGGTTGTCCTCGATGATCTTCCTCACCTCGGTCTCCACCTCCGGTGCCATGCCCAGGAACTGGCGGCGAGGTATCTTTATCGTCTTGCCTACCTTCATCAGCGCCATCGCCTTCCAGAACTCATCCTTGGTCTCATAGTACTTATGCCAGAAGAACCGCTTCATCCTTGCCGTCACCTTGATCTCGCCACCCTCGTTGTGGATGCCTGCGTAGGCAAGGTCGCTGTAGAACGTGATGCTGCTCTCGTCGCTGCGGCTCCTGATGCTCTTGCGGAGGTCGCCCGATGCCACGAGGATGTGACCATCGCCACGTATCGGACTCTTGCGCCTCTGCCACTTCTCGGCAAAGAAGCCCTGCCGCTCAAAGTTCTGGTCGAACTCATCGCCCAGCTCCACGCGGATGTCACTCAGTATGCGGCGCACCACCTTTCTCAATTCTCCGTCTGCACTTGCCATAGCCATTGTTATTCCTCAAACTTCAGGAAGAGCTCCTGTGCCTCGCTGATCTCGTTGCGAGGGTCGGCGGATGCCTTCAAGATGTAGTAGAACTGACGCTCGCTCAGAGCATACGTGGGGTAAATATACCGCCTCCATATCTCCCTGTTGGGTACTCCCAACTTGGCATATCGGTCGTATATCGCATTGATGTCAGCCACCCTCTTCTTGTAGCTCAGTCCGGTCCTCTTGCGGTATTTCCTCAAAGCACTTGCCCTTCCCTTAGTTTAACACACTTTTGATATGATATTAAAGAAAACATTAAAGTTGTGATTCCTCACTCTTCTACAAGCGGCAGAAGCTAGGCTCTATGCGAGTCCAGATGCCCGACTCCTGGCTTCGCTTGAAGAAGTAGAAGTTGACGGCGGTCTTCTGCACCACGTTCGACTCCTTGAAGAGTGTCATGATGTCGGCGTACTCCTCGTCGAACTTGTCCTCCAGCTCGTAGAGCTTCGAGATGCTCTTGTAGTCGAGGTCGCCGGCGTTGTTGCGCTCCAGGAGCGTCATCGCCAACTGGTACATCGGGTCTTCCTGTCCCTTCTCGCTCTGCTCCATGTAGCGCTTGAGGTACTTGATGAGTCGGTCGGCGGCTAGGTCGGCACGCTCATCGAAGCTCTTCACGTTGTTGCTGGCGATGGAGAGGCGGAAGTCGCCGTCGGTGATGGTGAAGCTCTTCTGGTCGTCGAACTTGGTCTGGCCATATCGCTGCATGATCTTGGTGAAGGCATCCGACTCGCTGCCGAGCCAGTCCTTGAATTGCTTCACGCTCTTTACGATGATGCCCAGCTGGTTCTCCACGTTCACCATGAACTCGTGTCTGAGGTCCTCGTATGCCTTGCGGTTCTCCTGGCGGCTGCTCTTCGCCTCGGCGTTGAGCTGCTCACGGAGCGCCGCCTTCTGTGCCTCCGTCATCTGGGAGAGATCGACCGCCATGGTCACCTTCTTCTCCTCAGCAGGGGCGGCTGCCTGCTGGGCGGCTGCCTGCTGTTGTTGGGTTGTAACTGTCGTTGTTTCCATTTTGCTGTATGATTATGATTGATGGGTTGATATATGGAGAGGAAGAAGAGGCAGCACGTGCGCCGCTCGATTCTTCACTCTTCGCTCTTCGTTCTTCACTTGCAGACGCTCTTCTCTCTTCACTTCCCCCGAGTCCTCCCTTGCGCTTGATGGCCCGGAGCTTCAGCTCCAGTGCCTCCAGCTCGGGGATGTCGAGCAGGGCGAACACCTTGCCGCAGATGCGGGGGTGGCTGCAGAAGTCGTTGATGCGCTGCCAGTCCTTGGTGTCGATGTCCAGCTCCTGCATCAGGTGCAGGCAGATGGAGCGGTGGCGCTTGCGCTGGTCGCCATAGCCCAGCATGTTCTCCAGTGCCTTGCAGCAGTCTGTATATTCTCGCACCCTCATCTCGCTGAGGTGGGTGGTGCGGCCTCCGGTGTATTGGCTCACGAGAGCCGCCTTAGTGTCCTCGTCAGAGCCGTGCTTCTGCAGCTTGTTAAACGAGGCGTAGAAGCGATGGTAGTTCTTAATTGGTCGTGCCATTTCCATCCGTTCTTTACTTGCAGTTGGTATATCATGTTCCGTTCTCTGTCTTGCGGTGAAACATCATGCGTCCTGCGTCATTCGATAGTCGCAGAAATGACCTCGTGCCTCTCGTGTCGCACTGCCCAGGTCGATGGCGAGGTCATCCTCGTGCAGCAGCGGTATGCCATCGAAGCTAAAGAACAGCTCACCGCCGAACTCCCTTACCTGTACTCTCAGTTGGGCCTCGTGCTTCACCTCCTTCTCCCTGCGCAGCGCCTTCTTGCGGTGCTGCTCGTCGCCAATGGCCTTGCACCATTGCTTGATTTCTTTCAGAATCTCACTCATAGTCGTATATTGGTTTAAATGTCATTTATGATTTATCATTTATAATTTATCATTTCCCTACACCCCGTCAAGGATGTATTCGTCGATGTTGCTCCCCAGGTACTCGCTCCGCAGTGCGTTGGCGTTGAGGTCGGCCAATCGGCTCTCCAGCTCGCCGTAGATCTGTGCCTGGTCCATGTAGGAGAAGTCGGAAGTCTTGCGCTTCACGTACTCCATGATCTCATTGATTACCTCTTCCATAAGCCTAAAGATTGTTTGATGTCTGTATCACTCCGTCCTGCCACACCTCGAACTCAGCCCCGGCTTCCTTGATGAATCGTCCCTGGCACACCGCCTTGTAGCCGTTCACCCTCACCTTTACGCTGGCTTGGTACTTTAGCTTTCCGGCAGCCTTTCCCGCCGGCTCGCTCTTGTACTCCTGCGAGATGAAGATGAAGCACTTGTGGGGGAACTCCGCCATCAGCCCGAGTGCGTCCAGGAACGTCCAGCCGAACGTGGACTGCAACAGCTGGAATGAGTCGAGGATGATGAACTTGGCGCTCTTGCGCTTGTGGAGCCGTTCCTTCAAGTCGTCCAGGTTTCCGTTGGCAACGACCCGGAACTTGCTCTGCACCTCCTCCATGTGGTAGCGTCTCAGTCGCTGGCAGAAACTCATCTTCGTGCCTTCCTCCACGCTCACGTAGAGCACGCTGCCATACTCGCAGAGCTTCTTGGCGAGCTGCATGCAAAACGAGCTCTTGCCCGACGCAGAGGGACCCGATATGAACCACATGTCGTTGATCTCGGGGTTGCCGAACACCCTCTGCCATTCTCCGTCCCATGGGAGCGGCACGCTCTTGAAGCGCATCATCTCCCTCGGACCATATGCTCTCTTTACCATAGCAACGAATTATTGGTTATACATTGTGCATTATTCATCGCCTTTCACTTTCTCTATCTCGGTATATACTCGGCGCAGGCTGCCCTGTGCCCTTCGGGCGATGTTGGCGATGTCGAGGCTGCTGCTCTCCTTGGGTGCGTTCGCCTTCGCCACCATCACAGCCTGGCGCATTAGGAAGTCCTGTCGGTCCTTGCCGTCGTCGGGACTTATCTTGGCATACTTGCCGCCATATCGGGAAAGTATCTCGGTGTAGCCCACCTTCTTGCAGTCGATGGAGCGGTTGATCTTCTCCTTCAGTCCGTCGGCACCCATCATGTACCATCCGCAGCAGTGCTCGGTGGCATTCCAGAGGGCTTTCAGCTCCAGGAACGCCTCATACTGCAGGTCGCCTGCCTCGTCGAGTATCACCAGGGGCGACTGCAACACGTTGACGATGTAGTAGGTGAGGTCGTTATACACATCGGCGTAGGTGCCACGCCCATCCAGTCCGAACTCGGTCGCCATCTGTCGGATGAAGCGGCGCTTGGTCTTCACCTGCGAGCAGTCGATGTAGATGGCCTCCTTGTGGGTCTTGATATACTGTCGGGCGGTGTAGGTCTTGCCGATGTTGGGCTCGTCGCAGAGTATCATCGAGAGAGCCGAGCCTTGCACCATCTCCATCTGCTGGGTGATGGTGACGAAGGTCTCCGTGCGAGCCGTCTGCCAGTCCATCTCGTGCTTCAGGCTCACGTCGAGTCGGCGGGCCAGTCGCACCCAGTTGGCATCCGAGAGGGCCTTGTCGGTCTGTCCCTGCTTCACCATGCTGTACACGCTGGTGGAGATGCCGAGCACCTTGGCGTGCTTCGAGTCGCTCTCGTAGAGCGCACGGTTGCGCTCGATGGCGGCTGTAATCTTTTTCTTCTGTTCTGTCGTTATCATATCTTCAAGTGTTTTAAGTTCGTTATAATGGAGTTAGAACGGCATTGGAAGGTCGTTTCAAGGCCATCGTGAGAGACCTTTTTGTCGGCCTCGATAAAATGGTAGGAGCAGCCTTGCAAGAGAATTCTTCACTCTTCTCTCTTCACTCTTCCCTTAGATGTCCGCTATGGCTTGCGCCCGCAGCGTGGCTTCGTCGGGGGAATCTTCCATCAGTGCGAGGATGTCGCTCAGTGCTTCGTCTTCCCCCATCGGCGTCTTCGGGACAGTTTCATGCATAAAAGGTCTCCCGTTTGTTCTATCGGCATCTTTGCCAACTGTTCCGAGGTTCTTCTTATCTGTGCCGAAAGACCTCTCATTCTTGCAGATGCCTTGTTGCCGTTCTTTGGCGTTAGGTCGAGCTTGACGACAACCAGCGTGCTGCAGTACTCGCTCAGCTTCATCGGGAACATCGGGTGCAGCAGCACCCATCCCTGGCGGCTCCTTGGGTGCTTCTTGCATCGCTGGACCTTGTGGCGTAATCTCTGTTTCTGTCTCATTGTCTATATGGTTTAAGTTTAATTTCTTTTGTATTCCGATGGTCGGCGTCTCTTCCACGCCCTTGTTCACGAACTTCATGAACTGCCTTACCTTCTTCTGCTGGTGGTAGAACTTGCGCTTGTCATCATCGGTCTGCTCTGCCATCACTCGGTTGTAGGTCTCCACTCGCTCCACCTGGTCGATGTATCGGTCGCCTTGGAAGATGAACACGTTCTGCGGCTTGCCATCCTCATCGGGCATGTAGTAGGCGGTCACCTTGCTGTTGTTCGGGGCGAGCTTCGCCAGTACCTCGGGCGATGACAGCCACCAGTCCTCGTATGCCACCCTCACCGTGGAGTTCCTCCTTACCGATGTCTCCACCTTCTCGCCGATGTATCGGGCGAGGGTGATCTCGTCGTAAGGCCGTAGGTTTGGGTTGATGCGCTCCATCAGCACGTCCCATCGGGTCATGCCCTTGAATCGCTTCTGGTCGGGATGCAGGGCGTGGTTCCACTCGTAGTTGTCTCGGCGGTCGTCTGCCACCAGTTCCTCGAAGCTGAAGTATTCCTTGTCCTCCCAGGTGTCGTTGCTGGCATCGCTCACCTTGCGTGCCTCGGCTCTCCACTGCCACTTGCCGTAGAATCGGCCGATGCCCGTGTGGTTGCGGTGTATCACGCTCTTCTTCTTGGCACCGTTGAAGTTCTCGGCTTGCTTCTCCTGGGAGTTCAGGGGGGCACAGTAGCGCACGTGGGTGAACACCGTGCCCTCTTGCAAGAGCGAGTACTTGTACTCCGTCATCAAGTGGTTCTCCACCTCGATGCCCGCAGGGATGCCCCAGCCGTGCTTGGCTATCAGTCGGAACATCTCACGGAAGCACTCCCTCACCAGCTGTGGGTCCTTGTTGCGGCTGTAGCTCGCCCCGAGCACGCACTGGCTCACGCTGTCGTAGGCGTAGTACGCTTTCACTCGGAGCTTGGTGTCGCGCAGCTTTCGGGTCAAATCCACGTCGTCCATGGTGATCTGACTCAATGAGTACTCACCAGCATGGCGGTGCATGTGCGGCATCGACTCGTGCATGAACGATGACCAGCTGAGCTGGCTCTTGTCCCATATCGCACGGTTGGAGGGCTTGTTGAGGATGTTGCGGATGGTGGTGTCGCTGAGCGTGATCGGCTCGCCGTTCTTGTCGGTGAAGTCGTTGGGGGAGAAAAGCTCGCCCGTCTTCACGTCGTAGGCATCCAGCTCTCCGCATAGGAACGACTCGTAGAGGTCCCGTACCTGTGCGCCGTATGGCTTGTTGGGCAGGCACCACAGCCCGAGCACCAGCTTCTCCAGCTTCAGATCGACCTTGCGCTTGTTCTGGTTGCCAAACTTTCCGCTGATCAGGGCGGCGTAGCCACCTTGCCGGTACTCGTTCACCTTCTTGCGGAAGCGCAGCGTGCTCTCCGGCAGCGTGTGGAAATATTCACTTTTTAGAATGTTGATGACGCTGCTCATCAGCGTCCAGTCATATTTCTCACCCATCAACTTGCGATAGGCTGCCGCACGATCGTAGAGCTTGATGCAAGTATTCAGTACGGAGGCATTGATGGTGTACTCCCTTATTTTTTCTGGCGTAAGGTCAAGCCCCGTCTTCATGGGATTGCTAAAGAATAAGATAGCCTGTTGATCCACCTCGTAATTGGAGAGCACCCAACCCTTCAACCTTATCTGGGGACTGTCTGGGAATTTCGCCTTCACCAAATCCTTGTACTTGGTGGGCAGGCTATCCACGGCAACGAGAGCCGTGCATCCTTTTTCTCCTCCACCACGTCTTACGACATCGATTCTACCACGATTCACCGCTGAGTCGTAATTGGATCTAGTCATAATCCCATAGTCGAATAGTTCGGGAGCCGATATACAAAGTGTGTTGCCGTAATATTCCATGATTGATAACTCTATTTTACCTTTTTACTCACTCCTCACTGGTGATTTCGTCCCAGTGCTTGCCCTGATGGATGCCCAGCACCCATGTCCCAAAGGCGATAATCAATACCAATGTGATGTCCATATAGCTTCAATGGTTGATGGTTTAACTTTTTGATCCTGCGATGCCGCAGTACTTCTTGAAAAGCTCGGGGTTCGTGTAGATGTCTGCGTCCCTCTGTGTCCAAAGTGACATGATGTCCTGGACTTCTGCGAGTTGTCGAACGCTCACGTTCTCCTTCTTTATCATCTCTGCACCCTTGTAATAGGAGGTGAGGTCGCCCGTTATCTTGTTCACCTCTATCATCGCACCGTTGGGGAAGTACTGTCTCATCATCCCATCGGCATCATGGATGGTCTCCACCTCTGGCAGTTCCACCATCACGATGCCTCCATTCTGGAGGATGTAGCTGCGGATGCGCTTCGCCGTGTCGGTGTTGCCCCTCTTGGAGTCGAAGCCGATGGCGTTGAACACCGTCTGCTCCGTCACATGGAAGACCTTCATCGCCTTCTGGCGCATCTCCCTGGTCGTGTCTATTCTCTTTTTCATATCTATTCTGTCTTAATTTCCATTATTTTGAGTATCTTTGCAGCCGAAACGTATTGTCGAACCCTTAAAACATCCACTTATGACAGAAAATGAACTCTATCTAACGGCGCGGCTAAAAGCGCTTGAACGTTTACTCGATGTCCTTCTTTATCACAAATTCGGCGATGAGAAGCCCGACTATCCATCCCTCTGGTACACTCGTTACCTACGTTACGACTACGAGAGAGGCTACCTCTATCAACTTTCGGAAACAACCGACCCTCGGAGTCCCGAAGGAGAACGGATTGAACACCGTAGGTTTCAGCTTCAAATTCTGATGAATATCGCTTACCTTCGAGGAAATCTAACAGATTACGGCATAGTGCGTAAGGTGTGCCGTCGAGACGAGGCTGCTGCCCACAAGATCTTCGAGAGCTACGATGGTTACGATGAATCGCTGTTGCAAGCGATAGATGATTTCTACGGTTCTGTTTCATAATCGTTTCCTTTCTCTTTTTATGAAGGGTGTCGAGCGACATTCCTCACTCCTCACTCTTCGTTCTTCACTTAATTGGTGGAGGCGAGAGGAATCGAACCTCCCTTCCGCCTAATTTTACCTGGCAGTTATCACCTTGCGCCCTGCCCCCGGCTGTCTCCAGTTTGCCGGGAACGTTGCCCGGCACGTGCCCGTCTTTCCGGGCTGTCATCCTAGGGCCTTTTGTGCTGAACGCAATAAGCATCCGTTGTTAAATGTTGTATCTTGTCATCATGCCGCTATCTCCAAGAAGTTCTGCCCGAACTGGGTGGCGATCACGATGTTCTTTCCGAATCTCGGGCTGGCTCCGATGTTGATGAACCATTGCCTCACCTGGCAAACTCTCACCTTCAGCATCTCTGCCACTCCCAGCGAGGTCATGTCGAGCTTCAGGTAGCCGGTGTTCTTCTGAGCCTTGCGCCCCTTGAAGATGAGCAAAGCCATGATGGCGGCTTTCTTGCCCTTGAGTATCGTGCCGTAGAAGAGGTCGTTCTGGAGTGCCTTGCAGCAGCCGTCCTTGGTGCTGTTCACTTCGTCAGCCAAGTCTTCGAGGTACCATCCCTCTTGCTCTGTGAGGTTGAACTCCTTCTTGATGGCTCTCACCTCGCTAACCTTGATTGCTTTCATACGTTATTCTTTTTTAAGTCGATAAATTTGCCTATCTCGCACCTTTTTAGTATCTTTGGCGCGGTGTTTGGTACTAAACACGGTGCAAAGATAGGAAATTTTCTAATAACTACCAAATATTTTAATAGATTTTTTCCTATTAAGGTCTAATTTTATAGATAACATCCTATGATAGTAGAAAGAATAAAGGAATATTTGGACAAAAATGGCATTTCAGTTGCCGCATTTGAACGCAGTATTGGCATGTCGAACGCTTCTTTTGGCAAGTCTCTAAAAAACAAAGGTGCCATTGGTACCGATAAATTAGAAAATATTCTAACTGTATACAAGGATATATCACCATCTTGGCTCCTCACTGGTGAGGGCGAGATGCTGAAATCGCACCATAGCGAACCCTCCAAGGTACCCTCTGCCGCTAAAAAATCAAAAGATCATGAAATAGGGGATAGCCATCAGGCACCATCACAACCCACCGCATCATCCTCCATGCCTACCACCTCGGCAGGCATCCATAAGCTACCTCAGGGCAGTCAAAAGGGCATCCCCCTCATACCAGTCAGCGCAATGGCAGGAGCCTTCACCTCCGATATATCCGTCATGGAATACGAGTGCGAACGATATGTGGTGCCTTCCTTCGAGGGTGCCGACTTCCTCATACCCGTGAAGGGAGACTCCATGCAGCCCACATACCTATCAGGCGACCTCGTGGCTTGCCAAAAGATCTCGCTCACCGACATCTTCTTCCAGTGGAACAAGACCTATGTGCTCGACACCGACCAAGGTGCCCTCATCAAGCGAGTGTGCCAAGGATCTGACACTGACCACATCCTCCTCGTATCCGACAATGAGTGTTATCCACCCTTCGAGCTTTCGCTGTCCCACCTCCATGCCATAGCCCTGGTGCGTGGCATCATCCGCCTCGAATAATAAAAGGTTAGGTCGTGCCATCGAATACCCCTCCCATATATTGCCCCCATAATTACCACACATCTCTCTCATATCCCTCGAAGGACATTAGAACGTCATCCCAACATCGTCCTAATGCCCTTCGCTCGTTTTCCCATCCCATCAAAGTACATGGATTCATCACCCCTCGTTCCTCATTCTTCCCTTCACTTGCTCGTCGTTCGTTCTCACCCCCTCCAATTCTTCACTCTTCGTTCCTCATTCTTCCCTTAAAAGTTCCCCCCTCCCCATACATCCGCCAAATAGCAGCCATCAAATCCCCCATATACTATATATAATAAGGTGTAACCGCACAAAACCTTTGCTCCGCAAGGGTAAGTTTTCGGCAGAAAAAGCAACAAAAAGGGTATTTTTCCCCTTTCAGGCTCTTGCACGCTGAAAACCTCTGTTTTGCAAGTCCACTTTTTCAAAAATGCAAGTCCACTTTGCAAGTCCACCTGCAAGTCCAGTTGCCAAAATCGACAATATATCGTCCATTTTACCACCTATCCGAAAGCCTCTCGAAAGTCATTCTAAGACCGTCCGAATATCATCCGAAAGCTATTCGTAAAACCACCAAGAATCACCCAAAATGTCACCAAGAATCATTCCGGAAATCAATAGGAACCATCCCAATAAGTCACCAAGAACCACACCCAATGAGTCATTATAAACCACTCCCAAAAGCCACCCCAAAAAAGCCTCCAGCATCCACCCACAAAACCACCATTCCGTTTACCTAAGATCACGCCATCAGCCGTACCAGAAGGCACGAAAAAAGGGAGCCACAAAGCTCCCTTGTCACTGCCAACTCTCGCAAGCCCTTTAAACCGCCCACGCAAGCCCTAAAAATCGCCTTCGAATACCTTCTAAGCCTCGCCCGAATCAGCATCTCCACGCCCACCCGAAATGAGCGTAGCTTGCTTAATTACAGCACGTTTCGTCATCACAGTACCGTTTCCACCAAGCCCTGCGTGCAGCAGATAACCCTTGCTTGCACCCACCTCCTCAGCAGTCAGCACACTATACACGGCAGAGATAGAGGAAAAATAGAAGTCCTTCAGCCCCTGGTGCTTGCCTACCATGAGGTGTACATGTATCACTTTAGCCATAATCTATCCTTATTAACGTTATTACCAATTCGCTTGCAAATATACCAAATAATCACTATATGGAATATTTTTGCATCTTAAATATTCCTAAACGCCCAAAATTCGCCATCATCACGCCCTCAAATCGCAGCCTACGAAAGGACACAATAAAAGCGGCTCGTAAGCCGCTCCACACCTGGTTCCCTCATAATTGCCCATCCATCAACAAAGAAGCCCACAGAAGCCCTCATTTGCCCCTCAAATCGTCTCCATCCCATCACCGAGAAATACCATCAAGAATCATCCCAATATACTATCAAGAATCGCCCCAATGTCTCACAGTGAACACCCCAGCATCTCACCATTAACCTCGCAACATCACACCATGAACCTCCCGTATATATCATTATCAATCGAGTACCATTTCACAATGAAGCATTAGCCACACCATCCTGTTGCTTTAATCATTTCCACCCATGTAAGCCAGATGTAAAGCAAATGTAAACTTTCGCCTCTTCATCATCCTCTAAAATTAAAGCAAAATTAAAGCTATGTAAACGTTTCGTTTTGCACCCTATATTTTCCTCTATCTCTCTAACTCTCTATCATTCATCGACTTCTCCCATTTTTTCGTCTTCTCTATTTTATACGCTTCGTTTTGTGCCCTATATGTCACTGCTACCAAGAGTGGACAGACGACCGCTACTGTACAGCTGCCAGAGATGTATATCGAAAAGAACAGTGTTTCGCCTACTACCCAGATTTGCATCTGTCGTGAGAAAACCCCAGAGTTGACTGCTCAGTATGGTGAGAAAAATGTATATGCAGTGAGCAATCTCTCTACCTTAATTAATAAGATACCAGACCATGTGAGCATTGGAAATGTGGAGGCAAGAGCCGACCAAAGTCAGGAGGCTACCGTCGAGTTTGGCAAACCTTATCATATCACGCCAAGCTATGAGGTGTATGCTCCTCTCGCCTTTGGCAAGGACGCTGTCATCGAATATTCCGATCAATTCGATGGATGGAATGACGACATTGATGACCTGGAACTTTCCGAGAATACCTATGTGAGCTTGACTGCCGATGCTATCAGCAAGGTGCCAGCTGCGCTCATCCTCGAAGCTACTCCGTTGGGTGTGGGAGGTGCAGACATCAGCAACTTGATAGAGGTGAATATCAAGAAGGGCGAGGTGAGTGCTTCCACAGATGGCGAGACTGCTGTCACTTCTCCGTTGGAGGTTGAAATCCGTGAGAAGGTGAAGGGTGGACTGAAGCAACTCGATGGCTTGTCATACAAGGTACAGGGCAAGGCTACCCACAATGGAACCACGGTAGAGGGCATTACCCTCAATGCCAATAAGCACACCTTGAAACTGAACAATATCAAGGTGAAACTGGTGGGCAAGATTATCGGCGATTTCAACTAAAGAGAGTGAGACAACAGATACAATAACACACAAAGACAAAGATTATGACTAAAAATATGATGAACAATATATATAAGCACGTCTTGGTTGCCTCTCTCTTGATGGTGGGTGGCACGGCGATGGCTCAGACACTCAACTCTGCCTATTTCACAGAGGATTATAAGTTCCGTCACGACATGAACCCTGCTTTCGAGAACAAGCAGAACTATATCTCCATACCAGCCTTGGGCAATATCAATGTCAACTTACAGGGTAACTTCGGTTATCAAGATGTGGTGATGCACAATCCAATGTATGGTCAGGAGGCTGGAGCCAAGAAGATGACTACCTTCATGAACCCTTACATCTCTACCAGTGATGCACTCAGTGGATTCAGCAAGGGGCAGAACCGTATCGCTGGTGATGTTGGCATCGCCCTTCTCTCCGCAGGTTTCAAGGGATTCGGTGGTTACAATACTATCGAGGTGAATGCCAAGGCTAGCTTTGGTGCTTCCTTGCCTTACGAACTCTTTGAGTTTGCCAAGAACACTGGCAATCAAACTTACCAAATCGGTGACATCAGTGCCATGGCTCGTTCTTACGTAGAATTGGGATTGGGACACTCACATAAGTTGGGTGATAAATGGCGCATCGGTGCCAAGTTGAAGTTCCTCTTCGGTGTGGGTGATGCCGATGTGAAGATGCAGAACGTGGTGGCTGACCTCTCTGGCAACCAACTGGATGCACTTGGCAATCCGATGTGGCTGGTGAGTGGCAAGGGACAGGCGCAAGTCTCCATGAAGGGATTCACCTATAAGTCGAAGACTTCTGACTATAAAGATCCTAACCATACGGGACCTGATGGCATACAGGGTAAGTATGAGCACATCGACGACGTGGATGTTGATGGAGCAGGATTGGGAGGCTTCGGTATGGGATTGGATCTCGGTGCCGAATACAAGATTACGAAAGACTTGAAGTTGAGCTTCGCTGTACTCGACCTAGGCTTTATCAGTTGGAAAAACAATATGAAGGCTGTCAATAGTGGTGAGGCTTTTGCTTTTGGTGGATTCAGCGATGTCGCTGTCAAGAGCGAGTATGACAATACGATAGACGATCAGTGGGATTACTATAGCGACCAGTTGACAGACTTCATCAATCTGAAGGATGAGGGTGATGCTGGAAGTCGTACCACAGCCCTAGCCACTACTGTCAACTTGGGTCTGGAGTATGCCTTGCCTTCTTACGACAAACTTTCATTTGGTTTCTTGAGCAGTACTCGTATCAATGGCGATTTCACTTGGAGCGAGGGCAGATTCAGTGCCAACTGGAAACCATTGAAATGGTTGGATGGCGGTGTCAACTTCGCAGTGAGCAGTTTTGCTACCAGCATGGGTTATGTGCTCAATATCCATCCTAAGGGCTACAACTTCTTCATCGGTATGGACCACATCTTGGGCAAGACTAGCAAGGAGTTCATCCCTCTCAGCTCCAATGCCAACTTGGCACTGGGTATGAGCATTACGTGGTAAGAGAATGACGGCTAATGATCCCAATGTTGATAGTCGATGACTTGGTTAGCTTTGGGATGAATGCTATCGCCATCGAGCGTTTGCTCTTGTAGCAAGTTGTCTTCTTCTTGGGCTTGGTTGCGCTGCTGATAGATGTAGCAGATCGTGGCAGACAAGCCTAAGATGAGAAGGCAGAGAATGGCGATGATATAAATATCGCGATGATGACTGAATGGTTGCTTGCGCAACTTTTCGATCGAGTCAGGACGGCGATGGGTGTCAGGAATTGTGCAGATGGTTGCCATCTTTTGCAAGTTCTTGTCGCCTGTCGCCTTTGCCATATCTGCTATGACCTTGCCCAGCGAGTAGATGTCGGCTTTAGGTTCTGCCGGCTTCTCCACCATTGTCTGTTATCTCATGCCTACAACGACGCTCATCGGTCCATGGCTCAGTATTTGAGCTTCGCCAAGGGTTGGCTCCAGATAGGTCAGGCGGTGGCACTTCGTCCGTATCCGATACCTTCGAAGATTCGGAGACTCTTGCAGATATGGTGGATGGCACCGACTGTCAGCGTATAGTTGCTATGGCGAGTCTTACCGGTATAGTAAGGTTTGTCGTTTGTCTGAGCGATGTTTCCATCCTTGTCGCAGTTGCCTTCAGTCTTGCCGATGCTCTTGAAGTCGCTGCTGGCATGGAGGAAGAAGCCGTGGCGACGTATCATGGTGCTAGGCGAAAGCCATTACATTCACTGATAGATAAAAAGAAGAAATCGGCAGCTCCCCTCATCATAGGAAAATTGCCGATTTTTATATTCACCTATTCTCTCATTGCAAACAAATCTTCCATCGTGACCTCACTATGCACGATGCTATGGTGTAAGCCGTCTGCCACACCATACGTGGTGACAAAGGTGATGACCAAGGAGAGCTTTGTCTTGGTGGAACTCTGGAATAGCTCCATTCGCTGTCGCAATAGTTGCTCGTAAGCATCGGTGATGCGGTATTCTGACTTACTGAATTTCATCTCGCAAAGATGTATGATGCGGTCGGCACGCTTGATGACCAAGTCTATCTGACCGCCTCGTTGATTTTCATCCGCAACTTTTCTCCATGAAGAAACTTCCGTTGCCATACCGGAAATCCCCAAAGCTTTCTTGATACAATCTGTGTGCATCAAACAGACAATCTCAAAAGTAAGCCCTTGCCACGTGGATACCAGACGAGACTCGAAGTTGTGACTCCACCATTGCTCATCACCCGATGCGTCTTGTGCGATAAACTTATAATAGAACAAGGTATAGAAATCCATCAGGCGATAAATGGTATCTTTTGTCTTACAACCAAAGTTCTGGCTGCGTGATATAAAATCGCAACGCTCCAGGTTGGTCAACACACGAGTTAGCGTACCTCCATTTACTCCTATTGCCTTGGATATTTCCAAACGAGACATTCCTTCGTGGTGATGAGCCAATGCTTTTACTACATTGATGTATAGTTCGGCATTGCTGAAGAGGGCATTATATAGTTCGTCAAACTCACCTCGCATAATGCCACCATGAGAGAAAAATAGGCGATCTACATTTTGCACCAAACTAAGTCTTGGGTCAATGAGACTAAGATAGAAAGGTATGCCACCGAATACCATGTAGCATTGCAAGATTTGGTATCTATCCCATTTACAATGCTTTCGCTGCAAGTATTCTTCTGTCTCATGAAGTGTAAAAGGACGTACGTATATGCTGCTGGTTATTCTGGCGTGCAATCCTCCTTGGTTCTCAATAAGGTTGTCCACCATCCACGAAGTAGCAGATCCACTGGCTATAAATACAATGTCGCTACGTCGGGCTGCCCAACCGTTCCAAAAGTTTTCTAAAGCAGAGACAAAATCAGACTTTTGGGTATCTATCCAAGGCATCTCATCGATAAATACCACTTTCTTCTTGGTAGTATCGAGCGACTCCAAATATTCTTCAAGAGCGTCAAAGGCATCAAACCAATCTGCAAATTTATCAGGTTTGTTGCCTGAATATTTCTTTAATGCCTTGGCAAAACTGGTCAGTTGTCTTTGGCGAGATAGGTTATGTCCTCCCACAAATGTAAAGTCATAGACACCTTGATAGTATTGGTCAACGAGAAATGTCTTTCCCACTCTTCGTCTTCCGTACACTATCACAAACTCAGAACGATCTGAACTCATCACTCTGTCAAGCTCAAGGCACTCTCGTTCTCTACCTACCAACTTACTATTTGCTACCATTATTTGCATTATTTTATGACAGCTGCAAATATAAGGCATTTTTGTTGAAAACCAAAGAAAATAGGCGATTTTTTACCCAAATCTCATCAAAAAACATAGATTTGGGTAAAAAATCGCCATTTTTAAGCTGCGAATCTGACGGCGATATGAAGAAGTTGACGATTTCATAGGAGTCCAAAGAATCATACCTTCGTTACAGCGTTACAGCGTTACAGTAAAATTTTTGCCCCTCCTATATGCGAAAAATTACTTTTATATTTATATATATATAAATATAAAGAGTATTTTAGGGGGGTGGGATAGGGAGATTTTTTACTGTAACGCTGTAACATTGTAACGCATGAGGAAAAAAGCACAACAAGGCGAAAATAATTGTTTTTTTTCTAGCGTATATCAGATAAATGCCGTATCTTTGCAAGCGAAATCAGAGAGACGGTGGAGGCTAGGTGAAGCCACTATAGACGGTTTCGATGGGTCGTAATAGACGACAAGCCTCGGTCGTAATAGACGACTAGGACAAGCCACTATAGACGACCACGGTGAAGCTCTATAGAGATGCCCACAAATACATTAACTACCATGGTTAATTATTCTCTCGTTTCGCGTTCTGTCAACGCAAACCTCCTCGAAATCAATCTGGCAAAGGCACGCATCAAGGCGGTGAAGGAAGGCAAGGAAAGCGTCATCACTTGTTATATCTTGTCAACGCATCCTTCACCATCTTGCCCCATGGCTTGATGAGGTCAGGAGTCCAGTTGCCCTTCGCCTCTGCCCTTGGCAGAATCATGGAGCAGGTCTCGTCCTTGTCAGAGATAGACCAATTGACCCAACTTACCTTGTTCTTCTCCATGACATCGAGCCATTTCTGATACTCGTCTGGAGCAAGAGGACCATTGCCGGAGGCTTCCATGCCAGCACATTCTGACACGAATACAGGAAGACCGCCCTTGACAGCTGCTTCCAACTTGTCGCGCAAGTAATCCTTGTGGGTGGCTGCGTAGAAGTGGAGCGTGTACATCACGTTGCTCACGCCCTCGATAGGACTCTTTGCCACGAGGTCGATGTCTTGGTCCCAGTGAGGACAACCCATGAGGATGATATTGTCGGAGTCGTACTTGCGAATCTCGTCGATGATGGTCTTGGCATATACCTTGAGGTCTTCCCACTTGTCTTCCACAGGCTCGTTGTAAAGCTCATAGATGACGTTAGGATATTTGCCATATTTCTGAGCCATCTTGGCAAAGAAAGCCTTGGCTTCTGCCGTGTGCATCTTGTGGGCATGCCAGTCGATGATGACGTATGCGTCGTTCTTGATGGCACCATCCACCACATTGGTGATACACTTGAGGGCGAACTCCGGGTTCTCCAGGTAGTTGTCCTCAATCTGGATTCCCATGGCAGCACGGATGATGTTGGCATGCCAGTCGTTGATGAGCCACTTCACGGCATTCTTGTTGTAGAAACGAGGCCAAATGTTGTGCCATCCTAGGCTGACACCTCGCAGTACGACTGGATTTCCGTTTTGGTCGCAAAGTTGCGCACCTTTCACTTGCAGTTGTCCCCATTGCTTTACAGGACCGGCTGCGTTGACTTGTGCCATGCACAGCAAGGCGACAAGGAGGGTTAATAGCTTTTTCATCTTTTAAATAGGTTTTTGATTATAATATGTTTTCTGCAAAACTACGATTTTTAGCAGAATTGACAAAGAAAAAGTACAAGTATTTCCCTCTACAAACAAAAAAGGACGTACTTTTGCAAAGAAAGTACGTCCCGATAGTATAAAACATTATCTATTTCAGTAGCTTGTATTCTCTTGATTATCCGAAGAGTTGGATGGTGTAGAGGTAGATGACAGCCGCTGGAATCGCCATCAGCGATGAGTCGAAACGGTCGAGCATACCGCCATGGCCTGGCAGGATGTTGCCGCTGTCCTTCACGCCCAGGGTGCGCTTGAAGAGACTTTCCACCAAGTCGCCCCAGGTGCCGAAGAATACGACGACGAGTCCCAGGCCTATCCATCCAGCGATGCTCAAGGTGTGAGCCGTCTCGCCATTATTGGCGAAGTACCCCACGATGGCAGCCACGATGATGACGAAGATGCCACCGCCTATGCTTCCTTCCCAACTCTTGCCCGGACTGATGCGAGGGAAGAGCTTGTGCTTGCCAAACAGCGAACCGCTGCAATAGGCACCCGTGTCATTGGTCCAGAGGAAGATGAACACGCTCAAAGGCAAGAGCATATCGTAATGTACCTGACCATCCACTGCCGAAACCTCGAAAGCCAAGACATTGATCAGCGAGAAGGGGAGGGCGATGTACATCTGTGAGAGCATCGTGTAAGCCCAATCGTTGATGGCATTCTTGTTGCCCGTGTATAACTCGTAGATGAAGAGATACACGATGGTGAGGATGTAAGGGATGAACACCACGAAGTTGTAGCCCGTGATGCCCGTTCTGAATCCCGCTACGGCAAGGAAGAAATACACACCTGCCACGGTGGAGATGAAGCGATTGACGCTGACATCCTCCGCCTCCTCATTGACGAGTCCGCAGAACTCCCAGATGCTTAGACCTGTGATGAGGGCAAAGAGGAAAACCATAGCCTTCGGTTGCAGGAAGCATGATACCATGCAGCCTACGAATAAGACACCTGTGATGGTTCTTACGATGAGATTCTTTTGTTTATCTGTCATGACTCTTGGTATTAATGAGTGTTCTCTTTGTTCTCCTTGTCAGAAGCATCCTTGTCAGAATCGCCATTCTCCTTGTTCTGATTCTCTTCATGCTCCTTGATGGCAGCCTGTACCTCAGGTATCTCCTTGACGGCATCGTCGTCGATCTTAGGCTGCTCGTCCTCCATGATTTCCTGTGAACGGCTGATCCAAGGGCGCTTGCCGAAAATCTTCTCCACGTCTTCTGCCATGATGACCTCTTTCTGGATGAGCAGTTCGGCGAGGGCGTTGTGACCTTCCTTGTGCTGCATCAGGATGTTCTTGGCACGGGTGTATTGTTCGTTCACCATCTTCAGCACTTCCTCGTCTATCTTCTTGGCTGTGCTCTCTGAATATGGTTTCTGGAATGAATACTCGCTCTGGTTGTAATAGCAGAGGTTAGGCAGCGACTCGCTCATGCCGAGGTAAGCCACCATGCCGTATGCACTCTTGGTGGCACGCTCCAAGTCGTTCATCGCTCCGGAGGAGATATGACCGGTGAAGAGTTCTTCGGCTGCACGACCACCCATGAGTGAACACATCTCGTCGAGCATCTGCTCCTTGGTGGTAATCTGTCGCTCCTCTGGGAGATACCAAGCAGCGCCCAGTGCTTGACCACGTGGCACGATGGTGACCTTGATGAGAGGGTTGGCATATCTACAGAACCAAGAGATGGTGGCATGACCAGCCTCATGGAGGGCGATGCTACGCTTCTCGTCGGCAGTCATCACCTTGGTCTTCTTCTCCAATCCACCTACGATACGGTCAACGGCATCGAGGAAGTCTTGCTTGCACACCGCCTTCTTGTCATGGCGAGCAGCTATCAAGGCAGCCTCGTTGCAAACATTGGCGATGTCGGCACCAGAGAAGCCCGGCGTCTGGCGAGCCAAGAGATCGATGTCAACGGTATCGTCTATCTTGATAGGCTTCAGGTGAACGAGGAAGATGGCCTTACGTTCGTTCAAGCCAGGGAGATCGACATGAATCTCACGGTCGAAACGACCTGCACGCAAGAGGGCACTATCCAACATATCTACACGGTTGGTAGCGGCAAGGATGATGACACCACTGTTGGTGCCGAAACCATCCATCTCGGTGAGGAGTGCATTCAGAGTATTTTCACGCTCATCGTTGCCACCCATGGCTGGGTTCTTGCTACGAGCACGGCCTACGGCATCAATCTCATCGATGAAGATGATGCAAGGAGCTTTCTCCTTAGCCTGACGGAAGAGGTCGCGAACACGAGAGGCACCGACGCCGACAAACATTTCCACGAAGTCGGAACCGCTCATGGAGAAGAATGGTACCTCTGCCTCGCCTGCTACAGCCTTGGCAAGGAGGGTCTTACCTGTTCCCGGAGGACCTACCAGCAAGGCTCCCTTTGGAATCTTACCACCGAGGTCGGTGTATTTCTGTGGGTTCTTGAGGAAATCGACGATTTCCTGAACCTCCTGTTTGGCACCCTCTTGTCCGGCTACGTCCTTGAAGGTGACACCGATGGCGTTTCCCTTCTCATACATACGAGCCTTGCTCTTGCCGACACTGAAGATGCCGCCTCCCATGCCACCGCCGAGTCCTGTGCCCATTCTGCCCGACATCCACATGATGAAGAGGAAGAAGAGTAGGATAGGGGCTACGCTGACCAGGAGGCTGATGAAGTCGTTGCCCTTCTGGTTCTCGTAGGTGTAGGAGTGTATCTTGTGGGTCTTGACCATCGAGTCGAGGTACTTGTCCAGTTCTTCTACAGAACCAAACTGCACCTCCACGTAAGGTGAAGGACCTACGTTCTTGGCACTTGTCTTATAGACATCACGAATGTTTTTCGGATTGATGTAAAGCTTGATCGTACTCTCCGTCTTATTGGCGACGACGCTGAGCACATATCCTTTCTCCACATACTCCTTAAACTCTGTGTAGGTAGCCTTCTTGGCTGCGCTACCTCCCAAGGCATCACCGCCACCCGTCATGAAGAGTACCATGAGTCCGAAGAGGATGATGACATAGAGCCAGTTCATATTGAACTTAGGCATCTTAGGTGGTTGTCCACTTGGGTTATTTAAATTGTTACTTTGTTCCATCTCGTTTTTAGAATAAGAAATGTTGTTCCAATATATCAAATAAAAATATTCCTATATATAATTAAGGTGTAAGCCTAGCAGGCTTTCCGCCTTTTCCCCCGATGGATTAGTCGAGGTCTGGAATCTCGGTGAGGTTGGCATCCTCCCATAGGTGCTCCAAGTCGTAAAACTGTCGTACCTCAGGTTGGAAGATGTGTACCAGTACATCCACGAAGTCGATAGCAACCCATTGATCGTTGCCCAAGCCCGCTACGTTGGCAGGTTTCTCACCCAATTTCTTTCTGCAGAAGTCGCCTACGGATTCAGCGATGGCCTCCACTTGTGATGGGGAGTTGCCCTGGCAGATGATGAAATATTTGGCAATGGTGCCATCTAGGTGGCTCAAGTCAGCTATCACGATTTTGCTTCCTTTTTTCTCTTGTATTCCCTCTGTGATGGTTTCTACTAGTTGTTTTGTTGTGTTCATTTACAATTTCTATTAATTATCTTGTTATTATATGTGCAAAGATACGCTAAATACACGGAAAAACGCCGAAAAACGCTAAAAATTGAGATTTTTTAGAAAAAAGTGCCGAAAAATTTGGGCAATTCAAAAAATAGTAGTAACTTTGCACTCGCAATTAAGAAACGAACAGATTGAGATTGCAAGCTACATTGGGATATGGTGTAATGGTAACACTACAGATTCTGGTCCTGTCATTCCTGG